>ODAK010002851.1_pt1 | contig 18078 bp, 12 predicted proteins | sample 1539591 | NCBI WGS metagenome assembly ODAK01 (sample SAMEA3539303, study PRJEB22396) | soil metagenome | biome: tundra; feature: field; material: soil | place: USA | collected 2010-05 | depth 0.15 m
AGATGGATGCGATCAACATCATTCGGGCCGAATTCCATGCGGAATGGAATTATACGATCAAGCCAAACAATCGCTCAGATAGAGCGGTTGATTCCTGACGGGTCCTTAGCCTCCTTGATCACCCCATCGGCGGCCAGCGCATCGATCCGCTCCGCCTCAACGCCAATCGATTCAAGCACCGAACGCGAGTGCTGACCCAAATTAGGCGCCGGCAGGCGGAACCGACCAGGCGTGCCGGACAGCCGCGGAATGATGTTATGCATCAGCACCGAACCAACATCATCGTCCGGTGCCTCAACCAACACGCCGCGGCCTTGGACATGCGGGTCCTCGACCAACTGGTCGATTTCGTAGACCGGGTTGGCGGTGACCTCGGCGGCTTCGAAGATCGCCATGTTCCGCGCCAGAGTGCGGGACGCGATGAACTCGCCCACCGCGGCGTCGCACGCGTCGATGTTGCGCACCCGATCCGTGTTGGTGCGGAACCGGGGATCGTCGATCATTTCCGGCTTCCCGATGGCGCGGAACACCCGCTCCGCCATCGCCTGGATCGAGGCCGAGATCGCGATGAACCGATTGTCGCTCGTTTCATAAACGTTGCGCGGCGACGTCGTCAGCGATCGGCTGCCGGTCCGCCGCGGCTTCTCTCCCGTGGCCCAGAAGATCGCCGGGTCGGGGCCCAGAACGGAAATCATCGGCTCCAGCAACGGCAGATCGATCACCTGGCCCTTACCGCCCCGCTCCACCACGCGCAGCGCGACCATGATCGCATAGGCACCGTAAAGACCCGAGATCATGTCGGCCATCGCCAGCGGCGGCAGCACGGGGGGCCGGTCCTCAAACCCGTTCTTGGAGGCGAAACCCGACATCGCCTCGACCAACGTCCCGAAGCCGGGACGATCGCGATACGGGCCGTCCTGCCCGAACCCGGTGATCCGCACGATGATCAACCCCGGATTGCGCATGTGCAGCACATCCGGCCCAAATCCCATTTGCTCCAGCGTTCCTGGGCGGAAATTCTCAATCAGCACATCGGATCGCGCCAGCAGATCGTGCAGCACATCCTTCCCCTCCGGGGCGCGCAGGTTGAGCGCGAGACTCTTTTTGTTGCGCGCGTAAACCTTCCAGTAGAGCGACACGCCCTTGACCCGCCAGGCCCGCAACGGGTCGCCGACGGTCGGGTCTTCGATCTTGATCACCTCGGCACCCTGATCGGCGAGCTGCAGACTGACCATGTTGCCGGCGACAAGGCGCGACATGTCGACCACCCGAAGGCCGGACAGCGGCACGGGCGCATTGGGGTCGAATTCAACGCGTGGGATCATCTTGCAACCTCTCCCGGACACGGTATCACTGCGACAGACACAGGTGGCCCGCAAGGGCTGAAACGGGAATAGCCAACGGAGATACCTCCTGAGGCAGCCGCCCCCGCGACTGTAGCGACGAGTCTGGGCTCAATCGTGCCATTGCCGAAAGGTGAGAAGGCGACCCCAGACGGAGACTCGTGAGCCAGGAGACCGGCCGGTGTCGAGATCGCGCGCGTGCCAAACGGGGCGGGGTGCACCCATGGCGCCGGGGAGAAACCCGGATGCGGGGGATCGGCTCACGACCGATGGAGGCCCCGTATGCGTGCGATATTCGCGCTACTGGCACTGATTCTCGTTACTCAAACCGCGACCGCCCAACCGGCGGTGACCATCCCCGACACCGTCGTGACCGCGACGCGAACGCCGCTGCCGGTGACGGATATCCCCGCCGGCGTGACCGTGATCGACCGTCAGACGATCGACGCCAGCGGCGCCACGACACTGGGCGACGTGCTCGCCACGATACCCGGCCTGCATGTCAGTCCGTCGGGCGGCGCAGGAGGGCAGGCCAGCGTGTTTTTGCGAGGCACCAACTCGGCGCATGTGCTGGTGCTGCGGGATGGTATGCCGGTCAACGATGGCTCCGACCCATCGAACGCGTTCAACTTCGGGATCGATACGCTGTGGGATGTCGAGCGGATCGAGGTGATACGAGGGCCGATGGCGGCGGTGTACGGCTCAGGCGCGATCGGCGGCGTGATCAACCTGATCTCTCGCCGCGGCACCGAGGGTGCGCCGCGCCTGGAGATGGATCTGTCCGGCGGCTATCCGGCCACGATCCAGGGTGCGGCTTTGGCCAGCGGCATCGCCGGCCCGTTCGATTACGCACTGACGGCCGAGAGTCAGTCACGCCGCGGCTTCGACGCCACACCGCGGCGAATGACCGGCATTTACACCGGCACACCGGAAGGTTTCCGAGACCGGATCGCGACCGCGAACCTCGGCTACACGCCGGTCGCGGGCACCCGGCTGTCGCTGTTCCTGCGCGGCAGCCAAACGTTGTTCGGGTTCAATACGCTCGGCTCGCCGACCTTCGACACGTCGAATTCGTTCGGGACAGCAGACTCTTTGCTCGGACGCATTGGCGTGACATCCCATCTGTTCAACGGCGTCTACGAGACCAGCGCATTCCTGGGCCGGGAGCAGGACGACCGCCGATATCTGGAGCAGCTCGATCCAAACGATCCCAATCTCACCGCGGAGGACAACCGTTATCATTCGTATCGGACCGATATTCAGTGGAACAACACGATCCATCTGAATGATCTGTTTCCCTCCACGGTGCTGACCGCGAGCGATGTGACCTTCGGGTATCAGCACACGGTCGATACGATCAACGTTCGCGTGAACGACTCGTTCGCCGGGTTTCCGTTCACTCAGTCGGCGCGGGCGAGCATGACGACGGACGCGGGATATGCGGGCGTCACCACGACGGTCTGGAAGCGTGTGATCGTGACCGGACAGGTGCGGCGGGACTGGGTCGCCGGCAGCACACCCACGACCTGGCGTCTGGGCTCGGTGCTGCTTGTCCCCGAACTGAACACGTCGTTCAAAGCCGCCTACGGCACGTCGTTCCGTGCGCCGTCGTTGTTCGAACGATTTGGTGTCGATTCGTCCGGCACGGTCGGCAATCCCGCGCTAAAACCGGAGAGCGCCGAGGGATGGGAAATCGGATCCAGTACGACAGTCGGGGCGCTGGGTCGCGTCGACGCTGTCACCTTTGGCGCGACGTATTTCAATGAACAGGTGAACGATCTGATCGTGGGCGTGTTCACTCCGGTCGCCACGTCGATCAACGTTGGGTCCGCGCATCTCCAGGGGGTGGAGGTCGAACTCACGCTGCGTCCGGTCGCATGGATGACGCTGCACGCGAGCTATACTTTCACCGACGCGGTGTCCGACAACCAGGCGCCCTCGATCGGGTCCGCGCTGTTGCGGCGGCCTCGCAACGCGGCGTCCGCCGATGTGACGGTGACGCCCATGCCCGGCCTGCGCATCACTTCCACCGTGATCTACACCGGGCCGTCGCACGATTTCCTGTACGACAATCAGGATAGCGCGATCGGTTACGGTGTTGGTCAGCAGGGGCTCGTGGCCAATATGACCGTTGCGTATGACGTGACGCCCAAAGTCCAGGTTCGTCTGGAGGGCACCAACATCTTCAATTCACGGTTCGAGCCGGTGAACGGTTATCAGATGCCGGGTGCCGCGGTGATCGGCGGGGTACGACTTCATTGGTAACTCGCACATCGGGATGTCCGGTTCGGGCGGCCTGGTCGAGCCGGGCCATGGCGAACAAGTAGCGGTGCCACGACGTTCGCGGTGCTGTTCTGGCGCCCGCGGGGTAGGACGAAGCGGCGGAGCGTGACTGGCTTGCATCGCCTCGGTAGGCCGTGTATGACGAATCTAGTTGCGAGTGGTTCGCATTTGGAGATCGGGAAACGGCCTTATGCTCGTCAGTATGATTATTGTCTTCCGCGAGGTCATGGAGGCAGGGCTGATCGTCGGGATCGTCCTGGCGGCGACCGAGGGTGTCTCCGGGAGAGGCCGCTGGATCGGCGGCGGCATCGCGGCGGGCGTGGCCGGCGCCATCCTGGTCGCGCTGTTCGCCGCCGCGTTGTCCGACGCGTTCCAGGGCGCCGGTCAGGAAATTTTCACCGCCTCGATCCTGTGTTTCGCCGCCGCGATGCTGACCTGGCACGTCGGCTGGATGTCGCGCCATGCCAGCGCCATGGCGGCGGAAATGCGTCAGGTCGGCAAAGCGGTGCAGTTGGGCCAGCGCTCACTCGCCGCGCTGGCCGCGGTCATCGCGGTCGCGGTGTTGCGTGAGGGAGCCGAGGTCGTGCTGTTTCTGTATGGCATCGTGGCGGCATCGGACAGCAGCCCACTGTCACTCACGTCCGGCGGCATCGCCGGGTTGGCAACGGCCAGCGCGGTTTCATGGCTGCTGTATCGCGGGCTTGTGGCCATTCCGCTGCACCGGCTGTTCGCCGTGACCAATGCTCTGATCGCGCTGCTGGCGGCCGGCATGGCCGGTCAGGCCGCGTCGGTTCTGCACGCCGCCGATCTGCTGCCCGGTTGGGGCGAGCATTTGTGGGATACCAGTGCGATCCTTGCCGACAAGAGTTTCCTTGGTCGTGGCTTGCATGCGTTGGTCGGCTATTCGGCACGGCCGTCGGGCATTCAGTTCGCGGCGTGGGTCGGCACGCTGGTGATGCTGGCGGTGGTGTCCCGCGTCGTGGGCCGGCCCAAGGGTGGCAACCGGGTGCGCCCGCCGGTTGTCGCCACGCTGCTGGCCGGGTTGCTGGCGGGCGGCTCGGCGGCCCACGCCGAGGAGGTGGTCTCGTTGGCGTTCACCCGGCACCGCTTTGTGCCTGATCGGATCGAGGTGCCGGCGAACGTCAAGTTCCGGCTGCTGGTGAAGAATAACGACGACACCGCCGATGAGTTCGAAAGCACCGATCTCAACCGCGAAAAACTGGTCACGCCCGGTCAGACCATCACCGTGTTTCTCGGCCCGCTGTCGCCCGGAGAATACAAATTCTTTGGCGACTTTCATCAGGACACCGCGCAAGGCGTAATGGTAGCGAAATGATCCGTACAAATCGAGGTTTGGCCGCGGCGCTGGTGATGCTGGCGCCGGTGGCGGCTCACGCCGATTATCATGTGGTTTCCCCATATGAGATTGACCTTGGCGAACTGGAAATCGAGCATAACGGCAGCGCCGTGTTCGATCGCCGGCCTGAGCAGCGCGGGGCGACAAGCTACACGACCGAGTTCGGCACCGGCCTGACTTCATGGTGGCATAGCGAGATCGAGCTCGGCTTCGATCGCGCGCCCGGCGACGGCCAGCCGACGCTGTTGACCCAGGCGGTGTGGGAAAACATGATCCAGCTTACCGAGCCGGGCGCGCAATTCGCCGATTTCGGATTCTACTTCGAATACGGCCAATCGCTGACGCGCGGCGCCGCCGCCAGTTCCAACCAGATCACCTTCGGCCCGGTGATCGCCAAGGACATTGGCCGCACCACGCACACGATCAACCTGTTCTTCACCCGGCAATTGGGGCCGGACCAGACCAGCCAGGGCCTCGATTTCAGCTACGCCTGGCAGAGCCGCTGGAACGTCTGGGCGCCGTTATCGCCAGCGATCGAAATCTATGGCGACGCCGGCACGGTTGGTCAAATGCCCCGTCTGTCGCAACAGCAACTGCTTATTGGCCCGGTTGGGGTCGGGGCTCTGAGGCTTGATCAACTTGGTCTTGGGCATGCGGGCAAATTCAAATACGAAATCGGCTGGCTGTTCGGTGCCACGCCGTCCAGCCCTCGGGGTGCGTTGCGGTGGCGGCTGGAACTGGAAATTCCTTTCTGACGTCCGGGCGACTTTCGCCCAGGTTGCTTCCTCCAACGTCATGGTCTGAATCATCCGGGCCACCGGTCGCCGCACGGCGCTGGTTCAGGCGGCCCGGACGAGCCGGGCCATGACACCGGACCAGGCCCTATCTCAACATTCGCGTGATCAGGAATGGAAAGCGATCAATCCCGACATCTGCACCGGAGACGGCAGCGAGTTCGGAGCCAGCATGCCGCCCGCCACGATCTCCGTCACGTGCGCAGACCCGGTGGCGAACGTGACGCTGAAGAAATCGGCGGCCGACACATGTTGCGCGTCCGTCGCGATCACCTCAAGTCCGATCGTTCCGCTCGCCGTCGTCGGCACGTTGCCGGAAAACGCGTCCGTGATCGAATTGAACCGCAGCCAGGAGGTCACGTTCGGTCCGCTCACCTCATAGGCCGCGAAAGTCATTTGCAGTCCGAGAGCGTCTGTGAATGTGCTCGACGGCAGCACGAATGTCACGGCCTGCCCGTCGGTCCAGGTCTGCGCGGCCGTCGGAACGGACACCGTGATTCCCGGCTTCGGCGAAACCGGGATTGCCGACGCGGGCTGCACGCCGGCCGTGAAACTCTCTGACGCCGTCAGGCCGCTGCTATCGGTCGCCGACACCTTGATGCTCAGGCTTTGCGCGGTCGTCGGCGTGGTGCCACTGAAAGTTTCGGTCGCGGCATTGAAGCTGAGCCAGCCCGGCAAGGCCTGCCCGTTGGACAGCGTGGCTGTGTAGAGGAGTTTCTGGCCTTGCGGATCGGTGAAGGTATTCGCGGGCAGCGCCAGAGAAACCACCTTGCCCTCGATCCACGCCTGATTGGGCGTTTGCGCCGTCACCGCCGGCGCGCCGAGTACGGTTGCCGAGAATGTGTCGGATGTTGACAGTCCGCCGGTATCCTTCGCGGTCACCACGACAATCAAGGTCTGCGCCGCCGTGGGAGCCGTTCCACTGAAAGTATCACCGGTCGCATTGAAGATCAGCCAGGATGGCAGCGCCTGACCGTTCGACAGATTGGCGCTATAGGACAACGCCTGGCTCTGAGGATCACTGAAGCTCACCGCCAGGGATATCGCCTGGCCGCCGGTCCAGGTCTGGTTCGGTGCCTGCACCGTCAGTACCGGTGCCGATGGCGCGGTTCCTGAAATGGTCATGTTCAGCGACGTCCAGTCGCCCCAGTAGCCGCCATTGAATGCCCGCACCTCCAGGGTATCCGTCGTGGTGACCGAGCCCGCGAGCAACGAGACCGAAGTCAGCGACGCGGCCGTCAGAGCGGACGTGGCCGAATGGTTGCTGTACAGGACACCGTTGACCACCAGCGAGTCGCTGGCGCTCGTGTCGTAAACTTGCCATTGCGTGATCGATTTATTCGAGGGGTCGGTCGCCGTGAACAGCGATCCCAGCGACTGCGAGCCATGCGGTGCGATACGCCCGGACGATATCGCATCGACGACGATCGGTGTGTCCAGCTCATAAACGACGACCGATGAGGCGACGACCCCCGTCCATTCCTGGGATGCCGGGTGCGGTGCCGCGACGACGATGTCGCTGCTTGAACCGTCATTCGCCAGGTTGGTCACCTGGCCGCCGCTGTTTACATAAGTGATGTTGTCCACCAGCATGGCATTCGATCCGGACCCGGACACGCACGTGGTGATGTGCCCGCCGCCGCCCGGTGTACCGATCACCACGACCTCACCGGCTCTCACCAGAGATTGCCAGCTGCCCGACTGCCCGGATGGCCCGTTGAAGGCGACGATCCATTCACCGTTCGCCTGGCCGGGCACGCCGATCGCCGTGCTCTGCACCGGCAGCGAGGCACCCGCGTCGGCCGAAATCGCGCTGGCGAGGACCCAGCATCCGTTCATGTTCCACGCCTGGCCAACGAACCCAGCCGCCGCCGTCGCGATCGACACCGGCGTTGCCTGCGCGGGCACGGTTCCACTGAATTTCGGCTGCGTGACGACCGTGGCGCTGCCCAGGTATCCCGAGGCGTCAACCTGCATCATGGAGTATGCGTTGAGGGCGTAGGCCGTGGCCTGACTGAGATTGCTGGTGCCGAACAACGACACGTTGGTCACGTCGTTCAGGCTGCCGGATGCATTGTATGTCAATTGGTCGGAGTAACCATAAGTGCTGTTGTAGTAACGCCCGGAAGTCGGCTGATACGTGAAGACGATCCCGGTTCCCCGTCCGTCGCTGCCGATGCCGCCGAGCTGCGAGGTATGACCATTGCCGGACAGGCTGCCGGTCGCGCCAGTGGCTCCCTTGGTATATTCGTTGCGATCGAGCAGGGTTACCACCAGATACGCCGGATCTTCGCTTCCGGCGGTCACGGTGAACATTTGCGAAAGACCGATCGACACCGCGGTCGGACTGACAAACGCGCTCTTGTTTTGGACGATTGACATCGTTGACCTTTCGCGGTGAGCGATGGCCCGTACAGAACCGGACGCGCACTGAAGATGCGCTCACCAACACAGTATTGATCGGAGGACAGTATTGATCAGTGGTCAGACCGGCCGGATTTGCCCGTCGCACGCGGCGGCTCAATTCGACTGGGCGGAAACTACCTCCGGAAGGTTAATCAACCATTAACGGACACCACGGCAATCCGCCGGTTTTGAAAAAAAGTTCCCATCATGTTCCCGTGGCGGCGGGTGGCCACGAGAACTGTGCGGCGCGATTGGACCGTCGCGATAGCCAACGTGTGGCCGCCGCCGGTGGCTCCGGCACCGTCCCCGGCCGCCGTTACACTCCCGGCGATGACACGTGAACAACCTCTTCGGGGATCGCCGCCAACTGTTTATCGCGCAGCCATGCACCGACCGCGGGATCCGCGGTGATCACGCAGAACGGAATCGCCAGCAGCAAACCGCCAACGAATGGAACCGCCCACAATACAGCGGTCCATCCCGCCTGAGCCAAACCCGCGAACACCACGCCACCCACCACGGTTTGTGGCCACAGCAGCCGCGTCGCCTCGGACCAGGAAACGCCGCGGTCGGTGCGGTTCTGCGGCATCCATCGCGCGCGCAACCCAAGCGCGATCCGGACCGTGGCGACCGTCTTGGCCAGGGTATTGATCGCATCCATCAGCAGTGTGAACACCGTCTCCAGCGCCATTCCGGCCAGCACGCGTCCGGCCCCGCCATAAAGCGTGCGTTTCTCACGCGAAAGCAGCACCTCCAGGTAGCCCAACAGCTTCGGCGCATACAGCCCGCCAGCCCAGATCGCCGCAGCCGCCAACGCGGGCCCGAACGGAAACGGCGAAACCCTGTCGGTTGCCGCGGCCCAGGCAGCGGCGAGCAGGAACGCGAGGTAAAACGGCGTGCAGCCGAACAGCAGGATCGCCTGAACCAGTTGCCATCGTCCCATCGGCCGCAATCCCGGCATCCGCAGCAAATGCCGATATTCGAAATTCCCCGCCAGCCAGCGCAGTTCGCGCCGCATGAACTCCGGCAGCGCGGGCGGGTTGGCCTCGTATGAGCCGTCTTCCTCCGCCAGCAGGCGGATGCCCCAACCGGCACCTCGCAGCATCGCGGCCTCGATTTGATCGTGCGACAGGATCGGGCTTCCGTCCGGCAGCAACGGCAGGTGGCAATGGGCCCGGAACGGCGCGATCCGCGCGACCGCGTTGTGGCCCCAGTAGACGCATTCATCGCCTTGCCACCACGACAGCGCGGTGGCCCAGTTGCGCATGCCGGCGCGCATGCCGAATTGAAACAGGCGCGGAAACGCCGAGGACGCGGGCAATCCGACCGTCAGATGCTGAACGATACCAAGGTTCGGGTCATCCCGCATGGCCGCGACCAGCCGCAGCACCGCCATCGGGGTCATTTCGGAATCGGCGTCCAGGATGAGCATCAGCTCGAACCCGTCCGCCTGGTGCTCCAGGAACTCCATGATGTTGCCGGCCTTGAAGCCGGAATTCTCCCGCCGGCGCCGATAGTGGATGCGCCCGGGGTCTCTGTCGTTGGCCTGGAACAAGGCGACCGCGCGCGCTTCCGCCTCCGCCGCCGCGGGGTCGTTGCTGTCCGACAGCACGAACACGGCGAACGCGCCCCCGGCCCCGGTTGCGTCCAACCCGTCCAACAGACGGCGAACCGGCGGCAGGACCACGCCCATGTCCTCATTCCGCACGGTGAGCGCGATCGCGGTGCGCGGCCACACCCCATCGATCGCCGCCACCGGCGGGACAGCCGGACGAGGCAGCCGGAGCACAAACCCAATCACTCCGTTGGCCGCGCAAAACCCCACCCAGGGCGCGGCGCCAAGGCAACTCCCCAGCATCACCGCTTTCGCGACCGTCCAACCGCCTGAGAACAGAGTCAGGAACATTTCGGTCCCGAGGCTCGCGCACACCAGCAGCACGATCGAACTGACGATCAGAACGCGAACCGGCATGGCGGCACATACTCACATTGAAACGACGAAACGGGATCAGGCATGCGAAGCCGTCACGAACTGGTTATGGCGCGTCTGTGGCTCGCATTGTATAGTGATGCCGGATGTCTTCCGCTCTACCGCCCGTCATCGCCGTCGTATTGCCGCCACGGGAGGGTTTTGGCCCGAGGCGCGCGCGCGGCATCGGGCTGACCGTGCGTCATCATTCGCTCTCCACGTCCGCCCACCGCACGGTCGTGTTCATCGGCCGTCAAGCGGGGCCGGTCTTCCTCGATGTCACCTTCCGGCTCGTCAGACCCCCGTTCTTCATTCCTGGGACGATCCGGACGCGGTACGCCATCAGGCTCCGGACCGCGTTGCGGCTGCTCAAGCCGGCGCTGATCGAGGTGCATGCCGACCCGGCGATCGCCTTACGGCTCCAACGCATGTTCCCGCGGATCCCGGTCGTCCTGATGCTGCATGACGAACCGTCCGCGAACCGGCTTACCCGAACGCCGCGACGGCGGGCATGGCTGTTCCGCCGCCTCGCGCGAGTGTTGACAGTGTCGGCATGGCTGCGTGACCTGTACCTCGAAGGGATCGAGCCGCCCGCGCGGCCGCCGGTCGTCGTGCCGCCGTGCGTCGACCTCGCGGCCCTGATTCCATTGGTGGGTGGGATGGACAGTGCCGCACTGGCCCGGGCGAAGCGGCGGACGCGGTTGGTGCTGTTCGTCGGGCGGCTGACCCCGGAAAAAGGCGCCGACCAGTTTGTCGCCGCCTGCACCACGGCGCTGGCGTCCCTCCCCGGCTGGCGCGCGGAGATCATCGGCGCCTCCGAACACATCGTCAAAGCCCCGGAGACGGCGTTCGTGCGTCTGCTGGAGGCGACCGCCGAACCCGCCGGCATCTCGATGATGGGCTACCGGGACCACCCCGACGTCCTGGCGGCGATGGCTCGGGCGGCCATCGTCGTGATCCCCAGCCGAACTCCGGACCCCAGCGGCCGCACCGCGCTGGAGGCGATGGCGGGCGGCGCCGTGGTGATTTGCTTCCGCGACGGCGCGTTGCCGGAGATTTGCGGCGAGGCGGCGATCTACTCCGATCCCGCCGATCTCGCGAACGCGATTCGTGCTCTGGGCGCCGACCCGCCGCGTCTGGCCGCGTTGGGCGAGGCTGGGCGTCGACGGGCGGTACAGTTCGATCTACCGAAGATCGGGCGGCTGATGGACACCTTGCGTTCCCAGATCATCGCCGACTGGCGCCAAAAGGGGTGACAGTTCGCCCAAGGGCGGTGACGCTTCGCCAAAGGCGGTGACGCTTCGCCAAAGGGGGTGGCACTTCGGTTGTCACAGTTCCCTCTGGACGTGCCGTGCTATATCAGGGTTCCGTGCTACGTCAGAATCCTTGAGTGACCCGCCCGAGGCCTGATACCGCGCCACCCCTTAACAACGTCCCCTCGCGCCCTTCGGGGCGCACCATGCACCGATAAGGTTTCTCGTGACCGATCTGCAACCCGCCCGTGGTACCCATGACCTGATAGGCGAAGACCAGCGCCGCCATCACCATGTCGTGGAGACCGCCCGCCAAATCGCCGCCCGCTATGGCTTCGACGAATGGATCACGCCGATCTTCGAGGACACGCGGGTATTCTCTCGCACCCTTGGCGAGACATCCGACGTCGTCACGAAGGAGATGTACACGTTCGATGATCGCGGCGGCGATTCCATCACCCTGCGGCCCGAAGCCACCGCCGGTATCTGCCGCGCCCTGGTATCCAACGGCCTGACCCAGTCGCTGCCGAAGAAAGTCTTCTGCACCGGTCCGATGTTTCGCTACGAGCGCCCGCAAAAGGGCCGCTACCGCCAGTTCCATCAGATCGACATTGAGCTGATCGGCCCGTCCGAGCCGCTCGCCGACGCCGAGGTGATCGCCTGCGGCTGGGAAATCCTGAAGGCGCTTGGCGTGCATACCGACACGCTGCTGGAGCTGAACACTCTGGGCGATGCCCCCAGCCGGGCCGCGTACCGGGAGGCGCTGGTCGCCTATTTCACCGCGAACAAGGACGCCTTGTCGAACGACAGCCTGGTGCGACTGGAGCGCAACCCCATGCGTATCCTGGACAGCAAGGAGGCGCGGGAACGCGACCTGATCGCCGGCGCGCCGAAGATCTGGCCCTATCTGTCGCCCGAAGCGGCCGCGTTCTACGGCAAGGTGCAGGAGCATCTGGCCCGCTTTGGCGTGCCGTTTCGGGAAAACGCGGGGATTGTCCGCGGCCTGGACTACTATGGCCACACCGCGTTCGAGTTCGTGACCTCCAAACTGGGCTCTCAGGGCACCGTGATGGCGGGCGGGCGTTATGACGGCCTGGTGTCGGAGATGGGTGGTCCGGCGACGCCCGCGGTCGGTCTCGCGGCGGGGGTGGAGCGGCTGGCGATGCTGCTCGACGTCGCGCCGCCCGCGCCCGCGCCGGTCGCCGTGGTGCCAATCGGGGATGAGGCGGAAGCGGCCGCCATCGGCATCCTGCAATCGTTGCGCGCCGCCGGTATCCGGGCCGAAATGGCGTACCGCGGCAACCTCCGCCGCCGGATGGAGCGCGCCAACAAGATCGACGCCCGCGCCGCCGTCATCCTCGGCACCGACGATCTGGCGCAAGGCGTGGCGCAGGTGAAGGATTTGCGCACCGGCACGCAGGAGGCGGTGAAGCTGCCGGATATCGCCGCATACCTGACATGAATCTGGCCCTGAAACTCGACCGGATCGCCGCTCGCGCCGACGAGTTGCGCGCGCTGTTGTCAGAGGGCGTGTCCGGGGAAGCTTACGTCAAAGCCTCCAAGGAACTGTCCGAGATCGAACCGGTGGTCGCCCGAATCGGTGAACTGCGGGAGGCGGAACATGCGCGTCAGGATGCCAGCACGCTGTTGGACGACCCCGAGATGCGGGAACTGGCCGAGGCGGAGCTGTTCGAGCTGAAGGACAAGATCCCGGCGCTGGAACACGAAATCCAGCTGGCGCTGCTGCCGAAGGATGAGGCGGACGCGCGCTCCGCCATCCTGGAAATCCGGCCGGCGGCGGGGGGCGATGAGGCGGGCCTGTTCGCCGCCGAGCTGTTTGGGATGTACCAGAAGTATTCCGAAGGTCGCGGCTGGCGGTTCGAGATCCTGGAATACAGCGACACCGGTCTGGGCGGCCTGAAGGATGCCACGGCGGAAATCACCGGGCGTAACGTGTTCGCGCGCCTGAAGTACGAGTCGGGCGTGCACCGCGTGCAGCGCGTGCCGGCGACGGAGAGTCAGGGCCGCATCCATACCTCGACCGTCACGGTCGCGGTGCTGCCGGAGGCGGAGGAAGTCGATGTCCAGATCGATGAGGGCGATTTGCGGATCGATGTCTATCGTGCCTCGGGGGCCGGCGGGCAGCACGTGAACAAGACCGAAAGCGCCGTGCGGATCACGCATTTGCCGACCGGTATCGTGGTGACGATGCAGGAGGAAAAGAGCCAGCATAAGAACCGCGCCAAGGCGATGAAGATTCTGCGCGCCCGGATGTATGAGCAGCAGCGGGCGTCGTTGCACGCCACGCGCGCGGCGGATCGTAAGTCTCAGGTGGGGACGGGGGATCGGAGCGAGCGGATTCGGACATATAATTTCCCGCAGGGCCGGGTGACCGATCACCGGATCAATCTGACACTTTACAAGATCGACCGGGTGATGATGGGCGAACTGGACGAGTTCATCGATGCCCTGACCGCCGAGGACCAGGCGGCGCGACTGGCGGCCCAGGAATGAGTACACTTCAATGAGCACGCACGATCCGGTTCGGTTCGTGGCGAAGAACATGCGCCTGGACCTCGCGCTGATCGCCGGGATGATCAAGCCCGGCTCCCGCGTGCTGGACATCGGCTGCGGCGACGGGACATTGATCGACCGGCTGTATCAGGAGAAAGGCTGCGACGCCCGCGGCATCGAGATCGATATGGTGGAGGTGACCCAGGCGGTCGCGCATGGGCTGCCGGTGATGCACGGCGACGCGGATACCGACCTCGCGCATTATCCCGATCACGCGTTCGATTACGTGGTGCTGTCGCGCACCTTGCAGGCGGTCGAGCAGCCGCGGATTGTGCTGGCGCAGATGTTGCGGATCGGCACGCGCGCCGTCGTCAGCTTTCCGAATTTCGGTCATTGGCGGCTGCGCTGGCAATTGATGTGGACCGGCCGGATGCCGATGACGACGACCTGGTCGCGATACTGGTATGAAACGCCGAATATCCATCCTTGCACCATTCGGGATTTTTTCGCCTTGTGCGAGGCAGAGAATTACGTGGTCGAGCAATGGCTCGCCGTCGACGATGAGGGCCGCCGCGGTCCCTGGCGGCGCGCGCCTCGACTGGCCAATATGTTCGGCGAGCAGGGCTTGTTCATGTTGCGGCGAGGATGAAGTAACGCAGCGCGGAGACCAAACATGCCGGATGATGCCGCCGTTCAAACCCACTCCTCCCGTGTCTGGCCATCTGGGCTGACCCGGGTTCCCTTCTGGGCCTACCAGGATCCAGACGTTCTCGCTCGGGAACAAAAGCGGCTGTTTGAAGGTCCGGTCTGGAACTACCTCTGCCTGGAGAACGAAATTCCGAACGCGGGCGATTGGCGCGCGACCTATGTCGGGGAGATGCCGGTGGTCGTCGCGCGCGATCATGACGGCGCCATCGTCGCGTTCGAAAACCGCTGCGCCCATCGCGGTGCGCTGATCTGTCTGGACGACGGCGGCAACGCGAAGGAGTTCCAGTGCGTCTACCACGCCTGGCGCTATGACCTGCGCGGCAACCTGCGCTCGATCGCATTCCAGCGCGGCGTCAACGGCCGCGGCGGCATGCAATCCGATTTTCGCATGGAGGATCACGGCCCGCGCAAGCTGCGCACCACCGTGCTGTTCGGAATCGTGTTTGGCACGCTGTCGGACCTCACACCGGATATCGAGACATTCGCCGGGCCGGAGGTGGTCGACCGGCTGCGTACTGTCGCCGCGGGCCGTATGTTGGAAATCATCGGCCGGTTTACTGAAGTTCTGCCCAACAACTGGAAGCTCTACGCCGAGAACGTGCGCGACACGTATCATGCCAGCCTGCTGCATTTGTTCTTCGCGACATTCAAACTCAACCGGCTCAGCCAGGGTGGCGGCACCGAGATCAACGACACCGGAAGTTGTCATGTCTCCACCACGCTCGCTCCGGATCAGGCGGTGGATCACGCATATGATGGTATGCGCTCGGTCGATGACGATTTCCGGCTGAGCGACCCGAGCCTGCTGGACGCGGTCGATGAGCATGACGATCGGGTACGGCAACAAATCATCTCCGTGTTCCCGACATTCGTGATGCAACGCACGCAGAACGTCATGGCGGTGCGGCACTTCCTGCCTCGGGGTCCGCATAAGACTGATCTGCACTGGATCTTCCTGGGTTACGCTGACGATACGTCCGAGCAACGGACCCGCCGGCTGCGTCAAATCAACCTCGCCGGACCGGCCGGCTATGTCTCCATGGAAGACGGCTGCATCGGCGGTTTCGTCGAACGTGGCGCGGCAGCGGCAGCGGACCAGACGTCGATCGTCGAAATGGGTGGGAGAGATACCAAAGGCCAGGATACTCGCGCGACCGAGGCCGCGATCCGCGGCTTCTGGCGGTTCTGGCGCGGATTGGTCGACATTTGAACGACCCGGTTTCGTGGCATGAGCAGGGCAAGCTGCACCTGGCCGCGAGCCGGTTCGCGGAAGCCCATGCCCGTCTGACCCGTGCCGCCACGCTACAGCCCGACGACGATACGATCCGCGCCGATCTGGCCTGGGCGCTTTATCTGGGCGGGCGAGCGGATGAGGCGGTGCCGTTGTATCGCGACCTGGTCGCACGCGATCCTGGCAATCTTTCCCTCGCCATCGACCTCGGCCGCGCGCAGCGGGCGATCGCCGCGTATGCCGAGGCGATCGAAACCTATCGCACGGTCCTGACGCACCTGCCGCGTGAGGCCACCGTGCTGAACAATATCGGCAATTGTCAGTTGGCGCTCGGCCAGACCACCGCGGCGATCGCCAGTTTGCGTCGGGCGGTCGAGACAAACCCGGAGTTCCTCGACGCCCATTACAATCTGGGCCTCGCCCTGCTGAGCGCCGGCCAGATGCGGGAAGCCTGGCACGAATATCGCTTCCGGTTGCAAATGCCGGGACATCTGGTCGATGGCAAACCGCTGGAGGAATGGGACGGCTCACCGATGCCGGGGAAGGTGCTGTTCGTCCGGCCCGAGCAAGGGCTCGGCGACACCATCCAGTTCTGTCGCTATTTGCCGTTGATCGCACCACGCGTCCGTGTCGTGGTCGGCGTGCCGCGGCCGCTGCATCAGTTGATGCGGCAGTTGCCTTGGGTCGAACGCGTGATCACCGAAGGCGATCCGCGACCGTCATACGACGCCGAATGCGTCATGATGAGTCTGCCCCGACTGCTCGCGGCGTATGGCGCGGAGGATGCCAGCCCAGTACCGTATCTGCGCGCCGACCCCGCCGCCGTCGCCATCTGGCGATCTCGCCTCGCCCCTCTTCCTGGACCGAAAATTGGCCTCGTCTGGGCTGGCAGTCCGACGTTTGGCGCCATCAACCTCGCGGACCGGCGCCGGTCCTTGCCACTTTCCGCGCTCGCGCCGTTGCGCGGTGCCACGTTCGTTTCGTTACAGAAAGGCGCGGCGTCGGTGCAGCGGCCGCCCGAAGGGATGGCGCTGATCGACTGGACCGAGGAACTGCACGACTTCGCCGATACCGCCGCGTTGATCACGGCACTGGATCTGGTGGTCTGCGTCGACACCGCGGTCGCGCATCTGGCGGGTGCGCTCGGCCGCCCGGTTTGGATACTGAACCGAACCGATACCGATTGGCGCTGGGGCGTCTCGGGCGAAACGACGCCCTGGTACCCCTCCATGCGGATCTTCCGGCAGGCGACGCAAGGCGATTGGACCGCGCCGATCACCGCCATCGCCGCGGCATTACAAGCGCTACCCATCGCCCGCGCGGACGCAGTCACGACCCGGGCGGCGGTGGCGGAGCGGCTGTTGCTCGCCGGACGGTGGGCGGAGGCATGGCCGGAATGGGATTTATGCCAACGCACGCCCGACTGGCCGACACCGCGATGGGACGGCTCGGCGATGGTTGGTGAAACCTTGCTGCTGCATGCCGACAACTCGAAGGACGTGCTGCTGTACGGCCGCCACGTCGCCGCCGCCGCGCAACGATCGAGGGCCCGTCTGGTGTTGTCCGTGCCACCGAACCTGCAACGATTGATGGTGGGCTGGAAAGACGTCGCGGTCGCCACGGCGGAGCGTCCCTCGCATCATCGGCATTGCCCGTTTGCCGCTTTGCCGGTGTTGTTTCGCGCCCGCCTTGACACCGTCCCTGACACCGACCTCTGCCCATCTCCGCCCTGCCGGTGATCGAGTCGTGGTCCCCTCGCGTCACCCGGTTGCGTGGCCTGCGCGTCGGCGTGGCCTTCGATGATCCTTCGTTGCTGAAGGCGATCGGCGAGATCGCGGGGATCAATCTGGTGAACTTGCGCCAAGGCATGCCGGCGGCCGCGGTGCACGACTGGTCGGCCGGATCAGACGACCTGGCCACGGTCGCGGGCCTGATCGTGCATCTGGATCTGGTGATCGCCGGCGACAATGAAATCGCCCATCTCGCCGCCGCTCTGGGTCGACCGGTCTGGCTGCCAGGCCCGATTGTTCCGCGCTGGCCGTGGATGCCGGACCGTGAGGACAACCCGTGGTATCCAACATTGCGGCAATTTCCGCCCAACGCGGGCGCGGCGATCGCGACCGCGATGGCGGCGCTGGCGACGGACGCGCCGGAGGAGCAGACGTTCGCCCATGCTAACGACTGTCATCGCCGCAAGGACTACCGTGCCGCCGCCACCAG
>ODAK010002853.1_pt1 | contig 18054 bp, 19 predicted proteins | sample 1539591 | NCBI WGS metagenome assembly ODAK01 (sample SAMEA3539303, study PRJEB22396) | soil metagenome | biome: tundra; feature: field; material: soil | place: USA | collected 2010-05 | depth 0.15 m
CTGCTACTATTTCTAGTAACGTGTCTTCGATTACTACTGGGTATGACGGGTATTCGATTGGAAACTTCTTGTTTATGGCTTGGAGCGGGAGTGCGACAGTAAATATTACTGCAGTCGACAATGCTTTAGCCGTGTCCCCTACTGTATCTATCGCCGCTGGAAATGCAGACTTAGTATCAGTAACTGTTGATTCGAGTAACGCGACAGTTTGGGCGTCGTGGTGGACTTCAAGCGGTAATAACGGATATTCTGCTGCATTCAATACAATACTCGCCCCATTAGTAACTCCTACACAAATTATTACGGCTACAGTGATAAGCGAGATCACAAGTCTTGCTACTAATGATATACTTTCGGTATTCTACGAGAATGTTAACAACTACAGTTATCAAGACAATACTAGCAACAACATGCGGTCAGACTTCATTTCTACGCTTACAGTTACTCCACCTGTCGGTGTAGGAGCAGGAACAGTATCAGCCACCACAGTAGTACTTAGGAGTGTAGGACTCGCATCGAAAGCCTTCGTACAATACGTATTCGTGTTGAACTCGAATCCTTTAATCGAACTAACAGACTCGGTTCTTCCTCCTTTAGGCAGCTATACACTCATTAGTACCACGATTTACATGCTGGCGGCTTACGGCGACATAACTCAGATTAACCCGTTAGACAACTCAAATCAGCCGACTTATTTTCTTATTGATGATGTAGGTAATATCTACATGCGGTTGGCCTACTCGAATGGCGGCGGGTACGCGGCTAGCCAAGTGCTTCCAAGCGTTGTAGCTATCGGCACAAACTATTACATCCCGTACCAGGTAGCAGACTTCCTCGCTACAGTGAACAAAGGAACAAACCTTCCTGCGGGAACTCCATTCAACGCTATCTATACACAATACGGCATCAACTTAGCCACGCTTTCGATTAACACAATTGGTCAACATAACTCAGAAATCGCTTCTGCTCTTCACCTTACAGGCGGACAGCTTTGGGAGTACGACGGCGTTAAACCAGTCGAACACGGCTTCCAAGTATGGCCTGAAGACGTAGTTGTTTCGACTACAACTGGTGCAGGAAGTATTACTGCAGGCACTTATTTTTACGTGTTCACGTATGAATGGACTGACGCGGCAGGGAATCTGCACAGATCAGCCCCTAGTATCCCGGTTAAACAGGTTACTACGACGGCTAGTTCGACTAACACGATTAACGTGCCTACTCTTCGCCTTACGTATAAGATCCAGCCGAATCCGGTCAGAATCGTAGGGTATCGGTGGAGCGCTGCCCAGCAGGTGTATTACCAGTTCACAAGCATAACATCCCCGAATGTGAATGATCCAGCGGTAGACAGTATAACGATTACGGACACGGCTTCTGACCTTTCAATCTTAGGCCAAACCCTACTTTATACGACAGGCGGAGTTCTCGAAAACATCGCGGCTCCTGCTTCTATCGCTAGCGCGCTCTTCTCGAATAGGTTGGTCCTAATAGACGCAGAAGACCGAAATTTGCTTTGGTTTTCAAAACAGGTGATAGAGGCTGTCCCAGTCGAAATGTCGGATCTTTTGACGATTTATGTAGCTCCGACGACTGGGGCTCAAGGTTCAACTGGACCTATGACCGCGCTCTCGGCTATGGATGATAAGTTGATAATCTTTAAAAAAGATGCTATCTACTATATCAACGGTAATGGACCTGATAATACTGGGAGTAACAGTACTTTCTCAGATCCAGTATTCATTACTTCGACAGTCGGATGCGCGAATCCTAACAGTATAGTCCTGATGAAAGACGGGATTATGTTCCAGTCGGATAAAGGAATCTGGATCTTAGGCCGGGATCTCAGCACACAATACATCGGGTTTCCTGTCGAACTGTATAATTCTAGCGTAGTAATGAGCGCTCAAGCTATACCAGGGACTAACCAGGTGAGATTCGTTTTGGATAACAATGTAACGCTGATGTATGACTACTTCGTAAGCCAATGGGGCACACATACTAACATTGCAGCGATTTCTGCTACACTTTGGCAAGGAAAGCATTCGTATTTGAATAGTTATGGTCAAGTATTCCAAGAAACAGTGAATACTTATATCGACGGCTCTGAGCCTGTGTTGATGGCGCTTACGACTTCATGGCTTAATATGGCTGGAGTCCAAGGGTATGAGCGATTCTATTTCGCTAACTTGTTAGGAACTTACTTCAGCCCGTTTAAATTGAACGTACAGCTTGCTTACGACTATAATCCTTCGCCAACACAAGCGACTATAGTAACACCTGACAACCAGACTGCTAACTATGGCGGCGAAGCGTTATGGGGTAGCGGCGGGCCTTGGGGCGGGCCTGGAAACGTGTTCAGCGCTCGTTTGTTCCCAGAGCAACAAAAGTGTGAAGCATTCCAAGTAATCATAAATGAAGTATATGATCCTTCGTATGGACAGCCAGCAGGCCAAGGACTTAGTCTGAGTGGTTTGATGGTAATCGTTGGAATGAAAAAAGGATACAGAACAAACAATGCAGGAAGATCATTTGGATAACCAGTTATCTATCGTACCGTTCAGATATAAATACTTACCAGCTTTATTAGAAATGTTAAACTCCCAGAAATATTTAGGTATTTCTACAGTGAACATGAAAACACTTCCTAAAATTGGGTATATGGTATTACTTAGGAACTATCCTGTAGCCGCAGGATTCTTGCGAAGGGTTGAAGGCGGATATGCTCAAATGGATGGATTGACTTCAAACCCTATGTTCGGCAGTCTTATTCGGCATGAGGCTATCAACTTAGTAGTTAACAGCTTGATTTCAGATGCGAAAGACTTGAAACTTCAAGGAATACTGGCATTTACAGGTGACAAATCGGTTATAAAGAGGTCTGAAGATATTGGATTTCGTGTTATAGAACAAACTTTAATTGTTCTATCCTTGAAGGAGTAACTGTGGGTTTTGTTTCAGGACTTCTAGGAACTGCAGGCGGCGGCGGCGGTTCCGGCTATGCAGCCCCACAAGGCGCCTCTCCAGCTCAATTAGGCACTGCCTATAATCAAACCCAGCAAGGCATCGCCCAACAACAAGCCTTCGTAAATGCCCTTCAGCAACAAGGCGGTTTGGCTAATCAAGCCTCTGTGTTTGGCCAACAACAAGATTTGGCCAACCAACTCCAAGGTGTGGCAAATGGTCAAGGCCCAAATCCAGCACAAGCTGCACTAGCCCAAAACACGGGTACAAACGTATCAAATCAAGCCGCTCTTATGGCAGGCCAAAGAGGAAGTAATGCCAACGCGGGTTTAATAGCTCGACAAGCCGCCCAGCAAGGAGCGGCAACTCAGCAACAAGCCGTTGGTCAAGGCGCTACACTACAAGCCCAACAATCGCTTGCAGCTATGCAACAACTCCAAAATCAACAGGCCTCAATGGGCAATATGGCCAACACACAAATCGGCCAACAACAAACCGGCCTTCAAAACCTCAATCAGAATAGTCTTCAACAACAACAGAATCTCCTTGGAATGCAAGGCAATATCAACAATGCTAATGCCAATTTAACGCAGACTACAATGGGCGGCCAACAGAATATGCTTGGAAATATGATGGGCGGCATAGGCTCATTAGGCAGTCTATTTGGTGGCGGCTCTAGTATTGCGACTACTCCTGGAGCAACTGTGGCAGGCGGAGCGGGAGATATAGGCGGCGGAGCTGCGGATATCGGCTCTATAGTAGCAGCTGAAGGCGGTAGAGTTCCGAAGCGCATGGCAGACGGCGGCGAAGCCTTTGATCCATTAATGCAATCTCCCACCAATCAACAAGTCTCAGCTCCTCAAGCTCCCCAACAACCCTCCGGCCCCCAATCTAATGTCGGCAAAGCAATGGCTATGCAATACGACTCATTGAAAAGCCCTTCTAAATCCAGCGGCAATCCTATGAGCAGCATGATGTCTATGGCTGCTCCTATAATGCAGGCAGGCCAGAAGTTTGGTGGTACAATCATGAACGGAGTAGGGGACTTCTTTGGAGGAACGTCTGGAACTGCAGCAGGAGAAGCAGGCCAAAGTGTAGGCGATTACTTTTCTGGATTAGGCTCAGGAATCACTATGGCAGGCGGGGCAGGAGATGCCACGGCGTCTGCAGGTGCAGGAGAAGCCGTAGGGGCTGGTATTGACACTGCTATATCAGTTGCAGCTAAAGGTGGCAAAGTCCCAGCTCTATTATCCCCTGGTGAACGTTACTTACCACCATCCACAGTAAAGGCCGTTGCGCAAGGCAAAGCCGATCCAATGAGAGACGGCAAGAAGGTCCCAGGTAAGCCAAAGGTTGGTGGTGCTAAGAACTCATACGCCAACGATACAGTGAAGGCAAGTCTTGATGAAGGCGGCATTGTAATCCCTCGTTCCATTACTCAAGGTAAGAATCCACATTGGGCTGCGCATAAATTCGTGTCTGCTATCATGGCTAAAAATGGTCAGCTTCCTAAAAGGCGTAAGTAATGAGTTTCAAATTAGACTTAGCTAAAATGAAATACTTGAAGTCTGATGCTAATAGCACGACTCTTCGGCATCCTGCTGGACACACAGTAACAATCGCGCATAATGTTCTAGGTCCTAATAGTCGTGCCGCTCTTCAAGCATTATCTAAAATTCCTCAACAGTCCGAGACTCCACTACAAGCTGATACTGTTGGGCATCAGATGCTGAAGAACCGTGATAATATGGCTGAAGGTGGGACGGTAGATAATCCTGTTGCTACGGAAGCAGCCCGAGCGAGTCAACGCGGTGGAGTGCCTTCAGATTCACCAGTTAATACAGGTGATTGGTCGCACATATGGAAAGCTGACGGTGGAGAAGTTGAACTCGCTCAAGGCGGTAACGCCGGAGAACAGCGCAAAAAGATTTTCGGATCACAATCATCGCCTAGTAAACCAGATATGCGCGAAAAGCATATGGAACATATCCGTAATTTCGCCAAAACTTTGTTACATCAAGATGTAAAACCTTCAGGTGGTAAGATTGATCCTAAAACCGGCGAACGTAGAGATGACTCACCTGAGCAAGGCGTCGATAAGCCAGATTGGCGTTCAGTACATTTAGAATCACAAAGTGATCCTGATGCTATGATGCATGAGATTGCGCACCTTATGTTGCTTCCGAAAGGCGTTGGTCTTGCTGAAGGTCAGAAACTGATGGACAAGCAGTATTCTGAAGTTCAGAAGCAACATGGATATATGAAACAGAAGCGTAGCCAAGGTGAGATCCAGCCTATGGCTGCTGAACAAATATTACGCCGTCATTTAGGACTGCCTGCGAACAAGAATGCTGTACCTGTGAAAGAAGGCGAAGGCCCTCGTACTGCAGTCGATACAGGAGAGTTAGCCGGTACTCGGGTACAACAAGGCGCTAAAACTGTCGATCTTATTCGTCAATCCAGATTCTTATCGCCTGAAAACAGACAACGGCTTGAGCATGTGATGTCAGGTAAATTGAAATTTCATTCTGAACACGGCTGGCAAGAGAATCCTGATGCACTCGGCGCTAAAACGCAGATGTATAAAGAAGAACATCCTGAAGCTGTTAAACGACAAGCGGCTGCTGAAGGCGGTCCTATTTATAAGAATCCAGAACTTGCTAAAAAAGGCTGGGAGAGTATTAAGTCTAAAGCTCCTGATGAAGCATCAAGAGCTAGAGCACATGAATCGTTTCAACGCGCAGACAAACAACTTAAACATCTAGACGAAGGCGGAGAAGTCTGCCATGCTTGCGGTGGTCAGATTCATAAGATGGCTGGCGGTGGATTACCAGATACTTCTAACATTTCTACACAACAGCCTCCAATCCCTCAAGAGTTGATGGGTAATTCGCAATACCAAGGACCAGATCCCGAACAACCAGTAATCGGCCCTGCTACACAACAAGTTGGTAACTGGCTAATGTCGCCTACAGGCGCTCCTGAAGTAACGCCGCAAGATGTAGCCGCAACAAAGGCTGATGCTGTCGTAGATCAATCTGCAGCCCAACAAGATCAAGCTCAGCAGACAGCAGACGCTGCTCACCAGCAAGCTGCTGCCGCTACTCCGACAGGCAGAGATTTTAGCCCGCAAGGAATGGCTGAACACGGTATTCAAGCCGAGACTGCAGGAGCAGCAGGTCAAGCTGCCGCCGCTGGAACTATTGCAGATCAACAAGCTCAAACAATGGCTTTAGATGCTGCAAGGAAACAAGATATAGCGAAACATTATCAGAATTCGTTCGACGAGTTGAATACTGAGCGCCAGAATCATATTTATGATATTCAACATGGGTATGTAGATCCTAACAACTACTGGTTAGGGATGAAAGATCCTCAGACTGGCGAAATGGTAGGCGGCCATAGTAAGATTGCTGCAGGCATCGGCATGATCCTTGCTGGATTCAATCCTACTAATCGTCCGAATGCGGCTATCGAATTCCTTAACCATCAAATGGATATGAACATCGATGCTCAGAAGAATAATCTAGCTGCTAAAAATAATATGCTTGCAATGAACTTGCAGCAATTTCATAATCTTCATGATGCTACAGACATGACAAAAGTCCTTCAAGCCGATATGGTGAAGAGCCAGCTTGAACAAGCAGCACTTCAGTCTGGTAGTGCGATGGCTAAAGCGCAAGCTCAGTCTGCTATCGGTGCTATCGATGCTAAATACCAGCCAATATTTATGCAGCTTCAGTTACGCAGAACTATGCAAGGACTTGGACAAGGTGGAACGACTGCTCCTGGATCTACTGGTGCTGGGCTGTCTTACCTGGATCAATACGCTCCAGAACAAGCTAAAAATTACAGAGAAAGATATTACGCGCCATTCGATATGCCAGGTGGTAAAAGTATTGCTGACAGACCTATCCCTGAAGATGAGCGCAAACATCTTAATGCGATGACTGTCCTCGACCAAAAAGGAAGAGACGTAATCAACTTCGTTCATCAGCATTCTGGCACATGGAATCCACAAACTAGGAATGTGGCTACTCAAAAAGTTGAAGAAATGAAGAACTTTTATAACGATTCTATCAGCGGCGGAGCTTTAACCGAAGGCCGATTAGGTTGGTATGATGAACAATTTAAAAAACATCCTACTGACATTTTAGCCCAACTCGTGGGTAATACGAAAAAGATGCAAGAGATGGTTGATAGTAATGCTAATCGCAAGAATATTACTTTGCAGTCATATGGTCTTAGACCTCCTGCTATTTCCCAAACTCAGCCGCAATACAAAACTGTTGGCGGCGTGACATACATGCGCGGACCTAACGGCGAACCTATTAGGGTGAAATAATGGATTTCGATTCAATGGTGCCTGATGCGCCTGCCGCGCAAGCGCCTGCTCCGCAACAGCCTACTAGTTTTGATGCAATGCAAGAGGATTCTGCACAACCCAATGACATGGGACAATCAATCCAAGCAGGTGTAGAAGGCGCGTTAGGACCTTTAGCAGGTCCTGGAGTTGGGTTCCCCGGTACTATGGGGCTGATGAAGACCGGCTTAGGTATAGGTAGTAACAAAGCAATATTAACGCGTGAAGAAGAACATCCATTAGCCCATTTTGTTGGCGAGATGACAGGATTAGCATTAGGTCCTAAAGGAACTGCGTTAGAGTCTGCTGGTAAAACTGCTGCAGAACTCGCAGGTATAGGCACTTCTACCTATGGCGCTAAGATTGGTTCTAGTATCGTCAAGAATGCTGCAGAATTAGCCGCGTATAATGCTCAAGATGATCTCGGTAAAGCTATGCTCGGCGATCCAAATGTGAGTGCTCAGTCTGCCATCACACACATAGGTCTAGGCGCGGCTTTGGGCGGTATCGGCGGCGGCATGATTACTGGAGTAAGAGCTAGCCCTTTGTGGGAAGCTGCAGTCGCTCCTAAACTTGACAGTCTGTTGAATAAAGTTAAAAATCATATTAATAACGAGACTTCTTTAGAAATGTCAGGCGGAGTACAAGACGCTCTTAATACACTCGGTACAGGACTGAATCATCAAGAAGTTGATCCAGATGTATTCCACTCTAAAATGCAAGAAGTTCTTAACAGTAAAAATCCTTTATATAAAGCTAACATCCATCCTTATACACCCGAAGAATATGGCGGTATGAAAACATATCTGCATCCTGATGGTAAGTCTGGATATGCTGTGAAACCTGACGGTGATCTCGTATCAGTATTCTCACAAGAACGTGGTCGAGGCGAACAGATAGTAGACGATGCCGTGTTGAATAAAGGCGCTAGTAAACTTGATGCTTACGATATCAATGGCAAACTTCCTAATCTTTACGGTAAGTATATGGATGAAACTGCCCGGTCTCCGTTTAATCCTGAATACGCACCTGCAGGATGGGATACGAGCGCGCATGGTACGCCTGATTTTGTTACAATGGGTTTGAATCCTGAAAAAGTAATGGCTAATAAAGACGCAGGCAAACTCGCTGTCGACAAAATCCTTCAAGCCGCTATGTCAGACAATCCTAAAGCTGCACAATACTTCGGCGATCTCATTCGCAGCGAACATCCTGCTGCTATGGAAGCAATCAACAACCTTAAGAACTCAGTCCATGAGTCTGTCGCTAAGTCTTTAGGCGTACCGTTAGATGAAATCGCTTCATACGACAAAAGTGACGCAGGCCATGAACTGTTCGGCGCGTTTAAAAAGGAACTCACGACGAAGTATGGTCCTGTCGCCGATATGCTTGAAAAACGGAATATGGAAGCCGCTACGATTCCTATTTCAGACGCCTCCAGATTGAAGCAGTATAATAAATTCTACGAACAAGGTATGGAGAAATTCGGCGCTAACTCTCCGCTGTTCGAGAACTATAAGAACTGGGGCAATCGGCTGTTAGATGCAGAATCTATTGGGAGTGTTGATAAACTTAAAACAGAACTCCAAGGCGAGATTAATAAAGCTGTCCGCGCAGGCGACACGAATACAATCCAAGCGTTATCTGATATTAGGCATAGTTTGTCTGAGTTCCAAGAAAACGAGATCGAGAACAATGCCTACAAAATGGCAGGCCACAGGTTTAAAGGCGCTCCTGAAATCATTGCTGAGCGCCAGAGAACAAACGCAGCTTATAGGCAGTTTAGACAGACTATGGACACACTTACAGATCATATAGGCGTAGGCCGAGCGACTGGGTACAAAGGTTTGATCGATAAACTTGGTGAGAATATTACTCCTGAACAACTCCTTAACAAAATGTCTCCGAAGAATAACGCGGATATCGTACCATTCCTTCAACAGCATTTCCCTGAGACTCTTGAACACGTTAAAAAGAATGAACTTAAGAATCTATTGAAGTCGTCTGTCAAAGATGTGGCTGGAGAATCTAGACTCGATGTAAACAAACTCGGCAAAGTTATTTCAGAAGCCCAAAAAGGTCAGAGCAAACTCGTAGACTTCGCAGTAAACCCAGATGCGCAGAAGAAGATTCAAGCCGGACGCACCGTATTAAATTCGATACCTAATCCTAAAAACTCTGGCACTCCTGCAGGTATGCTGCGCTTGTTCAGATACTTGCCTACAAGTGGTCTTGCCGCAATCGGCTGGCTTACAGGCCACGGGCCTTTAGCTAGTATGTTGTTAGGTGAAACCGCTAGTCGCATCGGACTCGCAGGACCTGAAGCCTACAAACTCGCATACCTTAAATTCCTTGCTTCCGACAAGCCTATTAATGCGAGAGGTTTTCAAGCCGCGTCTGAGTATTTTATGGCCGCCAGGAAAGGCGCTGAAGCGATGAAGAAGTCTGCTGATGCTGTATTCAAACCTGGCTTCCAAGTGTTACAAAAAAGCCAAATGCCTAGCCCAGTCGCTATGGTAGCATTAGACAAAATGGTGGCGAGTAATGATCCTAAACAGACTGATAAGTTGATGCAAGCCCAACAAGCTGGACTCGGACATTATATGCCAGATCATCAAACTGCGATGACTACTGCTAGTATGGCTAGCCTTCAGTATTTAAAATCTGTTAAACCGCAGCCGCAACAGTTGAGTCCTTTGGATAGACCTATTGAACCGACGAAAGCCCAAGAAGCTAGGTATCAACGGGCACTAGGAATCGCTCAACAACCAGCCCTCGTGTTACAACATATTAAAGATGGTACATTACAGACTACTGATATTCAAGACTTACATGCTATGTACCCGGCTGCATACCAACAAATGGCTCAACATTTAACTAACGCGATGACTAACCGGAAAGAGAATGAAGGCATAATCCCGTACAAAGTTCGTGTAGGCACAAGTTTATTTCTAGGCCAGCCTATGGATAGTAGTATGTTGCCTGCCTCAATCCAGTCTGCCCAACCGATGCCGAAGAATCCTCCCACGCAGCCAGGACCGAAAATGGGTAAAAAAGGTACTACGAATCTGGGAAAATCTAACAAGTCTTATCAGACTCAAACGCAATCTGCTGAATCTGACAGAGGTAATCGTGACTAATCAGCATTTACAGCAGGCTCATAAGGCCTTAATCCCATTAGGAGCGTTATATGGCATCTAGGCCTATTCTCAGCCCACAGCAAGTAATAACAAACGGCGATATGACTTCTACAGTTACTTCATTAGTAACTATACTTCAAACAACAGGTAAAGCCTCCTACGATATCTCCTGGACTGGAACTCCTACAGGTACTTTCAACGTCCAAGTATCGAATACTTATACACAAGACTCGTCTGGACAACCAGCAAACCCAGGCAACTGGACTACTCTTACTCTTAGCGCTCCTACTCTTGCTAGCGGCAGTTCAGGCAACGGATTCATAGATGTGACTGTTACAGGCGCTTACGCTATCCGCCTTCAATATGCAGCCACAAGTGGCACCGGTACGCTGAATGCCACGATTGCAGGTAAAGTATAATGAGTATGTTCCTCGCTGAATATCCTGTTAATGGCGGAGTATCGAGTCTGAATGGACTTACTGGTGCGCTAACGCTAGTAGGAGCCGGTGGAATCACTATAACGCCTTCAGGTACTACGATTACGATTACGGGTACGGGCGGTACTGTAACTAGTGTTGGGCTTACCGACGGCAGCACTACGCCCATATTCAGTATTTCTGGTAGTCCAGTCACAACTTCTGGGACTCTGGATTTCACTCTTATTAATCAGCTTCCTAACACGGTTTTCGCAGGTCCTGCTTCTGGTGGATCAGCACAGCCTACGTTTAGATCCTTGGTTTCGGCTGATATCCCTAACTTATCTGCTATTTACGTCACACAATCAGAAGTAGGCTCTCCAAACGGAGTGGCTCCTCTGGATGGAGCTGGTAAGGTTCCTTACGCTAATCTCCCTAGCGCGATAATGACTTATAAAGGCGCTTGGAACCCTACAACGAATACTCCTACGCTTACAAATGGTGTGGGAAATAATGGAGACGTTTATAGAGCTTCAGTAGGCGGCACAAGTACATCTCCTATCGCAGACACCTGGTTTGCTGGCGATTTCATCATATATAATGGCACGATTTGGCAGCGGTCTCCTTTGGCAGATGGTGTTATTTCAGTCAATGGGGCGTCAGGCATTGTAACAGTTAATGCCATAAACCAACTCACAGGCGACGCTACGGCAGGTCCTGCTACAGGAAGCCAATCCCAGGCTCTAACGCTGGCTACAGTCAACGCAAACGTTGGAAGCTTCACTAATGCCAATATCACAGTTAATGCCAAGGGACTGATCACTGCTGCGTCTAACGGGACAAGTAATCCTGGTACTGTAACTAATTTTGTATTCACTAACGGCGGCGGATTCACAGGAACGGTTACTACTCCTACCAGTACTCCGACATTATCTCTTGTAGGAACTTTGACTGGCGACGTCACTGGCTCTTTGACTGCGACAGTATTATCAGCGACTACTAATTCTACGTTAACTACTTTATCCTCTCTGGCGCTTCCTACTACACAATTAACTGGAACTTTACAGGCAGCACAAGAGCCAGCTCATACCGGGGATGTTACTAACACGGCTGGAAGTTTGGTTCTTCATCTTGTGGCCACATCTAACAGTACACTGACTACATTATCTGCTCTGAGTCTTCCATATAGCCAGATTACAGGCGCTCCTGCGGCAGGTATCACTCAACTCACAGGCGATGTGACAGCAGGTCCTGGAAGCGGCTCACAAGTCGCGACTTTAGCTACTGTTAACGCTAACATTGGATCATTCGGTTCTAGTACTTCTATTCCATCGTTTACTGTGAACGCGAAAGGTTTAATTACGGCTGCATCAGGGAATGCAGTTGTAGCTCCAGCTGGAACGTTGACGGGTACTACCTTAGCTTCAAACGTGGTTAGTTCTAGCTTAACTAGTGTCGGCACGATTACATCTGGTACCTGGAACGGCACGGCTGTTACAGTTCCTTTCGGAGGAACAGGGCAAACAAGTCTTACTGCGTTCAATGTGTTGCTGGGTAACGGTGCTAGCGCCGTAGCTTTTGCACCTCCTGGTGCAGCAGGAACAATCCTAGTTAGTAACGGAACTGCCGCAAACCCTACCTTCCAATCATTCAGCGCAGCATTGACTGCTCCTACTGTTCAAAAGTTTATAACTGGTACAGCACAGACATATACCAGGCCTACTAGTCCTACTCCGCTTTATATTAAAGTAACTATGGTAGGCGGCGGTGGTGGAGGCGGCGGATCAGGGTCAGCTGGCGCTACTAACGGTACGGCTGGTACAGCTAGCACGTTCGGCACATCATTATTAAGCGCTGGCGGTGGTGGAGCCGGTCTAGCATCTCAAAGTGCCGGCGGAGCCGGAGGTACTTCTAGTTTAGGTTCCGGTCCCATAGGCATATCTTTAACAGGAACTGCTGGCGGTGGTGGAGGCGGCGGTACAGCGGGTATAGCGGGTATTCCTGGAGGATACGGCGGCAGCTCGGCTTTAGGCGGCGGCGGTTCTGGAGAAGGAGCTACAGCAGGTACAGCCGGAGCTACTAATACTGGTAGTGGCGGAGCAGGTGCAGGTTCGGCTAATATAGCCGGTATTGGAAGTTCTTCTGGAGGCGGCTCAGGAGGATATGTTAGTGCTATTATTACTTCTCCTGCTACTACGTATACCTATACAGTAGGTACTAATGGATCTGCAGGCGGAGCTGGAACTAGCGGATTTGCAGGCGGTGCTGGAGCAGTTGGAATAATTTTAGTAGAAGAATTTTACCAGTAATGGATAGGAATGTATGAGAACTTTTAACAGAACAGTAGCAACAGGCGTACCTCTGAACGCGAACTACAACTCGCCTTACGTACAGTTGAAGCAGATATACACTTACACAATGTCAGCCATCATAACTGGAACACCTACTGGTACGATTCAGATCCAGGCGAGTAATGATCCTGAAACGAATGACACACAAGTGAATACGAACTACGGACCAGGACAAACTCCTACGAATCCTCCTGCTGTAGGTCCTACGAACTGGGTTACGATTGCTAATAGCCCTTTCCCTGTATCTTCTGCAGGTGAAGAAATGTGGAATGTTAACTATGCGGGTTACAACTATGTGCGCGTACAATACCTAGATGCTTCTGGCGGTACAAGTACAGCCACGATGACTATTATATTCAACGGTAAGGGCTAATGAATAACTATATTGATCTTCCAGAAGAAGGCGGTGGTGGAGGCTCAGGAGTATCGAGTCTAAACTCACTCACTGGTGCTATATCTATAACAGGCGCTGGTGGAATCATAATAACTGATATCGGAAACACGATACAGATAAGTTCTGGCAGTAGCGGTACCGTAACATCTGTATCAGTAGTAACTGCTAACGGATTCGCAGGAACTGTAGCTAATCCTACTACGACTCCAGCTTTAACTCTGACTACTACGATTACTGGCATACTCCAAGGTAACGGCACGGCCATTAGTGCGGCCACGACTACAGGTTCTGGAGCTGTAGTATTAGCTACAAGTCCTACTTTAGTTACTCCTAACTTAGGTACTCCTACCACATTAGTAGGAACTAATATAACAGGAACAGGTTCCGGCTTTACAGCAGGTAACATTAACGCTACAAGTAACTCTACCTTAACTACTCTGTCGGCTCTTAGTCTTCCAGTCAGTCAGTTAACAGGCACGTTGCCTATCGCTAACGGTGGTACCGGTGCCACTACGACTGCAGGCGCTAGAACTAACTTAGGCATTACTGCAGGTGTACAATTAATCACTTCAGGAACTACTTACACTACTCCCGCCAACATAACTGCGGCTACTCTCTTTAAGTTCAATTTAGTTGGAGGCGGTTCTGGAGGAGCATATGGAAGTGTTGCTGCAGATGCTAATGCAGGCGGCGGCGGCGGAGCTAACGTAGTAGTCTATGCTACTGGTTTAAGTCCTTCAACTGCATACACGATTACAATAGGTTCAGGAGGCGCCGGAGGTATCCAGAGTTCTGCTACATCAGCAACTCCAGGCGGTAGTACTACTATATCTTTAGATGCTATTACGTATACAGCTGGCGGTGGTCAGATTCCTAGTAGTAATACTGCCACAGGTATAGGCGGAGCCGGTGGAGCAGCAACAAATACATTTGGCACAGGATTTTCATTAACCGGCGTAAATATTCCAGGAGGTCCTGCAGGAAGTGGTGGGACGGTAGTTACTAATTCAGGTTATGGTGGTATGTCTGGTAGTCTTTGGGGAGCAGGCGGACAGAATGTAAGAGCGGCTACTACGACGGGTAACGCCGGAACAGGTTTTGGCGGCGGCGGTAGCGGCGGTTCTGGATTAACTGGTAACGGCGGTGCCGGTGCTGCAGGGATGCTTCTTGTGGAGTTTAATAACTAATGGCTAACATATATGCATTGATCCAAACAGGCGTGATCATGAACACAGTTCTGGCCAACCCTACTGATCCTCAAGATCCAGCATATATTTGGGTAGATATCACAAACTATAATCCTATACCTGGTATTGGCTGGACTACGACTGATAATGTTAATTTTACACCTCCAGGAGGAGACTAATGAGAGCATATACAACACTTAACGGACTACAAATTGGTCAGTACACGGCCACGCAGTCAGGTCCGTATTCAATAACAACTAGAACCACGATGCAGTATGGTTCAGCCGTTGTAGTCACTGCAACACAATCAGGTAGTGCTAGTACGTCATACACGATACAGCCTACATCGCCTGTGTCTAGTGATAACCAGTTGACGGGACGGTTCAACTGTGCTCAAGGCGACTTGATTACTGTAGTGATTTCTTCGAGTGCTCCAGCAGATCAACCGCCTAATTTTATTAAAACCGCAATAAATCTAAAACACGGCGTATAATGGACGACAAGCGGCTAGAACGAATTGAAAGTAAACTTGACGCGACGAACTCGCATTTGTCGTCTATCGATGTTACCCTAGCCAGCCAACACGAGAGTCTTAAGTATCACATCAAACGAACAGAACTCCTGGAAGCAGAGTTGAAGCCGATTAAAAAACATGTTGATATGGTGGCCGGAGCATTTAAATTAATCGGTTTGACTGCAGCTCTAGGAGCCGCGTATGCATTTCTTAAATCAGTTATTTAGCGAAAAAGGCACGATTAGTTCCATGCGAGTCATGGCTATGATTGCGCTGTTCGCAGCTATTGCGCTGGCTATCATGAACCGAGACATTATGATGGTTTCTGCGTTTTTAGCATTCTCGGGCGGCGGTAAAGTCGCTAGTAAGTTTATCGAGACTACAAACAGGCCATCAGAAACTCCGCCCAAAACTTAAAGTCGTGTTAAACAAAACTGGATCAATCAAATTATTCAGTTTCAAATAGTAATCATCCGACAACTTAATCTTGTAATTCACTTGCAGCCCTAAAACTGGTACTAAATCAATACCTGAGATATTCACAACTCTGAATGAGTTCAGCCCTAAGTTGTCATAATATTTCGATTCCTGCTCATACCCGCCGTAAGTAATACCTACTTGCAGCCCGCTGATTTCGATTCCTTCGGTGTAAAGAAACCCGGCCATCTGCTTACCGACTGAATTACTCCCGCCGAATACAGTTTGCGTGACGAAGAAAACGGACGCATGCTCAGTGTAGGCTAGTCCGAACATCGGATTGTTTAAAAGCCTACCGTTCTTAGTTAGTTTGTTCGAGTAATAATCAGACGTACCTAGATCAAGCAGGTGATAAGTAAGACTACCGCCTATGACTTCAACATCAGCCATCGCTATCATATTTATGCTGAATGATAAAAGGAATATCGCGATCCAAAGTTTCATGCTATTTCGTAAATCACTTTTTCAAGTTTTGTAAGAGATTTAATCATTCCTTTTAAATGATTCTTATATTGATCTAGTTTTTCTTCTTTTGAGGCGAATACGGCGGTGTAGGCGGCGTGGGCGCTGGCGGAGGCGCTGGCGGAGGCGTAGGCGGAGGCGGCGCTGGCGGAGGCGTGGGCGGAGGCGGCGGCGGTGTAGGCGGCGGCGGAGGCGTGGGCGGAGGCGGTGCTGGCGGCGCTGGCTGAGGCGGTGCTGGCGGCGCTGGCGGAGGCGGTATATAACTCTTGGGCGGAGACTGAAGCCGGATCAGTAAGCCATTTCTCGGTTAGTTCTAAACAAAACACAGATTCCTTGTTCATTAAGCTTTTGACATTGTTCGCGCAATACACAGCGAACTCGACACAAAATCTTCGCGGGAATGGTTTTAACATTTCTTCAATTTGTTTCAAAACGTCTCCGTTATAGTCTTCCTAGGCATGAAAGGGTATTCTACATCCGAAATCTCTATAATCATTTCCTTATTACTACGGTCCATCGTCTTGATTCTTATACAAGGATGATCCCATACGAAAGTTATAGGAGCGCCTTCTTGGCCATCCTTGGCTAGAAGCTTAACAAGTTTATCGAAGTCTTGTTTAGTTATTTTTATCATTCATTCGTACAGGAACTGCCTGCTCTTTCCCAAACTTAGATAACATGTGCAGCACCAAGAGGCTACAACTCAAGAATCCTGACGCCCAACCAACAGCCGCTATGATTACGTATGATGCTAATTGTTCCATAACCCCTCCAATTTTGTTACGTGTTTTCGTTCAACATAATAACCCGTTTTAATTCCTGCTACTTTCCAAAAGACAAAGTAACATCCACTACTGCCGTACGAAGTTACTACTCCAGTAACTGGAACATCGAAAGCACACATTAAATGTGTAAGAGTCTCTGCGTCATAAAACTTATCTACCCTGCCGCTTGGTGCCGTGTAAACTTCAGGATGATCTAAATACCACTTCGCATTACTTTTCTTCATCAAAACTTTTGTGCCGAGTTCCATTATTTACTCCTTAATGATTTTACAAATTCTGCTAACTTTGTCTTATCTTCATCTGACAGTGTGAATGCTGGCATCTGGTTTAATCCAGATTTAAGCGTTTTTTCAATCTGCTCCACAGTATCGCCGTTTTTAAATGGATCTGACATAAGATTTCTAGGACGAGGGTTCAAACTAGAAGCCGCCACGCCATCTCCCAGACCTTTAGGACCATGACATAATACACAATTTTGTGCAAATAGCGCTGGCCCGTCTAACGCGAACGCTTGGAAAGTGATTAACAGCAGTAAATATTTCACTTATTCCTACCTTTCAACGCCTGCGTTAAGTTATAAATTGGAGACACAATCGAGAACTCATCTTTAACTGCCGTATTAACAGCCACAACATGACCATCCGGAGTCATAACCGGCCCGCCCGACATCCCTGGGTAAAGACTCCCAACGACTGCCCAATAAAAGTTGTCTTTCTTTTTCACGACTAGTTTAGAACATTCCATCTCTCCAAACAGCGGGTATCCGCAAGCGATCAACTCCTGCCCCTCAACCCCAATCGCCGTAAGTTTATTGAAATTCGTAATCACATTCCTATGCTCGAACTTCGTGAAATCGCCCTTCAATATTGCTTGATCCATTTGCGGAGTCGCGTAAATAGCAACGGCTTCAACTCCTACACCTATGTTATAGTTATCCCGGATCTCGATAGGCTCAGGATTCATATAAGAACCGAAAGGCGACTCGACCATAATACAGTGTG
>ODAK010002856.1_pt1 | contig 18039 bp, 15 predicted proteins | sample 1539591 | NCBI WGS metagenome assembly ODAK01 (sample SAMEA3539303, study PRJEB22396) | soil metagenome | biome: tundra; feature: field; material: soil | place: USA | collected 2010-05 | depth 0.15 m
AAGATTGGAGTGGAAAGCAAGAGCAAAAACGCAATACGAATTTGCTCTTCGCTCGACTCAGGGCCAAAACATCAATGGAATCAGATGATTTGGTTGACTAAGAAACTTCGGTTGCGGAATCGCTGGCTGGAACCGGCGGAGTTCCTGCCACTGCCGGCGGAACGGTAGTTGTCATAAGCCTCCGGCGTGCACACAAGCGGGGACGCTTATGTCACTTGTGGCCATGGCGTGGCATCTGGATTCCGAAGCCGATTCCATGAGCGGGGCTATGATGGCGGCGAGCGCCAGAGTTCGAAGGTTCCGCGGGATTGAGATATGAGTGGAAACTCAGTATGAATTCTCACCTCTCCGATTGAACTCCGCCGAAGTCCAGCGCGGGCGAATGCTCGATAGTCACGGTTTTGCCGCCGTGCAGAATCGATTCCCGCGCTGCTTCAATCACCAGTTCGTTATAGCTGCTATTTGCCGGTGTTGCGATGATACCGGTGGCGTCGATCTCTCCGAGCATCGCCTGTCGCCCGGCGAGGCCCCCGGTCTCCGACTCTACGCGGATGCAGGTCTGAATGATGTACTCCACGGAGCGATAGCCATAGCCGACCGGCGTCAGACCCTGTCCACCGAGATCGACGTACTGAAAGTAATCCGGACTCGGCTCCGCGTAGATGGTAGCGCCCGGATCGCCGCTTTTCCCCGTGTACGAATATTTCAAGCCGCGGTACTGGTCCGAGTGTGAGAGCAGAGCGCCATTGGTTTCGCCTTTGCAGTACATGACGAGCCCTTGCGTGTTGGTACCCGGAGCCGCGTCGGGAAAACCGAGGGCATTCTGCACGTTCAGGCAAGCGCCGTTGTTCCAGATGACCCGCGCGTCGGTCCAGAGGAACCCTGGGTTCCCGTTCGGAAACCGATCGGGGATTCCGTACACGCTGACTGCCGCCGGCAGCAAGCCGGTGATGAAGTGCACCAGGTCCACGTAATGGCAGCCGACATAAGTGAACGCATCCGAGTTCCCTGTGGTCATCCAATTCTGAAAGTTCGAATGGCGGTAATACCATTTCTCGAGCAGGCACGCGGCTCCGAGCATGAATTCGCCGAACAGCCCAGCTCGATATTTTCGCCGGGCCATCAGACTGCGATCGTCAAACCGCTTATGGTACTCGACCCCTACGACCAAGCCACGTGAATACGCCTCACGACCGATCTCCAGCGCCTCAGCGTGCTTCAGAACGAGAGGCTTGACCGTACAGACGTGCTGCTCGTGCCGTAGCGCCGTCATGATGACCTCGAAATGCAGATGGTCCGGCACGGCGACGACTACGATTCCGCGCGGTGGCATGCGCGCTATGACTTCCCGAAACAGATCGGCCTGCGGCCGATCGGGATCGCTACCATCGGGAAACCCACGAAACGATTGGCCCGGAAATGCTTCGGCCAAGTCAGGGGCTTCGAACAAGGGCTGCAAATCCCTGCCGCGCAGCGCGCAGATGCCGATTTCACCGATCCGGCCCTGCCGCTGCATATGGTAGAGCGAAGGCAGAAGCTGATCGTGTGTGATCATGCCCCCGCCCACAATGAGAACCTGAGGCTTCATAGTTATGCCATTCCCGTTTTCTTGCTGGTAGCCTCGGCAAACACCTCTTCGAGCACGGCGACGCTTTCCAGGATGGCCGGCAGGGTAATCACCAATGGCGGAGCGATCTTGACGGTGCCGCCGCCAAAACCGACAGAGCTGAACATGAGCACGCCGCTTTCGACGCACCGTTCGATCACTTGCCATGCCAGATCGCCATCCGGCTCTTTGGTGCCAGGTGCCACGCATGCGATACCGGCGACCAGGCCTTTGCCGTCTACGTGTCCGATCTGCGGAAACCGCGTTTGCAGCACCCCCAGCCGTTCATGCAGCACCGCGCCCATTTGTCGGGCGTTCTCCGCAAGCTTCTCCGAAACCACGAGTTCGATGGACGCCAGCGCTGCCGCGCAGCAGACCGGATTTCCCGTGTGGGTGGAAGTCATACTGCCCGCCGGATGTAGGTCCATCACATCTGGCCGTCCGGCCACGGCCGAGATCGGCAGCGAACTGGACATGCCTTTGCCGAACAACGCCAGATCGGGAACCACGCCGTAATGCTCGAAGCCCCAAAGCGTTCCCGTGCGGCCAAAGCCGGCTTGCACCTCGTCGCAGACCAGCAGCGCGTCATGGCTTGTGCACCACTGGCGCAGCGCCTGGATGTATGCGGCAGGGGCGAACGCGGCGCTGCCGCCCTGGTAGGTCTCGAGGATTACGCCTGCGACATTGCGCGGCTCGACATTGCGTTCGCGCAAAGCGCGCTCGAACCCTTCAAAGGAATTGTCGGCGGTACGAAACCCATCCGGAAAAGGAACCTGCACGAAGCCGGGATCGAGATTCACAATCCAGTCCTTAAGCGCCGGAATTCCGCCAGCCTGCTGCGATCCCAGCGTGCGGCCGTGGAAGGATTTGTCATAGGAGACGATTACATGCTTGGTGTTCCCGCCTACCTTCGCGCCATGACTGCGGCACAGCTTGATGGCGCATTCCACCGTCTCCGAACCCGTGGTCAGCAGGAAGACCTTTTTCAGCGGTTCCGGCAGGAGCGTTGCCATCCGCTCCACCAGAAGCGAGCGGATCTCGCTCGGGAAGCAATAGTTCGTCAACAGACCGGAAGATACCTGCCGGACGATGGCGTCCTTTATCTCCCTGCGGCCATGGCCCGCGTTGGCGATCAGCACTCCGGACGACCAGTCGATCCACTGGTTGCCCCAGACATCGTACACCTGGAAGCCTTCGGCGTGGTCCCAAACCACTGGCGGCTGTCCGCGCATGGCCACGGGCTCATAGGTCTGTAGCCTCTGTAGAATCGGGAGCGATTCGGGAACCGGAAACTCGGTGACGATCCGGCGAAATTGCGTCTCTATCCGGGGGACGCGCCTCGATGTGAGATCGAATTCTCTAGCCATAGTTTTTCAGGACGCTCAAGCCGAAACCGGGCGGTCCAGAATCCGCTCGTCTTTCCGGCTCCAATAGATCTTCTTTCCTTCACGGTAACTGCGCGTGGCCATCACCACCGCCACGGCGTGGGCAAATCCGGTCTCGATGCTGCCATTCGGAGTCGTCCGGTTGCGCATCGACCGGAACCAGTCGTCCGTATGGGCCTTCAGATTATCGTCCTGTGTGACAGGGGGCGCTTCCGGGTGACCCGGTATGGTTACAAGTTCCGGCTTGGCCTTCTCTGACCGCAGATCGAAAACCACATTCGACCCCCACGCGCTCCGCGTCTCGGGCGTGAACCACCATTGCGGGCTGCCTTCCCCGCCTGGCGAATAGAGTGTGGCATGCGTGCCGCGGATCATCGTGTGATCGCCATAGCCGCTTCCGAAAGTCGTGCTGTATGTGTAGAGGACCTGCTTCTCCGCGAAGGTGGAAACGCACTGAAACGTGTCGGGATTCTCGCGCACGTCGTGCCAGGCAAAGATACCGCCGTTGGCCACGGTATCGTCCGGGATAAAGGTGTCGAGATAGAAATGCGCCAATCCGGAGCCATGGCTGTACCACTGATCGGTGATTCCGCCGGAGAACTCTTCAAAGATCCGGAACTCAAAGTACACCCGTGGGTCGAAAGGCCTCGAGGCACGGCCCAACAGCCAGCGTTTCCAATCGGTGTCCTGCTCCCGAATGGCGGCGACATCCTCGCTCTTCGGCACGTGCCACCGCGGGCCGTTGAAGTTCCAGCTCTGGTCGATGGAGACAATCTTGCCGAGCTTTCCGCTCCGCACGATGTCACGCACCCGGTGCTGATAAGGGCAGCTCAACCATTGCGATCCCATCTGCACCACCTGCTTGCTGGCCCGAACCGTATCGCGCGCCAGCTTGGCATCCTCGAGCGTGTTAGCCATGGGCTTCTCGCAATAGCAATCCTTCCCCGCCCGCACTACCTCGGCCAGAAGCTGAGCGTGCTGGTGGTCGCCGGTTCCGATCGTCACCGCATCGAGGTCGCCATCGGCCAGCATCTCCTCGGAGTACTTGTAGGTCTTGGGCCGTTTTCCGAATAGCTGTTGCGCGTGATCGGCGGCTTTCTCGCGATTGACGGACCAGAGGTCGCAGACGCTGCGCAGATCGAAATTGGAGTCCGTCCCGGCCGACATCTTGAGCATCCGCCGGTGGCCCGACGCTCTGTGGCCGCAGCCGAGCTGGCCAATCTGGATTCGGTCGTTGGCGCCGATGATGCGGGCGTAAGATGCGGCCGGCCATGCGGCGGCCGCTCCGATGAATTTCCTGCGTGATACCGGGTCCATCTTTATACCTCTTCCGGAACGACGAACTGCGGCCGGTATGCGCGTGTGAACATCCGGTTCGCTTCCGGGTCGTTAATCCAACTCATCGTGGCGGCGTCGAAATGCAACGAGACGAAAGTCGCCGCTGCATCTCGGAGTTCCGGAAGAAATCGCTGTAAGCCAGATGCACAACTTCTTCTCGAATTAGCGAGGTCCCCACGCTGCTGAAACCCATCGGCGACTATGGTACCATACCGCAATTTGCGGTCATTCACCGAGTTTTCAACAGATCCGGACAACCGGCTCGCAGCGGTTCACACCTGCGTTTGGCGCTGCAGTTGGCGCCTGTTCGAGACTGGCGATCAGTTCATGCGGGGCCGCATCTGATGGCGGGACTATGGCCTGGAGCTCCCGGCTCCGTTTCTGGAGATCGTGTATCGCGGCAACGCCCGGCAGATCCTGAGCTGGACGAAGATCCGATGCTTACTTCTTCCTTTTGACCAACAGGAAGACCAGAGCAGTCGCGACCAGAGGAACCAGGCTCGCCACGATCAGGATTGGCCCGAAGGAGTATTTGTCCGCGATGCGGCCGATCAGAAAGGTGGAAATAATCGTCCCAATGCCGGCGCCCGTGCCGCTGAGCCCGCTCACGGTGGCCACGGAGGCGCTCGGAAACAGGTCCGAGGGCAGCGACAGCGCCATCGTAGACCAGGCCGCATACGAAAACGTCGAGATCGCGAAAAGCCCGATGATCACCGGAAAGGAGGAAACGCTCACCGTGGGAATCAGCAGCGTCATTCCAAGACCACAGATCAGAATCAGGAATTTACGCGCTTTCAAGACGGGCCAGCCGCACTTGATGAGATAGCTTGATAAACCGCCGCCGAAAAAGTTGCCGAGATCGGCCGCCAGGAACGGAATCCAGAAACCCATCAGCGTGTTCTCGATTTTGAATCCTTTCGAAACGAGGTAGATTGCGAACCAGTCGGTGATAAAAAACCAGACCGGATCGGTCAGCGCCCGGCCGAGCACGATACCCCAGGTCTCCTTCAGGCTCAGCAGTTGACGCCAGGAAGCAGGCCGGGTCCCGAGGGCACCCCCCTCGCCAGTGATGGCGTGAGCCTCGGCTTGCTGCTCCTCCTCGCGGGCCGCCAGGATCATGCTGCGTTCCTTGGGGCCGAGGTTGGGATGCGTCTCCGGAGGCTGGTAAAACGCTTTCCACACGAGCACCCAAATCAGGCCCAGCGAAGCCGTGAAAATAAATGCCGGCCGCCAGCTTCCGGAAACGTGGTAGATCCAGAACACCAGGAACGGCGCGATGGCCCCGCCCACGGAAGATCCGCTATCGAACAAGGCTACCGCCCAGCCACGCTCCGACTTGGGGAACCACTCGGAAACGGTCTTGATCGCGCCCGGCCAGTTCGCCGCCTCCCCAGAGCCCAGCAGTAACCGGAAGAGCATGAAGCTCTTCAGTCCCACCGCCGCGGAGGTGGCCGCGGCCGCAAGCGAATACCAACTCACCGTCAGCAAGAGACCCCGGCGGGTTCCGAACCAATCCAACATCCGGCCCGCGACGGTCTGCATCAAAGCGTAAGCCACGCGGAAGGAGATGACAATAAGCGCCCAATCCGAGTTGTTCCACGAAAACTCGGTTTTCAGATTAGGAGCCAGCACGCTCAGCGTCTGCCGGTCAATGTAGTTGATGATCGTGGAGGCTAACAGCAATCCACCAATCCACCAGCGCAGGTTCGGAATAATGCGCCTTTGAGGTAAAGTTGCGTCAGCCATTTCGAGACAGTCTAGCATCTCGCATCGGCCGCCGCGTCCTTCGGCCGCCGCGTCCTTAGGATAGGCGGCAGCCTATTTCATGGCCGCGAACTTCTGGTAGATGCCCGCGATGCCGGCACTGGCAGTGTCGCCCGGATGCACGACGACCCGATAACGGAAGTGCGCGTGCTCACCCGGGTGGAGTACCAGGGTGCCGTCCTTGGTCTTGTCGTTCAGAAAATCGCGAACCCCAAACGGGTTGGCCGAGAGTAGTCCATAGCTGCGCGCGTGCCAGTAGGTGGGAAACCGGGTGCTGCTCGGGTGGTCCATGACCGCCACGCCGACCTTTTCCCCGTCAACCACGCCACAATAGTCCACCCATTCGGACCGCTTGCCCCACACGTTTTCTTCGCCCGCGGCGCCCTGGGCGTTGGTCATCTTCCCGGTCCGCTTGATCGTCTGGTCGGCCTCAGGATGGTCGATGACCGCCGAGTGAGGCTCCTCCAGCACGGTTGCCAGCCGCATGGCGAAGGTGCCTTCCTTGGTGTCGTTGAAAGACACCTTCTCGACAGCCGTGAGGTCAATGTCCACGTCCACGGTCCGGAGCTTCGGATCCGAGTAGAAGATCATCTTGCGCCCTTCGGTGAGGATCGGCTTGCCCGCCGGACTCAGCTAGTCGAAGATGGCCTCTACCGTGCCGGTCTCCTTCGCGCTAGTGACGGAAACCAGTTTCTTCAGCACGATGCGCCCTTGCATCGGGCCGGTCGCCTGCAGAGTGGCCCAATAGTTGTACCCGTTGACATCCCCGTGCCCGAAAAACAAACCTACCTGGTGGGGATGGTCGGTGCTCTCGCCGGGAATCTGACCGATGGGGTTTGATCGCGTCACCACCTTTCCCGAAGCCGATCTCATGGGATGCAGGTATGGCCGGTTAACGCCGGGACCACCTATGAAGAATGTGCCGAAGGGCTTTCCGTCGATTTCGACTGGAATCTTTTCCTGGCTCGATGCGAGCTTCACCTGCGCCGCCGACGGAAGCGCGCACAGCACTGCCGATAATAGAAGGCACGAGAGTCTGATCATGCCGACACTACAACATAATGGCGCCCGGGAATCAACTGCGCGTTCTGGCGGCGGCGGCGAAGTGCGGCCACCGGCGCCACGGCATTCCCCTACACCTTCTCCGGCACCACAAACGGCGCACGGTAGGCGCGGGTGAACATCTTGTTCGCTTCCGCGTCCCCCTTGCAGGTCAATGTGGCGGGGTCGAAATTCAACGTCCGCCCCAGGCGGTAGGAAATGTTCGCCAGGTGGATTAAGGTCACCGAGGGCGCGCCCTCTTCAATCGGCGCGTTCAGGTCCGAGTATTTCCGGCTGCGCACCGCCTGGATGAAGTTGGCCCAGTTGTCGCCGCCACGGGCGTTAGCCGGAGCGGGTCCCGGTTGTTGCTCTTTGCCGAGGAAAATCTTGAAGCCCGGTTTGGCCGTGCTGAGATATCCCTTCGAGCCGTAAATGATATTGCCCACGCAGGTTCGCGTGCCCGCGGTCGGTCCGGCCATAGGGTCGGCTATGTCCTCAATCCCGCCCTCGCTGTTCGACATCCAGTGCCGCACGTCGAACTCCAGCAGCTTCTTCTTCCCGCCCTCGTTGAACTCGAAGCTGGCGGTAATGGTGTTCGGCGTCTCCTGGTCGTCATCGAACATGAAGTGGCCGCCGATGGCGCTGATCTTGGTGGGATATTTCACGCCCAGTAACCAGCGCGCGGCATCGATCTGGTGAACGCCCTGGTTGCCGATGTCGCCATTGCCGTAGTCCCAGAACCAGTGGAAGTTGTAGTGGAAACGGTTCTTGGTGAACTCGTGCTTGGGCGCCGGCCCAAGCCACAGGTCATAGTGGACCCCGGGAGGCACCGGCGATACTGGAGTGCGGCCGATGGTATCGCGCCACTTGAAGACCAGTCCTCGCGACATATACACATCGCCGATAACGCCATCCTGAATCAGCTTGACCGCTTCTTTCATTGCCGGCGACGAGCGGCCGTTGGTCCCATGCTGCACCATGCGGTTGTACTTCTTAACGGCCGCCAGAAGTTGCTGCGCCTCGAAGATGTTATACGCGCACGGCTTCTCCACGTACACATCTTTTCCGGCCTGGCAGCCCCAGATGGCTTGCATGGCGTGGTTGTGGTTGGGCGTGGCGATCGAGATGGCGTCGATCGTTTTATCCTCCAGCACCTTACGCAAGTCCGTGAACCCGGCCGGGCGTTTCTTGGTCATCTTTTCGGTATCGTTCAGACGCTGTTCGAGGATGGACTCGTCCACGTCGCAGATGGCCGCGATCTCCACGTTGGGCATTTTGGCGTAGGCCCGCAAGTGGCTCTGACCTTGGCCGCGAACTCCCACACAACAAACCCGAACCGTGTCGTTCGGGCTAGGTAGAGCGCTCGCGCTAACGGCGCCGGCCGCTGCTACCGAACTCATCAGGAAGTATCTTCGGTTCATCGTTCCTTCTCTCCTCGGGAGCCTTCTCAAGGTGCTGTACTTCTGGTACAGCGCCGCAATGCTTATGCTCCCCGCATCGCCCACCGTGGACAATTACGCGCGGCAACGGAACCGGGTGCCTCCACGCCGATCGAGCGAATTAATCACCCGGATCTCGAATGCCCCTTTCTTTTATAGCACGGGAAAACCCGGACCTCACCGCGGCGGCGCGCGGAGCCATAGCGGAGATTAAAGTCTGAAATTGAGGCCTACGCCCTTGTCCTTCCATCCCTATCGCCCTGCAATATCGGGCGCAGTGGTATAATTTTCGGTCTCCGGGACCAAAGAAGGGGCAGACTACATGAATTCATCGACTCGGCGCGGATTCATACTCGGCGGCATTCAGACCGGTGCGGGCCTGATGGCGCTGGGCTCGGCGGCCGCCGCGCCGTCACCCCGCGTTTCCACAATGCGCTTCGGGTTTACCTCGTACCAGTGGGGCACCGATTGGGATGTCCCCACGACCATCGCCAACTGCGCTAAGGCCAAGGCTTTCGGCGTCGAATTGCGGACGCAGGAGAAATACGCCGCTGGCGTGGAAGTGTCGCTGTCCGATACCGAGCGCCGCGAGGTCGGGAAACGGTTCGCCGACAGCCCTGTCAAGATGGTCGGGCTGGCCTGCTCGGAGAAGTACGACTGGATCGATCCGGCCAAGCTCAAAGAGGCCATCGAGAGCACCAGAGCCCACCTGAAGCTGAGCCAGGATATCGGCGGCGGCGGTCTGCGGGTCTTTGTGAACGACTGGCACAACGAGGTGCCGCACGAGAAGACCATCGAGCAGGTCACTGGCGCGCTCAACACCGTGGGCAAAATCGCGGCCGATTACGGCCAGTTGATCCGCCTGGAAAACCACGGCACCGCCGGCGATCTGGTCACCATTCGCAAAATCATGGATGGCGTGACCGAGAAGACCGTACGCATCAAGCTCAACGGCTATCAGGGCGATGCGGACGACTTCGCGCGCCGCTTCCAACTGGTGAAGGATGTTCTCGACAACACGCTGCACTTTCACGAACTGGACCACGGTAATTTTCCCTATCAGCTCCAGTCCGATCTGTTGATCGACGCCGGCTGGGACGGCTGGTGGCTGCTGGAGACGAGCACCAAGGTGCCGGACCGCCTGCAGGCGGTGATTCAGCAGCGCGAAATGTGGGAAAAGATCGTGGCAAAGTCGCTGAGCCGGTGAGGCATGCAATCCACGGCTGACCGCGAAACACCTGAGAACAGGTTGAGCCGGAGGTCCTTCCTGCACGGCGCCGCTTCCCTCGGAGCCTCCGCCCTTCCCGGCGGGACCCGGTTGCACGGCCAGCAACGGCCGGCCGCCCCTCCGTTCCGCCAGGCAATGTGCAACGAGGCCTTCGCTTCCGGGAACGACAAGAAGTCCTTTGCGGAAACCTGTAAGGCGATCCGCAAAGCCGGCTATACAGGCATAGAAGTCGCTCCCTTCACCCTTTCCGACGACCCGATCGCCATACCGGCGCCACAGCGCCGTGAATATGCTTCCATCATCAAGTCGGAGGGGCTGACTCTTACCGGTCTCCACTGGCTCCTGCTGGCGCCGAAGGGCCTGCACGTGACCACCCCCGACAAAGCCTTGCGCGAGCGCAGTTGGCTGCATATGCGGAACCTGATCGACTTCTGCGCCGACCTGGGGCCGGACGGCATGATGGTTTTGGGATCTCCCCAGCAGCGCGCGGTCACGGGAGGATTGAGCCAGGCGGAAGCCGTCAAGAACTTCACCGCCGGGCTGGCCGGTATCGCGCCGCATGCCGTCGAGCGTGGCGTCAAGGTGCTGATCGAGACTTTCAGCTCTCGCCGCGACGACGTTGCCACCATGCTGGCCGACGCCTACGCAATCGTCCGCCAGATTGACAGTCCTGGTATTCAAATGATGTTCGACTGCAACAACGAATCGAACGAAGCGGAGCCGCATACCACCTTGGTGGACCGCTACTTCGATTACATCAAGCATGTGCACATTACGGAAAAGGGGGGCCCGTATCCGGGCACGGGTTCCTACGACTACAAGCCTGTGTTGAGTGTCCTGCGCCGCCGGGGCTACCAAGGTTGGCTTTCGCTGGAGGTCTTCGACTTCAGCGCGGGCGCCGATAAAATCGCACAGGAGTCTTTCAAGTACATTCAATCGGAGATCGCCAAGCTGGGGTGATCGAAGGAGAAGAATCATGCGTTATCGTTTGTTGCCGGCGATACTGGCGGTATGTGTGGCAGGCAGCGCGCAAGCCCCGCAAGGGGGTACGCAGCCGCCGCCAAGAAGACCGCGGCCTGTTTATGACCATCCGGGCTGGAAGCCGACTCCGCTTCAGACGGCCATGCCCAAGACTTCGCTCAAGGTCGAAGAGCATAAGCTCCAGAAAGCCAAGTTCCCGGCCGTCGATGTTCACTTCCATGCCGGGTTCCTGCACACGCCGGCGGACTACCAAAAGCTGATCTCGATCATGGACCAGGTGGGCCTGGCCATGCTGGTGAATCTGGACGGAGCATCGGGAGGAGCATTTGACCAATATCTGAAGAGCAGCGAACCCTACAAGGACCGCATCATTACCATGGCCAGGCTGAACTACGACGGGATCAACGAGCCGGGCTGGAGCGAAAAGATGTCGGCGGAGCTGGAGCGGTGCTTCCGCGCCGGGGCCGGCGGGCTGAAAATCGCCAAGGAACTAGGGCTTGATCTGAGGAACAAAGATGGCAGCTACATCCAGTGCGATGACCCGCGGCTGGATGCCATCTGGGACATGTGCGCGAAGTACAGCATGCCGGTGGTGCATCACGTGGATGATCAGGTTGACCGCTTTCTGCACATCGGCCCGGAGAACGAGCGCTATGAGGCTGGTTTGTGGCGGGATAACCCGGCTGAGAATTACTACCAGACGGGACAGCCGGGCTTCGAGGAGATCAACAAGCACCGCGAAGCCATGCTCGACAAGCACCCGAAAACGGTGTTTATCTTCGCTCATATCGCCCACCTGGGGTATGACTTGAAGCGGGTGGCCGCCATGCTGGACAAGTACCCGAACATGAATGTCGATGTCTCGGCCGCCATCCAGGAGCTCGGGCGGCAACCGCTCACGGCCCGCAAGTTCCTCATTCAGTATCAGGACCGGGTATTCTTCGGTACGGACGGCGGCGCGGGCCGTATGACCGACCTGGACGGTTTCTGGAGACCGCACTGGCGGTATTTCGAAACCGAAGACGAGTATTTCGACCATCCGGCGCAGATGTTATCGCCGGAGGGTGCGCCCCTGCACGGCCGCTGGAAGATCTACGGTAGTCTGGTTCCGGATCCCGTGATTCGCAAGATCTACTACGAGAATGCCATGCGGTATTTCCCGGCTGCCAAAGCCGCCATGCCGCAGCACCTGGCCGCCCGTGGCATCAAGTAAAGTGGCGCGGACCTCCTGGTCTCTCCTGGGTGGCCGCCTACTCCAACGACCTACTCGGCCACGTGCCCTCCCGCAGGGTACTTACTTACTTGAGGAAAGCGGATACGAAGGCGGTAACGCCAACACGGACTTCCCCGGCCCGTTCGGCGCTGCCGTCGAAGAACTCATCATCGAGAAAACGGCAGACCTGATGCGGTGAGCACGCGTCAGGCTTCAGCCTGCCAGAATCTTACAGCGGCCGAATCTTCAGATTCTTGAACCACACAGCAGCCCCATGGTGCTGCAGCGATAGAGGGCCGGTCGGCTTGGCGTGGATCAGCATGTCCCGGATTGTAGGAGCGTTCGCCCACCGTTTGGCTGTGCCCGCATGGGCCTGATCCGAATTCAGTGAACCATCAAGCACCATGACGCCGTTGATCCAGTGCTCGAAGTGGTCGCCTTTTACCACCAGCCGCGCGTCGTTCCACTCGCCGGGCGGATGGGAGGCTTTGGTCCGCGGCGGAATCATCGCGTAGAGAGCGCCAACGTCGTGAACTCCGCCATCGCTTCCGGCCATGCCGCCCGAATCGTCGATCAACTGGAACTCATATGAGACGGTGTACTCCTGCCCGGTCGCATTGGGCGCCATTTTCGCGCGGTCGGAAACGGGTGCGGTCACTTCGCGCTCGAGCGTGGCTTCGAAGCCGGCCGCAGCCTTTCGGTCCACCTTCGAATTATCCATGAAGATGGCCCGCTGAATCCGGTATTTCAGACCGGTATTCCCGCGAGCGGAGATGCGCCAGTCGAATTTCAGCTCGAAATCGCCGTAGGACTCCGTGGTGATCAGATCTTCGGTAATCCGCGGCGTGGGGGTTGTTTTCAGACACCCGTCCTCGATCACCCAAGAATCCCCCGGCGGCGTCTCGCTCGCGGGGTTGCGCCAACCGTTCATGGTATGGCCGTCGAACAGGAGTTTGAATCCGTCCTGCTTCTCGGCCGGAGTGAGGGTATTATCGGCAGCCCATGCCGAGAGGCAGGCAACCGCAATCAAAATCGGCGTCTTCATAGTTCGTTTCCTGGCAGTACAGTAGCTCCTAAGCCAGTTTCGGCACGACATATGGCGCCCGGTAACTCGTGCGCGTAAACATGGCGTTGGCTTCCGCGTCACCCTTGCAGGGGTAGGTGTCGGGGTCGAAATACAGCGTGCGGCCCAGACGGTAGGAGATGTTGGCCAGGTGCACCAGCATGGTGGAAATGGCCCCTTCTTCGATTTCGGCCATCTGGTCCGGGCGTTTGCGGCTGCGCATCACCTCGAGAAAATTGGTGAAGAGATTTCCAGCCGGGTGTTCGTTCTTCGGACCGGGCGCCTGTTCCTTTCCCAAAAACGTCTGGAACCCTCCCCTGCCAATCGCCAGATACCCCTTGCTGCCGTAGAATATGTCGCCAACGGTGTTGGTCTCCGCCCGGCTGATTACGGCGGCTTCGCCAATGCCGGCTTCGTGATTACTGATCCAGTGGCGAACCTCGAACTCCAGCATTTTCTTCTTGCCGCCCTCGTTGAATTCAAACATGGAGGAAAGGACGTTGGGCGTCTGCTGGTCGTCGTCGAACATGAAGTGGCCGCCTATGGCGCTGATCTTGGTGGGGTATTTGACCCCCAGGCCGCGACGCGCCGCATGCATCTGGTGAATCCCCTGGTTGCCGATGTCCCCGTTGCCGTAGTCCCACTGCCAGTGCCAGTTGTAGTGGAACCGATTCTTGGTGAACGGCTTGGCGGGGGCGGGCCCCATCCACAGGTCATAGTGCACGCCGGGCGGCACGGGTTCTTCCACCGCGTGCCCAATGGTATCGCGCCAGTTGAAGACCACGCCGCGAGCCATGTACACATCGCCAATCACGCCTTCCCGTAGTTTGTCCACGGCCTCGTCGATCGCCTGCGAGCCGCCGTTGGTGCCGTGCTGGACGATGCGGTTGTATTTGCGCGAGGCCGCCACAATCTGCTTCGCCTCGAACATGTTGTAGGAGCAGGGTTTCTCGACATATACATCCTTGCCCGCCTGGCAGGCCCACACCGTCTGCAAGGTGTGGTGGAAATTGGGAGTGGCTATCGAAATGGCGTCAATGGACTTGTCTTCCAGTAGTTTCCGCAGGTCGGCGTAGGCCGTTGGCCGTTTCTTGCCCGCGGCTTCCACCATCTTCATTCCCTTCGCCATTACGGCGTCATCCACGTCGCACAGCGCCGCAATTTCCACGTTGGGGATCTTCAAGTAATTGTTAATATGTACCTGGCCCTGCCCGTGGAAGCCTACACAGGCAACCCGGATAGTATCGTTCGGGCTGGCCAGCGCGCGCGGGCGCGCCGCCGTGGAAGCGACCGCCGCAGCCATCAGAAAATGCCTCCGATTCATCAACCTTCTCCTTTCTTCAAAGTGCGCCCTGAGTGCACCACATAGCACTTTGGCCGGGAATGCCAACGTTAGAAACCTGAATCTCCAAACTCGAAACCACTCGAAAAGCAGATCCGAGACTCCGGAAACGGTCGGACCCGCCTCAGCCATAACTATGTTATCTCCGATGCGGCTTTGTCAACAGCACCCATCGGCTCTCGAGCCTGCTTTCGGGGCGGAAGTTCCACGTGTCCCTGAAACGGTGTATGGTCCGGAAACTGGATCTGCTTGAATTGGCGCTGGTTCATCACAGCACGACTGCCGGCTCGCGATAATGACTAACAAGATGCCGAGAGTCCTGGATCCGTTCCGGTTCGTGCTGATCGCCGTCGCCGGGTGGATGAACCAACGCCAACTGCAGATGATTGATTACCTTCGCGAGGAGAACCGGGTTCTTCGCGAGCAACTCGGTCGCCGGCTTCTGGCGCAGGTGGCCTGAAGCCCTCTACGACGACCTGGTAAGGCACCTGTTCAGCGGGGCTTCTTCCGAGCGCGCGGCCTACCTCCTCTGCCGGTGGGCCTCAGGGCAGCACGAGTTGCGCCTGCTGGCAAGAGAGCTGATTCCCGTGGCCGAGGATGAGGTCCAAGACGCTTCGTCGCGGCACATGCAAATCTCGTCGAGGTCGTACCTGCGGGCGATCAAGAAGGCGACCGGAACCCGGCAGGCCTTTGTATTCGTACACTCGCACCCTGCCGACGTACCCGGCCATTCTGTTCAGGATGACCGTGAAGAACTGAAGCTGTTCCGAACCGCGCATACTCGCGCTGACTCGGCACCCGTGCACGGAAGCGTGGTTCTCTCGGCTCCGGACCGCCCAGTCGGCAGGGTGTGGCTGCCGGACGGCTCGGTCGCGCCCATGAGTACCATCCGGGTAGTCGGCAACCGGCTGCGTCTCTACCGGCAGGGGCGTGCGGTGGAACCGAACCTTTCGCTCTTCGACCGGCAGGTGCGGGCGTTCGGCAAGGAACTCCAGTCGCTACTCGGTAGTATGCGAATTGGCGTGGTCGGGGCAGGGGGAACGGGCTCGGCCGTTTGTGAACAACTGGCGCGCCTCGGTGTGGGTGAAATCCTCATCGCCGACGGTCAAAACCTCGACTCGTCCAACGTCACGAGAGTTTACGGATCAACCACGGCGGACCAGGGGCGGAGGAAAGTGGATATCCAATCCGACTACATCGGCCGCATTGGGATCGGCACACAGGTACGCTCGTTCGCCAGGCACGTTACCTACCGAAGCGTGCTTGAGGAATTCAGGTTCTGCGACGTTATCTTCGGCTGCACTGATGACGAGTGGGGGCGCGCACTGCTGAACCGGCTGGCAGTCTATTACTACGTTCCAGTGTTCGATATGGGAGTCAAAATCGATTCCAACGCCGAGGTGATCCGCTCCGTAAACGGGCGTGTGACAACGCTGGCGGCGGGTAGCCCGTGCCTCTTCTGCCGGGGGCGCATCTCGGCGGACGGTGTGCACGCCGAATCGATTGCCACGGTCAACCCTGCCGAAGCTGACCGACTGCGGCAGCAAGGTTATGCTCCCGAACTCCACGAGCCCGCGCCGGCCGTCATACCTTTCACCACGGCCATCGCCGCGAGCGCGGTCTGCGAGATGTTGCACCGGCTGAGCGGCTTCATGGGGAGCGAGCGTCTCTCTTCCGAGGTACTGCACCTTTTTGACCAAACCAGGACTCGGACAAACAGTGGTCGGGCCGATCCGGACTGCTTCTGCCAGGATCGCAACTTTTGGGGTCGGGGGGATGTTGAACCCTTCCTTGACTCCACCTGGAGGCCGGAATGATCGACAGCCTTTTCAGATGGCTTCGCCGACTCTGGCTGAGGCTACGGCGAAGATCGGAGTACGCCGAGGTGCGGCGTGTTGAGTCAATGGATGATCTTCCTGAGCAGCTTGGCTCAGCCATCTACCTTGTTGTTCGCGGCAGCAGTCCGCGCTGGGTGGTGATGGAGTGCCCCTGCCGCTGCGGCGCTCGTGTCGAGGTGAACCTGATGCAGAGCCGGGACCCCTGGTGGAGGCTGACCCAGGAAGAAAACAATCTGTCGCTCCACCCTTCGCTGTGGCGACCCAAGGGTACGTGTGGCAGCCATTTCTTTGTCGAACGCAACCGCGTTCGGTGGGTATAGAGTTTTGCACTTGCACCTCGGCCATTGCAGTCACTGCTTCGTCGTATCGCTTGGACAGGCCTTCCGCGGCCGGCAGCAGCCAGCCGCTGAAATTCATGTGAAAGACGTCCGATCTGTTCCAGTCGACGCCTTGCTCACGAACCGGCGTCGCTCGCGTTCCTCGATCTCGCGCACGGCGTCGTCGTGTTCCCGGCACCCGCCTTGCCATCTCGGGGCAGGTTGGCAGCGTTCATGGCGCATTCCAGTCCTTCGCGTGAAAGAGGACGGTTGGCCGGCATTCATCATGGCGGTCAGCGGGCCAGGCCGGAGGACGACCAGGACCGCGAGGTTTACTGGATACCCCTCCAGAAGCGATGCGGGGGCTATGGTGAGGTTTCGGACGGCGGGGTGGTGGTTTGGGTTGTGGCGGCCGATTTTCTCGCGATTCACAACTCTGTGGATTGGGGACTTCAGGACCACTTTAAGACCACGATAAGCGTTCCCTACGGCTCCAAAAGTGCTTTTGAGTGCCACTCGTGCCTTTTGGTTTCTGTTGTTTACCAGCGCCTAGCTCATAACCCAAAGGTCGAAGGTTCAAATCCTTCCCCCGCAACCAATTAAATCAAATACTTACAGGCGAATTCGCCTCATCTCCCATCCAATTTGCTAACGAATTGCTAACATCTGCTGGCGATTTCGTTGCGCAGAGTCCCACTAGCCGTCATGCTTGCATACTGGTTTCTATAAGAAACGAAATCAGTTGCTCGCTTCGATTCTGGGTTTGTCCTCGCTCTCGATTGCTAGCGGATTGCTAACATTCTCTCCGGATTTGAGGCGGGCGGTTTCCATCGATTTCTCGTATCGGTCGCTGGCTTCCTTCCCGCGCCCCGGGAACAGATGGCCATACGTATCGAAAGTGACGTGGATAGTGGAGTGCCCCATCTGGTCGCGAACGTACGCCGCCGTCTCGCCGTTGGCGATTAGTTGACTGGCAAAAAAATGACGCAGGTCGTGAAACCTTGTGCCCTTCAATTCGGCCCGGTTTACAATCGGGCGCCAGATGTCTGCCTCGAACATGTCAGGATCGATGAACCCGTTGCAGTTTCCCGGGAATACGAAAGCGGTATCCGAGTTGCCTACCTTGAGGTCGGCGAGGAGTTTCATGACGCTTTCGGTTGCCGCGATGCCGCGCAGCGATTTGCGGGTCTTCGGAGGCCCGAGATACCACTCCCATTTGTGAACGCCATCCTGGCAGAGGCGCTTCGAAATTGCGCACTGTACGCGGACCTCGTTATCAAACCATCGAACAGCCGGGAACCTCAGCCCCAACACCTCGCTCCGGCGCATTCCACAAAAGGCGCCCAGGTAGGTAATCGGGTAACCAACGCCCCCGATCTCCTTCGCGGCGTTAATCAGGGCCCATGTTTGCTCGGGCGTTGGTGGGACAATCTGGCGGGTCTGAAGCGGCGGTAGTTTCACTCCCAACGCAGGGTCGGCGAATG
>ODAK010002857.1_pt1 | contig 18035 bp, 16 predicted proteins | sample 1539591 | NCBI WGS metagenome assembly ODAK01 (sample SAMEA3539303, study PRJEB22396) | soil metagenome | biome: tundra; feature: field; material: soil | place: USA | collected 2010-05 | depth 0.15 m
CGTCATGCCCCATACCTTTCGAACCTGTCATTCTGAGCGCAGCGAAGAACCCCCGCATTCTGCCCGTGCTGCCACCAATGCCAAGGGCCAACGGCCCCGCAGCATCCGAAAAAAAGATTTGCGGATTTGCTCAGCAAATCCGCATGTAAAGCCCCCGCAACCCTCCAAAATCGTCAAACCCCAATAACCATGCACCTTTCGCGCCAAAAAATAGTTGGCAGTTTAGTTATGCCCAACCTGATAGCATAGAAGTAGTTAGCAAGAAATAAAGGCTGCAAGGACCCCCGGCGCTGGCCACCGGATCCCGCAGCCTTTCGCATTTAACTCCGGAAATCCGAACCCGGCACGATAGGTTACAAAACGGTATATACCAAGCCGCAAACCATTACGAATCAACAAATATTGGTATATACCAGGGGGGGGTACATCACCTAAGAGTAAAGCGCCGCCTCGAACTGCTGCAGCGCCGCATCCGACCACGCATGACTGTCCTTGCGCCAGCTATCGCCTTGCTCGCCGAGAAAGTTGGGAAAGTCCCTGCGGCAGTATCCGCAGCGCGCGCCAAAGTCGTAAAGCGCCTGCGCCGCGCCGTCGAGATACAGCACCGCCTTCAGCCCGTCGCGCGACCATTCGACCGTCGCAATGCGCTCCGCTGTTGGCCGTTCGAGCTGAGCATCGCTCGCCGCCAGCGCGCCCACGTTGTAGATCAGCATCGCGTCGAGAATGCTGTTGTCATGCTTAGTCTGCGACCGATCGCACCCATAGAAATAACCGGCAATGCCTTCGTCCTCGAACACCACGGTCCACGGAACGGCAGGCGAATCAGACGAAAGAAAAGCACGGCCAGGAGTAAACGTAAGCGACTGCATAGCACCTCATCTCCCACCATACACGGGCGATGAAATCTCTTCAGGCGAGACGACGCGGTAAACTCGAAGGCGGGAACAAAGCAGCGCGGCAACGTCCCGGAGAGCGCACCTTAATTGCAGATCGATTTAGCCGCATGACATTTCCGCGCATCCAGATCGGCCGCCCGCAACGCCTCGCCGCGCTCCTGCTCTTGGCCTTCTTCGCCGAGTGTCTCTGGGTCATCGGTCACCAGGAACTCTCGACCACCGACTATCGCTTCGCCCGCTGCGGCCGCGAAATGTGGGAGCGTCCATCGCCGCTCGCAGGCTACTTCACCACCTGCGGAAACCTCAACGGCGATGGAACCCTCGCCTACCGCGTTGCTGGTTCCCCGCTAACCGCGCAGCGCCTGACGCTCCTCGCCGTAGACCACTTCCGCGCACCGGCCAATCGCCTCTACGCCGACGGTTCGCTGAGCGGCTCGACCTGGGAGTCGCGCCACGAACTGGCGAGCGTCCTCTATCTGATCCACCTGCCATTCGTGCTCTTCGCAATCTGGCTCGGAGCCGGATTGTGGTGGGTGTCGCGCCGGCTCTTTGGCAACGAAGGCGGATTCCTCGCACTCGGCCTCTACTGCTTTTGCCCCGCAATCGTGCGGCTCGCGGTGACGCCGAACAACGACGTCCTCGCGATGTGGGGACTCTACGGCTTGGTCTACGCCGCGATGGGAGTTGCCCACGCAATGCAGGGCCCGCTGCGGAAGTGGCGTCCACGCATCGCATTGCTGACGATTGCGCTCGGCTTCACCGCGGCAGCGCATCTCCTTGCTGCGGTCGCAGGCTTCATCGCCGCGCTGATCTTCATGCTCTATCTCGCGGAGCGGCGGCGCAGTTACGTCATGCAGATCCTTATCTTTTCTGCGGTCGGCGCGCTGGCAATTCTGTTCGCGTTCTACGGATTCCACCTCGCCGCGTTCAGCTACGTCTTCACCGGCGGCGCAGCGCGCTTCTGGTTCTCGCTCACCAGCGTGCGCAGCTTCGTTGCAGACCGCAGCATCGCAGGCAGCATCGTGAACTTCCCAATCCTTCTCGCCGCCGCTGTCGCCGCACTGCTTTACGCCGCGGTCCGCCGCAGCCGGTACTTCGGCAACACTGCGCCGCTGCTGCTGTTCCTGGCGCTCGCGCCGCTGGTCACCACGCAAACGGTGGCCGCGCCGCTGCTGTGGGCGCTGCCATTCCTGTTCACCTTTATCGGTGGCGTCTTTGCTGACGCGCTCGAAACCCGCTACCGCAAGCTCTTCCTCGTCCTCACCGCCGCAGTCCTCGCTGCCCAGGCGATGGAATGCCTCGCCGCCCTCCCGCTGATCGCGCGTTAGAAGTCGAGATTACGGCTCAGTCTCATCGTCCGCCCGACCACGGCAACGCGGCCTGCTGCTCGGCATATGGCTTCATCTGGTATTCAAGCGGCGGAACGCCCTCAGCCAGATAGCGCACGAAGTAGTCCCAGCGGCGCCGCGTCATATACGGAGTCGACGCGCCATAGCCGTGCTTCACATTCGGGATCATCAGCAGATCGAAGTCCTTGTTCGCCTTGATCAGCGCGTTGACGACCAGAAGAGTATTGTTCGGCGGCACGTTGTCGTCCATCGTCCCATGTGCCAGTAGAAGATGCCCTTTCAGGTTCTTCGCAGAGTTCTCATTCGCCTGGCTGTCGTAGTTGGTCGTGCCGTCCGGATTCTTCTTCAGCAGGCCAACCCACTTCTCCGCCCAGTCGTCTTCGTACACGCGGTTGTCGTGGTTGCCGCTCTCGCTGACGCCGACCTTGAAGAAATCCGGATAGTGAAACATCGCCGCCCCGGTTGCCGCGCCGCCGCCGGAATGTCCGTAGATGCCAACGTGCTGGATGTCGATCCACGGATACTTTGCCGCAAGCTGCTTGATACCCGTCACCTGATCCGGAATCGTGTTGTCTGCCATGTCGCCGAACAGCGCTTCGTGGAAGCTCTTCGATCGGTATGGCGTCCCCATGCCATCGATACACACCACGATGAAGCCAAGCTCCGCGAGCGCCTGCATGTCCTTGTGCGCGGCGGAGAAGCTCCGCTTGCCGCATGATCCCGTCTGCGGCCCCGGATAGACGCTGTCGACAATAGGATATCGCTTGGCCGCGTCGAAACTTGTCGGTTTGAACATGAATCCGTAAAGGTCAGTCTTGCCATCGCGAGCCTTCAGTGTGATCGGCGTCAGAGGCTTCCAGCCAGTCGCGCGCAGCTTCGAGATATCCTGCCGCGCGACGTCAACCAGCAGCCTGCCATCGCCATCACGGACGACAGCAGTCTCCGGTGTTGTCGGCGTCGAAGCGACATCGACAAACGCGCGTCCGTCCGGCGACATCGTTATCGCATGATCCGCATCTTCAGGCGTCAACAGCTTCATTCCCGTGCTATCGAAGTTCACGCGATAGAGCGCAGAGAAGTACGGATCGCGTGCGGCCTCCTTGCCCACCGCGAGAAAATAGACAACGCGTGCCTTCTCGTCGACGTGGAGCACCGAAGTCACGTTGCCGTCGCCGCGTGTGATCTGATTCTTCAGCTTGCCCGTGGTCAGGTCGTAGAGATACATCTGCCCCCAGTTATCCCGCTCCGAAAACCACAGCACCTCGTTCGATCCAGGAAGGTAGCGCCAGTTCACCTTGCCGTTCCCGCTCTCGAAGAAGGTAGCGACCTTCTCGTTCATCACGTCGCGCACATCACCCGTCGCAACATCGGCGACGCGCAGCCACTCCTGCTTATGGTCGCGCGACGTCGACACGAACGCCAAGTGCGCGCCGTCTTCGCTCCACTGCACGTCGTCCCAACCGGACCCGTCCGGACAACTGACGTCATCGCACAAGGTCGAGCGATGCTGGTCTGGCGGCATCTTCAGCCGTACCACTTTGTGCGCGTCCACATCGACGACGACGCGCTCGATCATCGCCACATTCTCGTCGCCCGCCAGCGGGTAATGCGAGGAATCAAGCCTCGGATGCGTGTTTGTAACTGGCACCAGATACATCCGTCCCACCTTGCGCTGGTCAAGCTGGAACGTCGCAATCTTTTTCGAGTCCGGCGACCACACCAGGATCGGCTTGTCGCTGTGAATCCATCCCGCGTTATCGGTGGCGTAGCCGTAGTCAGGCGCGCCGTCAGTGGTCAACTGCGTGTCGCGCCCGGTGACGATATCGTGTGCCCACAGGTTGTTGTCGCGGATAAACGCGGCCTTCTTGCCATTGGGCGAGAGGTTGTAAGCCTTTGGCAAAACATCGCCCGCACTCTTGCATGCGCCCGCTCCAGTGAGATCGCAGCGGACTTTCTTCTGGCCAATCGTGAGCACCACCGCGCGGTCGCCATCCTCCAGCGCGAGATCGTCGATAGGCAAATGATTAGCATCGAGCGGGGAAGACAGTGCGAGTTTGCCAGAGCCGGTCGCCGAGTTCAACGCCGCCGCAATCTTGCTCTGGTCGAACGCCGGCGCCTTCGTCCGCTTCGCCGGATCGATCAGCATGTAGGTTACGCCGTCCGGCCCGGCATCGCGATACCAGAAGCGCCCATCGGCCAGCCACACTGGATGCTCGACCGAATGGTAGACGAGCGGCTTAGCGTTGTAGTCCATGAACTTCTCGGCCTGCGCGTAGTCAGCCGCCGTGTACATCCTGCCCGACTGCGCCACGCCTATCGCGTTGGAGCAGCACATAAGCACCATTGCCGACATCGCTGCCCGGCCAACACTTTGAAACATCTCTGATCCTCCTGCTATGCCGACGCCCAGAGGACAACGCAGGCGCGCTGAGGCAAGTTTAGCAACACGAGAGAGTAAGTCTTGAGCCGGGGTGATTTCAGGAAGATTTGGAGCCCGAATAGGATTTTAACCCGCGAATACTAGTTTGCTGTTCTCGTCATAGTCACGATGATGCATCTCACTATGGGTCTGCTCCATTCGAGGTGACGGTGGCATCCATGAGGCAGTTCGCCTACATTGCTTCCCTTATTCTTGCGCTGCTCGCTTCGCCGTGTAAGGCATCGACATTTTATGTAGATGCCTTACATGGCAACGATTCAAATGATGGCCTCTCACCGCAGCACGGGTGGAGAACACTCGTGCGCGTCAATGGCGTCACGCTCCATGCCGGCGATGCAGTGCTCTTCCATGGAGGCCAAACCTGGATCGGTCAGCTAGCGCCACAAGGCGCGGGTGAAGAAGGCAGGCCCATTCGCATCGGTCGATACGGTTCGACATCTCTTCCTCATATTGATGGTGCGGGCGACATAGAGGATGTTGTGCGTCTATATAACATCCAGCAGATCGAAGTACGCGATCTGGAGATTACCAATCACGGTACGGCGGAAGCCGTGCGACGTGGCGTCCACGTAATTCTTGACAATTATGGAGTTGGAAAGCACATAGTAATCGCCGGCCTTTACATTCACGACGTGACCGGGACTGAAAGGCAGAAGGGCAATGGTGGCATCATCTTCCAAACCATCGGCGATGAGGTCCCCAGTAGGTTCGACGGGCTCAAGATTGAGCGCAACATAGTATGGAAGGTCGATCGCTCAGCCATCGCTGCTGTGAGTTATCACGCGCAACGCAGTCGGTGGTTTCCGAGTTTGCACGTCGTGATTCGGCAAAATTATGTGGAGGATATAGGAGGCGACTGCATCGTGCCATGGGCTACCGACGGGGTCATCGTCGAAGGGAATGTCGCCAAGCGGTGTAATGCCCGCTCGACTGACTATAACGCTGGTATCTGGCCTTGGAGCGCCGATAACTCAAGCTTTCGATGGAACGACGTCTCGTTGACACAGGGGACCAAGGATGGCGAAGCCTACGACTCCGATTACAACTCCCGTAATACGCTCTTTGAACACAACTACAGCCACGACAACCAGGGCGGGTTCATGCTCATCTGCACGCCAGGGAATCGGGACCCCGCTATAAACATCGGGAATATTGGAACCATGGTGAGACATAATATTAGCCACGGCGATAGGACACGCATCTTCAACATCAGCGGAGGCACTCACGTGCGCATCGAGGACAACGCTGTCTTCGTCCCGGCTGGGGTTCGCGTACAAGCGGTTCTTATTAGTAAATGGGACGGTTGGGCAGACGATGTCGTCTTTCGCGGTAATCGCTTTGTGGTCGACGGGGTAGCGGAATACGGCCACGAAGCGGCTCGGCATCCTGACGGTACTTACGAGATCGCTTCAGGATGGGGAGAAGCTACGGGTGTTCTCTTTGAAGGCAACATGTATGCCGGGCAGCGGGACCATCTACCGGGTGACTTGCTCGCGCGACTTGTAGATGGTCCCAGGACAACTGTCTCCGACTGGCATGGCCCCACTTTTGATCCATCTCATCCAGAGCAGTTCGACCACTATTTGAAGGAGCATGGTGCGTGGATGCAAAAATTGTTCGAATCGGTATGGCCTGACCATGATTGAGGCAGAACAGATGACGTACTACCGACAATTCTTCATAAGCCATTTCGCACCATAATCACTCGATCAGTTAATAAAGGGACAGCTATATGTGTACTTGGCTAAGGAAGCCGGGAGTGAGTATGGATGGCTCGAATAGAAGTGGGTTGGCGCGCTGAATATGGCTATGTCTACGGTTCGACTCAGCCATCTTGGGATGGCCATCCTCCCGGCTTACTTGGTTGTGACGATCCTGATCGGCTGGGTCTCAAGACGAACTCTTTCGGGCGCGAACGATTTCTTGAATGCCAGCCGCTCGTTACCGCTGTGGGTCGTCGCCGCAGCATTTCTCGCGGCCAACTCCGGAGCATTGGAGATCGTGGGGCTCAGCGCCATGGCTGCCCAATATGGCGTTCAGGCATTCCATTTCTATTGGATTGGCGCGATCCCCGCGATGGTCTTTCTTGGCGCTTTCATGATGCCGATTTACATGCGCAGCGGAGTACAAAGCCTGCCCGAATATCTTGAGAGGCGATTTGACGCTCGCGTTCGTCTCATAAATTCATGGTTCATCCTGGTCATGGGGACGGCTCTTTCCGGTATCGGTCTCTACGCGATGGCCGAGATTCTTCACGTTGTGTTTGGCTGGACTTTCACCGCTGGCGCGTTTCTTGCAGCGGGCGTTGTGCTCATCTACGTGATCCTCGGGGGACTTCGCGCAACCATCTACAACGAGGTCTTTCAGCTTCTTATTATTGTTCTGGGACTCTTGCCGCTTCTGCGCCACCCCACAGCCGTGTATCACTATGCCTCACAATTGACCGGGGCTCCGAGACACCTTTGGCTCGGGCGGCCGACTCTATCTCCCACCGCGAACCTGGACCAATTTGGTGTGATTGCCGGCTTGGGATTCGTTCTCAGTTTCAGCTACTGGTGCACTGACTTTGTTCAAATCTAGCGGGCTCTCACGGCGAAGACAATCGTCGCGGGGCGCCTCGTCCCGTTATTGGCCGGATTCGGAAAACTTGGTTTTTCTCTGCTAGTGATTGTTCCCTCGCTCGGTGCGGCTGCGTTCCTGGGTCATCGCATGCCCGCATCCTTCGACCAGACTTTGCCGGTACTCATGGCCGCTTCCTATGGTCCGACATTGCTCGGGGTTGGTATGACAGCTCTGCTGGCGAGCCTTATGTCGAGTCTGGCGGGAAATGTCTCCGCCTTCTCGGCGGTATGGACGGAGGAGATTTATCGAGGCAGCATCCGGACAGGAGCTCCCGAGGAACACTACATTCGCGTCGGGCGCATATCGATCATCGTTGCCACTGCACTCAGCGTCGCAAGCTCGTATCTGGCGTTCAACTTCCACAACCTGATGGAGTACATACAGTTGATTTTCTCGATCTTCGGCGCACCCTTCTTCGCCGTTTTTCTGATCGGGATATTCACGCGAAGGGCAACATCGCGGGGCGCTGTGGCCGGCCTGCTCAGCGGTGTCTTGCTAGCCGCTGTACATCACGTATTGGTAGCTACTGGGTGGCTGCTCTACGGTTCCCTGATGAGCGCAAACTTCTATGTTGCTGTTTATGCATTTGTCACAGCACTTAGCGTTGGCCTGCTTTTCAGCAAGCGAGCGGAGCGCAAGAGCGTCGCGGACCTGATAGGGCTTGTTTACGAGCACGGGCAAAGTGGCGGATCGACGCAGGCATCCGCCGCATGGTGGCTGCTCGCGGGCTTGTTGCTGGTCGCGTGTGCAACCTTGAACTATCTTTGGCGCTAGTTCCGCTTCCTCGCTGGCGGAGGTGCAGTCGATTGGCGAACGAGCAGCTTGCCGCCGACAGACAGCAGCAGTCCGCGCTTGGTCCCGTTGGCTTTAGTATGCTCGAGCGCCTTGAAGCAAGCTTGAGCCATGTCCCGGGAAGAGATGTAGATGGTTGTTAACGGAGGGTGGACCGCGTCGCTCAGTAGAATGCCATCAAAACCGATGACCGACATCTGCGACGGGACATCGACGCCGCATGTATGCAGCGCTCGCAGAACACCGAAGGCCATAAGATCATTCGCAGTCATGACGGCCGTCGGCCCATTTGGTTCTGTGAGCAGGGAACGCATTGCCGTATCGCCACCAGCGACTCGGTAATCTCCGGGCCGAGTGAATTTCGGGTTATAGATCAGGCCGGCATGCCGTAAAGCCTGCTGAAAGGCCTCGAGCCGAATCTGCGATGTGCGGAGTCCGAGGCTTCCGCCAATGAAACCAATCCGGTGGTGACCCAGGTCCCGAAGATGCAGCACCGCTTGTCGAAACCCATCTTCAAAGTCTATTGCTACATCTCCAGAACCCTTTTCCGCTCGGCGGCGGTCCACGGTTACGATCGCAATCTTGTTGCGAAACAGTGGTTCAATGTTCCGGGTATCGAACTCAGACGCCATCAAAACAACGCCGTCCACGCGGCGAGTCAGCATGCGGCGCACCGAATTTATCAGCTTCGACTCGCTCGATTGCGTTGTGGCCACGAGCAACTCATGGTCATTCTCGATCAGGACTTCTTCGAAGTTGTGCAGAAACTCCGCAAAGAACGGGTTGGTGAGGTCCGGGACGATCAAGCCGTGAGTCTTGCTGCGACCGTATTTGAGCGTTGTCGCTATCGGATTCGGAATGAAATTGAGTTCCGCAATAACGCGGCGTACGTGTTGTGCCGTCTCTTCTCTTACCGATGGGGAACCATTGATGACACGAGAAACCGTTGCGCTGGATACTCCAGCTTTAAGCGCAACGCTACGCATATTTTGGGAAATAGGGGCAGGTACGGATTTCTTCATTCTTTGCCAATCTTACTTTAGAGAGTGCGATCGATCTGTTGACATTCAAACATCTGGAAAGCTAGCATGTTGCCTGAATGAATACGTATACACTATCGCACGGCCATTTGCTGAATTCAAGCAAGCTGAGGCTTTCCCCAGCCCCGGTCGGCGCGAATTCTAAACGACTGAAATTGTTCCTGCCGCCTGTAGCTCTCTTTGGGCTCTTGCTTCTGTCCACCACGGCTGACGCCGCAACACAGGCGACAGCCCCTGCCGCGACGAGCGGGGCCACAACCCCTGCAGCCCATAGCTTCATTGTCTCGGGAAAACGGTTTTTACTCGACGGCAAGCCATATCAGGTTATCTCGGGAGAGATGCACTATCCGCGCATCCCCCGTGCCTATTGGCGAGATCGTCTTCGCAAAGCGCGCGCCATGGGTCTGAACACCATCACGACCTACGTCTTCTGGAATGTGCACGAACCGCGCCCGGGAATTTCCGATTTTACGGAGCAGAACGATATAGCTGAGTTCATCCGGGAAGCGCAGCAAGAAGGGCTCAATGTCATCTTGCGCCCAGGGCCGTACGTCTGCGCTGAGTGGGAACTGGGAGGCTATCCCTCATGGCTCTTGAAAGATCGCAACCTGATCCTGCGCAGCGACGATCCCAAGTACATCACCGCGATGCGAAGTTGGTTCACACGTCTCGGCCAGGAGATTTCGCCGCTCCTAATTCGGAACGGCGGTCCCATCATCGCGGTGCAAGTCGAGAATGAGTACGGTTCGTTTGGTGATGACCATGCCTATATGGAGGCAGTCAAGTCGGCCCTGCAACAGAGCGGCATGGCGGCAGATGTTCTCTACACGGCCGATCCCCCAACCGATCTCCCCATGGGTTCGCTGCCTGAACTGCCTGCGGTGATCAACTTCGGAACGGGTGACGCGGAGAAGAGCTTCGCCAAGCTCGAATCGCTACGGCCGGCCGGACCGCGCATGAGCGGCGAATACTGGGCAGGTTGGTTCGATCATTGGGGCGAGATGAGACCGATGGGGCACGTGAGGCGAAGGAACTCGAATGGATGCTCAGCCAGAATTACTCCGTAAGTATGTACATGTTTCATGGAGGCACCAGTTTCGGCTGGATGAATGGCGCCAACAGTAATGGCACGAACTTCCAGCCAGATACCACCAGCTACGACTACGGCGCGCCATTCGACGAGCAAGGCGTGCCGAGGCAGAAGTTTTATGCTTTCCGCGATACCATCGCTCGAACGACAGGGAAATCCTTCCCACCATTGCCGGCGGCCATTCCGCATCGCGCTTTCTCTATCTCGCCACATACGGAGACGGCATCCTTGTGGCGCAATTTGGCCAGGCCGGTGGATTCCAAAACCCTCCTGACAATGGAAGATCTCAACCAGTCATACGGTTACGTGCTCTACCGCACAGGCCTTGATGAAGCTGACGGAGGTGAACTCGTGCTCGACGGCCTCCACGACTACGCACAGGTATATGTCGACCAGAAACTCGTGGGCGTGCTCGACCGGAGACTCGGCACTTCGCATCTCACTCTGCCGCTTATGAAGACGGCCGCGACCTTGGACATCTTGGTTGAGAACAGCGGGCGGGTCAACTATAGCAAAGCTATCCGTACCGAGCGGAAGGGGCTTACCGGAACCGTCACGGTTGGTGGAAAGCAACCGAAGCAGTGGGAAATCTATTCGCTTCCGATGGATGATCTAACCAAGCTGCGCTTTCTGCCCGAGCCGTGTGAGGGGCCGTGCTTCTATCGAGCCAGTATGAGCGTTCCCGCAGTTGCTGATACCTACCTCGACACGCGTGGCGCACAAAAAGGAGTGGTATGGATCAATCAGCGGCCTCTGGGACGGTTTTGGTCCATCGGACCTCAGTATGCCCTGTATACACCTGGTCCCTGGTTGAAGAAGGGACGCAATGACATTATTTTCTTTGATCTGATGGGCACGTACGGAGATATGCTCAAAAGCGTCATCAAGCCGATTTACGGAGCGACCACGTCACAGCGCAATTGAGAGGCCTTTGAAGCTGACAATGTTTTGGTGCATAGTCTCATCGATGCCGAGGTTCATGATGGCCGTCTCATCCCGCCGCACGCCGAGACTAGTGCTCCCCGCACTGATCGCCATATTCTCTCTCCTGGCATCTGCCTCCGGCTTTGGCCAGACGAACGCGCATCCCCAAAGTCCGACGGACGTGTTCCATCCCGGGGAGATCTGGAACGACAACTCGGGTACGCCGATCAACGCTCATGGCGGAGGCTTTCTCTATCGTGGCGGCACCTACTATTGGTTTGGAGAGTTCAAGACTGCGGGGCGGGGCGGGAATGCAGCAAACGTCGGCATCTCCTGCTATTCATCGAAGGATCTCTATCATTGGAAAAATGAGGGCATAGCTCTCAAAGTATCGCAGGATCCGAACAGCGAAATTATTGCCGGCTCGGTCCTGGAGCGCCCCAAGGTGCTCTACAACGAGAGAACCAAGACCTATGTCATGTGGTTTCATCTCGAACTCAAGGGTCAAGGATACTCAGCGGCTCGTGCTGGCGTTGCGATCAGCAAGAGCCCCACGGGGCCATACACGTTTCTTCGCAGTTTTCGGCCGGATGGTGAGATGTCCCGCGACATGACTCTCTATGCCGATGACGATGGCAAGGCATATCTGATTACCACGTCGGAGAATAACCAGACACAACACTTGTCCCAACTCACGGATGACTACCTCGATACGAAGGGGCACTTTACTCGCATCTTTGCCCATAAGGCGCTTGAAGGTTCCGCAATCTTCAAAGTGAATGGCCACTACTTTTATATCGGCTCGCACACCACCGGCTGGAATCCGAACCCGGCCTATGCCGCCGTAGCAGAATCCCTGTCGGGTCCGTGGACGGAGCTAGGTAATCCATGCCGTGGGCAGAACGCGGGACTTACATTTGGCGCTCAGAGCACCTACGTTCTCCCCGTCGTGGGCAAGCCCGGTGCTTTCATCTTTATCAGTGACCGTTGGCGGCCCGACAACGCAATCGACGGCCGATATGTTTGGCTGCCGATCGATGTCGAGGGAAACTCCTTCACCATCACGTGGCGTCCTGAGTGGGATCTCAACCAGTTTCGCTCGACGACTCGTTCCGTAGGTGCAGATAACAACGGTCGACGAGTACCTTCGACTACTTCACGCACTAAGCCATAGAACAATGGACTCTCAGTAATTGAAGCGAATCTATATTCGTGTTGCGCGTCAGCACACGATTGGCTTGTCTGACACGGTTGTTTCCGCTATTTTGATGAATGAACTTGACAGTGGTCTCTTGAGAAGTATACGTATACATTACTGAATGTTGTAAAGCAGTGGGGCCAAGATGACGATGAGCAGCAAGTTGAACGACGGGAAAACACAGCCCAGGATGTGCGCGACTACGGAGGCAGCAAATGAGTACGGAATTGACAAACAAGGTTTGGGTCCACTTTCCTGGAGGCTGTAGCAAGCTCGCGGTTCTGATGGGCATCGCCGAAGCCTGTAACTCGGAGGGAAACTGCGGTCTCCCGCTGGCCAAGCTTGCGGGGTTCTCTCGCGTATCCGTCTCAACAGCCTTCGTCGCTGTAAAGGCACTCCGGCTCGACCGCTGGATAGTCACCAGCCGCATTCAGGGACAAGGCGGCACCCTCGTGATGCAGATCAACCTGCCGAAGCTGAACCGCAGCACGAGGCCAGACTATGACTCGGATCCGCCCGAGAGCGACGCTGCGTGCGCAGCTCGGAAAGTGCAGCAAAGGCGGGAGAACAGATTGGCGAGGAGTTCTGGCTCACAGTTCAACTCAGACTCTGGGCTCGATGCTGCGTCCGCGGGCATTGCAACGACAGAGAGTAGAGGGGCAGTTGCGCGAAATCAAGTAACCTCCGAACGAATACCTTAGGATGCGCACGGCGTCCCGCGGTACGTTGAAAAGAGCAGGGTCGAAGAAAGGAAATCGAGAATGGCGCAATCAACGTTGGCGATGTCGAGAAAAGAGTTCTGCCAGCAGTTCGGAGTGGGCAATACTCTCTTTTACAAGATGCAGAAGACCGGGGAAGGGCCGAAGCTGATGCGAGTCGGGTGCAGAATTCTCATCGCGCACGATACTGCGCTGGCATGGATGCGCAGTCGCGAGGAAGCAACAAAACCAGCGAAAACAAAGGCTCCCGTTGCGCCGGCGCCGGTACTCGCCGCCCAGGATGCAACGCGCGCCAACTCGATCGAAGAAAACGCGACACCGCGCTTGGCGGTCCCCCGCCGTACGGTCATCACTTCCACCGACAGCCGCGTCAACATGGGTGGGATGCCCCGGCGAAAAGCTTGGTGAGAATAACTACCCGTGTGGGTTGAGGTTCGGACAGTTTGGATGGGCAATACAGTAAGAAACCCAACTCGGGGCTGTACTTACGACTTGGAGAGCAGGAGATGCCTCAAGCTGTTCGAGGATTGAGAAGGCCGACAACTCTCCTTGAATCGCATTGGTAGAAGCTCAGGCGCGGGACGTGAACCCTGCGATAGTGCGCCCATGCCGGATAACGCTCCGGCGGGCGGTTAGGCGGCGCGATTCTTAGCTGCATCGCGATGGGCGGCTGCCTCCTCGTCCTTCATCCATTCCCGGAGTGGTATATCGACGGTTCGCTCATTCTCCAGATGGGTGACCTTGTGCGCCTGGTGGCCGATGCGCCATACATTCTCACCAAACAGCATGCGGTTGATGTTGTACTCGTTGTCCGCCTCCTGCCTGGAATAGTGCTCCGCCGGGACGCACATGAGTCCAACGTGAAATTGGTCCCAGTAGAGGTTGATCCAGTAGACGGTGGGCTTGGACTTTTTGGGCTGTTTACGCATGGGCGCACCGCTCGATCTGCTGCACAAGGATTTCTGTTGTGCCGTCGCTGAAGCGGTAGATGTTGCCTTCGACCGAGAGCAGGGAAACGCCGTCGCTGGCCCGATCTTCGATGTATTGGGGGATGCTGTAGCTGACAAAACCATCGAGACAGAGGACGTCCCGGTTGAGGTTGGCGATGATGCTGGTTTGGGGATCGAGCGAATAGACGACTGAATGGACGTTTGACATTGGGTGGAGCCTCCTGTTGCCGAGATTCCTGCTATTCGTTTTCAGCGAATATACAGGCTGGTGCTGGGGGTGAAAACTCCGCAACAGAGGAGCCCGCATCCTTACGGGTAGCGGCCCCCAGCTAAAGCGTTGCGAGTGGTTTTCCTGCCTGACGCTTGCAGGACAAACGCTGCGCGGGCTTTTCAGACCCAGACGCACTATGGGGTATACCGGGCGCGGGTGTCAAGTTATTTGTTCGGATTTGGAAATTCGTTGCTAGAGTGGTGCGATGCGATCTCAGATAGCTTGTCTTGTCCTGTGCAGCGGCTTCCTCTTCGCTCAAGCCCCCGCCATTCAAAGCCCAACAACTCCAAAGCCCATCATCGTTCGCTGGAGCCTCAGCGATCCCCGCTGCACCGTCGTCTACGTGAACGGGATTGGGCACGAACAATTCTCTGACGGGGGGCGCTTGATTGGGGCATATACGCCCATCGAGCATGACAAGAGCACATATCAAGTACTGATCGGGGTACGGAATTTGGGTAGAGAGGCGCTGAATGTTGACCCGGCGAACATGGGTGGTTTGAGCGACGACTCGCCGCAAATGGTTATGGAATCCATCGACGCCGATGCCAAGATTACTAAGCAGAATCACTCCCACCACGGCTGGGCGATATTGGGAGCCGCTCTTTCCGGAGCCGCAGCGGGAGCCAGTTCGAACAAGACGGCGACCGTCAACAACTCGGATGGAAGCACCTCGACCGTGACGTACCATGACGACACTGCAACTCGCCAGGCGAACGTGAATGCTGCCAACAACAGGCGTGCAATCGATTCCAAGTCTGCGAAGGAAGCTTCGCATGTGTTGCGCCGCAACACCGTCCTCCAAGGTGAAGACGTCTTCGGATTCATCTACATTCAGAGGCCGAAGGGGATGAGCAAGAAAGCCCATGTAGGCGGTTTCGTCGTAGACCTCGGCGACACGATTTACATCTTCCCCTACGCGAATGGCGCTATCCCGAAGTGAACGGCTGTCTGCCAACAGTCTGCTGTCACGCTGCCCGCGGCTTCAATCACGGCCCGAGTCTGCGGCGCCTGCAAGTACACGCCGCACCTGCACGGCCGACCAGTCGCCGCCCCGCGCCGCGGTGATGCCCCTCCCATTGAGCCCGTCGGCGATCCGCTGAGGAGTGGGGGCGCCCGCGGCCCGGATTTCTTGGATCACAGGCAACAGGTCGCCATTCCGCTTCGCAGCCGCTTCGCTCCTCGCCCTTGCGCTGGCGGCGTTCCCTTTGCGCCCTATGCGCGCCATGCGCTCGACGCCGCCCCTGCGCCCTCCCAGGACCACGCCGCGCGCCTTGGCGGCACCCAGGGCGGCTTTGGTGCGGGCGGAGATCATTGCAGCCTCATGCTCGGCCACGGCGGCAAGAATGTGAACGGTGAGGCGATTCGCTTGCGGGAAGTCGACGGCGGTGAACTCGACGCCGGCCTCCATCAGCGAGGAGATGAAATGCACGTTGCGCGCCAGGCGGTCTAGCTTGGCGATGATGAGGGTAGCGCGATGCAGCCGGCAGAGTCGGAGAGCCTCGGCGATCGCAGGGCGATCATTGCGCTTGCCGCTCTCGACCTCCACGACTTCACGCACAAGCTTCCACTTACCACCGTTGAGGTAGTTCGCGACGGCTTCACGCTGGGCTTCCAGCCCCAATCCGCTGATGCCCTGCCGCGCTGTCGAAACTCTTAGGTAGCTCACAAATTCGCCGTTTGCCATCGTACTTACCTCCAAGGACGTTTGCCACAACGTTCGCTGAGGTAAATGTACAGCCACGAACGCCAAAGAACAAGGGAGAACTGTCACGCACTAACTGAGGCTCCCCTCCGGATTCAGTTTGGAGCCCGATTCGCGGGTGAAGCCGCGCCGCCGCCTAGTAGTGCACCGACCAGGTCTTGTTGAATTGGAAGTTCATTAGGACGCGATGCATGGCAGAGATCTCACTGCGAGTCGAGCAGATCGACGTCCTGGTTGCGGACGTTGCTTCGGTGTAGTCAACCACTGCACATAAGCGCGAAGCGAATGTGCTAACTCCAAACCTGAGTCCCTACGTCTCCAGCGGAATCGCCGGCCACCGATGGAAGGCTGGCGGTTTTCTCCGGGTGTAGCCGCCGCGCTCAGTACTCCAACGTCACTTTAGAGTAGAAGGGGTCGCGAAAGGTGATTTCCAGCGCCTCTTTCAAAGGCGTTGACTTGACGCCGAAGATTGCGGGCCAATCGATTGCTTCAAACATATCTGGAGTCACCAGCGCCTCCAGTTGTTTGCTCGTGAAGGGCGGATCTTTATCCACAAGGGCATTGACCGTTAGCAACACCCGAAAGAGGGAATAGGGAATTTTGACGATTTTGGCCTTTGCCCCTGTGGCCTCCTTCACCATACCGATGAGGTCGATATAATCCACCCGCTCCTGTCCGGTGATGTTGTATGCACCGGTAATCTCGGTCTCTAGTGCGGAAGCGATGATGTCAGAAAGGTCTCCGGCGTAAAGGGGCTGCCGCAGATACTTGCCGTCGCCCGGGATTGGGAAAATCGGTACGCGCTGCATGAAGCGTGCCAGCCAGCCGACGTGCTTGCGGTCAAACCACCCAAACATCAGAGTAGGACGCAGGATCACCTGCTTAATGCCAGAGCCGAAAATAACGGCCTCCTGCGCCTTTTTGGTCTCGGTGTAGAAGTCAACAGCCATGGAGTTGACCACCGACGAGGAAATGTTGACCGCGTACGAAACCCGGTATCGCACCGCTGCCGCGATCAACCGCTCCGAAGCCTGCACGTTGTTGCGAACGAACTCTTCCCTGTAGAGTCCGCCAATCTGCGCGTGGCCAATCACCAGGTGCGTACAGCCCTCTAACTCCTGTTGCCAAACACCAGTTTCCGCCAGGTCCGCCTCGACCAAACGTATCTCGGGGTGTAGTTGACGCAGGATGGCGGCGTTCTTGGGGTGCTTATCGATGGCGACGATCTCATCTCGATTGCCGAGCTTCAACCGGGGAATCAGATTCTGTCCCACCAGACCCGCAGCTCCGGTGATGACGATCTTCTTGTGCATAAACACCAATGTAACGCGGCGGTCTGCATTGTGCGAAGGGGAATGAGAGGCACAAGACGGCTTGCGATTAGGGCGCTAGTATGTAGGGCAATCCGTGACCAATAGCTCCGCCGTGGCAGGATCCTGCCGGAACCTGTATGGCCAGCAACGATGCATACCCGGGATCATCGGATTCTTCACGATGTAAACGGGCACGCTACGGCGGCCAAACCATCGGTGCCAGATAACAGGTGGGAGACCCGCGCGGCCGCCGCAGTCGTTCTCTTGGAAGGAAAGTGAGTACTGGGGTTTCACTCGAGAATACCAGTTGACCTCCTGCATGGGACAGATGTTGTCATCTATCGCCTGTTCCGCGGACACGCCTGGCGGCAGGCGGACGCCATCAAAATGGATAAATCCCCCCTCAGTGATTTGAGTCCAGCCGTTGTATTCGAGTCCCGCATCGATGTGATCCCTCGCCACACCAGCGGCCCGCAGTTCATTGGCCGCAGCGAGCGTCGTACGGTACATCGAGAAAACGTCGTGAAGTGCCGTCATGCCCACTCCCGCAATCAGGAATATCACTGCGAAGGATGCTATGGGGAGGCGCGCCCGCACTGCCTCCTGGTAGTGCCGCAGCACGAGCACCAGACCAATGGCCACAAGGGGCAGCAGGTATCGATCGAGAGTTGCATTGATCAGGCCTGTGGGCGCCAGGGCCACGATGTACGCCACCATAAACGGGCC
>ODAK010002862.1_pt1 | contig 18021 bp, 15 predicted proteins | sample 1539591 | NCBI WGS metagenome assembly ODAK01 (sample SAMEA3539303, study PRJEB22396) | soil metagenome | biome: tundra; feature: field; material: soil | place: USA | collected 2010-05 | depth 0.15 m
CGGTTTCGCCACCCTCGCCATCAAGGCCTAACGGACGTCCGGCGCGTTCGTTCAGGCCTTCGTCGCATGCCCCCCAAAAGAGGGTGCGCCGGCGCGGCTGGGCGTGACTGCGTCACACCATGACCAAGCTCTCGGCCGCGCCCGGAAAGGTCTATGTGATGGGCGACAGCGCCAACTTCGTCGCCTATCTGATCACCGATCCGAGCGACATCGTGCTCAACGGGCTCGTGCCCTGTTCCTACAGCCGGGTCGGATAGGGCCTTATTTGCAGCGCTCCATTAGCGCCATGGCCCCGGCCGGGGCGCGCACCTTGCCTTCGTGGATGATGAAGGCGAAGACGTCACGGGGTTGGCCGTCCGGCTTGTGCGCCGGGTCGGCGGCTTCAAGGTCGGCAGGACGGCCGCCCTCCGCCCAGGTGACGAGGCGCTGGGCCCAACCGTCCAGCTCATCGGGGGTATAGGCGGTCTCGACCATGTCGGAGCCGGTCTGCAGCCGGGCATAGACGAAGTCGCCGGTCACATCGGCCAGGGCCGGATAGGCATTGTGGTCGGCGAAGACCACCGGCGCCTTGTGCTTGCGCAACAGGGCGGCAAAGGCGGGCGTGCAGAAGCTGTTATTGCGCACCTCGACGCAGTGACGCAGCTTGAGGCCATCCAGGGTCTTGGGCAGCAGCTCGAGGAAGGCCTCGAAGTCGGGTTCGTCGAACTTCTTGGTTGGGGCGAACTGCCACAGGATCGGGCCCAGCTTGGGGCCAAGTTCGGTCAGGCCCTGGTCGAAGAAGCGGCCGATGGACTCGCCCGCCTCGCCCAGCACCCGGCGATTGGTGGTGAAGCGCGAGCCCTTGAGCGTAAAGACAAAGCCGTCCGGCGTTTCGTCCGCCCATTTGCGCCAGGTCGCCGGTTTCTGTGAGCCGTAATAGGTCGCATTGATCTCGATGGCGCTCATCCGGCGGCTCATGTAGTTGAGCTCATCTTTCTGGGTCAGGCTGTCGGGATAGAAGACGCCGCGCCATGGCGGGAAGGTCCAGCCGCCGACCCCGATGCGAATTTGGCCACGCTTTTCCATCTTGCAGGTTCACCTTCCCCCTGGAAGCGTCTAAAATAGCGCTGTTTTCTCGGTCAACGAGGCGTGGTCGCATAGACACGACGTAAATAATTTCGCGCCTTACTGTCCGGATGACTTATTCTTAACGGGTAAATCGACGCCGACCCCGCTACCCCAGCGCCAGCGCGGGGGCTCGGGCGACGATCTTGGCCGGGTGTCCGTCCCAGCCACTTTTTCGAATTGACGAGCCTATTATGCGCCTTCGCCTCACACCGCTCATGCTTTTGCCGCTGCTGGCCGGCTGCGCGCTTGGGCCGACCGTGCCCAAGCCGGACGTCCATACGCCCATGGCCTTCGAGGCGCCCACCGACGTCACCCAGCCGGGCGTGCCGCTCGAACACTGGTGGACCGCCTATAACGACCCGCAGCTGGAGAGCCTGATCGCGCTGGCCCTGGTCAATGCCCCCGACGCTCGCAGCGCCTATGAGCGCCTGCAGGAGGCGCGGGCCACCCGCGCCGGCGCCCTGGCCTCCTACGGTCCGCAAGGCGCGCTGCAGGGTTCGGCTACCGAGACCTATACCAGCGTGATCAAGGGCCCGCCGCCGATCAATCTTGGCCCTCCGTTTGGCTCGATTTCCTTCACCAACGCCGGCACGACCCAGAACTACGGCGCCAATTTCGACGTGAGCTGGGAGATCGACATCTTCGGCCGCCAGCGCGCCGCGCGCGGCAAGGCCAATGCCGACCTGGCCGCGGCCAGGCTCGACAACGAGGCGACCCGCACCGAGCTGGAAGCCAGCGTCGCCGACCAGCTTTTCCAGGCCCGCGGCCTGGCGATCCAACTCGACGACGCGCGCGAAGCCAACAAGATCGACGCCGAGTTGGCCGATATCGCCCGCAAGAAGGCCGACCATGGTCTGGGCTCCAGCGCCGATGCCGATCAGGCCGCCGCCCAGGCCGCCGAGAGCCTGGCCCAGGCCACCGATCTGGAAGGCCAGCTGCACGCCGCGCGCCGCACGCTTCTGGTGCTGGTCGGCAAGGGCGTCGATCCGCTGGCGACCCTGCCCGCCGACGCCGAGGCCGGCACGCCGCCGGCCATACCGGTGACCGTGCCCAGCGACCTGCTGGCGCGGCGCCCCGACGTGCGCGAGGCGGCGCAGAAGATCCGCTCGGCCACCGGCCAGCTCAAGCTCGACGAACTGGCGCTGTTTCCCAAGTTCACCCTGACGCCGGGCGTCGGCCTGACCTCCCAGCCGCTGTTCGGCGCGTCGCTGACCAGCGATGTCTGGTCGATCGGAATGGGTTTCGTGCAGCCGATCCTCGACATGCCGCGTCTGAAGACCGTCATCCGCGCGCGCGGCGCGCAAGCCGATGAGGCCGTGATCGCCTATGAAAAGGCGGTGCAGACGGCCTATGGCGAATCGGAGAACGCGCTGGTCCAGCTCTCTGCCGACGAGCAGCGAGTCAGGATACTGACCACCGGCGAGACCCAGGCGCGCTTCGCCTATGATGCGGCGCGCAAACGCTACGCTTATGGGATCGATGATTTGACCTCGACTCTTTCCGCCGAGCGGACCTGGCGGACGACGCGCACCGCGCTCACCGCCGCCGAGGTGCAGGCGTTGCGGCGTTCGGTGACGGCCTTCAAGGCCCTCGGCGGCGGCTGGACGCCGGGACCCGTGCCGGAGCAACAGGCCGCGCGATGAGGACTTCGCCTATGCGGATATCAGGGGCGCTTGCGCTGATCATGGCGCTCGCGCTCGCCGCCTGTTCAAAGCCGCCCGCGCCAGCGGGGCCGCCCGGCGGCACGCGCACGGTGCGCGTGGCCACGGTCGAACAGCGGCCGCTGACCGGCGGGCTGGAGACCTCCGGCATCCTGGTTTCGCGCGAGGAGGCCGCGGTCAATGCCGAGCAGTTGCTCGGCGGCTATCGCGTGCTGAAGGTGTTCGTCGAGGCCAACGCCAATGTGCGCCAGGGCCAGCCCCTGGCCCAGCTCGACGACACCCTGCTGCGCTCCCAGATCGCCCAGCAACAGGCCCAGGTCGCCGTGCAGAAGGTCGCCGCCGACCAGGCCGACATGCAGGCCAAGGACGTCGAAGGCCTCGACAAGCAGGGCATCATCTCCACCGAGCAGATCGATCAGCGACGCTTCCAGGCCCGCAGCGCGCACGCGTCGCTGGACGCCCAGATCGCGGCCCTGCGCGACCTGCAGACCCGCGAAGAGCGGATGATCATCCGCGCCCCGGTGTCGGGCCTGATCCTGACGCGCAATGTCCGCCCCGGCGACATCGCCAGCGTCGGCGGGACCAATCCGATGTTCACCCTGGCCCGCGACGGCCTGGTCGAGCTGGAAGCCCAGGTGGCCGAGGGCGACATGGCCGGCATCCATGTCGGCGACGCCGTGGCCGTGAAGCTGCCGGACGGCTCGGCGGTCAACGGCTCGGTGCGGCTGATCGAGCCCAGCATCGATCCGCAGACCAAGCTCGGCAAGGTGCACATCCAGCTGCCGGTGAACGCCAATCTGCGCCCGGGCGGCTTCGGCCGCGCCAGTTTCACCGGCCTGACGCGCGAGGTCTCCGCCGCGCCGGAAACCGCCATCCGCTATGACGCCGACGGCGCTTCGGTGATGGTCGTGGGCGCGGGTAACAAGGTGCAGCAGGTACCCGTCAAGACCGGCGCCCACGAGGGCGGCTATGTCGAACTGATCCAGGGCCCGGCGGCCGGATCGCGGGTCCTGCTCGGCTCCTCGGCCTTCGTGCTGCCGGGCGACACCGTCAACCCGATCGTCGATACGACCCAACAGACGGCGGCGCGCTGATGGCCGAACTCAGGCTCTCAACCTGGGGCATCAAGAACCCGATACCCGTGGCGCTGTTGTTCATCGCCGCGGTGATCGGCGGCTCGATCTCGTACAACTTCCTGCCGATCAAGCGTTTCCCGAACGTGGTCTTCCCGGCCGTGCTGGTGGTGGTCACCGACAACGGCGCCGCCCCGGCCGAGATCAAGACCCAGATCACCCGGCCGATCGAGGACGCCATGGCCGGCATCGCCGGCGTGCGCGACATGCAGTCGGAGGTCAGCCAGGGCGTTTCGACCACCCAGGTCCAGTTCGAACTGGGCGAGGACCTGCAAAAGGTCACTGACGAAGTGCGCCAACGCGTCGATCAGGCGCGCGCCACACTGCCGCGCGAGATCGACCCGCCGCAGGTGCAGCGACTGGAGATCGATTCCAGCCCGATCCTGACCTATGCCGTCTCCTCGCCGACCATGTCGGCCAGCGACCTCTCCTGGTTTGTCGATGACACCATTTCGCGCTCGATCCAGAGCGAAAAGGGCGTGGCCCAGGTCTCTCGCGTCGGCGGGGTCGACCGCGAGATCAACGTCATCGTCGATCCCGATCGGATGGCCGCCCAAGGCCTGACAGCGAGCGCACTGAATGCCGCGCTTGGCGCCTTCAACACCGATATTCCCGGTGGCCGGGTCAATGTCGGCGGCCGCGAACAGACCGTGCGCGTGCTGGGCGCCGCCCAGACCGTAGAGCATCTGCGCGACCTGACCATTCCCACTGCCGGCGGTCGTTACGTGAAGCTGTCGGACGTGGCCGATGTCGGCGACGGCGCCGGCGAGCCGCGCGGCTTCGCCCGCCTGAACGACCGGCCGGTGGTCGGATTCCAGGTTCTGAAGACCAACGACGCCAGCGAGGTGCGGGTCGAGGATAACGTCCACGCCAATATCGCCAAGCTGCAGAAGACCTATCCCGACGTCCGCTTCACCCAGATCTTCTCCACCGTCGACGACACGCGCGCCAGCTATTCGGCGACTCTGCGCACCATGTTCGAAGGCATGGCGCTGGCCTCGCTGGTGGTCTTCCTCTTCCTGCGCGACTGGCGCTCGACCGCCATCGTCGCGATCGCCATGCCGGTGTCGCTGATCCCGACCTTCCTGTTCATGGCCATCTTCCATTTCAGCCTGAACATCGTGACGCTTCTGGCGCTCACCCTGGTCATCGGCATCCTGGTCGACGACGCCATCGTCGAGATCGAGAACATCCAGAAACGGGTGCAGGCCGGCGCGCGGCCTTACCGCGCGTCGATGGAAGGCGCCGACCAGATCGGTCTGGCCGTCGTCGCCACCACCGCCTCCATCGTGGTGGTGTTTGCGCCGGTCTCCTTCATGGGCTCGATCCCCGGTCAGTTCTTCAAGGAATTCGGCATCACCGTGGTCATCTCGGTGCTGTTCTCGCTCTTGGTGGCGCGGCTCCTGACCCCGCTGCTGGCCGCCTACTTCCTCAAGGCCAATGTCGAACCCCATCCGCGTGGAGACCTGCGTCCCGGCTACCGGCGCATCCTCGAATGGGCGCTGGCCCATCGCTGGCTGATGTCCGGCCTGGGGGGCCTTCTGGTGGTCGTCACCATGGCGGTGCTGGCGGTCGGCCTGCCGACCGGTGTGCAGCCGCCAGGCAACAACGACTACCTGTTCATCGGCATCCAGGGGCCGCCGGGCGCGACCCTGACCGACATGGAGCGGATTAGCCGCGAGGCGACAGCTCTGGTGCGCGAGAAGATCCCCGAGACCAGCCAGATCTTCGTCCAGGTGGGCTCGGTGGCCGGCGAAGGCTTCGGCGGCGGCAATGGCGGCTCTCTCTCTCAGGGCACGGTCACCGTCGTGCTCAAGGACGTGCGCAGCCGCACGGTCACCCAGATACAGGACGGCATCCGCCCCTTTCTGAACAGCATCCCCGACGCGCGCGTCTCCATCCAGGGCGGCGGGTTCGGCGCGGCCGAGCTGCAGGTGGTGCTCACCAGCGACGACGAGTTGGCGCTGAACCGGGCGGGCGACGACCTGGAACGCCAGATGCGGACGCTGAAGAACGTCGCCGATCCCCGGCCCTCGGCGCCGCCGATCGGCCCGGAAATCGCCATCCGGCCGAAGCCCGACCAGGCCTCGCGACTCGGTGTCACCGTCGAATCCATCGCCAGCATCGCCCGCGTCGCCACGCTGGGCGACATCGACGCCAATGTGCCCAAGCTGACCTCGGGCGAACGCCGCGTGCCCATCCGCGTGCGCCTGCCCGAGCAGGCCAGATCCAATATCGACATGATCCGGGCGCTGCAGGTGCCCACCGCCAGCGGCGGGACCACGCCGCTCTCCAGCGTCGCCGACGTCGACTTCCAGGCCGGGCCGGCGGTGATCCAGCGCTACAACCGCGCCGACATGCTGGCCATCGACGCCGACCTGACCAACAATACCCAGCTCGGCCAGGGGCTGAGCGCGGTCCATCACCTGCCGATCATGCGCCATTTGCCGGCGGGCGTTGAAGAGGCCGCGGTCGGCCAGACCCAGCAGATCCAGGAGCTGTTCGGGGCGCTGGGCCTGGCCTTCTTCACCGGGGTCGCCATGATCTACGGCGTGCTGGTCCTGTTGTTCCGCAGCTTCTTCAAGCCGCTGATCATCATCTCGGCCCTGCCCCTGGCCATATTCGGCGCGGCGATCGCGCTCTTCATCACGCGCGAGTCCGTTTCCATCCCGTCCCTGATCGGGGTCTTGATGCTGCTCGGCATCGCGGCGAAGAACTCGATCCTGCTGGTCGAATACGCCATCGAGCGCGAGCGCGAGGGCATGCCTCAGCGCCTGGCGATCATGGAGGCCTGCCGCGAGCGGGCTCGGCCGATCATCATGACCAGCCTGGCCATGATCGCCGGCATGATCCCGACGGCGTTCGCCCTGGGCAAGGGCTCGGAGTTCCGCCAACCCATGGCCATCGCGGTTATCGGCGGCCTGATCACCTCGACGCTGCTGGCCCTGGTCATGGTGCCGGTGATCTACGAGATCGTCGACGATATCGAGCATTGGCTGGTGCCCAAGCTCGCCCGTTTCGCCACGCCGCGCGATGCGCCGCCGCCGGCCGCGACGCTCGACGCCGCCGCCGAATAGCCTTGCCCACCCGCCTCTTTCGGTGGCGGAATGGGGCCGCGAGCAATTTCATCTGAAACATTTCACCCTGACCGGGCGCGCGAGACGACGGCGGGACCATTTGGGAGACGAGACGATGACCGATGTCCAGGAGGCGGTGCGCGAGCTCGAGCGCACTCAGGTTGTGCAAACCGCCAACGGCCCGGTGCGGGGCTATCGCGAAGATGTCCTGCAGGTGTTCAAGGGCCTGCGCTATGGCGCGGCGCCGATCGGGGGCCTGCGCTTCCAGCCGCCCAAAAAGCCCAGGGCCTGGAGCGAGGTCGCCGACGCGGTCGAGCTCGGCGCGCCGGCCATCCAGGGCGGTGTCCCACCAGGAGAAACCACCGGCGGCCGCTCGAACGCCGACCCGGCCGCGCCCGGCCAGCCCGGCACCGACGAGGACTGCCTGTTCATCAATGTCTGGACCCAGGGCCTGAGCGGCAAGCGGCCGGTCATGGTCTGGCTGCACGGCGGCGGCTTTTCCAACGGCTCCGGCGGCGCGGCCATGTACGACGGCGGCAATCTGGCCCGGCGCGGCGACGTGGTGACGGTGACCGTCAACCATCGCCTGAACGTCTTCGGCTATCTGCATCTGGGTGAACTGGGCGGCCATGCCTCCTCCGGCCAGGCCGGCATGCTGGACATCGTGCTGGTGCTGGAATGGGTGCGCGACAACATCGCGGCCTTCGGCGGCGACCCGTCCAATGTCACCATCTTCGGCGAGAGCGGTGGCGGGGCCAAGGTCTCCATGCTGCAGGCCATGCCCGGCGCCCACGGCCTGTTCCACAAGGCGATCATCGAGAGCGGGCCCGGCCTGCGCGCGGTCAGCAAGGAGGCGGCCACCCGTAACGCCAAGGCCGTTCTCGACGCGCTGGGTGTCAAGCCAGGCGAGCTCGCCAGGCTCAAGACCCTCTCCGCCGCCGACATCCAGACCGCGGCGGCCGGCGTGGCGACGGCCAATCCGATGCAGGGCTTCAGCCCCTGCGTCGATGGGATCGCCCTGCCGCGCGATCCCTTCCATCCCGACGCCCCGGCCATTTCGGCGGCGGTTCCGGTGATGATCGGCACCAACAAGGACGAGGCGACCCTCTTCATCCGCGCCCATCCCAAGTTCGGCGAATTCACCGAGGATGACCTGGAAAAGCGCGCCCATGACGCCGTCGGCGACAAGGCCCCGGCCCTGGTCGCGGCGCTGCGCAAGCTCTTCCCCGACTATTCGCCCACCCACCTGATCAGCGCGGTGCAGACCGCCCAGGGCATGTGGGGCGGCTCGGTCATGCTGGCCGAGCGCAAGGCCGCGCAAGGCGCCGCCCCGGTCTATATGTACATGCTGACCTGGGAGACGCCGGTCGGGCGCGGCGTGCTGAAATGCCCGCACGCACTGGAGATCCCGCTGGTGTTCGACAATGTCGAGCGGGCGCGGGACTTTGTCGGCCGGGGCGACGAGCCGCAGGTGCTGGCCGACCAGATGTCCGAAGCCTGGCTCGCCTTCGCCCGCACCGGCGCCCCCGGCATCCCGGCGCTCCCCGACTGGCCGGCCTACGACGCCAAGCGCCGCGCGACCATGATCTTCGACCTGGAAAGCAGCGTCGCCGACGACCCGATGTCCGAGGTGCGGAAGATCTTGCAGGCCTAGAACCCTTGCCCCGCGCCAGCGGGGAGAGGGCAGGGTGAGGGGGCGAGGGTTCCCACGTGTTGACAAAGATAGTTAGGCAACCTAACTACCCCGCATGACGACCACCTTGCTTGGTCCGGCCGCAGACGTTTCCGCGCTTGCCGACGGTCTCCGACCGGCCCTTCTGCGCATCAGCCGGCAACTGCGCCGCGAGGCCCAGCCGCTTGGACTGTCGCCGCTGGATGCGACCCTCTTGACCGCCGTCGCCAAGCGCGAGGGCGTCGGGGTCTCCGAGCTGGCCGAGCTGGAACAGACCTCGCGGCCGACCATGAGCGCGCACATCAAGCGGCTGGAGGCCGCCGGCTGGCTGAAGCGCCTGCCGCCGCCGTCGAACGACAAGCGCCGCTTTGGCCTGGTGATCAGCGCCAGCGGCCGCAAGGCGCTGGACGCCGTGCGCCGCCGCCGCAACGACTGGCTGGAAGCGCGGCTGGCCGCACTGGACCCCGCCGCCCGCGAGGCGCTCAGGCAGGCGCTCGGGCCGCTGTCGCAGATCGCCGGAGAGCGGGCATGAGCCAGGTTCTCCCCGAAAGGCGCCGCATGCTCGAAGGCGCGCTGGCCCCGATGATTATCGGCTGCGCGCTCTTCATGCAGACCCTGGACTCCACGGTGATCTCGAACGCCCTGCCGACCATGGCGCGGTCGCTGCACGAAGACCCGGTGACGCTGAACCTGGCCATCACCGCCTATCTGCTCAGCGCCGCGGTCTTCCTGCCGATCAGCGGCTGGGCGGCGGACCGCTTCGGCGCCAAGAACATCTTCCGCATCGCCATCATCACCTTCGCCACCAGCTCGCTGTTCTGCGGCCTGTCGCAGAACCTGCCGGAACTGGTCGCCGCGCGCATGTTCCAGGGCATGGCGGGCGCGATGATGGCGCCAGTCGGGCGCCTCGTGCTGCTGAAATCCGTGCCCAAATCCGAACTGGTGCGGGCCATGTCCTACCTGACCATGCCGGCCATGCTGGGACCGGTGCTGGGGCCGCCGGTCGGCGGCTTCATCGTCACCTATTTCTCCTGGCGCTGGATCTTCTTCATCAACATCCCGGTGGCCGTGCTGGGCGTAATCCTGGTCTCGATCTTTATCGAGAACGTGCGCGAGGACAGCCCCATGCGCCTGGATTGGCGGGGCTTCGTCCTCACCGGTTTCGGCCTGGCCGGCATCGTCTATGGCTTCGAGAACCTGGGCCGCAACGCCATGCCCTTCTCGACCATTCTCGGCCTGCTGATCGGCGGCTGCGTCTGCCTGGTCATCTATGCCTGGCACGCGCGGCGAACGCCCCACGCCATCCTGGACCTCAGCGTCTTCAGGCTGCCGTCCTTCATGACCTCGACCATCGGCGGCACGCCCATGCGCATGGCCATGGGGGCGACGCCCTTCCTGCTGGCGCTATTGTTGCAGATGGGCTTCGGCCTCAGCCCGCTCGAGGCCGGACTGATCACCTTCACCAGCGCCGCCGGCGCGCTTCTGATGAAGGCCACCGCCCGGCCGATCATCGCCTGGCTGGGCTTCAAGAACGTCCTGGTCGGCAATACCGTGATCACCGGCGTCACCTTCATGAGCTATGGCCTGTTCCGCGCCACGACGCCGCACGCCTGGATCATCGGCACATTGCTGATCGGCGGCTTCTTCCGCTCGCTGCAGTTCACCGCCCTGAATGCGCTGGCCTATGCCGATGTCGATCAGCCGCGCATGAGCCGCGCCTCCAGCCTGGCCTCGATGGGCCAGCAGCTATCGCAGAGCCTGGGCATCGGCCTGGCCGCCATCCTGCTCAGCATGCTGCGCCACGGCCACGCCGCCCACGCCTTGCAGGCCTCGGACATCACCCCGGCCTTCTTCATCATCGGGGCGATTTCCTTCTTAGGTCTCGCCTTCTTCCTGCCGCTGCCGCACGATGTTGGGGCCGAGGTCAGCGGCCGGCGGGCGCGGGAGCCGACGAGTCAGATGGAGCTCGCCACGCTGACGCCGGTCGAGGACTAGGTCGGGAGACCGACCGGACGAGACTTAAGAAACGGCCGCTTCGGGAGGCGTCATTGGACTTCGAAATCGCCGAAGAGCATCGCATGCTCAAGGACCTGGTGGCCCACTTTGTCGCCGACGAGCTGATGCCGTTGGAGCCGGCGGTGCTCGCCCGCGAGGACGCCGGCCAAGGGCTCGGCATCGGCGAGGCCGAGCGCCAGCGCATCGACGATGTCTCCAAGAAGCTCGGCCTCTGGGGCCTGGACGCGCCCGAGGACATCGGCGGCGCCGACCTGCCGGCCGTAGCCCTGGTCGGGGTCAACGAGGAACTGGGCAAGACGATCACCCCCTACACCCTGCCGCCGGACTCGCCGAACCTGCGCATGCTGATGGCGACGGTGAACGAGCGGCAGAAGGCGGCCTATCTGGACCCTTACGTCCGCGGTGAGACCGTCTCGGCCATCGCCATCTCGGAGCCCGGCGCCGGCGGCGATCCGGCCGGCATGCTGACCCACGCCGAGCGGGATGGCGACGACTGGGTGATCAACGGCCGCAAGATCTGGATCAGCCGCGCGGCCGAGGCCGACTTCACGATCCTGATGGCGGTGACCGACAAGGAAAAGCGCGCCCGCGGCGGCATCTCGGCCTTCCTGGTCGACAAGGGCACCCCCGGCTTCAACGTGCTGCGCCGTATCCCCATGATCGGCGGCGCTGCCACCTTTGAGATCGCCCTGGAGGATTGCCGGGTCGAGGGCTGGAAGCTCCTGGGCACGGAAGGCCAAGGGTTCGCGCCCATGCAGCTTCGCCTGGGCACAAGACGGATCCAGATGGCCTCCTGGTCTATCGGCATGGCCCAGCGGGCCTTGGACATGATCGTCGAATACGCGCCGCAGCGGGTGACCTTCGGCCAGCCGCTGTCCGACCGCCAGGCCATCCAATGGTGGATCGCTGACGCCGCCACCAGGATTCACGCCGCGCGGCTGATGACCTACGATTGCGCCTGGAAACTGGACCAGGGCCGCGACGTCCGCGTCGAGATCTCGATGATCAAGGCCTACGCCACCGAGATGGCCTACGAGGTGGTCGACCACGCCATGCAGACCTTCGGGGCCATGGGCATGACCAAGGAGCTGCCGCTGCAGCAGATGTCGGCCAAGCTGCGCATCATGCGCATCTATGAGGGCCCGACCGAGGTGCACAAATGGGTGGTGGCCCGCAACCTGCTCGGCGGGCGCCGATGAGCCTGGCCGCCGATCCAGCACTCGCGGCTGACCTGAATGCCGCCGCCCACCTGACCGGCCGTTTCGTGCTGCGCTCGGGGACGGTGTCGGACACTTATTTCGACAAGTTCCGCTTCGAATCCGACCCGGCCCTGCTGCGCCGTGTCGCCAGGCGCATGCTGGCCCTGATCCCGCCGGACACCGATGCCCTCGCCGGGCTGGAGCTGGGCGGGGTGCCGATCGCCACCGCCATGGCGCTGGAGAGCGGCCTGCCGGCGGTCTTCGTGCGCAAGGCGGCCAAGGCCTATGGCACCTGCCGCGCGGTCGAGGGCCGCGACGTCGCCGGCCTCAACCTCGCCATTGTCGAGGACGTTATCTCCACCGGCGGCGCCATCGCCGACGGCGCCGTTCATCTGCGCGCTGAAGGCGCTGCGATCGGCGGCGTGGTCTGCGCCGTCTGGCGCGGGCCCGGCGACCCCTCTATCGCGGCCATGCCCGGCGTTCCGGTCTGGGCCGCCTTCCTTCAGTCGGAGCTCACCTGATGAAGACCCAATACGGCGAGGTTTCGGTCGTCCTTGACGGCCACGTGGCGATCGCCGAGGTCAATCGGCCGCCGAACAACCACGTCAGCGTCGAGTTGATGCGCGACCTGGCCGACGCCCTGCGAGACCTGGACGAGGAAAACGACTGTCGCGCGGTGGTGCTGGCCACGGCCGGCAGGGTCTTCTGCGGCGGCGCGGACCTGACCGCCCCGACCGGCATCGGCGGCCAGGGCATGGAGGGCATCAATCCGCTCTATGTCGAGGCGGTGCGCCTGTTCTCCAACAAAAAACCGATCGTGGCCGCCATCCAGGGCGCGGCGGTGGGCGCGGGCCTGGGCCTCGCCCTGGTCGCCGACTTCCGGGTCGCGGCGCCCGAGGCGCGCTTCACCGCCAACTTCGTCAAGCTGGGCTTCCATGCCGGCTTCGGCCTCTCCCACACCCTGCCGCGGCTGATCGGCCTGCAGCGCGCGGCGCTGATGCTGGAGACCGGCCGACGCATTCCGGGCGAGGAGGCCGTGGCCTGGGGCCTGGCCGACCAGCTCGCGCCGCTGGACGAGGTCCGCGCCGCGGCCGTCCTGCTGGCCAAGGAGATCGCCGCGAACGCGCCCCTGGCGGTGCAGTCCACGCGCGCCACCTTGCGCGCCGGCCTGACCGAGGCGGTGAAGTCGATCACCGACCACGAGTTCATCGAACAGTCCTGGCTGCGCAAGACGGCGGATTACAAAGAGGGCGTGCGCTCCGTATCGGAACGCCGGCCCGGCAACTTCGTCGGCGCCTGAGAGGGAGGACCCCATGCCCAAGCTGAACCGAGACGGCGTCCAGATCTATTACGAGGTGCATGGCGAGGGGCCGGTTATCCTGCTCAGCCACGGCTATTCCTCCACCAGCGGCATGTGGAAGGGCCAGATCGAGGCGCTGTCGGCCAAACACAAGCTGGTCATCTGGGACATGCGCGGCCATGGCGACAGCGACTATCCGGACGACCAGGCCGCCTATAGCGAAGAGGCCACCGTCGCCGACATGGCCGCCCTGCTGGACGAGGTCGGGGCGGACAAGGCCATCATCGGCGGGCTTTCCCTTGGCGGCTACATGTCGCTGGCCTTCAACCGCGCCCATCCCGAGCGGGTCTCGGCGCTGCTGATCATCGACACCGGCCCGGGCTACCGCAACGACGAGGCGCGCGAGGGCTGGAACCAGAACGCCATCAAGCGCGCCGAGCGGCTGGAGCGCGAGGGCCTGCCGAACCTCGCCAACGCCAGCGCCGAGGTGCGTCAGGTGCGCCACCGCTCCGCCGACGGCCTGGCCAAGGCCGCGCGCGGCATGCTGACCCAGCGCGACGCCGGGGTGATGAACTCGCTGGCCTCGGTCGCCGTCCCGTCCCTGATCGTGGTCGGCGCCGATGACACGCCCTTCCTGGCCGCCAGCGACTACATGGCCGCCAAGATTCCGGGCGCGAAGAAGGTGGTGATCCCGGCCGCCGGCCACGCCGCCAATATCGACCAGCCCGAGGCGTTCAACCGCGCCCTGAACGAATTCCTGGACGCATTGGGACGCTGAGACATGGCCAAGACCGCCGAACTGGCCAAGGAAGCCACCGGGCCGCTGAAGGGCGTACGCATCGTCGACCTGACCAGCGTGGTGTTCGGCGCCTATGCCACCCAGATGCTGGGCGATCTGGGCGCCGATGTGATCAAGGTGGAGTTCCCAGGCGGTCGCCGCGGCGCCGGCGGCGACATCATGCGCTGGGCTGGACATACGCCCGAGGGTGCGCCGGACGATCTCGGCCCGATCTACATGACCATCAACCGCAACAAGCGCTCGATCCTGCTCGACCTGCGCGAGGAGAAGGCCGCCAAGGCGCTGAGGCGGCTGATCAAGACGGCGGACGTCTTCACCACATCCGTCCGCTACGAGGGTATGAAACGGCTGGGCATCGACTATGAGACGGTCAAGGCGATCAAGCCCGACATCGTCTATGTGCACGGCGCCGGCTATGGCGCCGGCGGTCCTTACGCGGGGGAGCCGGCCTATGACGACCTGGTTCAGTCCGCCTCCGGGTTGGCCGACCTTTTGAACCGCACCGACGGCCTGCCCGAGCCGCGGCTGTTGCCATCCCTGATCGCCGACAAGGTCTCGGGCCTGTTCATGACCCAGGCGGTGCTGGCCGCGCTGTTCCATCGACAGAAGACCGGCGAGGGCCAGTTCGTCGAGGTGCCGATGCTGGAATGCGTCACCAGCTTCAACCTGGCCGAACACTTCTACGGCCACGTCTATGACCCGCCGACCGGTCAGTGGGGCTATCCGCGCGTGGTCAATCCGACGCGCAAGCCCTTCCCGACCAAGGACGGCTATATCGGCCTGCTCCCCTATACCGACCAGCAGTGGGATCAGTTCTTCGAGATCGCCGGCTGGAAGGAGACTATCGGCCAGGACCCGCGCTTTTCGGACTACCGCACCCGCGGCCAGCACGTGCGCGAACTCTACGGCATGGTTGACCAGGTTACCCTGACCAAGACCACCGACGAGTGGTTGGCGCTCCTGAAGCCGCTGCAGATCCCGGTGGTGAAGATGAACCGGCTCGATGACCTGATGACCGACCCGCATCTGGAAGCCGTCGATTTCTTCCGGAACTACGACCATCCGGAAGCCGGTGTTTACGTCGGCATGAAGCCGCCGATCGGCTACTCCGCCACGCCGGCCAATGTGCGCCGCCATCCGCCGCGCATGGGCGAGCACACCGACGAGATCCTGGCCGAACTGTCGGGCCTGGATGTGGCCGAGTAGGAAAACCCATGCGTCTTAGACAGATCGCCTTCATGGCCCACCAGATCGCGCCGGTGGCCGAACAGCTGGAGCAGGTGTTCGGGCTCAAGGTCGGCTACCGCGATCCCGGCGTCGAGGTGTTCGGGCTGAAGGACGTGGTCATGCCAGTGGGCGGCGAGTTCCTGGAGGTGCTGGAGCCCTTCCGCGACGACGCCTCGGGCGCCCGCTACCTAGCGCGGCGCGGCGGTGACGCCGGCTATATGGTCATCCTGCAGGACGACGACGCCCTGGCGCACCGGGCGCGATTGGAGGCGCAGAACGTGCGCGTCATCGCCACCAGCCGCGGCGGGCGCTACACCTACACCCATTTTCACCCGGCCGATTGCGCTGGCGTGCTGCTTTCGATCGATTCCGTCGAGGGCGACGCGTCCTGGCAGGAGTCGAAGAGCGACTGGCCGCCGGCCGGTCCCGACTGGCGCGACTTCCAGAGCGACATCAGCCTCGGCATCGCCTCGGTGACCATCCAGGCCCGCGACCCGCTGGCCGCCGCCGAGCGCTGGTCGATGCTGCTCGACCGCCGCGCCAACCGGGTTGGCCGCGCGCTGGAGTTCACGCTCGACCCCGGCCTGATCCGCTTCGTCGGCGCGGTCGACCAGGACGGCACAGGCGTGGTCGGCATGGACATCCGCGTCAAGGAGCCCGGCGCAATCCTGGCCAAGGCGCGCGACCTCGGCCTGCCGGTCGACCGCGATGCCGTGACCATCGGCGGCGTGGCGATCTGGCCGGTCAAACCATAACCGTCATCCCCCGCTGGAGCGGCGAAGCCGCGGAATGCGGGGGACCCATGGTCGCTCGCATTCGACGGTGATCATGAGCGGATAAACCGGACCCGTGAACGGTCACATCGACCGGCGACCATGGGTGGCCCGAACAAGTCGGGCCATGACGATTGGGGGCTGGGTTGGGGCTGGCCTTTGGCGGCCGTCTAACCGATTAATGCGCCAACGGATCAGGGAGAAAACGACATGCGGGCAGTGGTGGCGCGGAGCGGCAAGCTTGCCTGCGAGGAGATCGCCGAGCTTGAACCCCAGGCTGGCCAGGTGCTGGTCAGGACGCTGAGCTGCGGCATCTGCGGCTCGGACCTGCACGCCCTGCATCACCTCGACCACATGGTCGAACTGGGCAAGCGCGTCGGCGCCATCGGCGGCGGGCTGGACCCGGCCCAGGGCGTCGTCTTCGGCCACGAATTCTCCGCCGAGGTGCTCGACTATGGTCCGGGCTCGGCGCGACCGTTGAAGGTCGGGACACGCGTGGTCACCGTGCCGGTGCTGCCGACCGCGACCGGCATGGCCTCGATCGGCTATTCCAACATCTACCCCGGCGGCTTTTCCGAACGCATGCTGCTGGCCGAGGCCATGCTGATCGCGGTGCCGAACGGCCTCTCCGACCGCCAGGCGGCGATGACCGAGCCCTTCGCGGTCGGCGCGCACGCGGTCGCCCGCGCGGCCATCGACGAGCCCAGCGCGGCCCTGGTGATCGGCTGCGGCCCGGTGGGCCTGGCGGTGATCGCCGGCCTGAAATCCAGGGGCTATGGCCCGGTCGCGGCCGCCGACTTCTCCCCAGCCCGGCGCAAGATGGCCGAACGGATGGGCGCCGACATCGTGGTCGATCCGGCGGTGGAGTCGCCCCACGCCAAATGGTCCGAAATGGGCGTCGCCGCTACCGGCCTGGAACAGATGATGGCCCGGATGGGCGGGCAGACGGTCAAACGCGCCATCATCTTCGAATGCGTCGGCGTGCCCGGGGTGCTGCAGAGCCTGCTCGACGCCGCGCCCAACGGCGCCCAGATCGTCGTCGCCGGGGTCTGCATGACGCCAGACACCATCGAACCCTTCATCGCCATCACCAAGCAGATCGATTTCCGCTTCGTGTTCGGCTACACGCCCGAGGAATTCACCGCCACCCTCGGCCAGATCGCCGACGGGCAGATCGACGTCGAGCCGGTGATCACCCAGGCCGTCGGCTTCGACGGCGTCGCCGCCGCCTTCGCCGCCCTCGCCGACCCCGAAAGCCAGGTCAAGATCGTGGTCGAGCCTTGAACGGCGCCCTGGACAGTAAGCCGCCTTCGTCGGCCAATGCCGGCCAAGTCTGAAAAAAGGGAAACGCCATGGACGACCTGGTCATCCGCGAAGACAGGGACGGCGCGGCGACGCTCATCCTCAACCGGCCGGACAAGCTGAACGCGCTGAACGTGGACCTGTTTCGCGCCCTGGACGCCCAGGTCGAGCTGCTGGAGCGGGAGACCGAGACCACGGGCCTGGTCATCGTACGCGGGGCCGGCCGCTGTTTTTCCGCCGGCCACGACCTCGGCGACATCGCCGCCGGCGAGCGGTTGCCGCGACCGAACTTCCAGGCTGGCATCATCGAGCGGCTGGCCGGCCTGCCGCAGCCGGTGATCTCGGCGGTGCACGGTCACTGCTATACCGGCGCCCTGGAACTGGCCCTGGCCGGGGACATTGTTTTCGCTTCGGCGAACGCCAAGTTCGGCGACACCCACGCCCGCTGGGCCTTGACGCCGGTCTGGGGCCTGAGCCAGCGCCTGCCGCGACGGGTCGGGACCTACAAGGCCCGCGAGATGATGTTCACCTGCAAGACCTATTCGGGCGCTGAGGCCGAGGCCATGGGACTGGCGAATATGTGCGTGGCCGACGAGGCCTTCGACGCCGAGCTGGAGGCCCTGGCCAAGACCATCCTGGCCAATTCCTGGTTCAGCCACAGGGCCAACAAGCGGCTCCTGGTCGACACCGATGGCCTGACCCTGAAGGCCGGCCTAGCCCACGAGGTGTTCCGCGGCGCCGGCCGCGGCCCAGAC
>ODAK010002864.1_pt1 | contig 18020 bp, 9 predicted proteins | sample 1539591 | NCBI WGS metagenome assembly ODAK01 (sample SAMEA3539303, study PRJEB22396) | soil metagenome | biome: tundra; feature: field; material: soil | place: USA | collected 2010-05 | depth 0.15 m
TCGTCAAGATGGGAGCAGCTACGGCTCTCAGTCGTGGGATTGCGTTCGCCGTTCCGCCGACGCCGGAAGAGATCTTCAGCGACCGAACCAAAGAAGCCGGAATCGATTTTGTTCATTTCAACGGGATGTCGGGGTCTCATTTTTATCCGGAAACGATGGGGTCGGGCGTTGCGCTTTTCGACTACGACAACGACGGCGACCTCGACATGTTCATTGTCCAGGGCGCAATGTTGGGACCCGTGGACGTGAGCAAGGCCGTATTTCATCCCCAGTTGCCGCTGCGTGGCCGGCTTTACCGCAATGATTCTGTCCACAATGCCGATGGCACTTGCACGCTCAAGTTCGTTGACGTCACGGAAGAAAGCGGGATCAGGGCCCAGGGATATGGCATGGGAGTTACGGCTGCGGACTTCAACAATGACGGATGGGTCGATCTCTACATCACGAATTTCGGCCACAATCAAATGTGGCGCAACAACGGGGACGGCACATTCACCGATGTCACCACAGAATCCGGCACCGACGTTCCGGGTTGGAGCATCTGTGCTGCCTTCGTCGATTATGACCGGGATGGCTGGCTCGACCTTTTCGTTGCCAACTACATAGATTTCAGGTTCACCCATTTGACGAGGTGCTCCTCGCCGAGCGGAGCGGTAGATTATTGCAGTCCTCTGGAGTACAACCCAATACCCAATCGCCTGTTCCGCAACCGGCGCGATGGCACGTTTGAAGACGTGACCACACGTTCGGGAATCGGCGGCGAGTTTAATGGTGCCATGGGAGTCGTCTGCGCGGATTTCAATGGCGACGGCTGGCCTGACATCTTCGTCTCCGATGATTTTCGCCCCAATCAACTGTGGATCAACCAGCACGATGGAACCTTCAAGAACGACGCGCTGATAGCGGGCTGCGCTCTGGATCGAGATGGAAATCCGCAATCCAGCATGGGCGTCGATGCCGGAGATCTGCTGGGCCGCGGCTTTGAGGATCTGGTCGTGCCTACTATGGCCGGGCAACACGCCGACCTGTATTCCAACGACGGCAAGGGATCGTTTGACGATATGTCTTACGAGAGCGGCATCGCTCTCGCCACCCGGCGCTATACAGGATTCAGTGTAGGCATGCTTGACTACGATAACGACGGCTGGTTGGATCTGTTTATAGTCAACGGAGCGGTGAGAATTATTGAAGAGCAAGCCCGGAAGGGCAGCCTGTACCCGTATGCCCAATCCAACCTCCTGTTGCACAACAACGGCAAAGGACGATTTGAGGACGTCAGCAGTCGTGCCGGAAGCGCGTTTTCGCGTTTGGAAGTGGGCCGCGGCGCGGCGTTTGGCGATATCGACAACGACGGAGGCATCGATGTCGTGGTGGTAAACAACAGCGGGCCCGCACGTCTGCTTATGAATAACGTGGGGCATCGCAAGCCGTGGATCGGATTTCGGATGGTCGGAGACAAATATCATCGCGACATGCTTGGCACGCGCGTGGCTGTTTTTCGGCGAGACGCGCCCACGCTGTGGCGGCGCGTCCACACCGACGGCAGTTATTGTTCCTCAAGCGATCCGCGTGTCTTGTTCGGGCTTGGTGATGCGCCGGAAATCACCAAGGTTCAGGCCCACTGGGTCAGCGGACGAGTCGAAGAATGGACCGGCCTGCCGTTGCGGAAATACACTACGCTGCGTGAGGGCAGCGGCACCGCGAGATCCGCGCTATGATCAGGGCTCGATATGCGATGGTTGTGACACTGTTCGCGGGAATTGCGGCGAGCATTGCCATGAATTCGGACTTCTCCGCAGCGCAGAACGCGCCTGCTCGTGCTGCGAGTGGCCAAGTGGATATGCTGGAGGTTCCTCAACCGGACCTTACAGGCGTAGACCCCTTCGTGCAGGAACAAATCCGCGCCTCGCAGACCGCATTGGCGGCCACTCTGGCACACGCCGATGCTTCTCGCGCCCGCCGGGCCGAGGCTTTCGGCAACCTCGGGCAGATTTACCAGGCCTACGGCTTTGAAGATGCTGCGCTGTCTTGCTATGCCAACGCCGCGCGGCTTGATCCTGTGTCCTTCCGCTGGTTTTACTACTCCGGCTACCTGCGCCAGACGAACGGCGATCCCGAGGCGGCGGTAAGCGACTACCAGCATGCCCTCAGTCTCCAGCCAACCAATAATCCGGCTCTGTTGCGTTTGGGAAACGTGGAACTCACCCTGGATCACCTCGATGCGGCCAGGCGGTGGTTCACCAAAGCAATGGCTCAGCGAGATTCCTCCGCAGCCGCATTGATCGGATTGGGCAAGGTCGCATTACGCGAGCGTCAGTACGCGGCCGCCCTGAAGTATTTCACCGAAGCTCTGACCCGTGAGCCTCAGGCTTCCAGCATTCACTATCAACTTGCCATGACTTACCGCGGTCTGGGCGATCTTGCTCGCATGCAGGAGCAACTGCAGGCTCGCGGCGACGTGGAACCCACGATTCAGGATCCCTTGCTGGACGAGATCAACGTCCTGAAACAAGGCAAGTTCGGTCTGCTGGAACGTGCCGGAACTGCCATGCGCGACAATCGCTTCGCCGACGCGCTTACCGCCTATCGCCAGATGGTCAGCCTCGACCCTTCCGATCCGATCACTTACAAGTACATGGGACTTGCCCTGGCCAGATCAGGCAAGCCTGACGAAGCGCTGAAGGAATATGCGCACTCTTTAGATCTCGACCCGAACAATGCCACCGTGCACTACGACATTGGGGTGTTACTGATTGAAACCAAAAAGGAGGCCGAGGCTATCTCCCATTTTCAGCGGGCGCTCAATTTGGATCCCGGACTAGTGGCGGCTCACTTTCAACTGGCCAATCTTCTCATGCGCGAGAGAAAGGACGCCGACGCCGAGCACGAATATGGAGTCGTGGCCGCGCTTGAACCCCAGAATGGATTGGCCCGTTTGATGCAGGCGATGGCCGCGGTTCACTCGGGGTCGTACGCGCGGGCGCGGGCCCTGCTCGAGGATGCCGCTGCAGCATTTCCCACTGATGCAGACATCGCGAACTCGCTGGCAAGGCTGCTTGCGGCAGCGCCAGACCGGGCAGTTCGCGATCAAAGCCGCGCGCTGAGCATCGTCCAGAACCTCGTGAACAATCAGCAGGGTGACGCCTTGGAAGTCGGAATCACTCTGGCCATGGCTCTCGCGGCGGCCGGACGCTTCCATGAAGCCGCCGGGTATCAACAAGCGATCATTCAGCAACTGGAGTCTTCGCGACAATTCGATCTCGCACGCGTCTTGCGCCCGAACCTGGCTCGATACCAGCAGGGCAAAACCTGCCAAGTGCCCTGGGCCGGCGACGATCCCATTTTTGCGCCGGTTCCCAGTGAAGTTCCGCTCCCGGTGGAACCGAAAGCAATGGCTACGCGTCCTTGACTCGATCTCACGGTGCGAGGAACGACTTGTATAGTTTCGGCAAAGCGTCCCGTAGTGCTCCCTGGTTCACTTCCGGGTCCCCGCGATCGTATAAGCGGAAGTTAGTGGAAGCAGAGGTCGGAGAACATTCGAAGTTTCCATCTCCTCTTACTTCCATATGGCACGGAGTGAAGTTATTCTGCAGGATCGAGTCTCCCTCTTGAATTGATTTGGCGGGAATAATCTCGTAAGAACCATCGGAGTGCTTGACTAGTTTGCGATGGCTTGCTTCGATCCAAATCGCAGTCTCCCACACGTTGTGTGGCTTCTTGAGCGCTTCGGCCGCGGCCGTGTTCTCGGCATCGGAAAGTCCAAAATCGATCGCTTTCAGGAAATCGAGCCGGTTGGCGCCCCCAAAGACAAATCCAAGGTAGCGCTGGAGCTTTGGATTCATCTGCTGGACAAATTCGAGATTCGGCATCAACCAATACGAATCATGCGGATCGAGTTTATCGGCGCCATATCTCTGAGCGCATGGATAGAGCGCGATGGGGAGATCGGAACGTAGCATTCTAATAAATGCCAGCGGGTCCAAATCGACATTCCATTCCCGATTGAACTTTGGCCCGTCGCAGACGCACGGGTGATCGACAAAAGGAACTGACTTCAGATCCGCATATACCGTGCCCGCACTGATGTGAATTGCCGCAACTTTGGAATGAAATAAAGCCGGCTCGCGATTAAAGGCAACTGCAATCGGACGCAGTGAACCAAAGGACAATATTGTGACCGGGTCCGGGCTGTCACGAAGCGTTTGCAGCAACAGCTTGACACCCTGTTGCTCATAGGCCGGAGCGTCAAGCATCTTGTCGTCGAGAGATCTCATTTTTTCAAATGGACCAACGGCAAAGGGAACGTTCCTGTCGAAGATGTAATTGAGCTGTTCGACCGCGATGATGCCGGGGTCGCGTGTCCAGGCCTTTCGCTCGGTTTGCGTGATGTCAAGAATGACTGCCTTCAGATCGATCTCAGGCAAACCGTACGCAGTCACCAGGTCGAAGTTGTCGCCCCAGTCGGATGCCGGGATGTACATGTCAGTCACGTCGATAACTGGAATCCGCTTGGTTGTGCTGTTCTTCCGGGATTCAGCGTTCGCTGAATGAAAAGACTGGCCCACCGCGATGACCACGAGGAGCGTGACGATGGCACAATGGACGACGACAGTACGAGAAAATTTCATCAGATCAGCCTATCTCAATCTCTGCTCAAGACGAGCAGCGGTTGCTCAACTCACTTTCGAAGCATCCAGCGGAATGGTTCCCCTGGACCACCTTCGCCGATCAGACTGATGGCTCCATTAGCGTCGAACTTCGCGGTGTGCTGAATTCCGTTTACTTCAACCATCGTGATCTGCTCGGCCTCCTTCTGAGGCAATCTTATTGTGATGGACCACTTACCCTTTTGGGCGAACGGTGCATACCAGCCTTCATAACGATCGTTCAGTTTCACCACCCCAAGCAGTGGAGAATCAAATCGATAGGTTTTGAGAGGAATTGTCGGCGCAAGTTCCACGCCCTCGCTCGTAAACTCGACTCCCAGAAGCTTGGGAATCGTATATAGCGGCCACGCATGAGGGTGCATATTCATGACTGGGAAGTCCGTCCATCCCGCGTCATCCAAAATGTTGAGTGGCCCTTTCTGTCCCTTCTGTAGAATAATTGTGTCACTCAGCATCGTCCCGCCTGGATAGTCGTTCAATACTGAATTCAGTGTGTCGGGGCCACTCCAGGTTCCGTACCAGATTTCCGGATAGACCTCAGCATGCCTGGCAAATGAGTTCTTTTTCCACTCGTCCCAAGCCATCGCGCCATCAATGCGTGCAAGTGCCCATATCAATTGGCCGTTAAACGAAGGCCAAACACCGCCGTCTTGCGAAGTGCCTATTCTTGCTCCCATCTCCTCCGCCGTGCGATCTCCCCGGCTAACTTGCATGGCGCCGATTGGCGAGGGCTGGCGAAGCAAATCGTCAATAGATCGGACTAATTCGCGAGCCTGTTCGGGACTCGTCACTCGTCCGATAATTGTCCATGGCTGCGGCTCTATCCACAAGCTGTTCTCGCCCACCCATCCTAGCGTAGGACCTAGCCAGGCCCGACGGAACCATCTTCCTGTCCATTGCGCCCGCGTCGCCGATCGTTGTGCCTCGGCCCGCGAAATGGCGTCGGCTGCCAATTCGTTGCTCTCGCCTGCGAACGTCAGCATTTTCGCGTAGAAATCGAACACGTAGGCAGCCATCGCGGAATTAAAAGTGCTCTCGCCCGTGCGAAGACATTCACCACGCAGTTTTGGCGGAACGTGCTCACCAACGATGGCATCCGACAAATCATCCATCAACATGCGCATGATCCCGTGTTGGCCCACGCCCACATCATTCACCATGTGCGTGTAACATCGCGCCAGCAGATTGCGAACAGATTCTTTCCTTGCTTCAGGCCCATACAGGGGATAGGTCGGGATTTCCTCACTGAGGAAGGAAGTATCGCGCGTGGCCAACACGTACTCGCTGGCAACCCATAGCACCCACAATGGCAAATCGCTGGCATTATCGACATCACCCGGCATGGTCATCCCGTAGCCAATAATTCCATAGGGAATCGATCCGTCCGCACGCACTTCTTTCAGCGTGTAGCGCAAGATCTCTCTGACAACCTGCGGATTGCTGAAGACGAAAGGTAAAACATGTTGTAACGGGTCTCTGGCCGCACCTTGAAAACCTATGAGGTACTGGTAGACATGTCCCTGAGAGAGAATATGCTCCTGGAAGAAACTATCGTATGTCAGGTTGCTGCGCAGATAATAGTGGTCCCACGTGAGTTCGCGTCCAACCCATGGCTCTTCGCTCGTGGAGAAGTGCATGCCGTCGTTCTTCCACTTTTCGCTCGACTGTGCCCATAAAGAGGACGGGGTCTTTCGATAGCTGTCTATTAATGAAGCTGCATTCGTACCTTGAGGAACATATCCATATAAGAAGTAAAGCGTCCGGCTCTCTCCGGGCTTGAGTGTGATCCTGCGTTCCAGGAGCAAAGCGGCTTCAGGTCCATGCACATTCAGATCTGTGTCCAGTTCGTGGGCCAGGCCCTTCGGATTACTCACACCGCCTGACCCGAAGAATGCCTTGCCATTGGCAGAAAATCTGTCCGCCGGACCATCCAAGGACGCGAGAAACGTCGACGGGGGGTCGAGATCCTCCAGGCGAGAGCTTCCTGCACCAGGATCCTGAAGGGGCTTTCCCATGTGCGATAGCACCTCTCTCCACGCTTGTTCATCCGATGACGTCCGCCCCAGGAAGCGCTTCTGCTCCAAGAGAAAACGATTGCCATCGCGAATTTGGACGTCGTGCGCGAATCGTTCGTTAAAATCCCGCCGCAGGTCCTGCGTCAGGCTTGTTTTTCCAATGGTCCTGGCCTGCATATAAGAGCGGTATGAGAACTGGTAAGGCTGACATCCCCAGTACTCGATCCATCTCAGGTTTGCTTCACGATCACTTCGGTTCGTCACGCGCACTTGAGATACCAGCACCGGATCATCTCCGAAAGGAGCAAAAATGACCTGATCGACTGCGAATTTGGTACAGCCAACTTGCTTCCGCACATAACCAATGCCGAACGTCCGATCAAAGGTTCCGGCATTGCCCGGATAATACGTGCTGAGGAAACTATCGCCATCCGTCAGGAAGCCTATGCCGCCGCCATATTGGCCTCGTTCCGGACAAAAGTCGTTCAGGAACTTCGGTGCGCCTTCATCTTGGCGGACTTGTACATAGCCGTAGTTCGACACAACCGCAACAAGCCGATCGTTTCCGACCTGATGCATTTGGTTAGTAGGCGAAAGGAATGCTGGATCAATTGGTGTGACTGCGGCAGGATCCTTGGTCTGATCGCAGGTGTAATGGAAAGCGGGCAGGTCGAATTCGTCGGTAACCCACTCCCCGAAATGCCCGCTTCCGTAGGCTTTGGTCCTGGCTCCCTCTGAGTTCCCGCCGACAGTGCGAATCGCCCTTAGCACATCAGGAGTAATGGGAAGGCTCGAAACAAAACCTCCCAAGGCGCTTAGAAATGCTCTGCGGTCAAGAATGTCCTGCATTATTCCTCCGAGACAAATTCAAAAGGCTTTTTTGACTTGTAACCGTAACTCGATTCAAAGAACGCCTACGCAGGCTCAATGCGCCAGACAGCAACACCACCGCCGGGAGTTCTGTCTCGCTGAATGACGCAGCTCCACCCATCCAGTTGCGATGGTGTCGCGGTAGTTGTATGTTTTTGCGGCCAGAGTGACGTGATTGTGTAAGTTGCGTGGCCATCCATCCCGGCATTTTTCAGTGGGATATTCATTACAACCTTCACGTCCTTCTCGGTGTTGCGGTTCGCGGCAACTACAATCGCCTTCTTTTGGGCCCAGCGCATATACGGAACTGGAATGGCAGTGTCGCACTTGTAGGGCACGGCGCAGAGGTTGGGACGAACACGATCCATCGACGGCGCAAACACATCTCTTTCCTCGCCGCGGAGCGCGATCATCGATTTGACGTCCTGAAGCATCGACCGGTGCGGTTCGCGATTCGACTCGTCCCAATCAAGTTGCGCTCCGTACAGCCAGCGCCCTTTGCCAGGCTCTGCACCACTATACAGATAGGGTGAAAGGCCCGGCAGTGGCTGAAATGTCGCATCGAATTCTTCACCGGAAAAGAAGATTGGGATGGTTGGCGTGAACAGGAAAGAGTACCCGAATCGTGCCCGGCTGCCTTGCGCCGTAAACGGATTGGCATTCGCCGGGAAGCCCTCCCAACCATTGTCATGACAACTCAAGAGCGCCGAAGGATATGCCGCGGCCAAAGTAGCCAGAAAGAGATGAACAGGAGTGCCGGTCGAACTCCCTGTAGCGTTACCCTGAACGATTCCAAGTTGGCGTATTTCACCGAGGGGGTGGAGCTGCCAGGTCTGTCCCAGGTCATCCCGCACAGTAATGTTCTCGATGGGACGATTACCGACATTCTCAACCACGAGCTCAATGTCGGCGATTCCATCAGGCATAGGTTTGCGCTCCAGGAATCGCCGCGGCACAATGTCGGTCGTGAGGCCGGTGAGCAGAACTTTCAGCTTGCCCGGTTCTCGCACGGACCCTGAGACAGTGCTTCCATCATCGCTGTATTGAACCTCGACGCGGTAGTCGCCCGATTCACCGAATTTCCGGCTATACACACCGGGGACATCGTTGCCAAAGTCGACATCGTTTGTTTCACTCTTGACCGGATCAGGCCTTGCGGCGGAGGGAATGAGCAAGCCTTTCTGAGTAAAATCAGTCACTCCTTCAGTGGCCGAATTGACTTCTTCGAATATGACGATCGGATGGCCGAGAGCGGCCGAGTTCCGCCGAATTCTCGCCCACAGGTCGGGCCGATAGATATCGACATCCAGACGGAAACCGTCGATCCCATAATTGGCCACGAAGTCTGTGTAGAGTTTGACCCACCAGTCGTCGAGATCGGGATGTCCGCCTGCCCAGTCGAAGTCGTCCATACCCCAGCTGCTTCCGCGAAACCAATCAGGATGATCGCGGATCACCGGACTTCCCTTCATCAGGCCATGCGTAATAGTGTCCAGAAAAATCCGAATGCCATTGCGATGAGCCTCATCAATCAATTCCTTGAATTGCGATTGGGTGCCAAGGGAAGGGTCGAATTTCCCCGGCTCGATGACAGCATACTGGGTCCAGATGTTGTAAAAATGATGCGCATCGCAAAGCGAATAGCCGGCCAGCCAGATTCCCGTGATTCCCAACTCCCGAAGATACGGGAGTTTTTCTCTCAAGCTGTTGAAGTTCCCCGTGCCCGCTCCTGATGGTGATGTGAATCCCTTCGGCGCGATTTCATAAATGACGAGGTCTTTCGCCCATCCGGGCGCCGGCGGCTGCGCGGTGCCGCTTTGTCCGGTTGTTTCACTGCTGACGGGGCCGGCGCTCGCAGCAGAGGAACCGGCCGCGGCGACATAGAGCGAACAGCAAACTCCGTTGACGATGAACCTGCGTCTTGTGATTCCCTGCAAACTGCGATCCAAGGCATCCATTGTCTTATCCAACTTGCGTCTTCCAGTCTGGTGAGAGTCAGCCAATTGTCCTGTGCCGAATGAAAATTGAACCTGCGGCAGGTTTCCGCCCAGTCTATTCCAGTGCGGATTCTTTTGCATCCAGCTTGGTCACGCTTACCTTCCTGACCAAATAGTCGCCCAGATCGAAGCGGAAGTTGAGTACCCATTTGCTGACAAACTCCGCATCATCGATTTTCCAGTGGGCGACATGCCATCTCTTGTCATCCGGTATATCAAAGGCCGGAAACTTCTTGAAGCCGGTGGTCGATTCGTACTCGAGAATCAGTTTTGCAGGGCGGTTTTCAGGGGTGCGACGAACGACGGCTGTGATCTTAATAGCGCCGGCGGTGTAGGAGAGAAAGTTCGGGTCGACGATGAATACAGGCCCACCAGCCACGCTCCCCGATCGGGCTGAGCCCCCATAAGCGACCACGTCGGCCTGGAGCCCGTCGCCCTGTTGGGGGTGTAAGCCTTTGGCTACGACGGAACGGTTCATTAAGACAAATACAGTCTTGGCGCCGGTATAGTCTCCATTCCACGGAAAGGAACGGTGCTTGTTCTTCTCCGCGAGCGAAACGAGATTTTCCGGAACGCCCTCTACCAGAATCGGAGACGAGGAAAGGTTGCAGGAGCGTGCCGAAGAGAGGCGTGCGGTCAGGGGGTCGACGATTTGAACCTCCTGCGCAAACGCCAGGAAGTCAGTGGTGCGTCCAGGCGCCCAAGCCACCATCACCGGCTTCCCCAACGACCGAAAGAGAAATGCGTCATCGCGTCCGTTGAAAGTGACCCAACCCAAATACTCGGGATTGTCCCCTAGGGATTTGATCATCTGCGCCATTGCCGTGTAGGAGGGACGTGGATGGCTTTTCTCGTCTAGCAGACCCATAGGGCCGCTGTCGCCGTCGATGCCTTCAAACCAGTTCATGACAGACACACCTTCGGCGATGCCCATCGTATAGGCCTTGACCAATGCCTGCGCCTGCAGTTCGGGGCTCTTTCCTGCGTCGTAACCCATCTCGGTGAACCAAACCGGGACATCTTTGCGAGGCAGGTCCTGGGACGCCAACATTTTTCTGAGGGTTGGAACAATGTGCATGTAAACAGGCTCTATCCCCCAATGGTCGGTCACGCTGCCCAGCGTCTCATAGGGATGAAGCGTGATGTAATCGAAGTGGTCTTTTGCACCGCCTCGAATTGCTTGCTCCAAGTAATTCAGGTTGACGGATTGCGCTGCCATGCCCACCTGGCTTGTCGGATCGGCCGCTTTCACGGCCTCGTAGGTTGCCGCCATCAGCCGGCCATATTCATACGGCGGCGCGTTGTTGGTTCCATTAGGAGGCTCATTCCACACCTCCCAGTACCTGATGCGGCCTTTGGCATGCTTGACAGTTTCAAAGACATATTTCGACCAGGCTTCGAGGTCATGACTGGGAAATCCGCCTTCGGGATCTTTGGTATCCCATTTCACTCCACCATAGAGCAGTCCCCAGCACTCCATGTGATGATCCGCAAGGTAGTTCAATTGCTCGTCCAATTGCAGCCAGTTCCACTCTCCTTCCTCCGGCTCGACATCAGACCACAGCGTGCGGCAGGCCCGCATGTTGCGGATACCGATGGCCGCCATCTGTGGAATCCACTTGGATAGATCTCTTGATGTGTGGTCGTCTGCTCCGATACCGAATACAGCCAGGGGCTTTCCATCGGTGCCGACTTGCTGCCCGCTAGCCCGCTCAAAGACCGCGAGCCAAGTGAAGCACGTAACCAGAAGACACGTTCCAATCGTGATTAGATGCGAAAGTCTGAACAAATGTCCTCCTGCGAAAAGATGCAGCCGGGTGCGCCAGTTGATCCAAACGATTCAAATGCTTTTTGAGAGATGGTCGCTAGTGATTCAACACTGCCGCTCACCTGTCCGACGCGATTGAAGGAGTCTGCATCTGCCTGATCACTTTCAATACCATGTGTTGGCGTCGCCATACAACCTGTGCGAGATCGCTGCATACGCCGGACCGTTGAATCCCGAAGAAGGATAGGAAACCCCCGTGCGATTTCTCAGCCGGCTTATGAGCCCGGCGTTTCACACGACAGAGAATAGTTGAGTGACCATTCAAGCGGTAAGTTTCCGCCATGTTTCAATCGGTTTCAGCTTCCGTTAAACTGTGAACTCCTGAAATCATATGCTCATAGGTCACTTGTTACGCCAGACGTTAAAGGAACGCCGCGTAATTCAGCGGGACCGCGTGAATCAGATGGGCACCAAAAACAACTACGATTCCCTCTTCGCGCGACCCCGGCAAGACCCTGCATGAACAGCCCAGACCACCGACCCTATGCACCCACCATTAAGGCTGCAGGTTGGAAGCCGCCACGCGTGCAACGGCGGAGTAATCTTCCTGTCCTGCGGGAAGGATGCGAAGCAGGTAAGAAAACTCCGTTGGATCCGACCAGATGATGTACTTCTCCAACGGATGCGGGCCGCAGCTGCTGGACCCGACACCCAGCGTCCGCGCATCCAGCATGAGCACGGTCGCATTGCTCGGCGGCAAGTCCACCGAGTATTCGACACTGCTCAACTGCTCATCCGTGTAGGGAAGCGCGGAGGCCTGCATCGGCTTTCCATCGCTCACCGCCAGCAGGCCAGGAAGTCCATCGCCGCTCAGAGCCGCCCATCGGATATCTTCGTGATTGCCGGCTTCCATCGGCTTTGAATACGGCGTCAACTGCTCGCGCACCGAGCTTGCATAGAGGCCAATGTCCGATCCACGATCGCGATCCGAGTAGTTCTCCATCGGCCCACGGCCCAGATACGCAAAGCGATCGTAGCGCTTGTCCAGCAACAGGCGAACGCCGATCCGGGCCAGCGGAACACGCGTGCCCTCAGCCGCAAAGGCATTCTCTACCTGGATGCTGCCGTCGCCGGTCACCGTGTAAACAGCCTTGTGAGTGGCCGACCAGCCGTTCAGGCCGAGCTGCTGGGTTGCTCCTTCAACGCGCACCGAGGCGTGCGTGAGTTGAATCGCGTTGATGCTCAGCACTTTGGTCTGCAAGTTGTTGACACCGAATTTGACCCATTCGTCGTTGGCCCAAATGTCGTCTTTCTGGTGAGGAGCGCGCCACAGGTAGAGCTTGGGTCCGCCTCCGGGAACCAGCATCGGAACCTGATCCCGCGTGATTTGCGAGATTGCCCCTTGCGCCTTGTCAAAAGCGACGCTGAAGCGGTCGCCCTGCACGGTGATCTGCGCATTGTCTTCTTTGAAGCTCACGTCGCCGCCGACCTTTGCGGCTGTCGCCGGTTTTTCGAAAGGTAGCTTGAACTGCGCAGTCGCGACTTCGTAGCCACTCTTGGCCCAGATCTCCGGCTTGGCCAGCAAGAAGGAGAGCTGAAGAAAATACTCACGCCCCGGTTTCGGCGCAATCGCCTTGAACGGCACATGGACTTCCGTGGTGGCTCCGGGAACCAGATCGAGCGCCGGCATGGTCCCCTTCTCCAGCTGCACGCCGTCCTCGCTTACGCTCCACTGAATCGCGAACTTGTCGAGATTGGTAAAGGCGTAGCGATTGCGAATCGAAATCGTCCCATGCTCCAGATCGACGGCGTTCAGGCTGATCCACTGGTAGGCGCGCTTCAGCTCAGGATAGTGCGGCTTCGGCGAGCGATCGGAGAAAACCACGCCTTTGTGGATGAAGTATTTGTCGTTGGGATAATCACCGAATCCGCCGCCGTAGGCAATGAAGGGATGCTTCGGATCGCGACGATTCCACAAGCCCTGATCCTCCCACTCCCAGATTGCTCCGCCCATCAGCTTGGGATACTTGTCGAAGAGGTCGTTGTAATCGCCCACCGAGCCCATCGAGTTGTTCATCGCATGCGCATATTCACACAGGTAGAACGGCTTGGTGCGATTCGGCTCGTTGGCTGCTTTTTCCAGCTCGTCCACATTCGTGTACATATGGCTTTCGATATCGGCAACCAGCTTTGCACCACCGCCAAAGGCCTCGTAATGCGTTGGACGGGTCGGGTCAATCTTCTTCACGGCATTGATCGCCGCAACGAAGCTGCTGCCGCCGCCGCATTCGTTGCCCATTGACCAGATCACCACCGATGGATGGTTCTTCAGGTTCTCCGTGTTGGCCACGTTGCGGTCCACAATGCTCCGTTCGTAGCGCGGCTCGTGGTCCAGAATGCCGTAGTCGCCGTGGCACTCCACATTGGCTTCGGCCACCAGGTAGATGCCGTACTCGTCGGCAAGTTCGTACCAGCGAGGGTCGTCGGTATAGTGCGAGGTGCGCACGTGGTTCGCATTCACCTGCTTCAGCAACTCCAGATCGCGGATCATGCGCTCTTCCGTCACATAGTGGCCCGTATCCGGCCAGTTTTCGTGACGATCCGCGCCCTTCATTTTCACCGCAACGCCGTTGATCATGAAGACGGCGTCCTTGATTTCGATCTTGCGGAAGCCTACGCGCGTTGAGACCAGTTCTTCGTTCTGCTTGTTCCTGGCCAGCGTCAGAACCGCCGTGTACAAATTCGGAGTCTCCGCAGTCCACTTGGCCGGATTGGAGACGGGGATGCTCACAGAGACAACCTGCTCCTCTCCTGGTTGCAGGGCGGGCACATCAACCGAAGCCTGACCACCTTTGACCGGCTTCTTGTCCAGCGTCAACAACTCGACATTCAACTGCCGCGCGGGCTCAGCCGCGTTCGAGTAATTCCGCACCTTTGCAGTGACCTTCAACGTAGCATCGCGGTAGTCTGAGTCCAGGTCGGTTACGATCGAGAAGTCTCGAATGTGTACCTGCGGCGCGCTCCACAACGTCACGTTTCGGAAGATGCCGCTCAGCCGCCACATATCCTGATCTTCCATATAGCTACCCGAGCTGAGTCGATAAACCTCGACCGCCAGTACATTCTTCTGCCCGGCTTTGAGGTAGGAACTAATGTCGAACTCGGCGGGGTTGCGGCTGTTGACGCTGTAACCGACCTTCTGGCCATTGACCCACACAAAGAATGCCGAGTCCACGCCGTCGAACTTGAGGAAGATGCGGCGCCCCTTCCAGCCATCGGGCACCTGAAAATCGCGGCGGTAGCTGCCCACCGGATTGCGCTCCTTGTAGGCGGTGTATTCCACAGGCGGCTCGCCCATCACCCTTGGCCAGTCGCTCTTGAAGGGATAGGTGAAGTTTGTATAGATCGGGGTTCCGTAGCCCTCAATCTCCATATTCGAGGGCACGGGAATTTCCTTCCACGCGGTCACGTCGAAATCCGGCTTGTAGAAGTCCACCGGACGCTGCTCGGGGCGAGGCACCCAATGGAACTTCCAATGACCATTCAAGCTCCTGGCCCAGGTGGAAGCCTTGCGATCCGCAGCCAATGCCTCGGCGCGATTCGCGTAGGGCATCAAGGTTGCGTGATAGGGTTCTTTGTTGATGCCTAAAACCTGCTCGTTCTCAATCTCCGCGGGAACTGGCGCCTGCCCCCCCGCCAACGAAGGAACCAAGGCAAAAGAGGCAACGAAAAGCCACAAAAAGCTTCGCGAGAAACGCATTTTATGCTCTACTCCTGATGTCTCCAGGACATCTTGTTCAAGGATTTGTTGAGTGAAAATCGCACTCGATTCACCTTTCAGCGCTGACAACAGATGGCCATTGCGCATTCGGTCCGATTCACAAAACATCGGGCCTCAGGGCCTTGATCAGCTTGGAGGCTGCTTGACTGACCTGCAAGATGACGCCTGGCCGAGCCAGGCTTGGAAATCGCATGCGCCATTTCCATATGGCTTCGCAAACGTTTGCGTCCAGAGTGAAGGTGCAGCCAGAAGAACAGTCGCCCTGGGCCGAGTGTTCGCGTTTCAAATATTTGCGGGATCATCGCGTATTCAATGGTACGCCTTAGCCATTCCGTGTCTTGTCTAGGTCGTTTCGCGAAGTGGGAAGTAGCACCATTCTCGCCCACTGTTCGGAATGGCGGTCATGGGATAACAACATCCGACCCCCCACTACGGGAAGTTCAATTAGGTTAAGCCGTGTAAATGGCGGCCAATCGAGCTGTGGGCAAGAACGTACCCACGAGGGGCCACTACACCGCTCGGCCACGCTCTTCTTGGCATCCGGGCTTTCTTCGCGGCGGTTCTTCTCTCAAGGTTTGGCAACCCGATTCTTTCAGAAGCAGGCCGAACCGCCGCTCAACTTTCAACTATGGGTGGACTCTTCTGCATCGGTGGGTAGGGACTATGGTCAGCAGCAAATCCCAAACCCAATCTCAACCCATCCTCCAAGCTCTTCCACCTTCCTGTGAGTTCCTCAGGACTACTCATGGTAACCAACCACTCCTGCTAACTCTTTTACAATGCTATATTTGAGAACTCATAACCCAAAGGTCGCTGGTTCAAATCCAGCCCCGCAACCATTTAGCAAAACCCAACCCAAAAGCCAACCCAACGGGATACCGGGCGCTATTTCGCGCCCGGTTTGGTTTTTTGGGGCTATCGTGATGACTTTCGAGACAGGATTTGCCGCACCACCCTGCTGTTCGCCTTGCGCCGGTTCTCCATCGGCGGACCGCCATACTGTTCAGTGGTCGACAGGTGCGCGTGACGCATCAGCTTCTGCTGGACATCGAGCGGAGTCTCTTCTTCGCTGAGCAACGAACGGTAACTGTGCCGGAACGTGTGCCAGCCGATGCTGCCCACCGACTCACAGAGGCGGTTGTCAGCTGGCAAACATCAAGCGAACTTGGAGAATATAACGATGACACTTGCAACACTCACAACCGACGGCGCATGCGTCAATAATCCTGGTCCTGGTGGATGGAGCTACATTGCCCGCCATGACACGGCCGTTATCGAGTTATCCGACTGCGTGCCGGATACAACTAACAACCGGATGGAACTTATGGCGGCGATCGAGGGCCTCAAAGCGCTAGATGCTTTTGATGTGTCATGCGAAGTTCTGCTTATCTCCGACAGCCAGTACCTGATCAAGGGTCTCAACCTTTGGCGGATTAAATGGGCGCTACAGGGATGGATGCGTGGTAAACCAGGCAACAAAGTCCCGATTCCGAATACCGATCTCTGGCAGCAGCTTGATGAGCTGGCGCGGAAACACACGATCGTCTGTAAATGGGTGCGCGGCCACACGGGAAACATTGACAACGAAAGATGTGATCGTTTGGCCGAAGATGCTGCAGAGGCACTGGCCGATGAGTTAGGGACTGTCCGCCGCAGGCCTCGGCGCGCTTCAGGAATGGAACTACATGCTAAGACAGCTGACTGCCGAACAGATTGACGCATTGATGACGCAGACCAGGCCGGCATGCGCGGGCCTTGACATGGCGACAAAGGTGACGGGCAGCAGCGCATGACCGCTGAGTTTGTGTACGTCGCCAGCCGGCCACTTTCCCGCGGTGTGCAACCAAATCCTGGCTATTGGGTCAGCGTGGACACCTCACCGTTGTTACCAGACCTGGGGCACGCTGCGGGCTTTGACTTGGCTGTAGCTGTAGCTCAGATGGAGTCTGCTTTCGTTGAGATCGGTGCGAAGGTCTTAGCGGATGTCGCGGGTGCCCGCACACCCTGCTGGTCGTCCTTCGCCAACTGATCGAAAAGCAGCCTCAGCCGAACGAAATGAAGCCCTCACGCGAGGGCTTTTTCATTTGTGTTCTAGAACGATTCTCAGGATCTGTCAGGGATTTGCCACAGTCTTCTGACATCGCAACGTGCGGAGCGAAAAGGGTTAGGCAATGAATACACCAGGTAGTAAGTAGACGGGATGGCTTGAGTACTTCGTTTCGAGCCCCCCCGGTCCTAACTCAGTAACACAAGGAGATCCACATGTCTAACGTCAAAGGTTTCACCGCTGCTCAGATGATCAACATCAACGCAATGATCGCCGCTGCAGTGTCCGAAGCAGTCGTCACCACAATTGCAACCATGCAGGCTGCCCAGGCAGTGGCACCGGTTGCTGCGCCTGCAGCTCCCAAGACTCTGGCCGAGGCCAAGAACGGCAGCTTCACCATGAAGGCTGACCGTATGGCTACTTTCATCGTCGATTCCCTTGGCAAGGGTGGACACAAGCTGTCTGATGTCATGTCGACAGTGGAAGTAATGGCAGTGCCTGCGATCGTGAGCAGCACTGGCTATGTCTGTGCCAAGTCGGCAACAACAGCCTCCGCCATGGGCACCAAGCTGAGCAGCTGGGCTGAGAGACTTGCTGCTGCCCGCGTGGCGATGGAGTTCGCCGAGTAGTTGAGTTCACTCACTCAGAAACGTTTGTTACTGCATTTACGACCGGTACCGTAGCCCTCTTCCGAGAGGGCTTTTGTGTTTTACATGGCCTCACTCTATTTCTCCTGTTCTTCAAGGAGAACATCCTCACGGCCTTGTTGGCCCGCGCCCTGTAGACCATTTCCCTCAACAACTCAACCTGTACAGAATCCCCGTGGAAGGGGATTAGGAGAGTTATGTCTTCTGACATGATTACCAGCACCATCA
>ODAK010002865.1_pt1 | contig 18019 bp, 23 predicted proteins | sample 1539591 | NCBI WGS metagenome assembly ODAK01 (sample SAMEA3539303, study PRJEB22396) | soil metagenome | biome: tundra; feature: field; material: soil | place: USA | collected 2010-05 | depth 0.15 m
ATCAGCGCAAGCTCTCCGCGATCACGTTCTCGGGGCTTACCGGACGAGAGTGGTCTGCCCAAACAAACGAGTTGGCAGCCGACCGAACACTACGCGCCGAGGTGTACGTGTTCGCTATCCACACCTGCAGAGAGCCCGACCAGTACGACCCCCTCGAGATCGAGGACTGGGAGTTCCGCGTGATGAGCGCCGCTCAACTCGCCGAGCACGGCTATCGCAGCGTGACGCTCAGCTTCCTCAACCGGCACGCGCCGACGGCGTATAGCCTGAACGACCTCGCTCAAGCCGTCGAGCGAGCACACGCGAGCAGCAAAGAGGCTAGTCGCGGCGCGCTGAGGAGAGCGCCGCGATGAACGGCTCGCGGATTGACGGGTCGCAGTGCCGCTCCTCAAGCGCCCGCTTCTCCGCGTCCGGGTCATCGCGAGCCGGATAGTCCATCCCCGAGCCGCACGCGAGCGGCAGCGGCGAGAGACCGTCCCATGCTGGGCCGGCGAACGTCGTGTCGATCTCCACACGCTGTCCTCCAAGAGTGATCGTCAGGTATCGGTGAACGTCTACGAGCCCGTCGTCGGGAACGGCGGCCGCGACGGCGGCGCCGAACATCTCGCGCGCGCGAGCACGGTCCAATGTGTAGACGCGGTGGACGATGGCGGGCTCGGTATCGGGAAAGCGCTCGGCGAGGACGCGGGCGAGGAACAGGTGCTTGGTGGAGCACGTACCGCGTCGCTCACGAAGCATCGCGTCAACCGTGCGGTCGCTCGGTCGCCCGTAGGGAATCGCGCGGATGGCCTCCACCAAGTCGACCAGCGTGGCGTCGAGAGCGACTACCGCCTCGCCGATGACGGCGATTGTCGAGCCACGTTCCGCGTGCGACATGGTGCCGTAGTCTCCCAGCATCGTGAACTGGAGGGCCTGGCATGAAGACCACGCGAACCCGGACTCGGCTCTCGGATGCCGGCTGGCCGTCGTGCGAACACCGCCGCGGAATAAGAGATGGCCTCGACGCTGAGGTCTTCTGCCGTGGCGATTGTCCTCGAGCGGCTGCATACCCGCGCAGACGATGAGGACGAGCTGGCCGCGCAGCGCGTCCGCGCACGCGAGGCTGAAACTGGCGCGCGGTTGCCGCAAGCGCAGAGGTACGAGCTGTATGGCCAGGCGCCGCTGGCGATCACGCGCGAGGTCGGGCAACTGCTCTATCTCCTCGCGCGGAGCGGGCGAGCACAGCGGATCGTCGAGTTCGGTTGCTCGCTCGGCGTGTCGAGCATCTATCTGGCATCGGCGCTCCGCGACCGCGGCGGCGGAACACTCGTCACGAGCGAGTGCGATGAGCGTAAGCTCGGATTCGCAAGGCAGAATCTGGCGGATGCCGGCCTAGTCGATCTCGTCGAGCTGCGCGCCGGCGACGCGCTGCATACCCTCGCGGACATCGCCGGGCCGATCGACCTTGTGTTCCTCGATGGTCGCAACGATCTCTACCTGCCGGTCCTTCGTCTGCTCGAACCGCATCTATCGCCGCTTGCGATGGTCGTCGCCGACCTCAGCGCCGAAGACCCTGACCTGATCCCGTATCTGGAGCATGTCCGCGATCGGACTGGCTACTTCTCGATGACCGTCCCGCTCGATGATGGCGTCGAGCTTTCGACGCGCGAAAGGACAGACGGCTGTGAATGATCGGCGACTGCTGTTCTTCGGTGACTCCCTCATCGTCGGCGTGGGCGACCCGACCGCCAGAGGCTGGGTCGGGCGTGTGGTTGCCGCGTCATTCGAGAACGGGCTGCCGTTGACCGGATACAACCTCGGCGTCAGACGGGAGACCTCAGAGCAGGTCGCAGGACGCTGGCACGACGAGGCGCTGCCACGCTTGTTGCCAGAAGCCGATGCGAGGATTGTTGTCTCGTTCGGCGCTAACGACACGACCATCGAGCATGGCCGGCTCCGGGTAGCGCCCGAGCGCTCTTGCGCGGCGCTCGCAGGCATCCTCGACGGTGCTGCGGCACTCGGCCTGGTCCCTCTGGTGATCGGGCCGGCGCCGGTTGACGATCCTCAGCAGAACGAGCGCATCCAGGCGCTGTCCGCTTCGTTCTCGGACGTTTGCTCCAACGCCGGTGTTCGCTTCATCGGCGTCGTCGACCAACTGCTCGCCGCTCCCATCTGGATGACGCAGGTGATGGCAGGCGATGGCGCTCACCCAGCCGCAAAAGGGTATGAGGCACTCGCCGACCTCATCCTGGCCGCGGGCTGGACGGACTGGCTACGCGCCGAGCGCTCGAAGCTGCTCGGCGTACCCGCGCGCGACCAGCCGCTCATCGGTGATCCCGAGGCGCTCGCGCAGCGTCTGGACTAGCGCGTGCTCCTCGGCCAGGTTCGAGCCATGTGGGGCAACTGCCTCGATCTCGATGAAGCTCCCCAGCTGCTCAACGGTGTCGAGGTGGATGCGGACCTGGCGCCAGAGAAACAGCCGCCGGGTCTTGCAGACCACTACGGTTGTGCCAATCGCGGCCGTCAGCGCGGCGCGCAGCGCTTCGGCGTCGCCGATCTCGGCAATGCGATACCGACTCTCGCGCTGCTGCGGCTCACTGGCGCGCTCGAACTGGATCAGATGCGGTCGGCCGGGTTGCTCCTCGCGCAGCTTTAGCCCGCCACGCGGCACCTTGAAATAGGTGTCGCGCTGTCGAATCTCTCCGTGGTCCTGCGCGCCAAGCGTGCGGCAGACAGCCAACGAGCCGGAGGGGTCCGGGTCGCTTGCCTTGCACTCGATGTTCCGCCGCGGCGCGCCCACTTCACGAATTGTGCCGCCCGTCATGTACGAGCTTCAATCGCCTTGAGTTGGGCGCGCACTTTGCCCGCGTAGGGGGCCAGTGTGGGATCGTGGACTTCGTTTCGGTCGTGGTAGGCGAAGTAGCGCGGCGCGAGACGCGAGCTGCCGTGCCGAGCTGTCTTCTGCTCGAACTCCTGCCGCGAGCGGACGGCGTAGTGGTTGAGCCGCAGGCGCCCCACTGAAACCTGCTTGACCGAGGACTGACGGATCGCATAGGGGTCCGTCTCGATCAGTGGCAGCCGTGAGAGGCCGCGCCGCATCCGTCGCGCCCACGGATCGACGCCTATCACTCGCACCGGCTCGTGGCCCTCTGTAACGGCGAGCGCTCCGTCGGCATACTCGAAGAAGTGCGGCCCGATCGGACGCACGGCGCGCGTCGGGTCCACGATGCTCTTGATGCGCCGGTTGCGGACCCATTGCATCCTCGCGCGCTTCACGAAGCTCTCGATCACCAGGCCCTCCGGCTTGGCCGTGAGCCCCGATGAGCCGTAGACCTGCCAGTTGACGACGACACCGGGATGCTGCTCATACTCCCCGAGCAGGTCGGGCAGTGGCGTCGGCCCTGGCGAGAACAGGAACTCGTCAAGGTCGATGAACGCCAGCCATCGCGTGCGACCTCGGGCTCGCTCCAGAGCATCAGCGTAGGCCCAGCCCTGGCCGCCCTGTCCCAGCGGGATCGAACAGTCTGAGATCGACACGACGCCCGCGCGAACCCACGGCTCAAGAACCTCCCTGCCGCCATCGGCGCTGAGGTTGTCGTACAGGAAGAACCGCTCGACCCCGACGAGCCGATGGAACTCGATCCACTCGGGCAGATACGGCGCCTCGTCCTTGAAGATGGCGCAGATCGAAAGGTAAGCCAGCTTCATGTGTGGACACGATACTTGGCGCCAATCGCTCAACATCGACAGCGGGACGGGCGAATAGGCCCTGGCAGCGGCGTGTGGCTGCGTAACTGCCCAGGTGGTCTATGCGCGATGGCCACCGAAGACTGCGAACCCACGCTGAGGGCCGACTTGCGCATCGGCGATGCCGGCGTCCGTCAGCCAGCGAACCAGGTCTTCGCGCGCTGGAGGCAACGGATGGCCCTGGCGGGAGCCGATTCCGAATAGGGCTCGGGTACGACGTGTCTCGCCGGCGAGGAACGTCGTGCCGATCAGGCGCCCGCCGGACTTGAGGCAGCGGGCGAACTCCCGTACTGCCTGCTCGGGGTCGTTGACCATGTGCAGGCCGCTGTAGGAAAGCATTAGGTCGACCTCGCCGTCATCAAATGGAAGTGCCAGCATGTCCGCTGCCACGAACTCCACCCTCGAGAGTCCTCTGCGCGTGGCGCGGGCGCGCGCACGAGCGAGCATCTTCTCGTCAATGTCGATCGCCACATAACGCACATCGCGCTCAGATGGCAAGGCACGAAACGCCACGCCGCCGCCACACGGAACGTCCACCACCGTCTTGCCGTCGCCTATCCCGGCGAGCGGTTCCATGCTCTCGTACAGCACCGAGGCGTCAATGCCCCACACCGTGCGGCCGATCGCCTTCATCAGCCACGGTCGCTCAATGTAGAAGTCGTACAGCGCCCCGAAGGGCCCGGCGCATATGTTCGGTGTCCGGTCCACGGCTACCGAGTTCTATCCGATCGAAGGGGCAGGCGGACTGACCGGCTGATCTCCCGATGGTCCGAGCAGGAGCGGCTCTGCGACGTGCGGCGCCGGGGCTTTCGCAGCGTGCGGGTCGCCGTTTGGGCCGATGGTCTGGGTCCTCGACGACTCGGGCTGCTCGGCTTAGACGCCGTGGCATATAGGTTTCGCAGGGATGGCTGTTGAGATCAGACCTGTCAGGACTCGGCGCGAGCTCCGCGCGTTCATCAGGCTACCGTGGCGGATTTATCGCAACGAGCCCAAGTGGGTCGCGCCGCTATTGATGGATGTGAAGAAGCGCCTCGATCAGGACAAGAACCCGTTTTTCAAGCACGCGCAGGCGCAGTATTTCCTCGCCTATCGCGACGGAAAGCCGGTTGGGCGCGTCAGCGCACACGTCGATCAGAACTTCAACGAGTTCCAGGGCAACGAGTGGGGTCTATTCGGTTGGTTTGAGTGCGAGGACGATCCCGAGGCGGCACGCGCGCTGCTGGACGCTGCTGCGGGCTGGCTGCGCGAGCGCGGCCGGAACCGCATGGTCGGCCCGATGGACTTCACGACTAACGACGAGATCGGAGTCCTGGTCGCGGGGCACGAGTACCCGCCGATCATCCTCTGCCCCTGGCACCATCCTTACTACCAGCGCCTATTCGAGCAGGACGCCGGCATGGAGAAGGCGATGGACCTCTATATGTGGAGCCTGCACGTCACTGGTCGCGAGCGGGTCCACCCCGCGATCTGGCAGGCCGCCGACCGGCTGGAGGCAGAGCACGGGATCGTGTGCCGCCAGTTCCGAAAGCGCGACCTGCAACAAGAGGTCACGCGGTTTCTGGAGGTCTACAACGTCTCGTGGGAGCGCAACTGGGGCTTCGTACCGCTGACCGAGGAGGAGGTCCGCCACTACGCCAAAGACCTCAAGCCGGTGCTGGATGAGAACTGGGCGATGGTCGCCGAACACAAGGACACCGGCGAGGTCGTCGGCGCCGCCCTGACGCTCCCGGACTTCAATCAGGTCTTGGCGAAGCTCAACGGGCGGCTACTGCCGTTCGGCTGGATTACGGCGCTGCGCGAGAAAAAGAGGATCGACGCGGTGCGCGTGTTCGCGCTCGGCGTCAAGCCCGCCTACCAGCACACCGGCGTCGCCGCCCGCTTCTACCAACTGCACTTCGACGCGGCCGAGCGCACCCCGCAGAAGGGCGGTGAGATGGGCTGGATACTGGAGACCAACACGCCGATGAACCGTGCGATGGAAGGCATGGGCGGCGAGATCAAGCGGCGATACCGCGTCTACGAGCGCGCGCTGTAACTACGACCCCCAATGCACGAGCTTGTGATCTTCGACTGCGACGGAGTGCTCGTTGACTCTGAGGTGATCTCCAACGAAGTGCTCGCCCGGATGCTCACACACGAGGGCTTGCGGACGACGCTCCACGAGGCCCGCCGCGACTACCAGGGACTCTTGCTTGCCGACATTCGCGGTCGTGTCGAGGAGAAGCTCGGGCGGTTGCTGCCGTCGGGCTGGCTTGCTGAATACGAGGCCGAGCGCGCCGAGGCATTCCGACATGGCCTAGAGCCAGTAGCGGGCGCCGCCGAAGCGGTACAGCAAATAAAGGCCGCTGGACTGAAGGTCTGCGTCGCCTCCCAGGGTGGGCTGGAGAAGACACGGCTCTCGCTCGCGCTCACCGGACTCGATCATCTTTTCCCGGATCACGTCCGGTTCTCCGCATACTCGGTTGCCAACGGCAAGCCGGCGCCCGACCTGTTCCTGCACGCGGCAGCCGCGATCGGAGTCGAGCCCGGCGCCTGCGCCGTGGTCGAGGACACTCCATCCGGTGTCCAAGCCGCGGTCGCGGCCGGGATGCGCGCCATCGGCTACACCGCCGACAGCGACAAGCGGGCGCTGAGCGAAGCCGGTGCCGAGCCGCTGGGATCGCTCGATGGACTGCCACCCCTGCTCGGGCTGATAACTGGGCCGGTTGCGGCGAGCCCCGAGAAGTGCGCGCGAACCTTCGGGAAGGGCACCGGCGAATAAGCTGCCTCATTGTGTCCGGGCTTGGCGACCGCATCTACGAGCGAGCCCGCCTCACGGGCGAGTTCCGGCTGCGCTCGGGAGCGACGAGCAGCGAATACTTCGACAAGTACCTGTTCGAGTCCGACCCTCGACTGCTGCGCGAGATCGCCGAGGAGTTGGTCGGCCTGCTGCCTGCCGGGGTGGAACTGCTTGCTGGTCTTGAGCTTGGCGGCGTGCCGCTGGCCGTCGTTGTCTCCCAGGTGTCGGGACTGTCGAGCGTGTTCGTTCGCAAGGCCGCCAAGACCTACGGAACTTGTCGTTTGGCCGAGGGCGGCGAGGTCGCCGGACGCCGGATCGCGGTGATCGAGGACGTGGTGAGCACCGGCGGTCAGGCGATCGAGTCCTGCCGCCAGCTACGCGACAGCGAAGCCGATATCGCGGCGGTGCTGTGCGTGATCGACCGTGAGGCCGGTGGCCGGGAGAACCTTGCCGGTGAGGGTCTTGACCTGCGCGCGCTGTTCACGATGAGTCAACTTCGAGAGAGTCGTGTGACCGGTCCCGGCCGCCCGTGACTACAGAGAGCGCTCCCGCCTACGACCGCATTGGTGTCAGCTACAGCGAGGTTCGGCGTGCCGATCCGCGGTTCGAGGCGGCGATCTGGGAAGCGCTCGGTGACGCACAGACCGTCCTGAACATCGGAGCGGGCGCCGGCTCTTATGAGCCGAAGGATCGCGAAGTGATCGCGGTTGAGCCATCCCCAGTGATGATCGCCCAGCGCCATGCGGACGCCGCCCCGGCGATCCAGGGAGTCGCCGAGGCCATCCCGCTCGCGGACAAGAGCGTGGACGCCACGATGGGCGTCTTCACGATGCAGCACTGGGATGACGTCGACCGCGGGCTCACCGAGGTTCTCCGCGTCACTCGCAAGCGGATCGCCTTCATCACCCTCGACCTCGACATGACCGCGCAGATGTGGCTCTGCCGCGACTATCTGCCCGAGGTCATCGAGCACGATCGCAAGGCATTCCCGACGATCGCGCACCTCCGAACCGTCCTTCGCAACGTCGAGGTCGAGACGGTCCCTGTGCCCGCCGACTGCACCGATGGATTCCTCGTCGCGCTCTGGAGTCGGCCCGAGGCTTACCTCGACCCAAACGTCCGCCGCGCCTCCTCAACCTGGCACCGACTGCAACCAGCAGCCATCCAGAACGGCTTGGGCCGGCTACGTCACGACCTTGACAGCGGCGAGTGGGACCGCCGCTACGGACACCTACGCACGCTTGACACGCTCGACGTGGGGCTGCGGCTTGTCAAGGCAGAGCTGCCCTGATCCTGCGCGCAGGACGGGTCGATCACCGGGACGGTCTTGCCGCGGGCACGCCCACGCTTCCCAGCCGATCACTCGACGTTGCGCACGAACCGGGCTCGGCTCTGCTGGCGCTCGTACCCCGTCGCCGTCCAGAAGCTCATCGCGTCGGGATCGTCGTCGGTGACTATCGCTGTGAGCCTGGCGGCGCCGCGTGCCAGTAGAAGGCGCTCACCCTCACGCAGCAAGGCGGTCGCGATCCCCTGTCGTCGTTGCTCGGGATGAACTGCAAGCCGGTAGAAGCTGCCGCGCCACCCATCCCACGAGGCGATCAACGACCCAACGATCTCACCGCCATCTGACTCCACGACGAGCAGGGCCTCGGGGTCAGCGCTGAGCAGGCCGAGCACGCCCTCGCGCGTGTCGGTCACGGTCTCAGCGCTCCCCGCCGCGTTCCACAACGCGAGCACTTCCCCGATATCCCGTTCGGTCGCGCTGCGAAACACGAGACGAGTCACCGCTCGCCCCTCAGACATGCTCGTGCGGTCAGCTCGGGAACGGATCTGCCTGCCGTCGCTGTCGAAGTTCTCGGCAGGCGAGAGCCAAGCCTGCACTCGGGTGGCTTGGCCGCAGTCCAATTGAGCGGCTCGCCGACGGGAAGATCGAACGGCACGGTCTGGATCGTATCTGCGGCACCGACGGTTCAGCGGGCGCTCTCGGACTTCGGGACGGATAGCTTCCGCTTCCGCGCGACGTAGGCTGCGTGAACGATGGCCAATGTGTTTCAGCCAAACTGGGACGAGGAGCAGGATCGACCGCCGTTCTCATGGCGACGGGCACGGTTGGGACGCCAGGCCGGTGGGCACGCTCTTGGCGCGTCGCTGTTCGAGTTGCCGCCGGGCTCATCGAGCTTCCCGCTGCATATCCATCACGCCAACGAGGAGATGCTGATCGTTTTGGAAGGCTGTCCTACGCTACGTACGCTCGACGGCGATCGGGAGCTTGCAGAGGGAGAGCTGGTCGCCTGTCTGACCGGCCGTGCAGGCGCGCACCGGATCGACAACCGCAGCGACGCGCCGGTACGGCTGCTCGTGATCAGCACGATGCTCGCTCCCGAGATCAACGAGTACCCGGACAGCGGGAAGGTGTGGGCACGCACCTGGCCTCCCGGACAACCGCAGCCCGAGGATGCAGTGGACCTCCTCGTGCGCTCCGACCAGGAACCCGTGGACTATCTCGACGGCGAGAGCTGAGCGGGGATTGGCCGCGTGACGATCGTTCGGCAGCGTCGCAAGCAAGCCCTGATCGTGCTCGGGATCGCGACCGTCGTGTTCACGGTGCTCTTGGAACTGATCGATCCCTCGCACGTCTCGCACGGGCCGACGATCCTCGACTTCGAGTTCGCCGTGACCCGCTCGCGCGCCGCACAGATCATGGCTGAATGGGGGCCGAAAGGCCGCAGCGCTGCACACCTCTCGCTGCTGCTCGACTACGGCTACATGCTCTCCTACGGCCTGTTCTTTGCCCTCGCGGGATTCGCCGTGCGCGACACCGCGCGGGCGCGCGGCTGGCCTCGCCTCGCCGCCCTCGGCACCGTCGTCCCTTTCTTTGCGCTCGCCGCTGCCAGCTTCGACGCGAGCGAAAACGTCGCGCTCTTGCTCACGCTCGCCGGGAACGGCGGCAGCTTCGCTCCGCCATTCGCCGCCGTCTGCTCGGCGATCAAGTTCACGCTCATCGGTGTCGCCATCCTCTACGCGCTCAGCGGCCTCGCGGTTCGACTCAGAGCACGTCTCCCGCAGCCGAGCTGACTCGTGAAGCGGTCGCTGCTATTCGACCTTGATGACACTCTCGTGGTCGAGGAGCCAGCGGCCGTCGCGGCATTCCTGGCAACCGCTCATGTCGCGGTCGCTCATCACCACCGCGTGGAGGCCGACAGGTTGGCGCTGGCGGCGCGCGAGCGAGCGCGTGAGCTGTGGTACGCAACACCGGCCCATCCCTACTGCCTGCGTGTGGGCATTAGCTCGTGGGAGGGGCTTTGGTGTCGTTTTGAGGGAGAACACCCGGATGTGCGTTGGCTGCGTGAGTGGTCTCCGCGATACCGACGTGAGGCGTGGAGCCTCGCTCTCGCCGAGCAAGGCGTCCACGACCCTCTGCTCGCCGAGGAGTTGGGCGAGAGATATGGCACGGAGCGCAGAGAGCGCCATGATCGCTTCGCGGACGTGCTGGCCTGCCTTGATGGGCTGCGCGACTCCTACATGCTCGCGCTCGTCACCAACGGGGCGTCGTGCCTACAGCGCGAGAAGCTCTCCACGGCGGGCTTGGACGACTATTTCGAGGTCGTTGTTATCTCGGGTGAGTTCGGCGTCGGCAAGCCCGAGCCTTCGATCTTCGAGCACGCCCTCTCGCTGCTCGGATCTGACCGCGAGCACACCGTCATGGTCGGAGACAGCCTCGCGCGAGATGTGGATGGCGCTATCGCCGCGGGACTGCGGGGGGTCTGGGTCAATCGCTCGGGTAGCCCACCTCCAGAGGATCGCCCCGCCCTGGTCGAAATTACCACGCTCAGTGACCTGTCGGCGGCGCTGGCAAGCATGGTGTAGGAGCCCTCGTCGATGACTCGCATGTGCGTGGATATGAGCGTCTGCCGCGAAGGAGACGGCGGCGGTGCGGTAGACGTCCGCCCTCGATGGGAAGCCCGCAGGCGGCCGACGGGCTGCTGCTCGACACCGACCGGATGCCAGTTGCTCAGGTCGAAGCGGTGAGCGTGTGCGCGGGACAGGGCCAGAATCTGATCGGTGCGCTTGCAGAACACGGCGGGGGGACATCCGCCGGAATAATTCGTGTTGCATAGTTACAGTCAGGCGCGCCAGTGTCGGCGCAGCAGACGCAATGCGTTCTCGTGGGCGATCAGCGATGCGGTCTCATCGCCGTACCGACCGGTCAGTGCCTCATCCAGCCGCGAGAGTAGCCCGCTGTGCTCCAGTCCCGCGAGGGTCGGCTTGATGAACCCATCCAAATCGGAGCCGATTGCCACGTGCCGGTGCGAACCCGTGATCTCCCGGATGCGGTCGATATGCGCGCAGAGTAGCGAGAACGATTCATCGAAGGAGCGGGTCCAGTCTGTACGCAAGCCATTTGAGATGAAGTGGTCGGAGAGAATCAGGCCGATCACGCCCGTGCGTGCCGTGATCTGCTCGACGGTGGACCTGTCCAGGTTGTAGGCGCGGCTACCGAAACGGTAGGCAGTGTGTGATGCGATCACGGGTACCGAGCGGCCCGGGTCGAGTTCCTCGAGTAGAACAAAAGTGTCGTTCACGGCGCGCTGGCTCATGTGGGTTATGTCGATCAGTACGCCCTCTCGCACCATCGCCCGAACAGCCGCACGGCCGAGTTCGCTCAGGCCAAGCGCTGGCTGCGGGAAGAGACGTTCGTAAAGGTCGTCGGACAAGAACGGGACAGCCGGCGTGTTCGTCGCGATGTGACGCCAGAAGAGGTGCGCCAGCGTGATGTAGGCGACGCCGCGGCAGGCCAGCTCGGTAACGGCGAGGTCGACGGTTGCCGGGCTTGCGCCCAGGTTAAAGCCGCCCTCGACACAATGAACGAGGACGAGTCTGCCCTGCGCCATGCCGGCCTCCAACTCTCCGTAGCTACGTGCCACGATCACGCGGTCATGATGTTGCTCGGCGATTCGGCGCTCGACCAACTCGAGCTGCCGAATGAGGACCGCGAAATAGCTGTCGTCAGGGGGACCGCCGTACGGCGGTCGGCGCCGATACCACCTCGTCAGGCGATGCCCTATCTCAAGCAGCGGCGACCCAAGTACCGAGAGAGCCACCCCGACCCCTCCTTCGACCATCCGCTCAACCGTGACCCGTGGACCTGCGGAGAACGACTCATGGTTCCAGACGCGCCCCGCGAGACCGATTACCCGAGCATCTAGATAATCCACGAGTTCCGTGCGGCCGTCCTTCGACGACACCAGCCGCATAAACCCCGGAAGCCTCCGGGGGGCGACGTGCATCGGATAGTGGGCGTGAAGATCAACGAGCACGACGACAGCCTAGTTTCTGGAGATGGCGCTGCTGATGGGTGTCAAGTAGGCGCCGAAGTTAACGGTCAGCCGTGTTCCCGAGTAGCTCGTGCCGAAAGCGCCATCCGAATCTCATGACCCCGATACTCAACGCGGCGGTGGCAACGTTGATTACGAGCTCTGTGCCACCGCCCCTGGGGCTTGGTGTAGATACGGTGTTGCAGGTCGTAGAGCACATCCATTGCACAGAGATACATGCCCGCTCCGCCGACGACCATCAGCCACATGAGCGCGCTCGGCCGCCGGCGCCACAGCTGGATAGCCGCCAAGAGCGCTGCTGCGGCCAGCCACCCATCAGCGAGTGGGAAGGATTGCTCGAAGGAAATGTACGCCGGGGTGTGATCGCTGGCGACCATGTTGCGATCGGCGAGCCAGAAGGCCCAGTACGCCACAAGCAACATCGAGGCGAAGATCAACAACCGCGTCATGCGTGGGCGCCACACCTCGAAGTCGTCAAGGCTGAGCCGGCGAAAGCTCAGCGACTTGCTTGTCTGGCTTGATTCAGTTGGCGACGAGCTCATTGTCTTGTTTGCTTCCCGGCCGGAGTAGGACGATGCTGGTGCCGGTGATCCAGGCGAACAGCGTGGCGGGGATCGCGATGGTCACTCCTCCCTGCAGTGAGAAGAAACCGGTCGTGATCACAAGCGAGGCGAGAAGCACGATGTGCGCAAAGGCGGCGATAGCGGCCAGAAGCGCTGTCCAGGCAGGCAGGCGGCCGTCGCGGAATACCTGCGCCGTGTATGAGCCGAGCGCCAGCGCGGTGGGAACTCCAGACATGGCAAGCAGACCGAACGAGAGGTCATACAGCAGCCGCGGATCGGACACTTCGCCCGCGCGATAGACGAGCACGAAGAAGACTGTGAACCCGGCGAAAAGGAGGGTGACGAAGCTGACAAGCCCAACCAGGAAGCACGCCGAAAGAATGCTCTCGCTGCTGGTTGTCTCCCGTAGCCACAGCCAGACGCCGATACCGAAGACGAGCCAGAGCCCTACCGCGGCCGTAGTTAGGACCATCGCTGCGAGCAACGCTGAGCGATGCGCGTGCACGAAACCTGCGATCTCGGCTGCCGTCGCGCCGGTCGCGGGGAACGTCCACATTTGATCGATGGGCAGTGCGGCGAGCCCAAGCGTGATGCTGAGGACGCCAGCCAGACCGGCGAGCTTGGTGGCGCGTGTGCTCATCTCTTGATCTCCCTGGGGTGTGGGGGACGGAGCATGAGGCGCAGCGGCGGGCTGCCAGTGACTCGAAGCTCGTTGATGAGTTGGAACCCGAGGCGCTCATACAACGCGGCGTTGCGCTCGCTGGATGCCTCGAGATAGGCGGGCAGGCCCTGCCGGTCGCAGCGGTCGAGCGTTGGGCGCATCAGCGCGTTGCCAAGACCGTTCCCCTGCATGTTCGGTAGGACGCCGACGTCGCGAACGTAGTAGTGGCGCTCGCGCAAGTGGTGCCGCTCCATCGCAGCCCCCAACCTCGCCGCCCTGGACAGGTGGACCCCGAAGGCGCTGCCCTCCAACAGGGTGACGCGCAGCGGCACGCGCCAGGAGCCGGGCGGCAAGCTCAGCGCGGCGCCGGTGAGATCGCATGTCGTCCACACGCGGCCGCGTGGCAACGCCAGGTGGCGCAGCTCGATCGCGAAGAAATGACGCAGACGCGCCAGTCTCTTGCGGTCGTCGGGCAACAACCAGCCGAGGATCGGGTCCTCAAAGAAAGCCTGCGCCAGCACCACCTTCAAGCGGTGGACATCGTCTATGGTTGCCCGGCGCAGCCCAGGATCGCCGAACTGACTTGACGGGGCGTCGAGGCCAAGGGTCGGTGATCTCTCACCCATCCTCGGCGCCCTTCTGTTCCGTGGCTGGTTCTTGTGAGGAACCTGCGGTGTCCGGATCGACCGCAGTTAGGCTCTCGCGTGCGAGCGCTTCCAATGCCGTGAGGATGAGCACGAGTAGGTCCCCATAAAGCGAATCGGGGATGGCGTCGGGATCGGCCAGCTTCTCCAATGCCAGGCCGTTGCCCAGAGCATTGATGAGCAGGCCCACGAGCTCGCCGGCCTCAACGTTCGGTGGGAGGCCCTGGCGCTCCGCTCCTTCGGAAACTAGGCGGGCGCTGGCCGAGCGAAGCGCCAAGAATCGCTCCGCGAGGCGCTCTCGAAGCTGCGGTTTGCGGATCGCGTAGGCCCAGAACTCGATCAGCAACGGAAAGTAGTCGGGACGCTCGCGCAATATCGCCATCCAGCGATCCGCCGCCCGGCGAGCCTGTTCCTCGACTGTCGTTCCCTCAGCGACGATCTGGGAGTAGTCGCCAACATCGGCAGCGATCCGCTCCTCGAAGAGAGCAAGGAACAGGTCCTCCTTGCCGGCGAAGTTCGAGTACAGAGCCCCGGTCGTCGCACCAGCCTCGCGCGCGATCTCCTCGACCGACGCCCCGTGAAAGCCACTTCGACCAAACACGGCTTCCCCGGCGTCAAGCAGGCGGCGGCGAGTGAGCGCCCTCTGCTCATCGCGAAGGGATGGGCGCGGAGAGGCATCTACCATAGCCCCCAATATCGCAGATAATGTTCGCTACGTCAAGCCGGTACCACGGGTGAGCTCGATGTTTCTACGAGGGAACTCCCTCACATGTCGTGCTGTGTTAGCCCGGTTGTTTGGCCGTAGCGGCTTGATCACCTAGCTGGTGGCAGAGACTGAATCATTGCGGCGACGATCTGTTCGGCATTCTCACGGTCGAGCTGCATGTTTTGGCGCAGGAGTTTCCATACGAGTAGATCGGTCGCGACGACGATCGCGGCGAGACGCCGTTCGCGCGATGCGCCTCGCAAGCCGCGTAGGAGCGATGCGAACGTCCTCGCCGCCCACTCGCGGTGATAGACGCGGCCCGCGTCGGTCATCTGGGCAATCGCGGGGATACGGTCCTCCTGGGAGAGCATCCGTAGGACGGCTGTTCCGTGGGCCTCGTAGCGGTCGAAGAGGATCTCGATCGCCCGGTGAACGTCTCCCGTTGGGGCTGTGTCGCGTTGGGTTATCTCCTGCTCGCCAAACCACACGTATGCGGCGGTCAGGAGTTGATCCTTGGAGCCGAACTGGGTGTGCAACGTCTGAGCTGTGACTCGCGCCTCGGCGGCGATCTCCTGCAGCCGGACGTCCTCGTAGGGATGGCGCGCGAAATGCTGCCATGCCGCAGCGAGCAGGCGCTCGCGGGTAGCTGCCGCGGCGTCTGCACGGGCCGACATCCGGTATGGGCGCTTCTTGACTGAGGACGTCGGCATATTCATTTGATTGTGAGTATAGTCAAATAGTAGTGCGCGTCTTCCAGACACTCATCGCGTTCAGTGGCAACGCGCCGCCGCAGCTCGCGGTGACGCGCGAGTTGGTTGAGCGTGGCCATGAGGTGCGGGTGCTCGCGCACCGCGCGACGCGAGAGCGAGTGCAGCAGACTGGTGCGGAGTTCGTAGAGTTCCGCCGGACGTTTCCCAATATGGATATCACGCGGCGCGAGACCGATACGCTGCGCGACTGGGAGCCGCGCACCCCGGTTGGTTACTTGCGGGCCTTGCTCAAAAACGCTCTATTCGCGTTCGTGGAGGATGTCGCGCGCGATTGCGTGGAGCTGCTGGAGGATTGGCCCGCGGACGTGGTGGTGTTCGACTGGATGTTGATCGGTGCGGCGATCGCCGCCGAGCGTGCCGGTTTGCCGGCCGTCACGCTCGTGCACTGTCCTTACACGCTGCCGGTCGACGGCGCACCGCCGATGGGTCTCGGGCTGCAGCCGATGCCCGGTCGGCTCGGTGTCCTGCGCGACCGCTTCCTCAGAGCCGCAGTGAGCCGCGTTCTGGCCGCCACCGGTCAACCGCTCGTCAACAGAGCACGGGTGGAGCAGGGGCTGGCGCCGCTACAGGATTGGGAGGATCAGCTACTCGGCGTGCAGGCGATCTACATGATGACGGCGCCGGAGCTCGACTTCTCCAGTCGCGGCAGGCTGCCGGGGAATGTGCACTACGTGGGTCCGGCGTTTGAGCCCTATACGCACAAGTGGGAGTCGCCGTGGCCGGAGACGAACGCCGATCCGCTCGTGCTGATCAGCTTCAGCACCAGCTATATGAACCAGCGGGCGCTCGTCCAGCGGGTGCTTGACGCCGTGGGTGAGCTGCCGGTCCGTGCGTTGCTGACCGCCGGGCCGGCGCTTGAGATTGGCCAGCTGCGGATTCCCGCGAACGCGCGCACTGCCGCATTCATACCGCACCGCACCGTGCTGCCACACGCCACGCTGGTCGTGACACACGCGGGCTGGCAGACGATCAACGCGGCGCTCGCGGATGCTGTGCCGCTCGTCTGTGTTCCTGACGGACGCGACCAGCCGGATAACGCGGCTCGTGTTGTTGCCTGCGGCGCGGGTGTACGGGTCCGTAAGAACACATCGCCCCGGAAGCTCCGCAGAGTGATCGCACAAGCGCTTGAGGATCAGGCGCTCAAGCGCGCGGCGGAGCGGATGGCCGAGGCCCTGGGCCGCAGCGACGGCGCACTCGCGGTCGCGGAAGCGGTCGAGCGCCTTGGCACACCCGAGAGCATCTCTGCACCGAAGTAGAGATGGCCGATCCACGACCGCGAGAGACGCTCGCGGGCAGCTGTGACTACGACGCGACGATCGTCGGCGCGAGCCTCGCGGGCTGCACCGCCGCGATCCTGCTCGCCAGGGCGGGCGCGCGCGTAGCGCTCGTGGAGCAGCGGCCGGACGCGGCTGCGTTCAAGCGGATCTGCAGTCACTTCATCCAGTCTTCCGCGGTGCCAACGCTCGAACGGCTGGGTCTGCTGGGAGCGATCAAAGAGGCCGGGGGACTGCGCGCCCACGCGCGCATCTGGACTCGCTGGGGCTGGATCGAACCATGCGCGGAGAGCGTCGTGCCCAGCGGCGTCAACCTGCGCCGCGAGCTGCTCGACCCGATGATCCGCCGCAAGGCAGCTGAAACCCCCGGCGTCGAGCTGATCCTGGGCCACGCCGTGCACGCGCTGATCCGCGAAGGGAAGAACATCCGCGGCGTGGAGGTGCGCGAGCCGAACGGCCAGTCCAGAGCGCTGCGTGCGCGCCTGGTCATCGGCGCGGACGGCCGCGGCTCGCGAGTAGCTGAGCTGGCCGGGGTCCGAACGCGCACGATCCCTCACGGCCGCTTCTTCTACGCCGCATACTTCGAGGGACCTGCTCCCGTGGGAGCCCCCGACGGCTCCGCCTGGTTTCTCGACCCCGATTGGGCCGCCGCCTTCCCTACAGACAACGGGCTGACGCTCTACGCCGCAATGCCCACCAAGCAGCGCCAGAACGAGTTCCGCCGTGACCCCATCCCGGCCCTCGTTTCCTACATCGCCGCGCTGCCCGACGCGCCGCCGATCCTCACCTCGCGGATGGTCGGGCGAGCGGTCGGCAAGATCGACATACCCAACGTGATCCACACACCCACCGCGCCCGGCCTGGCGCTGGTGGGCGACGCCGCGCTCGCCACCGACCCGCTGTGGGGCGTCGGCTGCGGTTGGGCGCTGCAATCCGGCGAATGGCTGGCCGACAGCGTCACCCCGGCGCTCCTCGGACAAGAGTCGCTCCAGCGCGGCCTGCAGCGCTACCGACGCCGTCACTCCCGTGCGCTGCACGGCCACGCGGCGATGATCCACGACTACGCCACAGGACGGAAGCTGAATGCCGTTGAACGGGTGCTGTTCTCCCGCGCGGCCCGCGACGAGCGCCTGACGCTCACGTTCACAGCGATGGCAACCCGCAACATCACCCCGGCACGAGCACTGGCCGCCTCATTGCCACGAGTCGCAATGATCACCGCACGCGAGTCAATCGCACGTCGAATCGGCGGTCGGCTACATCGCCCAACATAACGTTGACAGACCTCGCTCGCGACACGCTGGACTTGTTGCTACTCGCCGAAAGGTTGGCCTGCTCGCCGGACAGACGTGGCCGACATCGCGTGAGCGGGTGGATTGAACGCAGCACTGCTTGGCGCACACCTGGCGCACATCTCGACGGGAAACGGCGGGAAAGCTGGGGTAGGTGCCGGAAGCCAGAAGGGCCTATTTTGCAGGTGTTTCCTGCCTTTTCATGCCCTGCGTTACCCGCTCATTCCCACCCTCAACCGTCTCGACAAGGCGGAGGTCACTGGTTCGA
>ODAK010002867.1_pt1 | contig 18014 bp, 15 predicted proteins | sample 1539591 | NCBI WGS metagenome assembly ODAK01 (sample SAMEA3539303, study PRJEB22396) | soil metagenome | biome: tundra; feature: field; material: soil | place: USA | collected 2010-05 | depth 0.15 m
TCATCAATGAGGCCTGTCTAACTCGACCGCCATGATGCGTGTCAGTTTGTCGAACCCTGCGCGCCGGAATAAGTTGTGGCACACAGATCCTGCAGGTTTGAAGCGCATTCAAATGAACTGCGTTGCCTGCAAAACATCATTGTTGCGGCAGACTATCCCAGAAACATTCCCGCGATCGACGCCGAAATCAAATTGGCCATCGTTCCTGCCAGCATTGCGCGAACACCCAGCCGGGCCAGGTCATTGCGCCGTTCCGGCACCAGGGCACCGATTCCGCCGATCTGCATGCCGATCGAACCCAGGTTGGCAAAGCCGCACAGCGCAAACGTTGCAATCGTGAACGAGCGGGGCGCCAGCGTTGCTTTCTGTGCGCCGAGCGCGATGTAAGCGATGACTTCGTTCAGGGCCATTCGCGTTCCCAAGAGGTTTCCGATTGCGCCGCAATCGTGCCATGGAACTCCGATAAGCCACGCGACTGGTGCAAATACAAACCCAAGGATCTGCCCCAAGCTGCCGGGAACCCACTGCAGGCCGTTATGCATGTGTACCCAAGCCAGGATGCTGTCGAGCAGCGCTACGAGCGCAAGAAAACTGATGAGCATGATCGCCACGTTCAACGCCAGTTTGCCGCCGTCGATCGTGCCGCGCGCAATCGCGCCAATGAGATTCTCATCCTTGTGCTCTTCATCTTTGGGAATGACTACGCGTCCCTCGGTTGCCGGAACTTCTGTCTCCGGTACCAGCATCTTCGAGACCAGGATGGTTCCCGGCGAAGTCATAATGACTGCGGAAAGCAGGTGCCGCGCTTCAATGCCTTGCGATATGTACATCGCCATGATGCCACCCGAGACATGTGCCATACCGCTGGTCATGATCGTCATCAGTTCGCTGCGCGTGGCTCTCGACAGAAACGGCCGGATAGTCAGTGGCGCTTCCGTCTGTCCCATGAAGATGGATGCTGCCACATTCATGCTCTCCGCGCCCGAGATGCGCATCGTTTTGAGCATCACCCATGCCAGCCCGCGAATGATGATTTGCATGATCCCGATGTGATAGAGCACCGCGAAAAATGCAGAAATGAAGATGATTGTCGGCAGCACTTGAAACGCGAAGATTGATCCCAGCGAGGTATTCGGCGTGCCCAGCGCGCCAAACAATACTTTTGTGCCCGCTGCCGTGGCTCCCAACATGTTGTTGACCACATTGCCGGCCCATGCCATTGCCATCTGCCCAAAGCTGAAGCGCAATACCAGAAATGCAAAGAGGACTTGCAAGCTCAATCCCCAGGCCACGGTACGCCAGCGAATACGCATGCGGTCTGTCGAACCCAGCCACGCCGCAAGCAGAACGGCCAATATTCCCAGCACCCCGGTAAATCGCCCCAAAGTTATCTCCTTCAGACTGCCATCGGCCGCCATGTGTCTCACATGGACACATCTTGATTGGTGGCCAAGGCAGAAGCGCCACCGTGCTTACTCGCACACTCTGTTCTCTGAAACCTGATCTATTAATTACGAATCTCTGTCGTTACCTTATCGCATCTCGCAGATATGCCTCCGCATTTTCACGCGCAAAAATGTGGCTTACCAGCGGCACAGCTTCTGGCGGATATTCCGCAATTACTGTTGCCTTCTTGATTAGCTCCACAGGCTCGGCCAGCAGATCCGGCGCAGTAGCGTAGAGCGTGGCCAGTGGCTGGCCCTTCTCCACGCGCTCTCCGCGTTTTACGTGAAACTCAATTCCTGCGTGCGGATCTACCGGCTCTCCCGCTTTCTCGCGTCCCGCGCCCAACCGCTGCACTGCCCACCCGAGGTCCGTCACATCCCACTCCGCCACGAAGCCTTTCTGCCACGCCTCCAAAACTCGCGTCGCTCCCGGCTTGTGAAACCCCTTCAAGTCATCAAACACCGCAACCTCTCCACCCTGTGCCTTTACCATCTCTAGAAACACGCGCAGCGCAGATCCATCCGCCAACGCTCCAGTCGCGGCCCAGTAGCCCTTCTCAGGTGTGTCGGCTTTCCCGCCCAGGTGAATCATCCATCCCGCCAGTCGCAACGAAAGTTCGCGCAAATCTTCGCTTCTCTCTGGCCAGTCGCCGCGCATCAACTCCACGCACTCCACGACCTCGATCCAGTTTCCGGCCGTGCGCCCGAGCGGCTGTCCCATGTCGGTCAACAGCGCTACCGTGCGTGTCCCCGCAGCTTCTGCGGTCGTCACCATCAGCGCGGCCAGATACTCGGCATCTTCACGCTTACGCAAAAAAGCTCCCGACCCGGTCTTCACATCGAGCACCAGCGCATCGAGCCCTGCGGCGAGTTTCTTGCTCAAGATCGACGCACAAATGAGCCCGGGATTCTCAACTGTTCCGGTGCGGTCGCGCAATGCATACAGCACGCGGTCTGCAGGAACGAGTGCAGGCGTCTGGCTCACGATGGATGCGCCACACAAGTCGAGCACCGCTTCGAATTCCTTCAGCGTGAGCGCTGTCCGGTATCCGGGAATCGCCTCAAGCTTGTCGAGCGTTCCGCCCGTATGTCCCAGCGCCCTCCCGCTGATCATCGGCACCGCGACTCCACAAGCCGCCACAACCGGTGCTACCAGGAAACTGGTTTTGTCGCCGACACCGCCGGTCGAATGCTTGTCGACGGCTTTCTTGCCAAGTCCGCTCGATGAAAACTTCTCTCCAGAATCGCGCATGGCCAGGGTCAGCGCGCGTGTCTCATCCAGGGTAAGTCCATTGAGCCACGCTGCCATCAGCCAAGCTGAGAGCTGCTCCAACGGAATCGATTCGCTCGCTGCGCCCGCAACTAGAAACTCAATCTCGCGCGCATTTAACGCTCCTCCATCGCGCTTCTTGCGAATCAGATCAACAGTATGCAGCGGAGCATTGTCTTTGGCGAGCATCGAAATCCTCTAATAAGTCTGCGGTGAATGATGAACATGTCCGAGTTTTTGAAGTATGCGGCTAGAGCCGCGCCGCAAGTGTAGCAGAATGCATTCCGACACTCGCCATTAAGACGGGATGCGGACTTGCGAGTCAAAAGGCTAAGTCAAAGTTTCAAAAGCACTACTTTAGCTTCATTTCAAACGCCAGTGGCAACACTTCGTTGAACGGCATCACTCGTGCCCCATCCGCCGCGGGAAACACGACCGGAGCTTCGGGCAAAATGAATTCCGCCAGCACTTGACGGCAGGCTCCGCACGGGGGACTTGCCGCTCCGTTAAGATTGGCAATTGCCACCGCGGCAATGCGAATTGCAGGCCCGAATTCCGCCACCGCGCGCACCAACGCCGATCGCTCCGCGCAAATGGTGAGCCCATAGCTCACGTTCTCCACGTTGGTCCCCGTTACAACTTTGTCGTTTGTGAGCTTTAGCGCCGCCCCAACTTTAAACCCCGAGTAAGGCGAATAAGAATGGGACGCCACCTCGCGCGCTTGATCCATCAGCGCGGCGAGATCTCCATCCAACGACTCTGCATTTCGGCGAGTGTTTTGATCTTCAGAACTCATTAACGTAAAGGCTAAAGCATTCAAGTCGCGGTTGTATATTTTGGCGGAGTGTTTGCGTGCCTATTCCTCATACCATGAGCCTCACTTCTATTCCTCAACGCATGCTTTCTCAAGTCACACGGCATCTTTCCGATAAGACTATTAAGTGCTTCCTGCTCCGGATCTTCAACCCGGGCGGACGGATTGTAATGAGATGGATGAACTGACAAGGGAGTTCCTCATCGAGAGCCAAGAGGGCCTTGACCGCATGGAACGCGGCCTTACCGACCTGGAGCAACGGCCCAGTGACACTGCCTTGTTGGCTGAAATCTTTCGCTCCGTTCACACCATCAAAGGGACTACCGGCTTTCTCGGCTTCAAGCGCCTGGAGAAGCTGGCTCACTCCGGCGAAAATCTTCTCGGCCTGCTGCGCGACGGCCGACTCGCCGCCAACGCGCCTATCATCACCGGCCTTTTGCAACTGCTTGACGGGCTTCGCTCGATCCTCAAGACCATTGAGGCTGACGACAACGAAGGCAATGGAAGGGACGCCGAACTCATTCGCACGCTCGAACACCTGCAGGCTCCCGCTCAGGGTGTGAAAGCCGCCGCGCCTCCTCTCCGGCGATCTGGCCGAACTCGATCCGCTGCGGCCGCGGTTCGGCCGGTTGACCAACCGGTACCCGCTCCACCTGTAGAGGCACCGACCGCTGCACCTCCATCCATTCCGCCTGCTGAATCCGTGGCAGCAAACCCGGCTCCCGAGCCAGCCCTTGAGCCTGCCTCCGCACCTGCTGCTGCCTCTGAATCGGCAGTTGCCCGGCCTCGCGTGGCTTTCAATTCTGCCGCTGAAAGTACGTTGCGTGTGGACGTATCCCTACTCAACCGCATGATGAACCTGGTAGGGGAACTGGTGCTGACTCGCAACCAGGTACTGCAGGCAACTGCTGCCGACCCGAATCTAACGATGCTTTCGCGGCGTCTGGACATGGTCACTGCCGACTTGCGTGAGGCGGTCATGAAAGCCCGCATGCAGCCGGTCTCCAACGTGTTCTCAAAAATGCCGCGCATGGTGCGCGACCTTTCGCAGATGCTCAATCGCCGGGTGCGCCTGCTGGTGGAAGGCCAGGAGACGGAGCTCGACAAAAGTCTTCTTGAAGCGATCAAGGATCCCCTCACGCACGCGGTGCGCAACGCTCTCGATCACGGCATCGAGACTCCTGAGATGCGCCAGGCAAACGGCAAAGACCCGGAAGGCACATTGAAACTGCGCGCCATGCAGCAGGGCAGCCACGTCATCATTGAAGTCTGCGACGACGGCGCCGGCATCTCCGTAGAAAGGGTGCGCGACAAAGCTATCGAGCGCGGCCTGATCACCGCAGAGCGCGCGGCGCAGCAGTCTGAACGCGAACTGTTGCAGATTCTCTTTCTGCCGGGAATCTCAACTGCCTCAGCCATTACCAACGTGAGCGGACGCGGCGTGGGGATAGACGTTGTCCGCACCAACGTTGAAAAGATCGGCGGCAAGGTTGAAATTGACTCTCGCCCTGGCAATGGAACTACGCTTCGCCTGCGCATTCCTCTCACGTTAGCCATTATTCCCGCGCTCATCGTGCGCAGCGTCGGCCAAAGTTTCGCGCTGCCTCAGGGCGCGCTGTCTGAGCTGGTGCATGTTTCGCCGGATAAAGCTGCTTCGACCATTGAGTGGATTGAGAATGCGCCGCTTTACAGGCTTCGCGGCAAACTATTGCCTCTCGTCTTCCTTGATCGGATGCTGATGCCTACAGCGACCGCGCCGGCTCGCCAACGTGACAGCTTCATCGCCATTCTCGATGCCGAGGGCCGCCGCTTCGGCCTTGTGGTTGACGGCCTCGCTGATCCGGAAGAAATTGTCGTCAAACCGCTCAGTGCGACGCTCAAACGCATCGGCCTTTATTCTGGTGCTACGGTGCTTGGCAGCGGCGATCTGGCTTTGATCCTCGATCCGGGAGCGATCGCCCTCAAGGCCGGCGTCGCCATGGCAGCTGAGCAGGAAGCCGATGCCACCACTGCCACAGAATCAACCACTGCAACGAGCAAAGCCACCGAATACCTTGTAGTCGACGTAGCCGGTCGCCAGGCCGCCGTGTCGCTAAATGATGTGCTGCGCATCGAGCAGCTTCCGGTTTCGCGCATCGAATACATCCGCTCGCGACCCGTGCTCAATTTCGAGGGCCAGATTGTTCCCATCGAAGATGTGGGTGGTGTGCTCACCTCCGCTCAAGACAATCCCTCCACACAGATCGTCGTGGTGGTCTGCCGCGAGCGCAATCGGCAAGTGGCCATCGTGGTCTCGCATGTACTTGACGTCGCTGCCGGAGACGATCTTCACGATGCCGGCAGCACCCAGCTCAGCGAAGGCGTGACCCTGCTCAAGAACCGCGTCACCGACATCGTCGACCTGGGAGTGGTGGCTCCGCTTCAGAAGGGTCAATGCTCTGCCAATGAGTGGAGTCGGCTTGCGGAGGAAATCCAATGAGCACTTCAGCTCATGCATTGGGACGTACGAAAAAGGCAACCGCATCGCTGGTAGAGATGTGCTCGGTGCGCGTTGGTGAGACACTCTTTGGCGTTGCGATCAGCCACATTCTAGAGATCGTCGGGTCTGCCCGGGCCGCAACCCGTGCCGTTGGCTCCTGCTTTTGTCGGAGGCCTGATGCACTATCGCGGCGATGTTCTTACTACTGTCAGCCTGCGCCAATTGCTGGGTCTTCCACCGCTCGACCGGCCGCAGGACCTTCTCGTTGTCGAAAGCTCCGGCGGATGCTTCGGCCTACTCGTCGACTCCGTTGGCGAAGTGCTGACTGTCTCTGATCTGAATTTCGAAGCCAACCCATCCACCCTCGATGAATACCGGAAAGAGCTTTTTACCGGTGCCTACAAACTCAAAGGCAGTCTGCTTGTCATGCTCGATCCTGAACGTCTCGACCCTCTGCGCCTCAGCGCAGATCTAGCCGCCTGAAGCATTGGAGAGGATTATGCGCGCACTGATTGTCGACGATTCCCGCTTCGTACGCGGCTTTTTGCGACGCATGCTCGAAGAGAGGGGAATTGAATGCGAAGAAGCTCCCGATGGCCAGGCTGGCATGGAGCAAGTCTACGCGGGCAAGGAATTTGATCTCGCCCTGGTGGACTGGAATATGCCGGTGATGAATGGGCTGGAGATGCTTACCGAACTGCGTGCCAAAGGTTTCAGCAGTGTCAAGGTGTTGATGGTCACGACCGAAGCCGACAACGAATTCATTCTGCGTGCTCTTGATGCCGGGGCCGACGAATACCTTATGAAGCCCTTTGACGATGAAGCTCTCACTGAAAAATTGATCATGCTCGGTTTGGCGGAGGACTGATTGATGGCACCCAGCCGCCCTACCCGGCTCTTGATCGCGGACGATTCTGCTGTCATGCGCAGTCTGCTCCGCTCCGTTGTCAGTTCCGATCCTGGATTGGAAGTTGCGGGCACCGCAGGCGACGGGAATTCTGCGTTGGCCGCTATAGAAACGCTTCACCCAGACCTGGTGTTGCTAGATGTTGAAATGCCAGTGATGGACGGACTTCTCACACTCAAGACGTTGCGCACTCGGGGCCACAAAATGCCAGTCATCATGTGCAGTTCATCTACACAACGTGGCGCCCGGGTCACCATCGATGCGCTGGCCGGCGGTGCATCCGACTACGTGGCCAAGCCGGCCGGACAAATCAATCGCGAAGCCGCTCTCCACTTGCTGGCGCATGATCTTCTCCCCAAAATTCATGCTCTCTCCGGAGCTGCCGCACCTTCTTCGTCAGCGTTCACAGCGGCGAATTCTCCGACTCTGCGTCCTTCGCAAGGCGCGTCGCTCTCCAGGCCCCAGGTTTACTCGTCGGTCCCGTCCGTACTCGTCATCGGCGTTTCGACCGGCGGCCCCGCGGCCCTCGATGTCCTGCTGCCGGCGCTGCCGCAAGACTTTCCGCTGCCTGTGCTCATCGTGCAGCACATGCCCGAGCTATTCACCAAGCTACTGGCCGAGCGGCTTGATCAGCGCTGTCGGTTGCGCGTGACCGAGGCGATCGAGGGAGACATGGTTCGCCCCGGCAACATCCACGTTGCGCGCGGCAACTGGCACATGGAGGTGCTCGCCGCCGCGCGCTCTGGCTTGTTTCCAACACTGCATCTGAATCAGGCGCCTCTTGAAAACCATTGCCGCCCCGCAGTCGATGTGCTCTTTCGCTCCGCTGCCAGAGTGTACGGTTCAGGAGTGCTCGCGGTAGTCCTGACCGGAATGGGTTCCGACGGGCTCGGGGGATGTCGTATCATTCGCGCGCTGGGAGGGGCCGTGCTGGCGCAGGATCAGGCCACCAGCACAATCTGGGGCATGCCTGCCGCAGTTGCAAATGCAGGTTTGGCGCAGCGTGTGTTGCCACTGCAGGCTATCGTTGGAGAACTTCTTCGCCTCGCCAGCCGATCTAATATTGCTTCGGGTCCAGCACGCGAAATCCGCGAAACGGTGGCCTAGCATGGCGACCTCTTCGAGTGTCGATTACGAGTATCTCCGCCGAGTGGTGTTTAACCAGTCGCGAAACGTGCTGGAGCCGTCGTGCGACTACCTCTTTGATACCCGTCTGATTCGCCTCATGCGCGGGCACGGAATGAGTAGCCTCGAAGAACTGATTCAGCATCTGCGGCAATGCAAAAGTCCGGTGCTCGAGCGAGCGGTGGCGGAGGCAATGACGATCAATGAGACCAGTTTCTTTCGCGACAGCCGTCCCTTTGAACTGCTGCGGACGGAGCTGCTGCCGAAGCTGATCGAGGCACGCCGCTCAGCGCGCCGCCTGCGTTTCTGGAGCGCGGCTTGCTCCACCGGTCAGGAGGCTTATAGTCTCGCAATGCTTTTGCGCCAGCATTTCAGCACGCTTGCTGGGTGGAACATTCGCATCGAGGGCACCGATATTGCCACTGAGGTAGTTCAGAGAGCCCGGGCTGGCTGCTATCACCGCATCGAAATCAATCGTGGTTTGCCCGCTCGCTTTGTGGTGCAGTACTTCGATCATCTCGGTGAAGATTGGGTTGCCAAGAAGGAAATCGTCGCGATGTGCAACTTTCGCCAGGCTAATCTGTGCGTTTCCCCGTTGCCTTTTTCAGCCGCGGAGCCCTTCGACGTCATCTTTCTACGCAACGTGATGCTCTACCTCTCCAAGGAAACACGGCTCAGCTTGCTGGCGAATATTCATCGCTTTCTCTCGCCCGACGGCGTCCTCTTCCTTGGTTCTTCTGAGCAGCCCGCCGACTCGTCGCTCTGGACTTCCTCTCTCGCCGGTGGCACCTGCAACTTCAGACCCGCGAGTCCGGCGAGCAAGACAACTAAGTCGCAATAATCCAGCCCCAAAGGACCACGTCGATCGTTTGCAAGTGTCTGGGCGAGCCGCTCCATTTTGCGTACAAACTAGTCAAATGAACGTCCACATGCCTAAAGTAACCAAAATGGCTGCAACCAAAGTGCTATTTGCTGGAGTAGAATTCAGCCCAGATAAGGCCTGCTTGAGAACGGGACCAGCGACATCAACTTCTCGGGCGGAGCCAGCTAGTTTTCATGACTTTGAGCCGGAGGTCCCCATGAATACACCCGCCAGCCCAGTCCAAGGGTCGTCATCATTGCCGAACCAAAGAGCTGAACGCAGGAACTCGCCCTCGCTCGCGGCGTATCACTGGGAAGGTTCCATTCCAAGGCAAGCCGGTATTCGAGACATCAGTGCGACGGGCGCTTATTTGCTAACGCCGGAGCGCTGGGCGCCGGGAGAATTGATTACACTCACGTTGCAAAGAATCGGTCCACCTGAACGCACTCCAGGGCGTCGCGTTGCCGTGCAGGCCCGAGCCGTTCGATGGGGCGAAGATGGGGTTGGCATGTCGTTCATTCTGCCTGCCGGTGCAGACCTGCACCTCTGGCAGAGCCCTCTCAAAAGCACTGCCGAGCAGACTGAACCGGAAGACATCCTCAGGGAATTTCGTATCGCCTCAGCCATTGCATTTCTACGCCGCATCTCACCCGAGGCCACGCACGAGGTTAGCCGTCTGCTCCACGAAGGACTCAGCAATTACCGGCTTGAAAGTTCGGTTGAGATTGCTCTGCGAGCGGAGAGATTGCTCACCTACGGAATTGACGTTGAGACGAAGCACGCTCCGCCGAATCTCGTTATGCGCATCCTGGAGGATGGCTCATGGGCCGATGACCCATGGGTGCAGCAACTTTGGGCAGGCCTGCTGGCGACCTGCTGCACGATTGAAGGAAAAGACGAATCCAACGTCGCCTACATCGATCTGTTCCGGCAGCTAACTACAACGCATGCGCGCATTCTTGAGGCCGCTTGCACAAGGCCTGCCAAGTCGCGCTCAGGTCTCGGCTGGACATCGTCGCGCACGCTGACATGTACGGCAAAAGAATTGATGGAGATTGCCGGATCCTCCGACCTGATTCGAATCGGTCGCGATCTGGAGTACCTTTCTGACCTCGAACTTGTCACTGTCAAGGTCGACACGTCATTCTTCTCTCCGATCGCGGATACCAAAATCAGTCCTACAAGTCTGGGCCTGGAATTATGCGCGCGCTGCCACGGGCATCGCTCAGTAACGCCCAATTTGTATAGTTCGCCGGCGAGCGGCATGCCGACATCACCCAATAAATAGCGAGGTATTTCGACCCTGCTCAAAATTTGGGTGGCAATTGAGCTGTGGGTAGCTTTTAGTGCGCGAACGGGATCGAAAGCAAACTTGCGTTATCGAACTCGTCGGACGCGCAGGGTGTGACGTCCCGACCTGTAAAGACCAGCCACGTACACAATCGCGCGGCCCTGCGCGGAAAAAATCAGTTGGCGAATACGAAGCAGCGCGGTGCCTCGCGGGATCGACAAGAGTTCAGCGCTGCGATGGTCGGCAGTCGTGGCGTCAATCTCCTCGTCGGCATATGCCAGTTCGATTCCGCATTCCCGCTCCAACGCTCCGAAAAGCGAAATCTGATCCAGCGGAGAATCGATCGGCGGCGTCACCGTGGAGTCCGTCAAGTCCGGCACCAATCACTTTCACGGTGATCTGTTCGAGTTCATCCGCAACGCCGATTTGAACGCGAATACCTGGCAGAATAAGGCCAATGTCTTCGTCACCGGTCCCACCGGCTCGATTATCGCAACGGTCGAGCTCTCGTTGAAGCTGAATTTCTAGCCTGAAGAGCCGTCACTTAGAGTTGGTCAAATACGCACCTGAAATAGACGCGCGTTGGATGCCCCGCCACAAGCGGGGGGGCACTTTTTGTGGTCGTATCGCTGCTCATGCTAGTGCTTGGTATCGGCACCTGGATTGAAGCTCCTAAAGACAATCTCCCCTATATCAACATTCTCGTAGTGACCCCTAGATGATTATGAGCAATTCCAGCGTGAACCATACCCGTATCCGTCGTCAGTGCATCTAAACATTCCATATCGCTTCTAGCTCGATCCTCATCAGTTGCTTCGAAAGCGACACTATCAGGTTACTTTTTTCTGGGAAGCGGATTCGAACGTAACAAGAAGAGACTTAAAGGGCGCGTGACAAACGACCGATTAGAGAAGAGAATCGCTTTGTCGATGACCGAGCTGTGCCTGTTTGCAGTGTGCGCCTGCTGATGGCAGAGCACCACGGGAGAGTTTGTTAGGTCTTGTTGGTTTTGGAGGCCCAAATGAGTTCGCTGAAAAGCTGGTTCGCCAAGACGTTTCCTTCAGAGTCTGTCCCCAGGCCAGAGCGCAGGGCGACTCCCGGACTGTTGGCGATTCATCCGTCGGGAAATAGTTCAAAGATGGATGCAGTCAGAGATATCAGTGAGACCGGGCTTTATCTGGTCACAGAAGAGCGTTGGCCTAACGGTGCATCTGTACCACTGATATTGACATGCAAAGAAAAAGCGGAGAAAGTTTTGCCCCTACGCTGCCCCGTTGAGGCGCGCACCGTCCGCGTGGGTCAAGATGGCATGGGTTTGAAGTTTGTTCTTTCTGAAGGTGCGGATTTGTGGCTCTGGAAGAAGGCGGACGAAGCCGAACCGAAAAGGATCATTGAGGAGTTTCGAGCCACGCGCGCGCTTGACTTTCTTTCTAAAGTCTGTCCTTCAGCTTCGCATGAAATTGAGCTTTTGTTCAGCGAGGGATTAAGCAATATTCAAATCGCAAATGTGGTGGAGATCGCACTTCGCGCGGAGCAGATCCGAGCCCTCGATTCTGATCGACACCGTAGTATCGCTCCCGAAAAGCTGGTCCTGCCGATTATCAAACATGGGTCATGGGCTGAAGTTAGTCAAGCACAGCAGTTATGGGCCGGGCTCCTGGCATCATCCTGCACCCTCGACGGACAAGACCAATCCAACTCGAAATTCCTTAAGGTCCTCTGTCACATCGCTACAATCCACGCACGTATCTTCGTTGCCTGCTGCACCAGGGCTACCAAAACCGTGTCAGCTTCGGGCACGGTGTCTGCACTACCACTCATTTGCACCGCAGAGGAAATGAGCGAAATCGCAGAAGCCCATGATCTCGTGAAGATCGATCGCAATCTTCTTCAGCTCTTCGACCTTGGCTTGATTCCAGAACGGATGAAGTCGCAATTCTTTTCATTTAGCGAAGATGCTGATATTACTCCCACTCCTTTTGCTCTCGAACTCTTCGCACGCTGCAGTGGGCACCGCGGCGCGACGCAGGGTTTCTATCAATCAGCCGCAAATGCGAACACATTGACATTTGCAAGATAGAAGTTTTGGCACGACCTCCGCTTGGTTAGTTTGTCCTGGCGTCACCGCAATCTATATATGTTTCTTAACTGCCGCGACGAATTGCGCCCCCTTGCGGGTGCTACCGTTCGTTACTAAAGGACGTTACCTGCATCCGGCCGATTGATCAAACGTAATAGTTGACTCACTCTCAATGCACACTTTATAGAAGACAACTCTATAAGTTGTGAGAGTAAGATTCGGGGAAAGCAGTGAATCTAATGCACGTTCTGCGCTCTGAGTAGTTGATGATAGTTTCCGGTAAAACCCGAAGGTGCTGAAAACGGAGGGTAGCATGAATGCACTCAAGAGTTGGTTTGCTAAATCGACGTCGAGCGATCATACGAGGGCGGAGAGGAGACAAACTCAAGGGCTTGAAGCGATCCACTATATTGGTTCCGATTCGCAACAGGATCGCGTAAAAGACATCAGCTCAACTGGAGTGTACCTGCTGACGGAGCGTCGCTGGCCAGAGGGCTCTGTCATTCCTCTGACGTTGAAAAGTGCGTACCATCCCGAGTCTGATCTCCAGGTTTCTATCGAAGCCAAAGCCGTGCGTTGGGGTGCAGATGGAATGGGTCTATCCTTCCTGCTGCCTCCCGGCATGAATTTGCGCCTGTGGAAGAGTTCGCTCGAATACTCGGCAGTTCAGACCGAGCCTGAAGAGATACTAAAAGAATTTAGGGTTGCGAAAGCACTCGCATTTCTTCATCGCGTATGCCCGGCGGCCCGGCAGGATGTTAATCTCCTGTTTCGCGAAGGACTGAGCAACATGAGAGTTGCCGGTACGGTCGAAATCGCGAATCAGGCAGAAGATATGCTGGTGAGCGAATCAAACTCAAACCACGTAACTGCGGCTGCCAACATCATGGTGCGTATCTTGAATGATGGATCATGGGCTGAGACGCATTTGGAACAGAGTTTGTGGGCCGGTCTGTTGGCCACGTCCTGTACCCTGGATGGTACTGACCAAACCAATCTTCACTACATCGAGATACTTAGTCAGTTTGCTGCCATTCATGCGCGCATCTTGGATGCTGCGTGCAACAGAGCCACCAAGGTTGTGTCAGCGAGTGGTGTTGTTTCTGCACTCCCGCTTTCTTGCACGGCCGACGAACTAATTCAAATCTCAGGGGCGCACGATCTGGTAAAGATTGATCGCAACCTGCTACAACTGTCCGACCTCGCTCTGATCGCTGTAAGAGAGAAATCAAAATTCTTCTCCTACACCGAAGAAGCAAACATCACGCCCACAAGCATCGGTCTTGAACTCTTTGCCCGCTGCAATGGTCATCGCGGCGCCGCTCGCGAATTCTACGGCCTCGAAACAGCCGCCTCTTCGTCTCCTTTCCATCAATAGCTGTGGCTTGGCGGGTTAGACATCAGCGGGGCTCCAAATAGTCCCGCCTATACCCGCAACACTCTTGCGCGGGAAAAACAAATCTGCGCACCTCCAGCGCCTCTATCCAATCTCGCGTTCCCGGCCCCTTCGATCGTTGGCCATGAGCTTGCGTTCAGCCGTGCCACTAGGTTGGGCGTGCGAAGAGTTGTCCCTGTCGAACGTTTCTCGTCGATGTGTGATGCGAGGCACAGCCAATGCATTTCTCAATAGTTAGCATCCCCGTTAGAAAAGCCATTTAACCCCCTTGAAACCCGGAAATATCGAAGGTGCCGCAAAGCGGCGGCAGGGCGAACGTGTAATTACACCAGGAGGTAGCATGAGGTCATCGACGAGCTGGTTTAAGAAACCGTCTTTCGCGTACCGTGAAAGATCCGAGAGACGGTCTGCACCAGCGCTCGCAGCTTACCATTGGGACGGTTCGACACCGAAGCAGGACTGCGTCCGCGACATTAGCTCGACCGGCGTTTACCTGCTGACGCAAGACCGCTGGGCTCCTGGTGAAGTAGTTTCATTAACGCTGCAAAGAATAGGTCCGCTGCAAAAAGCTCCAGAGCGCCAGATCGCCGTGCAGGCAAAGGCGATTCGCTGGGATGAGAGTGGTGTTGCCTTCTCATTTGTGATGCCAAAAGGTTCAGATCTGCGGCTCTGGGAGAGTCCTCTTAAAAGCTCGACTCAACAGTCAGAGCCGGAAGACATCCTCCGTGAGTTCAAGACCGCCAAAGCACTCGCATTTCTGCGCCGCATTTGTCCTCAGGCAATTACTGAGATTACGCATACGCTTCGCGAGGGTCTGAGCAATTACCGCCTTGACAGCGCAGTTGACGTCGCCCTCCAGGCGGAAGAGATGCTGACCTTTGAGCCGGACACAGATCGCATGCTCGCGCATCCGCAAGTCATCATGCGTATTCTTGAGGGTGGATCGTGGGCTGATGCCGATTGGGTTCGTCAACTGTGGGCCGGTCTGCTGGCCACCGCCTGCACGCCTCGCGCGGAAGATCGGTCGAACCTTTCCCACATTAGCTTACTCAGTCAACTGACAACCATTCACGCACGTATCTTCTCCGCCGCTTGCGAAAAGGCAGTGATGGTCGCTTCCGGACCAGTTTACATATCGGCCGCTCCGATCACCCGCACCGCGGCAGAAATGATTCAGATCACCGGCTCGCGCGACCTAGTCAGAATTGATCGCGATGTGCAGCATCTTTCCGATCTTGAATTGATTCCGAAGCGCGTCAAGTCTCAATTTTTCTCAGTGATCGAAGAGGCCAATATCACCCCGACTTGCCGCGCGATGGAGTTGTATGCACGGTGCAAAGGGCATCGAGGAGCACCGCAGGAATTTTTCAGCTCAGTCCCTGCGGATGCGTCTGTCATGGCATATCATCAATAATTTCCAGTCATACATCTCTATGTAAAAACCGCCCGTCTTTGCAGATAATGTATGCAGGGATGGGCGGTAATTTCTTGTCACTAGAAGCCAATCAATTAACGTCCGGAACGGCCGATTTTTCCTTCCGCTGATCGTCGATCGCAAATCCGTCTGGCAACTGAAAGTACTTGGGGTCCACTTCCGTCACCGAGATGTCGCTCAACTTAAAGGTCTGCGTACCGATGCGCGGATCACTCACGATCGAGATCAGGTTGACTCCGAGCCTGGTTGAGCGCCAGTACTCGCGCACAAACGTCATCGGCTGATCGTTGCCCATCGCTCCCGCTTTCACCGTTGTGGTGTCGCGTGTGCCGACGGTTTCAACTCCCTCAATGTCGCGTATTCCCAACTCTTCATGCGTGACAATGCCCATGCCGCGCGGCAGTGGTCCGGTCTTCATCACCCCCTCAGGCCGCTCTACGGGGAAGTAAGTATCAAGCACGCACGTGTTGTGTTTGCGTCCCATCAGAAAGCAGTCGTACCCCGTGTGCGCATTGGGATCGTAGATTTGAATCACATTCATTTCCGACTTATAGTTTCCGTTTTTCGGCACCAGCAGCCAGCGCTCTTCATAGATGCGCCCATCGCGATCGCGCGCAACTTTGCGTTGATTCATGACTGTTGAGGAGCCGCCGCCGGCCAGCGGCCGCGCCCACTCCGTGTGCACCGTGGCTGTGAAAGGGGCGTTATGCAGCGGAGGAATATAGATGCTCTGCAGGACCTGCGAAACCCCGCCGTCAAGGTGCGTCCCCGGGGTCCACTCCTGCTGTGCTGATGCCGATGCCGCGATGGCAAATATTAATATGCCCAGGGCTTTCATGTGCCCGCCTTCCGCCAGCCGAATTCGAGTAGCCGTATTGTGCCATAAAGAACGCTCGCCTGGCATTGGTCATTTTCTTGAGCGAGGCCGGCTTCCTACATTGGTTGGGCATTACCTTTCAATAACCGCTCCACCGCTGCGTGCAGTATCGCGGTGATTGTCGATTCGCTTTCGTCGGGGCCGAAGCGGATCGGTTCTCCCACGCGCACCTGGAGAGTCCCCGAACGAAACCAACGGCGTTTGCCTGCTTTGAGTTCGCCAAGCCCTAGAATCGCCACAGGTAGCACGGCCGTTTGCGAAAGCTTCGTCAGCAACCCGATACCCGGCCGGAACCGTGCCAGCGCACCTTCCGCCGACCGAGTGCCTTCAGGAAAAACCAGTACGTTGTATCCGCGATCCAGAGCGTCGCCGGCGTGCGCAAAGCTGCGCTGAAAATCGAGCCGCCGCGGCAACGGAAACACATTGTAAAGCGCGGTCAGCAGCCCGTAAGCCACCGGTCCCGTCAACATCCATTGCCTCTTGCCGGGTCGGCGCTCGGGATTGCGAAAGTGTCTGAAATCCTCAAGCATCTCGCCCGACATCGCTGCTGCCACGCGCCGCCTGACGCTTCCCGGCAGCGAGTATTGCACTAGCGGACCGTCATAGGCTGTGACGTGATTGCAGATGATCAACATTGGCTCACGGCCTTCAAGGCCCTGCGGCACAACCACGCTGGGATTAGCCAGCAGCCAGACCAGAGGTTGAGCGATCAACTCAAGAAACGCGGTCCGCAACCACGTGACCGGCCACATCCAGGGCCAGTGCGCATAGATAACCTTCTCCGTCACGACCTCCGCTGAATTTTCAGGAGCACTCGGGCCGGCATCCTCTGCCACTGCATCTCTGCTCTGCCCATCGGCGTTCTCTTTGGCAACCGATTTGAGTGGGGCGGCCGCTTCAGTTACCGGTGCGCTTCCGTCCCTTTCTACGCGCGGCCGTGGCGCCTCCATCGTGATCAGCCGCCGTAAGTCTCCCAGCGTTCGCGCCTTCTCCACCGCGCCCTCAGCGATCGGGGCACGCAACCGATCCTCGAGCGCCGCCGTCAGCTGCACCATCCCGAGGCTGTCCAAGTGAAAATCCTCCGCCAGGCGCGTCTCGTCTCCCGAGCAGGTAGGCGTTTCTCCGGCTATCTGCCCAATCAGCGTGACCAGCCAATCGCCACCGGCATTTGGGGCGGCTGTTACAACCGCGCCGGGTGCAGCCTGCTTTTGCTCGAGCCATGCCGCCACTACCGAACGCCGCACTTTGCCCGTCGAGGTCCGTGGCAAATCCGGCACGGGCCACACTGCCCAGCGCCGCATCTGCTGAAAATCAGCAAGCCGCGCGTTCGCACCGCTCACCGCTCTGGCCGCTTCCGCTTCCGTTCCGCCGCGCACCGCGAGCACCGCACATGGCTCGGGCCCCGCCGCCGTTTCCATCGCCACCACCGCGCAGGCAGCGACCTCCGGCTGTTCGTCGAGTGCGGCTTCGAGGTCTTCGGGATGCACGTTCAATCCCGCTGCCGTAACAATCGTCTCGCTCTTGCGGCCCATGAATCGCAACTCGCCGGTAGCCTGTGCTTCCGCCAGATCGCCCGTCGCCAGCCACTCGTCAGCGCGCTGGCGCAATGCCCCCCCACTCCATGTTGCGCTGGAAATCATCGGCCCGCGCACCAGCACTTCGCCGTCTGCCCCCAGCTTCACTTCGCGACCCGGCAGGGGCTTTCCAATCGATCCCTTTGCGACGTGAAACGGGTGATTCAGCGTGATCAGCGCCGTCGTTTCCGTCATGCCGTATCCCTGCACCAGCACGAACCCCAGCGCATTCCAAAACTGCTCAAGTGGACTCGCCAGCGCTCCACCGCCCGAGATCATCGCCCAGAACTTCAAGCCAAATGCCCGGTGTATATCGCGAAAAACCCACCACCGTTTCCACGCTGAAATTCCCTTGGCAGCCGCAATCCGCTCCGTCAGGCCGGGCCTGCTCATCTCCAAGTGCGTTTTCAGCAATGCCAGCACCCTCGGTACCGCAGCAAGCACTGAGATGCGTTCCTT
>ODAK010002868.1_pt1 | contig 18010 bp, 14 predicted proteins | sample 1539591 | NCBI WGS metagenome assembly ODAK01 (sample SAMEA3539303, study PRJEB22396) | soil metagenome | biome: tundra; feature: field; material: soil | place: USA | collected 2010-05 | depth 0.15 m
ACCAGGCGCTCGCAGCGCTCGGGGAACTGGTAGGAGAACTGCATCGCGATGCCGCCACCCAGCGAATGGCCGACCACGGTCGCGCGCTCGATGCCGAGCGCCCCACCGAGGTCGCGCAGCGCATTGGCCAGGGCGCCGAGCGAGTAATCGCCGGCGCTCTTGGACGAGCTCCCGTGGCCGGGAAGATCGACCGCGACGACCTGGTGCTGGCGGGCGAGACCGTCGAGAACCGGCTCCCAGGTGTGCCAATCGCCGCCGATCCCGTGGATCAGGAACACGGCCGGGCCCTGGCCACCGGTGACGTAGGCGAGCTCACGGCCGTGGAGCCGGAGCGAGCTGTGGGTGAGCGTCGTGGAGGTCATGTAAACAGAGGTTACACGACGGGTTACAATCTAACCGTGTCAGCGACCCAGCAGCCGCGCGCCCTCGTCCGCCGGGCTCGCGAGCGCAAGATCATCGACGCGACCCGGGCCCTGTTCGACGAGCGCGGCATGCAGGAGGCCAGGATCGACCGGATCGCCAGGCGGGTCGGCATCAACAAGGCCCTCATCTACCGGAACTTCGCGTCCAAGGAGGAGCTGTTCGCGCTCACCACGACGACGTACCTGGATGAGATCATGGCGCTGCTAGCGGGCGTCCACGAGCACGCCGACGCCCCCCGTGAGCGCCTCCGTCGCGGCTTTGAGGCGTTCGCCGATTACGGGATCGCCCACCCGGCGTTCCTGGACTGCGCGCTGTCGGTGCTGCGCCAGCCTGGCCGTGAGCTGCGCGCCCAGGTCTCCGACGCGGTCTGGCGGCGCCTGGGCAAGGCGATGGGCGCCTGCATCGGATGGCTGGCCGACGTGCTGGCCGAACTGGACGTGGCCGAGCCGGATCTACGCGCCAACCAGCTCTACCTCCAGGCGATCGGCGTGCTGCATCTCGCTCGCTCGGGCGTGGCGGTGCGCCGGACCGGGCCGGGGGGCGCCGAGGGGTTTGCGGTCAGCGTCGAGGACGTGCGCTGCGCATGCGTGGAGCTGGCCCTCGCCGCCGTCGGGCCTGCGGCCTGAGCTGATCACCGGACGCCGCCGCGGGGCCTGCGGGGCGCTTCCCTCGCTGGTCAGGCTCACGGCGGCTCCGCCTGGGATCACGCGCGGCGCCTGCGCGGCCGGGAGGGTTGGGACGAGCACGCCGCGCTCACGGACGAGGGCGTGGTGATCCTCGGGGGACTCGCCCAGCCCGGAGCCTCTCCGGCGGATCGGGGGCCCCCGATCCGGTTGGCGTTCTTCGGCCAGAGCCAGACGGCGCCGCTGGCCGTGGCGGTGATCGACCCAAGCAGTTGCCAGGGTGTGCAGCTGATGGTCCGCGGCCGCCGACAGCCGACGCTCAGCAGCGCGGCGTCGCCCGGTTCGGGTATCTCGGCCACGCGTTCGCTGGTCCGCAGCCACCCTTCCATCACGCGCCCGCGCATCTCGAACGGACCGGCGTCGGGCTTGCTCAGCAGCGCGTCGGTCTGGGCGGGATCGCACCGGAGCAACAGACCGCCCCGGCCGCTGACGCTGACCGACATGTGGCCGCCGATCAGGAACGCCAGCCCGCCGAACATGCGCTTCTCGGTGACATCGGCCCCGGTCGCGACCAGTTCACGAACGCGGTTGGCAAGATCCTCGTCGTAGGCCATCGGTGAAATATCTCGGTTTCGGCGCTCCGCACCCGACATCGCGCGGGCAATCGGTGACTTGAACCCTCGGGAGTGTCGTGGTCTTTGTCCGGCCGGCCCTGCGGCTCCCGCATAGGATGGTGACGTTGAGTGGCGGTGAGGACCCGAGGGGTTGGAATGGGCGGGAACGGACGATTCTCTGAGTGGGTCTCAGGCGAGCCGGTGCCCGGGTCATCAGAGAGCGGGCTGAGCGCTCAGCAGCGCTGGATCCTGCTCGCCGCCAGCCTCGCGGTCGGGCTGGCGTTCCTTGACGAGACCGCAGTCGTCACGGCGCTGCGCACGATCCAGCGCGAGTTCAACGCGACCAGCGCCGAGATTCAGTGGGTGATGGGCAGTTACCTGCTCGCGCTCGCTTCCCTGATGGCGACCGCAGGACGGCTGGCCGACCTCTACGGCCGTCGCCGTCTGTTCCTGATCGGCGCGGGGCTCTTCGGCATCGGTTCGATCGCCTGCGCCGCGGCCCCCAGCGAGGAGTGGCTGATCGCGGCGCGGGCCGTGCAGGGCTCCGGTGGCGCGCTGCTGATGCCGCTCGGGATGGCCAACGCGACGGCGGCGCTGCCCGAGGAGCGCCGCGGGTGGGTGATCGGAATCGTGTCCACGGGGGCGACGGTGTTCCTGGCGCTGGGGCCGCTGATCGGCGGCGGACTTGTGGAGTTGGCGAGCTGGCGCTGGATCTTCCTGATCAACGTGCCGGTGATCGCCGCGATCCTGGCGCTCGCGTTGCGCTTTCTTCCTGAGACGCGAGGCTCCAAGCGGGAGCGGCTCGACTTCGGCGGCTTGCTGCTTCTGGTCGGGGGCCTCGTGTCGATCGTCCTCGCCCTGCTGAACATGCAGGATTGGGGCCCGGGTGCGCCGGTGACGGTGACCTTGCTGTGCAGCGGGGTCGGGCTGGTGATCGCGTTCGTGGTCGTCGAGCGCCGCGTGGCCCAGCCGCTCATCGACCTCGGGATGCTGAGAATCCCGGCGGTCACCGGCTCCCTTTGTGCCCTGTTTGCGATTCAGTTCGCGATCCTCGGACTGACCGTCTATCTGACGCTTTATCTACAACACGTACTCGGATACAGCCCTGCCGCGGCGGGGGCGCTGACGTTGCCGACCGTGGCCGCCGCGCCGCTGCTCGCGGGGTGGGTGGGGCGGGCGACAGATCGCATCGGGACACGGCTTCTCACCTCGGGCTCGATGCTCCTGGCCGGCGTCGGACTCGGAGCCATCGCCCTGCTCGCCGATCAACGGAAGGTGGTGCTGCTGCTGCCGGCGTTTCTTGCCTTCGGCATCGCCCGGCCGATCGCCACGGTCGCGGCCTCTGCGGGGGCTGTCGGGGCGATCGCGCGGGAGGCACGCGGGTTATCGTCGGCCCTGGTGACCCAGGCGCGCCAGCTCGGCGCGGTGCTGGGAGTCGCAGTGCTCGGCCTGGTCCTCACCGGCCTCGAACTGGCTCGCCGTCACCAGCTGCTCCTAGGCGTGGACGCCAGCTTCGGCCACCGCCGACGCGAATACCTCGATGGGATCCTGGCCGGCTCCAGTGAGGCGCAGACGATGCTAAGGGCGCTCTCGCCGGTCAAGCAACACGCCGCGCGCGAAGCGGCCGCGATGTCGTTCGTAACCGGCTTCCGCGCCGCGATGCTCGTGGCCGCGCTGGTCGCTGTGTCGGCGGCAATCGCCAGCTGGCTGCTGATGCGGCCGCTGGCCCCGCGCTCGGCGCCCGCAGAAATTGATTCACCATCACTGCGACCCGCCTGAGGCCCTACAGACGGCCCGCACGCCGCGCGGGAGGGTGCCGGCGGTGGCCGCCGTGTCTAGACTGGCGCGACGCCGACCGGGGGTTGCGTTTCAACTTGCGCCAGTTTTGCGACGGCTGTGCCCAACAGCTTGCGTCGGTTCGTCAGCAACTGAGCTGGATGTCCCTGAGCTGCCTTCCGAGCTCAGGTGATGGGAGAAGGAGTCGATGTTCTGACGTTGCGGCGGGGCGTTGCCAGTGCGCGCAGCTCTGCCTCCAGCAGCGCCGGGAGGAGGCGGACCTCGGGTAGCGCGTCAGGGTCGGCGTAGCACCCAATGAACAGCTCTTTGCGGTAGCGGACCATTCCGATCGCGAGCGCGCGTCCCTCGGCGATCGGGACGACCGAGTAGACCTCCTGTAGTTCACAGCCAAGCAGGTGGACGGCACCGCGGGGACCGGGCGACTGCGAGACGGTCAGGTTGAACACCCGCTTGGAGGCCATTGCCTTGGTCAGCGGCGAGCGCAAGGGTGCGGGCAAGCGCCCGCCGGCGGCGTACAGGGTCTGCATGTTCTCGCCGCGGCCGCTGTCTTTGAGCCGCAGCATCTGAGCGCGTACCCACTCAAGCCGCTCGTCGGGTGAGGCGAGGTTGACCGGTAGCTGGATATAGACCATCGAGATTCTGTTGCCGGGTCCGATCTCACCGGCGCCACGCATGCTGATCGGGACCATCGCCTTAAACGGCGCGCTTGGGGCTTCTCCCCGCCGGATGGCGAGCTCGCGGAGCGCCCCGGCGACCATCGTCAGGCCGATGTCGTTGAGTGTCTCGCCGCTCTGGCGGGCTGCGCGCAAGTCCGGCCGCGCCGCGTGATAGCCCACGAGCGTGCGCCGCGCCCCGGTGGGCACGTTCAGGACGGAATCGGGCGCGCGTGGCAGCAGGTCCTGGCGGGCGGCGTGCACCACGCGGACCGCGTCACGAACCGCCGTGCCGACGGTGATGGTGGGGCGAGCCGCCACCGCGGCCGTCGCTCTGAGCACTGCAAGCGCCTCATCCGCGGGTCGCCTCAGACGCTGCAGCGCCCCGCGCTCCGGGGTCTCGGGAGCGGTCGATATCGAGTCAGCCGGCCGCTTGGAGATGGCGGTGGGGGCGATGTCGACTATCAGGCCGACGATCTGCAACGCCGCCATCCCGTCGACCAGCGCGTGATGGATCTTGCCTATCAGTCCCACCCGGTCGTCCTCCAAACGCGGGATCAGGGCGATCTGCCACAGCGGTCGGGAACGATCCAGTGGCTCTGAGAGGAGCGAGTCGCGCAACGCAGCGAAGGCGTCGTAGCTCACGGCCTCATCGGGCTCGCTGGCCGTCACGACGTGCGCCGCGATGTCGAAATCGCGATCCTGCACCCAGCGGGGCTCGGTGAGACCCAGTGCTGTGCTCTGCAGCTTCCATCGGCACCATCCGATGTCGTCCAGTCTGGCCGTGGCGCGTTCCCGCAAGCTCTTCAACGTCGGGCGATCCCCGTGGTCCGGCGCCGCGAAGAGTGCGCTCCACCCCACATGCATGTGGGCACGCGAAGAATCCAAGCGCAAGAAGGAACCGTCCAAGGGCGACAGCCGCCCGCCCGCCCAGCTGTCGGCGCTCATCGTGCGGTGTCCATTTGGTCCGGGCGGCGCATCGCCGGCGCGTGCACCTCTGCGGGCCTGACTTTCATCGCCACAATGTCTCAGGAGTCGGGACTCATCACCGAGATTCCCGACATCCGGGGGGGTCTGTCGAGGATGCGCTTGACAACGATCCAATTGATCGGTGCTCTGGGTAGTGAATGATCGATACCCAGCTGACGGCTGCACGCTCGCAACGTGCCCACGCGATCCCAGCCCTCGAGCTGCTGGTTGACATCCTCTCGGGTGCAAGCTCCGAGATGGATCGCAGCGGCTTTTACTCGCATCTCGCCGAAGCGGTCTGCCGGCTCGCGGGGATGCGGCGGGCCGTTGTGTTTCGGTATGACGAGGCGACCCACAGCGTTGTGGCGGCCGGGTCGCACGGCGTCGACCTGGATTGTTTCTCGCGTGTCGATATCAGCATCGACTCGGCTCCAGAGGCGGCGCGTGCGCTGGCGGAGGACCGGGTGGTAGAGGTGCGACCGCCCGCGGTGCACATGATCGCGTCGGAGTTCGCGAGCCTCGTCGGCGAGCACCCTTTGGTATATGTCCCGATGGCGGCGGCCGGTCGCTGGCCGGGGGTGATCATCGCCGAGCCGTTGACCGACGCGTCGCCGCTGGACGACGGGCGCCGGGATCTGTTGTGGACGCTCGGCAAGACGCTCGCGCTCGCTTCGGTCTCGCGGATCGCGACTTTCAACGGTGAGCGTGCGCGCGAGCTTCAAGAGCGGATCGACCTCGCGCGCGATATTCACGACAGCGTTGTGCAGCGCGTGTTCGGGGTGTCGATGGCGCTGTCGAATGGACCAGTCGCGGAGGAGACCCGCACCCGCTGCGAAGGCGAGCTCCAGACCGCGCTGGACGATCTTCGCTCCGCGCTGCAGCGGCCGCTTGGACGTGTTGCCCGCGCGAGCCAGACCACGTTTGCTGCCGAGCTCGAGCGGATTCCGACCGACGTGCCCGACCTGACGTTGACTGTCGAGGGCTCGGTGCCGCCGATCCCGCTGGCGCTCGAGGCGCTGATGCAGTCGGTGCTGGCAGAGGCGGTGCGCAACGTGCGTAAGCATGCGAACGCGAGCGCGCTGCTGGTGCGCGTGCGTCAGGTCGACGGGCTTCTGGCGCTCGAGGTCGAGAACGACGGGGTCGGCGAGCGAGCGCGGGTCGGGGCGCCCGGCATGGGCCTTCGGCTGGCGGCGCTCGAAGCGCTCCAGGTCGGCGGCGTAGTGGAGTTCGGCGAGTGCGTGCCCGGCATCTGGCAGGTGCGGCTCGCGGTTCCGGAGCCGGCCCCATGACCGGCGCGGCGGGACTCGAGCAGCCGATCCGGATCTTGATCGTCGACGATCACGATGTTGTGCATTGGGGTTTTCGTCTGATGTTGAGCGACCTTCCCTGGGTCGAACGCTCACTCCCTGCCCGCAGCCGTTCGGAGGCGATCGAGCTGACGCAGCGCTTTACGCCGCAGGTCGCGCTGATCGACCTGTTCGTCGGCGAGGAGTCGGGCCCGGAGATCTGCGAGCGCCTGCATCTCGTGGCCCCCGGGATCAAGGTCCTGCTGGTGTCGGGAGCCGGCCGGATCTCCTCCACCGCCGTGCGCGCATGCGGCGCGGTCGGCTTTGTACCCAAGTCCTGGCCGGCCGCGGACATCGCGCGCGCGGTGAGGATGGTCGCGCTCGGGATGTCGATCATCGAGCCGGAGACCGACTCTCCGCTGGGCCCCGGACCGGCCTTGACCGAACGCGAGCAGGACGTGCTCAAGCTCGTCGCTGCGGGAGCCACGAATCGCGAGATCGCCGTGTCGCTGCACTTATCCCCACACACGGTCAAGGAGTACGCGAGCGCGCTGTATCGCAAGCTCGAGGCTCGCAACCGCACCGAAGCCGTCCAGCGGGCGCGGCGGTTGGGCGTCCTGGCCTGAGCCGCCGGTCAAGCCGCGCGCAGCGCTGCCCAGGAACCCCCCGCCACCCCCACCGTCGTGGGTTGTGTCCCCCCCGGATGCGGGGTCCGGGTGGCGAGCGCACAAGCGGTGACGCACAGTGAGTGTCGTGCTTGGTCAGACGCCCACCGCAATTGTCTTCCCCGGTCAGGGGAGCCAGACCGCCTCGATGCGCGATCTCGTCGCGGCCACCCGGCCGGATCTCCTGCAAGCGGTCTGCGGGCTCGTCGGCGAGGACCCGTTTGACCGTGTCGATGAGTCGACGCGCTACGCGCAGCCGGCGATCTTCTGCGCCTCGATGGCGTCCTGGACGCGGCTCGCCGACCGAGTCGCACCGGTCGCGATGGCGGGGCATTCGCTGGGAGAACTGAGCGCGCTCGCAGCGGCCGACGGGCTTGACGAGCTCGATGCGTTGCGCTTGGTCGTTCTGCGGGCTGACCTCATGGCGAGGTCGGGGCAGGCCAATGGCAATGGGACGATGTTGGCGGTGGTCGGTGGGACGCCCGCTCGTGGCGCTGCTCTGGCGTCGCGGCATGGCGTCGTTGTCGCCAACGACAACGCGCCCGACCAGGTGGTCCTCTCCGGCGCCAGCGCCGAGCTCGAAGCCGCAGCGGCGGCCGCCAAGGCGCAGGGGCTCCGGAGTATCGCCTTGCCGGTGGCGGGCGCTTTCCATTCATCGCATATGGCTGCGGCCGTGGAGCCATTCCGTGCAGCGCTTGCCGAGGTCGAGTTTCGCCTGCCCGTGGTTCCGGTGCTGTCGTGCACAAGCACACGTGCGTTCGTGGATCCCGCCGCCGAGCTGGCAAACGCTCTCGTGCGCCCGGTGCGCTGGCGCGAGACGATGCTCGCCCTCGCCGCCGCAGGCGCGAACACCTTCATCGACGCCGGACCCGGCCGCGTTCTCGCCCGGCTTGCGCCGCGGTGCGCTGCCGGCGTCGCCGCCGCCACCGCCGACACGCTCCTGGAGAGCGCAGATGTCGCTGCTTGACGTGACCAAGGAGAGCCGCGCGGACGATCGCGTGCGCCGCTATCGTCGGGCCGGAATCGCCGGGCTGGCGGCCGCCCTGCCCGTCGGCATCGTGAGCAACCCTGAGATCGCCGCACGGATCGGGGTTGACCCGGAGTGGATCGTCCGCCGAACGGGCATCGTTAGCCGGCATCGGCTCTCGGAGAGCGAAACGCTCACGGACCTTTCCGTCACCGCGGCGCGTGATGCGTTGGAGCTAGCCGACGTCTCGGCGAGCGATCTCGATGCGGTCCTGGTGGCTACTTCGAGCTCGGATCACGTGATGCCGCAGGCCGCGCCGCTGCTCGCGCACGCGCTCGGAGCACGAAACGCGATGGCCTGGGACGTGGGGCTCGCGTGCACAGGCTTCCTCGCGGGCCTCGAGCAGGGCGCCGCGCTGGTCGAGAGCGGCCGCGCTGGAGCAGTCCTGCTCGTCGCTGCCGAGGCGCTGTCGCGGGTGACCGATCACGATGACCGCCGGACTGCGGCGCTGTTCGGCGACGGAGCCGGAGCCGCGGTGATTCTGGAGGGTGGCTCGTGGAGTCTCGGGCCGTCGGTGATCCGCGCCGACGGAACCGACGCGGGGGCTCTGATCGTCGAGCACGATGAGCGACTGGTGCGGATGGACGGCCAGCTGGTCTTCCAGCGCGCGATCGCGAGCATGGAGGATGCGTGCCGCCGGGTGCTCGACCGCGCCGAGCTGACGATCGAGGACATCGACCTCGTCGTGCCCCACCAGGCCAACGCACGCATCACAGCTGCCCTGCGCGAGCGACTCGGCATCCGGGAAGCACGTGTCGCGGACAACATCGATACCGTCGGCAACACCGGCGCGGCCTCGATCCCGCTCGCGCTCGCTCAGACCCACGCCCCTGAGCACGGACGCATGCTGTTCACGGCTTTCGGGGCGGGGTTCGCTTACGGGGCGATGCTGGTGGAGACGGGCCGGTGAGTCGGCCCGTCGGCGCCGTTGCGCTCGTGACCGGCGATCTTCCGGCCGAGCTGCTCGGCGCGGTGCCCGTGCGCCGTGCCTGGCCGGCCGCGAGAGGTCGCCGCCGCAGTGCGCTTCCTAGCCTCTGACGCCGCCTCGTACATAACCGCCGCGACGCTGTTCGTCGACGGCGGGATGAGCGCCTGACAAACGACCCACACAGGAGACAACCATGTCAGTGACCACGACCACGATCGAAACCACCATCTTCAAAGCGCTTGAGCAACTCGAGGCCGAGCCGGACAGCATTTCTCGTGAGGCCGGATTTGAGCAGCTGGACATCGACTCGCTGGACCTCGCCGAGCTGGCCCAGATCATCGACGAGGAATACGGCGTCAAGATCAAGGGCGCCGACATGGAATCGCTCAAGACGGTCGGCGACGTGATCGACTACGTCGCTGCGCGGGCCGCGTGATGCGGCAGGTCGTGATCACCGGGCTGGGCGCGGTGACCCCGCTCGGGGTCGGCGCCCGCACGCTGCACGAGCGCTGGAGCGCAGGGACATCCGGCATCGAAGGCGGGGAGGGCGCGTGCACGGACTTCGAGCCCACCGACTTCATGTCGCGCAAGGAGGCCCGGCGCGCTGACCGCTTCACCCAGCTCGCCGTCGCCGCGGGCGACGAGGCGCTCGCCGAGGCCGGATGGGACAGCGAGCTGCCCTACGACCCAGACCGTATCGGCAGCGTGATCGGCAGTGGGATCGGCGGCATCGGCACGATCGAGAGCAACCACGGCACCCTGCAATCCCGCGGTGCCGGCCAGGTCTCGCCGCTGGCCGTGCCGCTGATGATGGGCAACGCCGGGGCGGCGGCGCTCTCACTCCGCTACGACCTCCGCGGCCCGATCTTCGGCGTCATGTCGGCCTGTGCGGCCGGCGCCCACGCGATCGGCACCGCGACACGGCTGATCCAGCACGGCGACGCCGATGCCGTTATCACGGGCGGTGCCGAGGCCGCGCTGACGCCGCTGACGCGTGCCGCGTTCGCGGCCATGAGCGCGCTCTCGCCGACGGGTGTCTCACGGCCGTTCGACGCGCGCCGGGACGGGTTCGTGCTCGCCGAGGGCGCCGCCGTTCTGGTGCTCGAGGACGAACAGGCGGCACGGGCTCGCGGCGCACGGATCCTCGGCGTAGTCCGCGGCTACGGCACGACCGGCGACGCGCACCACCTCACCGCCCCCGACGCCGGCGGCAACGGCGGCGCGAAGGCGATCAAGGCAGCACTCCGCGACGCCGGCATCAGCCCCGCCGAGGTCGCCTACGTCAACGCGCACGGCACTTCGACACCGCTTAACGACCGCTCCGAGACCGCCGCGCTCAAGCGCGCGCTCGGCGAGTTCGCCGGGCGGATCCCGGTGTCCTCGACGAAGTCGGCGATCGGCCACACGCTCGGCGCCTCCGGCGCGATCGAGGCGGTCGCCATGCTGCTGGCGCTCCGCGACCGCATCGCCCCCCCAACGCTCGGCTGGGAGGAGCCCGAGGAGGGACTCGATCTCGACTATGTGCCGGGCAGCGCACGCCCGCTGGACCTTGCCCACGACGCGATCGGGATCTCCAATTCGTTCGGCTTCGGCGGTCACAACGTGACGCTCTGCCTGCAAGGCACGGCGTCATGACGACGAAGCTCTCGCTCGCGCCACGTCCCGCGGAGACACTCGGACCGATGGAACGCCTGGAGACCCTGTGCGACCCCGGCTCGATCCAGCTCGTCCGCGGCGACGTCGTCTCACGCCGAATGGGAAGCCGGACCGCGGCGGGAGACGGTGTGATCGGCGCCACCGGTCGGGTCGACGGCCGGCCGATTGCCTGCTTCGCCCAGGATCCCGCCTACCTGGGCGGTTCCCTGGGAGAGGCGCACGCCGACACGATCTGCCGCGTGATGACCGTCGCGGGGCGGGCGCAGATCCCGCTCGTCGGGTTCGTCGAGTCCGCCGGGGCGCGGCTGCAGGAAGGCGTCGCCGCGCTGTGCGGCTACGGCCGGATCTTCCGCGCCAACACTCTGCTCTCGGGCGTCGTCCCGCAGATCAGCGTGATCTGCGGCGCCTCCGCCGGCGGCGGCTCCTACTCCCCAGCGTTGACCGATTTCGTCGTCATGACCAAGCGGGCATCGATGTTCCTGACCGGCCCCGGAATCGTGCGTGAGGTGACCGGCGAAGACGTCGATGCGGCAACGCTCGGCGGTCCCAAGGTGCACGACCGCAACGGCGTCTGTCAGCTCGTGTGCGAGGACGACGTCGATGCGGCATGGACAGTACGCGACCTGCTCGACCATCTGCCCCAAAACTCGGGTGCGAACGCCAACCGCTGGCCGACGGCCGAGCCGTCACCGGGCCTGCCCGACGGACCGATCCCGGTCGACAATCGCAAGGTCTACGACGTGCGGGACGTTGCCAGGACGCTCGTCGACGGCGGGCGCCTGCTCGAGGTCAGCTCCCGGTGGGCACGAAACGTGACGACGGCTTTCGCTCGCATCGACGGGCGCGCCGTCGGCGTAGTCGCCAACAACCCCCGCTACCTCGGCGGCGTCCTGGACGCCGAATCGGCCACCAAGGCAGCCCGCTTCGTACGCACTTGCGACCTCTACGGCCTCCCGCTGCTGGTCCTGGTCGACACGCCGGGCTTCCTGCCCGGGACCAAGCAGGAGTACGGCGGCGTGATCCGCCACGGCGCAAAGCTCGTCCACGCGTTCGCCGCCGCCACCGTCCCGCGGATCACGGTGGTGCTACGCAAGGCCTTTGGCGGGGCGTTCATCGCGATGAACAGCCGCGACCTCGGCGCCGACCTCGTGCTCGCGTGGCCGCGGGCTGAGATCGGCGTGATGGGACCCAAGCAGGCCGTCGACCTCGTCCACCGCCGCGAGATCGCCGCCGCCGACGATCCCTCCGACGCGCGCGATCGCCTCGCCATCGCATACGCCGCCGAGCACCTCACCGCCGCCTCCGCGGCCGCCGAGGGCGTGATCGACGAGATCGTGCCGCCGTCGTACACGCGTGATCGGATCGTCGCAGCGCTACAGACCCTGTCCGCACCCGAGCGGCCGTTCCGGCCCGCGCGCAACATCCCCCTGTGATCGGCATGTTAGGCCGCAAGCTCCTGATCACGGGTGTCGTCAACCGCCACTCGATCGCGTTCGAGGTCGCCCGCCAGGCACAGGAGGCGGGCGCCGACGTGATCCTGACCAGCTTCGGGCGGGCCCGGCGGATGACCGAACGGGCCACCGGCCAGCTTTCCCAGCCGGCCGAAGTGCTCGAGCTCGACGTCAACCGGCCCGACGATCTCGCCCGCCTCGCCGTCGATCTGCACGAGCGCTGGGGTCGCGTCGACGGCGTCCTGCACGCCGTCGCCTACGCCCCCGCCGACGCGCTCGGCGGGGACTTCCTGGCCACGTCTCCGGAGTCCGCCGAGACGGCCTTCCGCACGAGCGCGTTCTCGCTCAAGGGACTCACCGCCGCGCTGCTGCCGCTGCTAAAGCTCGCCCACGGCGGCGGCGCCGTGGTCGGCCTCGACTTCGATGGGCAGGTCGCCTGGCCCGTATACGACTGGATGGGTGTCTCCAAGGCGGCACTCGAAGCCGTGGCGCGCTACCTCGCTCGCGACGTCGGGCCCCAAGGCGTCCGCGTCAACCTCGTGTCCGCCGGGCCCCTCGAGACACTCGCGGCGGGGGGCATCCCCGGCTTCGACAAGCTCGCCGACACGTGGCAGCGCCAAGCGCCGCTCGGTTGGGACACGAACGATCCGGCGCCGGTGGCCGAGACCGTCCTGTTTCTCCTCTCGCCCGGATCTCGGGCCATCAGCGGCGAGATCGTCCACGTCGACGGCGGATTTCACGCCATCGGAGCTACGACATGAACGACGGGCCCATTCTCCTCACCGGCGCCACCGGCTTTCTCGGCATGGAACTGCTCCTGCGCCTGCTCGAGCGCACCAATCGCCCCATCATCGCGCTCGTACGCGCGTCAGACGACGCCGCCGCGAGCGCCCGGCTGGGCTGCGTCCTGGCGACGCTGTTCCCGCCCGACATGATGCCACAAGGCCGCGTGCGCGCTGTGGCGGCAGATCTCGAAACGCCGCAGATGGGGCTCACCGCCAAGGCCCGGGACGCGCTGAGCGCCGACGTCGACACCGTCGTTCACTGCGCCGCCTCGGTGCAGTTCTGCCTGCCGATCGAACAGGCGCGGGCGATCAACGTTGGCGGGACGCGACGGGTGCTCGCGCTCGCGGCCAACGCGCCGAACCTCGACCGCGTCGTGCACGTTTCGACCGCGTACGTCGCCGGCGACCGGCCAGGTACCTATCACGAGCACGAGGCCGACATCGGTCAGCGCCCCCGCAACACCTACGAGCAGACCAAGCTCGAGGCGGAGCGCCTTGTGGCCGAGAGTGCGCTGCCCGCCGCGATCCTGCGCCCAAGCATCGTCGTGGGCGATTCCCGCACCGGCTGGACGCCCGCCTTCAACGTCATCTACTGGCCGCTACAGGCTTTCGCCCGCGGGCTGTTCCCGTGCGTTCCCGCGGACCCCGATGCACGCGCCGACATCGTCCCGGTCGACGCCGTCGCCGACGCGCTCCATGAGCTGACCGTCGCTACCCACCGGACGGGGACCTACCACGTGGTCGCCGGGGACGACGCCGTTACCACGTCCGAGCTCGTGGCGCTCGCGGCCGACGCCTTTGGCCAGAGCCGCCCGACGTTCGTGCGCCCCGGAGCAGCGCCCGAGGTCGAAGACCGCGCCGGGGCATTCCTGCCCTACTTCCACGTCCGCGGCACCTTCGACGCCACCCTCGGCCATGCGCTCGGCTTCCACCCCCCCGCCCTCCGTACGTACTTCGCCGCCCTGATGCGCTACGCCTCGCGGGCACGCTGGGGCAAGCGCCCACACGCCCGCTGGGAACTCGCGCCCGGGGCGTAGAAACGAGTTCACCTCTCGAGCGAGCGGAGGACCAGATGGACTGGATCTGCTGCCTCGGCCGCCGCCGGCGCTGTCGAGATCAAACCCTGAATCGGAGGCCCACATGACCCCCAGCCCGACCGAACACCTGACACCAGAGGATCTCGACGCGATCGGCGCGGAACTGGATGCCATCCGCGACGACGTGATGGCCGACCTCGGCGAGGAGGACGCCCAGTACATTCGCGACGTCATCAAGACGCAGCGGACGCTCGAGGTCGGAGGTCGCGCCGCGCTGCTGGTCTCCCTGTTCCCCCCCGCCTGGCTGGTCGGAACGGCGGCGCTCTCTCTGGCCAAGATCCTCGAGAACATGGAGATCGGTCACAACGTCATGCACGGCCAGTGGGACTGGTTGCGCGACCCCAAGATCCACTCCTCCGCCTGGGAGTGGGACAACGTCTCAAGCGCGGAGGGCTGGAAGCACTCGCATAACTTCCAGCACCACACATTCACCAACGTCGTCGGCAAGGACCGCGACCTCGGCTACGAAATCATGCGCATCGACCCGGAGCAGCCGTGGCATCCGGTGTACCTGGCCCAGCCCATTTACAACCTGGTGCTGGCGGCCCTCTTTGAGTGGGGCGTAGCCCTGCACGACATCGAGCTCGACGAAGTCCGGCGGGGGCGCAAGCCGTGGTCAGCAGCCAAGAAGGACCTCAAGCGCCTGGCTCGCAAGGCGCGCAAGCAGGTCATCAAAGACTACGTAGTTTGGCCGGCGCTCTCGGGCCCCTCAGCAGCGCCAGCCCTCCTCGGCTCGCTGAGTGCGAATCTCGTGCGCAACGTCTGGACGCACGCGATCATCTTCTGCGGTCACTTCCCCGACGGAGCCGAGACGTTCGATTACGCGGAGCAGCAGCTCGAGGACGAGACCCGTGGCGGTTGGTACGTGCGCCAGCTGCTCGGCTCGGCGAACCTAGACGGCGGCCAGCTGTTTCACATCATGGCGGGCAACCTGTCCTTCCAGATCGAACACCACCTCTTCCCCGATGTGCCGAGTAACCGCTACCGGGACATCTCCCCACGCGTGCGCGAGGTCTGCGAGCGCTACGGCCTGCCCTACACCAGCGGACCGCTTTACCGGCAGTACAAGCAGGTGCTGATCAAGATCGCGCGCTATGCGTTCCCGGGTGGGGGAGTGTCCGGGGCGCCCGAGCCGTGCGACGTGGAGACGGCGTCGGCGGCGCCCGGCGAGCGGGCGCTGCAGACCATCGCCGCCTGAAGCGGCCCTCACCGCGCGCCAGACCGACGCTCGGTTACCAATGAAGCCTGTGGCGTGGGGAGCGTCGGTGCCGACGATGCTTCAGCTTCCGATGCTTCGATGCGAGACGCTTCGCGGTGGATCGCGCGTGCGCCGACGACCTCCGGGTGGCGACGACCGCTGACCGCGTCGAGGTTGCCGTCGTCGAGCCATAGGCATTCTTGGCCGTCACGATCGCGTCCAGCGTGTCGCCCACGTCAGCCGAACCGAGCTTGTACGACGACTTCGTGGCACCGCTGATGTGCGAGCACACCCCGCTCTTGCAGAGCTGCCATTGGTACGAGTAGCTCGTCGGCCGGTTGGACCAACTCCCTTTGCTGACCATCAGGGAATCGCCTTGCGTGGCGGTTCCGCGCAACGCTGGCAGTTGCGTATTGAAAGGTACCGAGCCCAAAAGGGGGCTAGCCACGGGTCCGACCGATGCACTTGTCACAGAAACGCTCGCGGCCGAGTTCTTAGCCGTCACTGTCACGCTGATCGATTTTCCAACGTCGGCAGCTGACAGCGTATCCGTTGAGCCCGTTGTCCCGTCGCTCCATGCGTAGGTGTAGGTGATGGGAACGGTTCCGGACCACGTCCCGGTGCTAGCGGTTAGCGTGTCGCCCTCCGCGGGCGTACCCGCGATGGCCGGCGCGACGGTATTAGCCAGACCAACAGGCGGGAAAGAGTGTCCAGTGGTTCCGGGCGCGCAGGGTTGGTAGGTCGCGCCGTCAAGGTTCACGTCGAACAGGGCACCAGTGATCCCGGCCGCAATGTCCGCGGAGCAGAACTTTGCGGTCGTCTCACCGTCTTGTGTGTATTCCGCGTTGAGCACAGGCTTGCCTGCCGCGAGGTACGCGGTCGCATCGCCGCCAGAGCCAGCACACGGATCCTGGTATTTGTTGCACTCCTCGATGATCATGCCGTCGAAGATTGGCTCGTCCACCGAAGCGTTCGCCGTGTCGTTCTTCTGGAAGACGGCGAGCCCATCGGAGTGCGCGGTGTACGCCAGCCAGCGCTCATAGCCTGCGGCGTCCGTCTGCGTAAGGCCCCAGCCGCCGCCAGGCGCACCGGTCTGGCTCGGGTTCGTGTAGCCGTCAAGGTCGTCCGGCTCCAGCGCGTCCTGGCCCTCGATCGCGCAGTCCTCGATGCGCTTGGCCATGCCGGCGGCGATGTTGACCGCGGCGCCGGTGAGCGTTGAGTTGTCGCCCGCGACGTAGCTGGCGAAGCCGCGCGTGTCGTACCAGTACTCGCCTGGCCAACCGGCCATTTCGGTCGTCGTCTGGTTCGAGCCGTTCTGATAGTCGGCTACAGCGAAGTTGGAGCTGTCAGGCTCGGCCTGTTGCGCGCCCGCCTCGATGTAACAGATCGAGTACTTGCCCGCCGCGTGCAGCGCCTGCACCACGGGACTCGGGCCGGTCGGCATGCCGCCGTTCGTATTGCTGTCCGCGAACATGTCAGTGTCCCAGATGTTCGCGCTCCCCGGCGCGGGGTACGTGCCGGTGACAGCGGGCAATCCTGCGAGCCCGCTCGCGGAAGGACTGATCTCCCAGTACCACTGATTGGTAGCGAGAGTCGGCGGCAACGTGTAGTTAGATTGTGCTGACGCGGCCGCCGGCGCGATAAGGAGCGCCGCGAACGCGGCGATGGCGAGTGCGAGCGGCGCGCGCGAACCGCGGAGACCGCCTGAGCGGCGGTTGCGTGAGGTAGCTGCGAGTTGGGTCCTTTCGCAGCTTTGTGTGCATACCGGTCCACGCTGTGCCATCGGAGCGCTCCTTGTCGATCCCGGTTCGCCCGGGGGCAAGTTCTTCTGCCTTCATCTATCGGCGCCCGCTCCGAGAACTTGATAGCCGCCGCTCCACAACATTGACCTGCCGGTCCGTGCGGATTCGTCCTCGAGGCCGTCAAGGACAGTGAAGGTGAAGGAAGCCGAGCTTTAAGCGCACTGTCGCGTGGCGAGCTGCTCCGGTTTGATCGACAAGTCTTCCGCGCTCCGCCGATTGGATAGATCAAGGAACGCGACGCGATCGCACTGATCGAACCGCCCTCCGGGGTGACCCCGCGGAGGTGTCAAGGGCGGTTCAAATTTGCTGCGAAGGTGGAGACGGCCTGGGGCGGGCACCCCGAAACAGCCTGCAAATCGGTGAACTGCGGAACTGCCGGACTTCACCCAGATCGACGACCTCGAGGTAATCGCCGTCGCCGCGTAACACGCCTCTGGCACCGCCAGGCAGCGCACCGGACACCGCCGCTCTCCCGCAGCAGCAGACGCCCGGCAGCTGCCCGCCCACGCACCCCCTCCTCCGTATAGCACCCACCCCGACGATGAACGCGGTCACTGCTGCTCCCACCAGAAGGAGAAGCAACCAAGAGCCCAAAGCTGACTTCCCGAAGTCCTCACGAGGAGTTCACCAGCTTGAGGTGCGCTCGGGCTTCTGCTTCGACTGGATTGCTAGAGACCGACCGTGCTGGATTGCGGCAGAGCAGCAGCGAACCGACCGCCAGATCAGACGCTCGGCCCTCGGCTGTTGCAGCTGCGACAGGTGCGCCAGCGGACGCTTCCGCACCTCGGTGGCAAAGCGGGAGCGAGACGAGCAAGAGCCGCGTATTCCGCCGCTGAGGAGGGGCCGGGTCGGCGTCGCTGCTGGACTGGCCCGAGGCAGCACTGTGGCGCGCGGGCACCGAGTTGTTGCTGGAGGTGATCGAGGTCCAAGCGCGCCAGGACATTGAGCACGTGCCGATCCACGCCGGCGTGCGGCTGCTGGCTAGGGCACCATCCAGGACAGCGCGCCCGTGGATTGCAGCAGGACGAGCACGGCC
>ODAK010002869.1_pt1 | contig 18010 bp, 7 predicted proteins | sample 1539591 | NCBI WGS metagenome assembly ODAK01 (sample SAMEA3539303, study PRJEB22396) | soil metagenome | biome: tundra; feature: field; material: soil | place: USA | collected 2010-05 | depth 0.15 m
CCCCATCCGCAGGCCCAGCATCCCCAGCCAAATCCATAACCGGGATAGCCCCAACCACCGCGCCAGCCTCTTCCACCCCAACCTCCGCCGCCCCAGCCCCTGCCACCCCATGCGCCGCCGTGCGTGAACTCGCCGTTCCCGCCGAAGCGGGAGTTCGCTGCTATCGCAGTTCCAGCCGAACCGCGGGCGCTACCAAAGGAATGCCATTGACCGTCGGCAACTCCCATTTGGTGACCTGTAGCCGCCCCGCCGCTGCCGCCGGAACGTTCAAACGAGTGCCATCCTGGCGAGGTGTCAGCACGACCCAGTGATGACGAACTCCTTGTTGCGCCGGAATTGCGTGTCGATGGCGATTCTCCGCCCATCCTCCCGTACCGGCTACCACCCCCGTACCCTTGCCGTTCACCGCCGCGATAACCGCCGTAGGAACCCGCGCCACCGTGGAAGCCGCCATATCCACCACTGTGGACGCTGCCGCCACCGCCGCCACCATGAAAGCCGCCACCGCCGCCGCCGTGCGAGCCGCCACCACTGCCGCCGTGCGAGCCGCCACCACCGCTGCCGTGCTGGGCAAACAGTGATTGCGGCGCACAAATCAGGGTGAGAGAAGCAAATCCTGCGAGAAGAACCTTCAGCAAGGTGTTTTTCCTCATTTCAGTTCCCTCCATGCAAAGGCGGTGGGTTGTCCGGGAGAGCACACCGCTTCTACTAAGTAATCCTATTCCAGTTAGACTCGTACTTCCATCCACGAAGTTGTCCATACGAGAGAAAAACTGGCTTGGGGCGGCGTTCCGGGATCGTTTCCTCCCGAACCGTCCGACCACAGAGCAGACAGCGGTCGACCTCACAAGGCCGATGACTAAATGTCACGTTCTAGGGTGACCCACAGCACCGACTCAAAACGGGCATGAGTGGTGTAGTAAGCACGGTATCCAAATCAACCAGGACAACGAGCAAACCAATGGAAATCCGTAACTGGTCAAAGTCCGAGGTTGAATACGGGCGAAAGGTTCTGAATTCTGGGCTGGCGGGAGCACGCTTCGGCCGAGAGTCATTTCTTAACGGAAGACCCCTCACTCCGTTTCTTAGCAGGGCAGTCCGAAATGCATCGAGGCCCGCTGCCGCAGGAGCAATCCTCGGCGTGTTGGGCAGTTATCCGGGAGAACGCAACAGGTCTGCAAATAGAGCGTTGACGTTCTGCTTTCTCGGTTGGGCTATCGGATTGGGCGTCGGCATTGTTTGGCAAAGCCGCAGGTTAACTGCGTGCGTCGCCAGCGGTGCTTTGAAGAATATTGGTAGGGTACGAGATGAACACTGGCTGGAGAGACATCCAATCGACTACGCATAGAAAGTTGTAGAAATTAATACTTGAGTATGTCACAGCGGAGATAGTCCGCTGCTCCCCCTACTGATCGCGAACGCCGAATGCAGGAGTGAGTAACTTCTCAGAGCACTGGACCCCGCCCGTAGAACAAGGGGGCGGTAAATGGTCACGAGCGAGGCAGTGCTGCCACGGGTTATTATCCCACCTGCCAAACCAAGCCTCAATGAAGGGCGGATTGCTTACCTCGAAGGATTGGTGAGCCAAGCCAGAACCGCCGCCGCCGTCTTTACCCAATACACACAAGAGGATGTCGACCGCATCGTCAAGCCGATGGTCGTGGCCGGCCTGGAGCAAGCCCAAAATCTGGCCCGCCTGGCGATTGAAGAAACCAGGCTCGGGGTGCTGGAAGACAAAGCCCTCAAGAATATGGTGGCCACCGAGTTCGTCTACAACTACGTGAAAGATAAACGTACCGTTGGCATCATTCGCGAGTTCCCGGAACGAGGAATTGTGGAAGTCGCGGAGCCGATCGGAGTCATCCTCTCACTTACCCCGATTACCAATCCGACTTCGACCGTTCTGTTCAAGTGCATCATGGCCATCAAGACGCGGAATGCGGCGATTTTCAGCCCGCATCCACTCGCGTGGCGCTGCTGCCGTGAGGCTGTGAAGATCATGTATGAGACGGCGCTGAAGCACGGCGCGCCCGAAGGCGTCTTCACTTGCCTGGAATCGCACGACCTCGAGGACAACGCCTACCTGATGCATCACAAGGATGTTGCCCTGATCGACGCCACGGGCGGCCCAGGTGTGGTCAAAGCCGCTTACAGTTCCGGCAAGCCGGCCCTTGGTGTCGGGGCAGGGAATACCCCGGTCTACCTGGAAAAGACCGCCGACCTGGACATGGCAGTGGTGGACATCATCACCTCGAAGACGTTCGACAACGGAACCGTTTGCGCTTCCGAGCAGACGGTGGTGATCGATGACGAGATCTATGACGTGGTATTGAAGAAATTTGCGGACCTGGGCGCGCACATCTGCAACGAGAAAGAGACCAAGCTGCTGGGGCGCACCGTAATCGATCCCAAGACCGGCTGCATGCAGCCCATGGCGGTGGGCCAGAAAGCAACCGACATTGCGCGCATGGTGGGTCTTTCGGTTGCCCCGAATACCAAACTTCTCATCGCGCCGATTCAAGGAGTTGGTCCGGACCATCCCCTGTCGGTCGAAAAATTATTCCCGCTGCTCGCCGTCTATCGCGCGAAATCGGTCGACGAGGCGCTCAAGGTCTGCGTGGATGTAAATCACTTCGGTGGGCTGGGACACACGGCAGTCGTTTTCTCGCGCAACGACGAGGTCATCCGAAAATTCAGTGAAGTGATCAACGCGGGACGCATCATCGTGAATTCGCCCGGAACCGCCGGAGCGCTCGGCGGGATTTACAACGATATGGTGCCCACCTTCTCATTCGGATGCGGCACTGCCGGTGGCAACAGCACGACCGACAACGTCAACGTCTATCACTACCTCAATATCAAACGCGTGGCCCGGAGGACACCGGCGCATATGTGGTTCCGTGTTCCCAATCAGATTTACTTCAACCTTAACGCCGTGGAGAACCTGCGCCATCTGCACTCGCGCTCTACCGTCATCGTTACCAATCCTGCAATGGAGCAAATGGGACACGTAGACATTGTCCGGCGCCACATTCCTCCGCAAACTCTCGTCCACGTGTCGGTCATCCCCGATGCGGAGCCCGAGGTCAAGGTCGTCATGCAAGGGGTGGAGGCGCTCAATTTCTACAAAGCGGATCAGATCATCGCGCTCGGCGGGGGCTCCGTAATCGATGCGGCGAAAATCATGAAGCTGAAGTACGAATCGCCCGAGGCTGACCTGGAAGAGCTGGCCGCGCCCTTCATGGATATCCGGAAGCGCGTGGTTGAGTATCCGACCGAAAAGATCAACCACGCTCGCCTGATCGCCATTTCAACAACCAGCGGAACGGGCAGCGAGGTTACTCCATTTGCGGTCCTGTCGGACAAGGCGCGCGGGCGCAAGGTTACGCTCGCCGACTATTCGCTGACTCCGGATGTGGCGATTGTCGATCCCCAGTTCGTGATGTCCATGCCGAAAGTGCTCACTGCGGATACCGGCATCGACTGCTTGACCCACGCGCTCGAAGCCGGAGTTTCGATTCTGTCCTCACCTTATACCGATTCGAACGCGATGCAGGCGATCCGGCTGGTCTTCAAGTATCTGCCGATCGCGTATGAGCACCCGCACGACGAAGAGGCGCGCAGCATGATGCACAATGCCGCCTGCATTGCAGCCATTGCATTTTCGAACGCGGCGGTGGGCGTGAATCACGCGCTGGCTCATGCCTTCGGTGCGCGCTTTGGCGTTTCTCACGGCCGGGCCAACGCGCTGATGTTGCCGCACGTGATCGCATACAACGCGTCGGTACCCAGTAAGTTCATGCCGTCGCCCAACCAGCGGGGATATATCGCCCACAAGAAATATGCAACCATCGCGGACTTGCTTGGACTGGGTGGTAACACGATCGAGGAAAAGGTGAAGCGGCTGGTGGAGGCAACAGAACACCTGCTCGACCAGTTGGCGATTCCGCGATCAATCGCAGAACTGGGCATCTCGAGAGAGGAATTCGAGCGGGCCATGCCCGACCTGGCCAAAATTGCCTTTGATGATCCTTCGTGGCGTTCGAATCCGCGCATGCCGTTGGTGAGCGAACTGGTCGAGCTGTTCTGGAGCGCGTATCAGGGACGCGGCCCTGCGAAGGCGGCCGCTGCACTTCAAGAAATAACAGTGTGATGGATGGTTGAGCATATGCCGATGACTGCCGTGCTTCTCAAAGTCGATCCAGAGCGAGTTGCCGATTGCTTGCAGGAACTGCACGCGAAACTAGGCAGCGCCAAGGGCGAAACGGTTTTGGATTTCTCGTCCGTGCAGCGGGTCGATGCGAAGGCCATCCGAGCCATGGAAGAGCTCGCGGGTCTTGCGGACGCGAAGGGTGTCAAGATCGGTTTGTGCGGCGTGAATGTGGAGATCTACAAAGTGCTCAAGCTGGTGAGATTAGCGCCCCGATTCTCATTCGTAGCCTGAGAGTAGAGGCGCAGGCGTCGGCGAGTAAAGTCCGGTAAGTGAAGAGGAGAGCTGTTATGAACCATCAGCACGGTGATCGACTTTCCTGGGGTGACAGCGTCTTTCTGAATCTGGAGCGCGAGGGCATGCCGCTCAACGTGGCTTGCGTCTGTGTGCTGGAAGGCGATATCCCGTACAGAACTTATCTCCAGTTTGTCGAGTCGAGATTGCCTCTGATTCCCCGATATCTCATGCGCGTCGTAGCTGCCCCGTTGAATATCGGTCTTCCAATCTGGGACTACGACCCGGAATTCAATATCAAGAACCACCTGCGCGAGGTAACGCTGAAAGACGGTTCTGATGCAGATCTGAAGGCATTAGCCGGAAAGATTTTTGGCAAGGTGATGGACCGGCAGCATCCGCTGTGGGATTTAACCCTGGTGCGCGGATTGAAAGGCAATCGTACCGGCATCATCGCCCGCATGCACCATTGCCTGGCGGATGGAATTGCTGGCGTGGGTGTCCTGAGCGCCCTCATGGATGCGAGTCCGGTGGCGCCCCATCTGCCGAAGCGAAAGACGCGCCTGCGTGTCCCGCCACCCCGCGAGGCCGCACCCTCCCTCGTCGACGGATTGACAAGTTCCTATTCCAATTTCATGGAACGCATTCTCTCGGGGTGGGCGGACGTATTGAACGTTACCGAGAGAACACTGGCCAATGGCGGAAATCCAGCGAGCGCAGAATTCGCAAGCCTGATGCCGGAAATCACAGCCCCCACAGAGCGCTTGCGCTTCAATGTTCTCTACCGCGGGCCGCAGAAATTCGCCTGTACAGAAATTCCGCTGGCGGAAGTGAAAGCCATACGGCATGCCTGCGGGACCAGTATCAATGATGTCCTGCTCGCGCTGGTGACCGCCACCATCCGGCGCTACGCCGAGTTCCATGGTGACGCGGTTAAAGGCAAACTGCTGCGCATCATGGTGCCCGTCAATCTGCGCGGCAGCAACACTTCCACCGAACTCGGGAATCAGATCTCCCTGGTGGCCGTCACCATCCCGCTCGACATTCGGCCGCCGAAAAAGTTGCTTGCGGAGGTCCATCGAAGAACCGAATTTCTCAAACGAACCCACGCTGCTGAACTTGTCGGCTTCGCGGGCGGTTTGCTCGGCCTCATTCCGTGCCCGGTCCAGGCATTTGTCGGCCCCATGATCGGGGACGTCCCGTTCACACCTTTCAACATGGTGTGCACGAATGTGCCGGGACCACAATTCCCGCTCTACGTGTTGGGACACAAAATGCTGCGCTGGTATCCCTATGTGCCGATCGGCGGCGAACTGGCGCTCAACTGCGCGATCTTGAGCTACGACGGCATGGTCTATTTCGGATTCAGCGGAGACGCCAATATCACTCCGGACATGACGCGTTTCGAGAAACTTCTGCAATCGAATTTTGCGGAACTGCGGGAGGCCGCCGGGATCAAGCCTCCGCAAAACAAAGCGAAACGAAAACGGGTCCGCGCGGCGAAACAGGTTGCGCCCAAGCCGGTGGAAAAGCCGGTCACTACGGTACGGATTCCCATTTCACTCGTAGGGACCAAGCCGGTCGCCGAATCGGCAACAGCGACGGATCTGATTTTCGAAAAAAAGACTCATGGAAACCACGTTGAAGAAAGGATTTTCGAAGCGGGCAAGGTCATGACGCAATCGATCGCCTAGTATTTGCCACTCGAAGGAAGAACTATGGAAGGCATTCTGGCAGTCTCAAATCCGGCGTACTGGTTGGAGCCAGGGCGCGACCTCTTCCTGTTCATTCACCTTCTCGGCATCGCATGTTTTGCCTACATCGTGGCGAAGCGCATGGTCCCGCTCGTCCGGGCAGAACGTGATCTTCGTTTTGACCGGCCGCTGGCCCGGCTTGGAAACGTCCTGAAATTCTGGTTTGGGCAGTGGAAGCATCCGCGCTATCGCACCGCTGGAACCCTTCACTTCCTCATTTTTACAGGTTTCATTCTGCTGGCGATGCGCGCCTTCTCTGTGCTGATCGTGGGTGTGTCCGAGAATTTTGTGATGCCAGGTCTCTCGGGAAGGGCGGGGCATGGTTACGACATCATCACGGACTATGCCGCCACCGTCGTCTTTTTCTGCATGCTGTTCGCCATGGTTCGCCGGTTGGTCTTCAAACCTGCGCGGTATGCGGTTCCGCAAAGGTATGGCAAGGCCCACACCGCCGATGCGATTTTCCTCCTGGCGCTGATCGCGGTTCTGATGCTGGCCGACAGCTTCTTTGCGGCGGCAAGAGCGGCGGGTCAGGCACAACAAGGCCTGCCGGTCGATGCTTTGGCTGTTCTGTCGCTGCCGTGGCTTTTCAAGATCGCTCTCGCATCAGCCACCGTTCCCATGCTTGGGACGTTTTACTTTGGCGCTTACCTCGTTCACGAGGTGACCTTTTACTTCTTGCTCTGCTACCGGCCCTTTGGGATTCAGTTCCACGTGGAAACGTCGCTGTTCAATATCTACTTCTCGAAGTTGGACCGGGGCACGCTGAAGCCGGTGCGATGGGGCGTCAGCGACGAGCGTCTCGACCAGGTGAAATCGTTCGGCGTGAAGACATTTGAAGATTTCACGTGGAAGCACATGCTCGACTTCTACTCCTGCGCCGACTGCGGACGGTGCTCGGACAACTGTCCCGCCAATGCTGTGGGACGGCCGTTGTCGCCGCGATTCATCGGCATCAAGGCGCGAGACTATGCATTCCAGCACTATCCGGTTTTTGGCGGGATGTTCGGCGCGTCCACCAATGGCAAGCCGCTGATCGGCAACGTCTACTCAGAGGATGAAATCTGGTCCTGTACCACGTGCGGCGCCTGTGAAGAAGAGTGCCCTCTGCTGGTGGAACACATAGACAAGATTGTCGATCTGCGGCGCGGCATGATCGACGACGGCAATGTTCCCCAGTCCCTGCAAAAGCCGCTGAAAGCCCTCGAAAGTCGCGGCAATCCCTACGGCAAGATGGAGAAAAAAAGGTCCGACTGGGCAAACGCCAAAGAGTTCCAGCAAGCCTGCCGCGTCAAAACACTTGCCGCAAACAACGGCGCCGACACTTTGTATTTTGTGGACAGTATCACTTCCTACGACGACCGTATGCAGTCGATCGGACGCGCCACCGCGAGGATTCTTGACCACGTCGGAGAAAATTTCGGAATCCTTGGCGCGGCGGAAAGAGATAGCGGCCATGAAGTCCGCCGGTTCGGCGAAGAGACACTCTTCATGGCTCTGCGCGAGCACAACGTCGAAGCCATCAAGGCAAGCGGAGTAAAACGGATCGTTACCGCCGACCCGCACGCCTTCAATGCGCTGAAACACGACTATAAAGATGTGCCGCCGGTCGAGCACATCAGCCAGGTGATCGCGCGCGCGGTCGACGCCGGGACGATCAAGTTCAGCCCGGTGGAAAATGGCAGCAACGTCTATACCTATCACGATCCCTGCTATCTCGGCCGCCACAATCAGGTCTACGACGATCCGCGAAATGTGCTTGATGCCATTCCTGGACTGAACAGAGTGGAGATGAGCCGGTCGCGGGACCGCTCGTTCTGCTGCGGTGGCGGCGGGTTGATGCTGTTCTACGAGCCGAAAGAAGACGAGCGAATGGGTGTGAAGCGCGTCCGGATGGCCGCCGAGGCTGGTGCCAATGTGATCGTGACCGGCTGCCCATTCTGCATGGCCAATATGGAAGATGCGATCAAGGTAGCGGGCTTGGAAGGAAAGATGACGGCCATCGATTTGACGGAACTCGTCGACCAGCAGATCGCGCGCGAAATACCGGATGTGGAAGCAGGGGCTCCGATTCAAGTTCAACAAGAATGCGTTAGCGGGAGGTAAACGTGGAGATTCTGGTTTGCGCAAGAAGAGTGCCCGACACTTCGGAAAACGAGATTGAACTCAACAGCTCTGGAAACGACATTGAGCGCGATGAGTTGGTCTATTCGATCAACGAAGCCGACAACTACGCGGTCGAAGAGGCTCTGCAGATCGCGGCCAGAATCGGCGGAAACGTCACCGTAGTCACCGTGGGCGGCGAGGACGACGAAGAAATTCTGCGTCGCCAGATGGCGATGGGAGCGAACCACGGCGTGCTTCTGACAGACGACGCATTTGCGGGATCGGACGGTCGTGGCATTGCTTCAATCCTGAAACGGTTCGTGCAAAAAGGCAGCTACGATCTCGTGCTGACCGGTGTTCAGGCCGAGGACGGAGCCGCGCAGGTTGGTGGGATGCTGGCCGCGATGCTCGATTATCCGTTCGCCTCTCTGGTCAGTTCCATCGAAGTTCTCGAAGGCAAGAAGCTGAAGATCAGCCGCGAAATCGAGGGCGGCAACAGGGAGATCAACGAGATCGATCTCCCGTGCGTGCTATCGATTCAGACCGGAATTAACGAACCACGTTATGTGGGCATGCGCGGCATCCGTGCCGTGGCTTCTGTGCCCATTCCAACTTATGGCGCGCCGGACCTGGGCATTGACCCAAGTGCGGTCGGGCAAGCGGCAGCGAAAGTGAAACGCGTCGACTACTTTGTGCCCGCGTTGGGCAAGGGCGCCGAGATTCTGCACGGCAGCCGGGAAGAGAACATCGAGAAATTGGTTGAGTTGGTGGCGGCCAAAGGAGGGTTGAAGTAATGCCTCGAATCTTCGCTTACATTGCACATAAGAGTGGCGTCGCCGATGACTCCGCGGCGGAATTGGTGGCTGCAGCGCAAAAGATAGACGCCGGCGCATTGCCCACTGCCATTGTCGTTGGCTGTGGCGCGGAGCTTGACGCAGTTTGCGAGTCCGTCCGCTCGTCTTACGCGGAGGTATGGAAAATAGCAAATGAGGCCCTGGCCTATCCAAATGCCGAATTGATCCGCAAAGCTCTGCTCAAGATTTTGCCGGCCGGCAGCATCGTGTTAGTTCCGCATAACCATTTCGGAATTGACCTGTCGCCGGGCCTTTCCATCAAGCTGAATGCAGCTTTCGTCTCCGACGTGCTGCAGATCGAAGGCGTGGAAGGCAATGTTCTCAAAGTAGTACGCCAGGAATTCGGCGGACAGGTGAGCGCTCACGTCCGGTGTGAGATTTCATCCGGCATGGTCGTTGCCGTCCGTCCGGGCGCCTTCAAGCCTCTCGAAACTCCTGCTGTCAGCGGGTCAGTCGTAGACAAATCAAACGAGGTCGGCACTCTGACGGCCGGGCGACGCTATCTGCAGACGGTAGTTGCGGAGGCAGGTGATGTCGACATCACCAAGCACAACGTACTGGTTTCGATCGGCCGCGGCATTCAGGAAAAAGACAATGTCGCGATCGCAGAAGAACTCGCTGAAGCCCTGGGCGCGGCGGTCAGCTGCTCGCGGCCCGTGGTCGATGCCAAGTGGTTGGAGAAATCCCGGCAGGTCGGCTCGTCGGGAAAAACCGTGAAGCCCAAGGTCTATCTGGCATGCGGCATAAGCGGCTCATTCCAGCATCTGGCTGGCATTAAAGGCAATCCGTTCATCGTCGCGATTAACAAGAACCCCAAAGCCCCAATCTTTCAGGTGGCGGATATCGGAATTGTCGACGATATCCTGGAGTTTTTGCCTGAACTGACGAGCAAGATCCGCGAAATGCATAGCGTTTCCGCGAAGTAAGAAACAGAAGAAGTGAGGAACAGAAAATGATTACTGCCAAGACCTTGAAGCTCAGCCTCAAATCGCTGCGGGAGTTCGCCAAGAAGCGCCTGCCCGACCAGGAACTAATCGATCTCGATGCGCGCGACGAATGCCCGCTGGAGATCGTGCGGCACATGTGCAGCCCGGACAAGCTGGGCATTCAACTTCTGTTTATCCCGGAAGAATTCGGCGGAATGGGTGGCAACACTTTTGACGTCTATTGCGTTTGTGAAGAGATGGCCCGTATCGATCTGGGTGTTGCCACGGCCGTGCTGGCCACGTTCCTGGGCAGCGATCCTATCACCGTTGGCGCCACTCCCGAGCAAAAGAAGGTTTGGCTCACGCGCATCGCAGAAGAAGGATTGTTATTCGCGTACGGCGCGACCGAGCCGGAAGCCGGCAGCGATCTCGGAGCGCTCAAGACCACTGCGGAGCCGGTGCTCAAAGACGGCCGCGTCGTCGGCTACAAAATTACCGGCAACAAGCAATGGATCAGCAATGGCGGGATCGCCGGCGCTTACACGGTTCTAGCCAACACTCCCAGCGGACCGAGTTGGTTCATTGTCGACCAAGGCACGAAAGGTTTCACGCACGACAAACCGGAAGATAAGCATGGCATTCGCCTCAGCAACACGGCGGCGCTGGCGTTCGACAACGTCTATGTCGATGCCGACCGGCTTGTGGGTGGCGTGGAAGGCCAGGGACTGAATCAGGCGCAGGCCGTGTTCGGCTACACGCGCCTGATGGTGGCGGCCTTTGGGTTGGGCGCTGGATGGTCCGCACTCGATCGCGCCATTCCTTATTCCGTCAAGCGCATTCAGGCGGGTGCGCCGCTCTCTGAAAAACAGGGATACACGCACAAACTCATCGTGCCGCACATCGCGCGATTGGAAGCCGCGCGCTCCTATATCGAAGAGACAGCGGAACGCATCGACGCCGGAGTTGAAGGCAGCCTCAACACCGAGGGTGCGATCGCAAAGTACATGGCGACCGAAGCCGGCAATGCAGCGGCCGACGCCAGCATCCAGGCACTCGGCGGCTACGGTTACACGCACGAATACATGGTCGAGAAAATCAGCCGCGACGTGCGCATCACCACAATTTATGAAGGCACCTCCGAGATCATGGAGATGACCATCAGCCGCGACCGCTGGCAGCTACACCTGAAAACGCGCGGGCAGCACTATCACGAGCAGGCCAAGAAGTTCGAAGCACTGCATGCGCGTTATCCGAACGTGGGCGCCGGCAATGCGGCCTTGGCATTGCACGCACTGGCGGAAGTAATGGAGAAAGCTCGCATCGCGCGCCTGACGCGGTACCAACACATTCTTTTGCGCCTGGGCGAGTTGATCGCTTATGCGGAATGCGCCGGCAGTCTAGCTCGCCGTGCCTCACTTATGGCCGAAAACAAACTGAATGAGAAGGCCAGCCGCCGCTTTGATGCGACGGCGCTGGCCGCCGTGAGCCGGATCTTTGCCCGTGAAGCCGCGCTCAAGGTAGGCGAAGAAGGTTTGCGCTGGGTCATCGGAGCCGGAGGCGTTAGCGACGCTGACTTGGCCGGGTTTGAAAAAAGTTTAGGCCTGACTGCGATCCATCAAGCGCAGGCCGGCCTGATTTCAGATATGGATTTCGTAGCAGATGTACTGTATGGCCGCGCTGCCAAACGCAAGGAACAAGCTGCGTAAGGTTCAAAGAAGGATGAACCGTATGCGGGGCTGCGCTCCCAGAGGCCAACTGTCCTCTCTCTTTGTGGAAGGAATGCCGTCATGGAAAACACTTCATATCGAGCCATCGCGATTGTCGGGGTGGGAGCCATCCTGCCCGATGCACGGAATGTATCCGCCTTCTGGGAAAACATAAAAAACGGTCGCTACAGCATTACCGAGGTCAAGCCCGACCGTTGGGATCCGGCGCTCTATTACGACGCTGATCCGCACGCCCCGGATAAGACCTATTCCAAGATTGGCGGCTGGGCGCGGGACTACACATGGGATCCGATGAAGTGGCGGTTGCCCATTCCGCCCCGAGTGGCCGATGCAATGGATGGGTCGCAGCAGTGGGGCATTGCCTGCACGCGGGAAGCGTTGGAGGACTATGGCTACCCCAAACGGCCGCTAAATCTTGATCGCACGGCAGTGATCCTGGGCAATGCCATGGGCGGAGAAAAACACTACTTCACCGTGTTGCGCGTGTACTTTCCGGAATACGCCCAGGAGTTGGCGGAGAGCGCGAGTTTTGCCGCGTTGCCGGAAGCGGTGCGCACCAAAATTCTCGGCGAGATGCACGACCGGATGGGAAAACATCTGCCGGAAATTACAGAAGACAGCATGCCCGGTGAACTGGCGAACTGCATTGCCGGCCGCATTGCCAACATCTTCAACTTTCACGGGCCCAACTATGTCTGCGATGCCGCGTGCGCATCCGCGATGGCGGCAATTCATGCGGCCTCCGAAGGACTGATCCAGAACGAGTACGACGTGGCGGTCAGCGGCGGCATCGACCGCAACATGGGAGTTTCGACTTTCGTAAAGTTCTGCAAGATTGGCGCCCTCTCGGCAACCGGTACCCGTCCTTATGCGGAAGGAGCGGATGGCTTCGTCATGGGCGAAGGCGCCGCGATTTTCCTGCTCAAACGCCTGGCGGATGCCGAGCGCGACCAGGACAAGATCTACGCGGTGTTGCGAGGCATGGGTGCGTCAAGCGACGGGAAAGGGAAGGGCATTACCGCGCCCAACCCGATCGGCCAGAAATTTGCCATCGAGCGCGCCTGGGAGAACGCCGGACTGTCTCCGGCAACGGCCACCTACATTGAAGGCCACGGCACGTCGACCCGTGTGGGCGATGTGGTCGAAGTGCAAAGCATGGCGGATGCGCTCAGCAGTTTCCATCTCCCGCCTCACTCGGTTGCGCTGGGCTCTGTCAAGTCGAACTTCGGACATCTTAAAGGAGCAGCCGGTGCGGCTGGACTGTTGAAAGTGGCGCTCTCACTGCGGGACAAGGTTCTCCCGCCCAGCGTGCACTGCGAACATCCCAATCCGGATATCGATTTTGCCCATTCACCCCTTTACGTGAACACCGAACTAAAGCCGTGGGACGTCCCCGCGGACGGCGTGCGGCGAGCGGGCTTAAGCGCCTTTGGATTTGGCGGCACCAACTTTCATGCCGTGATCGAGGAATATATCCCGCACCGGCTCAACGGAAACGGCAAGCGATCGGTTGCGGTGAGCGAGATACCGTCGAACGGGAAAGAGCAAATTATGAATGTGCAAGATGTTCCCCACACTTCTTTTTCCGGCACTGCCAGCTCTTCTTCTTACAAAGCTCCATTACGCGGAGCTCTGGTAATCGGCGCTGCTTCCGAAGCCGCGCTCGCCGAGCGTTTGCGCGCGGTAGAGAAGGACGCGAAAGCGGGCTGGGCGCCGGCACCAACGGCTCCGACTGAGGCCGACTTGCGCGCATCCGAGCGCGTGGCCATTGACTATGCCAACGCCACCGAACTGGCGAATAAATCCGCCGTGGCTCTGAAGGCTTTCGCCGCCAATCAAGCGGGCGTGTGGAAAGCTCTGCGCGCACAAGGCATCTTCCGCGGCAGCGGCCCGGCTCCCAAGGTCGCGTTCCTGTATACCGGCCAAGGCTCGCAGTACGTGAACATGCTCGAACTGCTCCGGGCAACCGAGCCGATTGTTGCCGAAACTTTTGCCGAAGCCGATCGCGTCATGACGCCCTTGCTCGGCAAGCCGCTCAGCAAGTTCATCTTCATCGACCAAGCCGATCCGAACGCCGTCGCGAACGCTGAAGACGATCTGCGTCAAACCGCGATCACGCAGCCTGCCGTGCTGGCAACCGATCTCGCGCTGACCCGGCTCCTTGCGGCGTACGGCATCGAACCGAACTTCACGATGGGGCACAGCCTGGGCGAATACGGAGCCCTGGTCGCCGCCGGTGGCCTCCCGTTTACCGATTCTCTGGAAGCCGTCAGCGCTCGTGGCCGTGGAATGACCCAGGTGGCGATGGAGGACAACGGCCGCATGATCGCGGTGTTTGCTCCACTGGAGGAGATTGAGCGGATTCTGAAGACGATCGACGGCAACGTGGTGATCGCCAACGTCAACAGCAATCATCAGGCGGTTATTGGCGGAGGAAGCAAGGCAGTCGAGCAAGCCATGGAAGCCTTCCAGAAGGCTGGCTACGACGTGTCCCCGCTGGTCGTCAGCCATGCCTTCCACACATCGATTGTCGCGGGAGCGAGCAAGCCGCTGCGGCAGGTTCTGGAGCGCCTGCATCTCGAATCGCCGCATCTGCCAATCGTCGCCAATACCAACGGTGAGTTTTATCCCATGGGACCTGGCGTCGTTCCGCAGATGTTGGACATCCTCACGAAACAGGTCGCATCTCCCGTGCAGTTCGTGAAGGGTCTGCGCACTCTCTACGAAGCGGGCGCGCGCGTGTTCGTGGAAGTCGGGCCCAAAAAGGCGTTGCAGGGATTTGCCGAGGATGTGCTCGGCGACCGTGGCGATGTGGTTGCGCTTTTTACCAATCACCCCAAAGTCGGTGACATCGTCGCCTTCAATCAGGCGCTGTGCGCTCTTTATGCAGCAGGCTTGGGCCGCGGCGTGGAAGAAGCCGGGCGCGAAGCGTCCCTGACAACTGCGACCTCTGTTCCCTTGCCGACAGTCGCAGTTAAACCAATTCCTGTGGCGGCGCCCGTGACAAGCGGCCCCACCGCTTCCGGTCCCTCTACCTCGACGCCAGTCGCGCCGACAAGCGGCAATCGCAATGGCGATCGCTACAGCGAACTCGGCCATTTATTTGCCGATGTTCTCGAGCGCGGCTACGAAATCTACCACGGCCAGAATGGGCGCTCCATGTCTGCCCCTGTGGTCATTACCGGCGCGGCGCTAGGTCTCCCCGGAACGGAGCATATCTTCGACGATTCCAATATTGGCCGCATCCTGCGCGGTGATCAATTCATCGGCGCGATCCCTACCCGTTTGCGACGCGCCATGCTCGACAAACGCATCACGCGGTTGGTGAAGAGCGATAACGGCGAGGCAAGGTTTGAGTCCATTCATAATGAAGCGGACGTCATCAGGCTGGCAGCCCGCGGAAATGCCTTTGACCTGGAAAAGGAGTTTGGCGTGTCCGCCGAGCGCGTGGCCGCCCTCGACCGCGTTACCCAGTTGGCAATCGCCGCCGGACTCGATGCCTTACGCGATGCCGGCATTCCTCTGGTGATGCGCTACAAGACCACCAGCAAAGGCACGCAGTTGCCGGATCGCTGGGGATTGCCCGACGCACTGCGCGACGATACCGGCGTTATTTTCGCCTCGGCCTTCCCGGGCTACGACTCGTATGCCGATGAGATGTCGCGTTACTATGCCGACCACGCGCGCCGCGAGCAGTTGGCAATGCTGGAAGACTTGCGGGCCCGCATGGAGACAAATGGTCATGGCACGCTCGTGCAGGAGATGGACCGCCACATCGCCGAGTTGCAAGCCACTCTTGAAAAAGAGCCGTATGTCTTCGACCGGCGCTTCCTGCTCAGAGTCCTCGCGATGGGGCATTCCCAGTTCGCCGAGTTCATCGGCGCTCGCGGCCCCAACACCCAAATTAACGCCGCCTGTGCGTCCACCGCGCAAGCCGTGGGAATCGCGCAAGACTGGATCGGCGCCGGCCGGTGCCGTCGGGTGGTTGTCATCTCGGCCGACGACGTCACTTCCGACCACATGCTGGAGTGGTTTGGCGCCGGCTTCCTGGCCACCGGTGCGGCCGCTACCGACGACGTCGTCGAAGATGCCGCCATTCCTTTCGACCGTCGCCGCCACGGTTTGATTATCGGTATGGGCGCCGCGGCTCTTGTGGTCGAGAGCCAGGATGCCGCTCGCGAACGCGGCATCCGTCCCATCTGCGAAGTGTTGAGCGCAGTCACAGCCAACAGCGCCTTCCACGGCACCCGCCTCGACGTCCAGCATATCGGTCAGGTCATGGAGGGTTTGATCGCCAAGGCGGAAACGCGAGGCATCTCCCGCCATCAGATCGCGGCAAAAACAGTTTTCGTATCGCATGAAACTTACACCCCGGCTCGCGGAGGTAGTGCTTCCGCCGAGATTCATGCGCTGCGTCATGTCTTCGGCGACGCCGCCGATCAGGTCGTCATCGCCAACACCAAGGGCTTCACTGGCCACGCCATGGCTACCGGCATTGAAGATGTCGTTGCGGTCAAGGCGCTCGAAACTGGCTGCGTGCCGCCTGTTGCCAACTTCAAGGAAGTCGATCCCGAGTTGGGACAGTTGAACCTGTCGAAAGGCGGCGCCTATCCGATCGAGTACGCCGTGCACCTGGGCGCTGGGTTTGGTTCGCAGATCAGCATGCTCTTGTTGCATTGGGTGGCGACCAAGGACGGTGTCCGCCAAAATCAGAACGCATTGGGTTATGCCTATCGCATCAGCGACACCAATACCTGGAACTCATGGTTGAGCCAGATCGCGGGCCATCCGGTCGCCGGCCTGGATCTGGAAGTAGTCCATCGCACACTGCGGATACCAGATCTGCGTGTGCCAGGTCAAAGACCAGCGGCGCGAGTTGCCGAAGCCCCAAAGACAGCTGTCCAACCGATGCCATCGCCAAACACTGTGCCAGCAGCAGTATCGCCCACGGTCGTCTTGGATGCCAAGCCGGTACCAGCGCCGGTACTGCGCAAGGCAGAACAGCCGAAAATGGACGCTCCAGTCGCCGTACGCGCAACTTCCGATTCATCCCAAGATCCGATGAAAGATCCGGTGAAAGAACGCATCTTGGCCCTGGTCGTCGAGAAGACCGGTTATCCCCAGGACATGCTGGACCTGGATCTCGACCTTGAAGCGGACCTCGGTGTCGACACGGTGAAGCAGGCGGAGTTATTCGCCGCCATTCGCGAGATTTATAACATCCCGCGTGACGAGAGCCGCAAGCTCCGCGACTACCCAACCCTGACGCACGTCATCCGGTTCGTGTATGAGAAGCGGCCTGACTTGGTCAGTGTGGCTGTGACAAAGTCCAAGGCGGTAGCGACAGCCAAGGAAGAACTCAAACCGACCGTTGTGAATCCCAGCGCAGCGGCGCCGCCGATAGTTCTTGCGGAAGATGTTGCCGCCGATCCGGTAAAGGAACGCCTCCTGGCTCTGGTTGTCGAAAAGACCGGCTATCCCAAAGATATGCTGGACCTGGACCTCGACCTCGAGGCGGATCTCGGCGTTGACACGGTGAAGCAGGCGGAACTGTTTGCGGCCATTCGCGAGATTTACAACATTCCGCGTGATGAGAACCGCAAGCTCCGCGACTACCCAACCCTGGCGCACGTGATTCGGTTTGTATATGAAAAGCGGCCCGACCTGTCTAGTGTGGCTCCGGCGGTGGCAGTAATAAAGGAAGAGGCCAAATCCGAAGCCGTCATAGCAAGCGCACCGGTGCCTCTCGCAGCTCCCGCGAAGGGCAGTACTACCGATTCCGTGAAGGAACGCCTTCTCGCCCTGGTAGTGGAAAAGACCGGCTATCCCAAAGACATGCTGGACCTGGACCTCGACCTCGAGGCTGATCTCGGCGTTGACACGGTGAAGCAGGCGGAACTGTTTGCGGCCATTCGTGAGATCTATGCGATCCCACGTGACGAGAACCGCAAACTGCGCGACTATCCAACCTTGGCGCACGTGATTCGTTTTGTATATGAGAAGCGGCCCGACCTGTCTAGTGTGGCTCCGGCGGTGGCAGTAATAAAGGAAGAGGCCAAATCCGAAGCCGTCATAGCAAGCGCACCGGTGCCTGTCGTAAGTCCCGCGAAGGTCAGTACCAGCGATTCTGTGAAAGAGCGCATTCTCGCTCTGGTAGTGGAAAAAACCGGCTACCCGAAGGACATGCTGGATCTGGACC
>ODAK010002870.1_pt1 | contig 18006 bp, 16 predicted proteins | sample 1539591 | NCBI WGS metagenome assembly ODAK01 (sample SAMEA3539303, study PRJEB22396) | soil metagenome | biome: tundra; feature: field; material: soil | place: USA | collected 2010-05 | depth 0.15 m
GCTGCACCTCGGCCATCACCGCATGCACCATCAGGTTGTCGTCCTGGCCGCAGCGCACGGTGCGAGCCGGGCCGGCGACTCTGGAGCCGGGCAGGATCTGGACCAGGTCGGCATCCACGTAGCCGCGCCGGCCGCCGGCCTCGTACACGGTCGCCGAGCCCAGCGCGGCCAGCTCCGCGTATCGACCGATCACTGCGTCCTCCTCGTCGTCAGCGCTCACAGCGCGCTCACCACCTGGGGCGTGACCCGCTGGAAGGCCTCGGCCTGGCGGATCTCCGCGTTGCCCGACGAGCGGCGGGCGTGGTTGGCGCGGTGGTCGGCGCGCTCGGCGTAATAGCTCTGCAAATACTTCTGGGCCTTCATCTCCGCCATCGCCGCCAACTTCTTCCCGATCACCGAGGTGATGTCGACGAACGTCGTCGGGGTGAAGTTACACAGCTCGGGCTGGTGGGGCTCGAACAGGAAGAACTCGGGCGGTGAGACGGTCGCAAACGCGCTCTGCACGCCGGCGCCGGCGGCCAGGCCCCGGGCGCGCGCCACCGCCGCGTAGGCCACCGGATGATCGGGGTTGAAGGGATCGGTGTCGGTGTGGGTGATCAGCACGTCGGGCGCGAACTCCCGGATCTGGTCGCAGATCAGCCGCAGCGCGGCGCCGTCGATCTCCAGCGGATAGTCGCCGAGGTCGAGGCAACGGAACTCAGCCCCGAGCGCCGCCGCCGCCCGCTCGGCCTCGCCGTGGCGGATCTCCTTGACGCGCTCGATCGTCTGGCCCGCCTCCTTCCACAGCTCGCCGGACTCGCCCCGCTCGCCGTAGGAGAGGGCGATCACCAGCGCGTCGCCACCGTTTGCCGTGGTCACCGCGATCGCGCCGCCAGAACGCCACACGAAGTCGGCCGAGTGAGCCCCGATCACCAGCATCCGCCGCGCGCTCATGGTGCCTGGGCTGCGGCCACGCGCCGGGTGTTCCTCACCGCCATCGTGTGCACCTCCTGCTCATCGAATCCCGCTTCCAGCAGCCGATCCACCATCAGCGCCATCCCGTCCTCCACGGGTGGATTGAACACCTGTCCGAGATCGGTGGAGAGGACGGAGTTGGCGGCGCCGGTGGCCCGGATGTTCTCGATCCAGCGCTCCCACTCGATCTTGCCCGTGTGGGGGGTGGTGAAGCACCGCTCCAGCAGCGCGCCGCGCCGAGTCAGCGCGAGCTGGTCCTCGACGGAGAGATCCTGGGAGGGGAACTCGGGATGGGTGATCACGATCTCTCGCACGCCCTCCGCCACCGCGGCGTCGACCACGGCGAAGATCTCGTCGCGCGCCAGATGACCGGTGGCCAGCACCAGCTGATGGCGGGCGATCGTCGCCAGCACGGCCCGCGTCTCTGGCAGCACCGCCCCGCCGGCGTCGACCACCGGCACCGGCTCGATCTCGATTCCCTGCTCACGCAGCTCCAGCTGGAGCTTGACCCACACGGGAACCTTGGCCCCCGGCGGCGCCTCGCGCGCGTGCGATTCGTTGACCGAGTCGACGGTCGGAAACCAGACCGTGCGGGCGCCCTCGCGCGCGGCGACCTCCACGGCCAGCGGGTTCATCCCGCCGATCGCCCGATTGAGCGCGATCGCCCCCAGCACCCGCACCTCCGGGACCGCCGCGCTGACCACGCTGGCCCGCTCGGCGGTGGAAGTGTAATGAGACTTGAGCACGAAGCCGGCCATTCCGAGCCCCTGGAAGCGCCGCGCCAGGGTGAGGTCGTCGACGATCCGCGGCACCACGTCGGGCCCGATGTGGACGTGGGTGTCGTAAGCGCCGGCGAGCAGCTCGCGCGCTCGGTCTGAGGGGCCGCGCGTCATCGCGACGCTAGGCGGTACGGCCCGGATCATCGATCTCGCCGCCGGACGGACCGGGCGCCAGCACGATGTCGTTGTGCAGCGAGACCCAGTCGGACTCGACTCCGGTTGGTCGCTGGGGGTCGTCGGCCAGGCGTTCCACGAAGGTGCGCAGCAGCGACGGCTTGACCGCGAACACGGTGTCAGACAACAGGTACTCGCTGGTGGCGTCGAAGATGTGGGTGGTGACGGTCCGAAAGCCCTCGGCGCGCACGATCATGTGGATGTGTGCCGGCCGCCAGGGATGGCGTCCGGTGGCGGTCAGCATCTGCCCGACCGGTCCGTCGTCGGGGATCGGGTAGGGCACCGGCCGCACCGCGACGAACGCATAACTGCCGTCGCCGCGGGTCAGATAGCGCCCGCGCAGGTGATCCTCGGGGGCCTCGGGTCGCTGCACGGCGTAGAGCATGTCGGCGCCGTTCTGCCAGACGTCTATCTCCGCGTTGGCGATCGGCGAGCCGTTGATGTCAAGCACCTTGCCGTGAATCCGGGCGGGCGCGCCCGCGCCGGGCTCGGCGACCATGCTCTCGCCGTACTCGCGCCGCGGCGAGCCGGGTACGTAGAACGGTCCCAGCACGGTCGACTCGGTGGCCCCGGGCGGCAGCTCGTGCGCGAGCGCGTCGACCAGCATCGAGAGTCCCAGCGTGTCGGACCAGAGGATGAACTCCTGGCGCTTGTCGTCGGTGATGTGGCCGGTCGCGGTGAGCACGCCGATCAGGCTGCGCCACTCCTGCTCGGTCAGCGAGACGTCGGTGGCGAACTGATGCAGGTGGTGGACGAGCGCCTGCATCAACTCGCGCAGACGCGGGTCGGGGCAGCTCTCGAAGCTGGCCGACGCCGCGCTGGTTATGTCCGACGCTGTCGACCTGGGTCGGTGATTGTGCATCGGCTCCGGTCCGAACGAGCCTAGCGCTCGCTCAGCCCTCCACGACCGCGTTCTCGAGCCGGCCGATGCCCTCGACTTCGGCCACCGTCACGTCGCCCGGGGTCAAGAAGCGCCCGTTGCCCCAGTCGGCCATGGGAAAACTCTATAGGCCCCGCCTCGAAATGATCCGCCGTGAAACGAAATAACTCCTCTTGACGGCCTGTCGTCGATAGGGTTCGGTCAAATGAACGGGCGCGAGCAGGCGGCTGAAGCTGACATGGCCGGCGCGAGGCTCTCGCCGATCCGCGAGGCGCTGCGCCGGCTGGAGGGCAAGTGTCACTGAAGGGACTGGAGCGCAAGGTCGTGCTGGTCACCGGCGGAGCGTCGGGCATCGGCCGAGCGACCGCTGCGCGACTGATCGACGAGGGCTCGCGCGTCGCGATCGTGGACATCGACGGCGACGCCGCCCGCGCGACTGCGCAGCAGCTCGACGCCGGGAACGTGATCGGGCTGGCCGGTGACGTCTCCTCCGAGGCGGACGTGCAGCGCTACTTCGCCGAGGTGACCGAACACTTCGGGCGGGTGGATTCGCTGCACAACAACGCCGGCATCGAGGGACCGCTGGCATCGCTCGTCGACTTCGAGCTGAGCGAGTTCCAGCGGCTGGTGTCGGTCAACTACCAGGGTGTGTTCCTGAACCTGCGCGAGATGCTGCGAACCGCCGGGCGTCAGGGCTCGCAGGCCACGATCGTCAACACCGCCTCGGGCACCGGACTGCACGGGGTTCCCGGTCTCGGAGCCTACGGGTCGACCAAGGCGGCGATCATCGGACTGACCCGGGCCGCTGCGGTCGAGAGTGCCGCTGACGGAGTGCGCGTGAACGCCGTTGTCCCCGGCCCGGTCGAGACCGCGCTGTTCGGGCGCTTCCCGGACCAGTTTCGCATCGCCGCCGAATCGATCCTTCCGCAGGGCCGGCTCGGAAAGCCGGAGGAGATCGCGGCGCTCGTCGCCTTCCTGATCAGCGATGAGGCGCCGTTCATAACCGGCGGCATCTATCCGATCGACGGCGGCGAGCTGGCCTGAGCGGGCTGCGGGCAAGCGCCGGGCCGAACCGATTCTGTATAACGACGGATACCTCTAACCCACCGGCCTGAAGGAGAGCGATGGTGGTCCTGGATGAGCGAAGCGCTCGGCTGACGCGCTCGCTGTGTGAGCTGATCGTGCCCGGCTCAGGTCGCGTCGCCCCCGAGGTGTACGTCGACGCGCTGCTGGCGCGCATGCCCGAGCCGAATCGCAGCGGCGCCCTGGCCGCGATCGACGCGCTCGGGCCGGCCGCGCAGGGCGGCGCCGATGCGCTGGCCGAGCACGAGCTCTCCCCCGAGTTCCAGCTGATGCGCGCGCTCGCGTGCGAGGCGTTCTACAGCGACTTCGTTGCCCCCGGGGCGCCCGGACCCGGGGCCTGGGAGGAGATCGACTTCCGCCCGCCGCAGGCGGCGCGGCTCCACAAGGACTGGTCATACCTGGGGGTGTCGGAATGAGCGAGCGATACGACGTGGCGGTCATCGGCTCCGGCGCCGGTGGCGGAGTGATCGCCGGCGAGCTGGCAGAGCGAGGCCGAGCGGTGCTGCTGCTGGAGACCGGCCCGCACAGGACGGCCGCCGACTTCATGCGCTGGGAGGCCAGGGCCAGCCACGAGCTGTGGTGGCCGCCGGCGTTCGCCGAGCCCGTGCGTTCCGAGGACCCGCCGCTGATCATGTTCCGCGGGCGCTGCGTGGGTGGCACGACCACGATCAACACCAAGGTCGCGCTGCGGCCCCCGCAGCAGGACTATGACAAGTGGTACGCGGCGGCCGGGCTGCTGGGCGAGGACGGCGCGCCGTTCTCCGAGGCCGATCTGCTGCCCCACATCGAGCGTGTGGAACGGCGGCTGGGCGTCCGCGAGCGAACCGACTGGCAGCAGTGCGTGCGGACCGTGCAGCCGGGCTTTGCCGCGCTCGGGGCCGAGCTCGAGCCGGTCATCTCCTACACCGACGCCAACTGCATGCGCTGCGGATCCTGCCTTCAGGGCTGCCCGACCAACGCCGGCAAGTCGACGCTCAACACCTACATCCACCCGCCGTGGGCGCAGGGCAGGCTCGAGCTCAGGGCCGGCTGCGACGTGCGCCGGGTGACGCTCGAGGATCGCGGCGACGGCCTGGAGGCAACTGGCGTGCAGTACCTTGGGCCTGACGGTGAGTTGCACGCGGTGGCCGCGAACGTGGTCGTCGTCGCGGCCGGCGCGCTGGGGAGCCCCGGCCTGCTGATCCGCTCGGGAATCCGCGAGGCGGCCGGCGGCTCGCCCAGCAGCGGGCTGATCGGTCGTCACCTCGGCTTTCACCCTGCGCGGCTGGTCCAGGGGCTATTCGACGAGGTCCAGGACGCCCACATGGTGTATCCGATCACCTCACACTGCATGAAGTTCCAGCGCGACGAGGACGGCGGCTTCGTGGTCGAGGCCGCCACGATCCAGGACCCGATCGGCTTCGCCACCGCGCTGTGCGACGAGCACGACCGGCCCCTGTGGGGCCGCCCGCTGGTCGAGGCGTTGAAGCAGTACCGGTACTTCACCGGGCTGCTGACGATGGTCAACGACGAGAACAACGGCAGCGTCTGGGTCGATGAGATCGGCCGCGATCGCTACAGCGTCGATTTCAACGAGCGCGAGCGTGAGCGCAACACCCGCTCGCTGGAGTTCGCCCAGCAGGTGCTGGAGGCGGCCGGCGCCAAGCGTGTGTTCCATACCCCGGTGATGAGCACGCACATCCAGGGAGGCTGTCGCATGGGCAGCGACCCGGCGCGCTCGGTGGTCGACGCGCACGGCGAATCGCACGACGTCAAGCGGCTGTTCGTCGGCGACGGCTCGGTGGTGCCCGCGACGCTGTCGGTCAACCCGTCGCTGACGATCATGTCGTTTGCGAGCCGGCTCGCCGCCTACCTGCACGCGGGCGAGCACGGCTACTTCGCGCGGGCCCCCGCGGGCGCCGCGGCCTGACCGCCGCCGGAACGGCGGCCCGCGCCCCCGCGCGAGCGGCGCCGCGCTACTACCCCAGCGCCACCTCGAGCAGCAGCGGCTCCTGACGGCTGGCCAGGGTCGGCAGCACCTCGTCGAACGTGCGCAGGAGCTGATCGTGCTCCTCGACGCGGATCGACTGACACCCGAGGCAGCGGGCGATGCCGGCGATGTCGACCGCGTCGAACGCCGGCCAGGCGCCCGTGCCGCCGCGTGCGGTGGCGAGCGCGTCCATCACCGCGTAGCGGCCGTTGGCCATCACGATCAGCAGCACGCCGACGTTGTACCTGGCCGCGCTCCACAGCGTCTGGATCGCGTACATCGACGAACCGTCGCCCAGCACCGCGACGACCGGGCGGTCAGGCAGCCCCATGCGCAGCCCGACCGAGCCTGAGATGCCGAATCCCAGGCCGCCGTTTCCGCCGGCGACGAACCCCATCGGGGACCGGATCGCGATCCGTCGGTAGAGCTCGGGCTGACTGGAGGGGGTCTCCTCCACCAGCACCGCGTCCGCGGGCAACCGCTCCGCCAGGGCAGCCAGCAGGTGGGCGGCGCGCAGCTGCTCGCCCGGGGCCGGTGGCTCCGGGGCCGGCGGCCGGGGAAAAGGCACCGGAGGGGCTGTGTCCCGTGCCGGCACGAGCGCGCCCAGAGCCTCGCAGACCTCGGCCACCGGCGCGACGACCGCGAGCTCGCAGGGACTGCGGTGGGCTTCGGCCGTGTCGTCGGTGATCACCGCCACCCGGGTGCCGGGATTCACCGGGGGACCGGGATCTTCGAGCAGGTAGAGGCGGAAGGCGTTGGTGCCGATCGCCAGCACCAGGTCGTGCGGCGCCAGCGTCCCGCGCATCAGACGCCGCTGCCACGGCAGGTGCCCGACGAACTGCGGATGGTGCTGGGGGAACCCGACACGTCGCGTGAAGGACTCCTGCCACACCGGACAGCACAAGCGCTCGGCGAGGGCCACGACGGCGTCCCACCCTCGGCGGCTGTCGGCGCCGGGACCGACCACGAACGCCGGCGAATCGGCGGCGGCGATCAGGTCCGCCAGCTCGGACACCTGTTCGGGGGCCACCGATTGCGGTCGCAGCACCCGGTCCGGCGTTCCGGCCGCCAGCTCGTCGGCGAGCTCCTCCCAGTCGCCCATCGGCACGACCACCAGGGTGGGCCCCTTCGCCGCCTGGGCCTCCAGATAGGCCCGCGCGATCGCGCCCGGCACGTCCTGGGCGCGGATCGGCAGGTTCGTCCAGACGGGATAGTCGCCGGCCAGCCGCTCGAGGTTGCGGCCGGTGAGAAACGGCTCGAACGCCATCTGCCGGCGATCCTGCTGCCCGACCACCACCACCAGCGGCGCGCGGCAGTCACGCGCATTCGCGATCGCGTTGATCGCGTTGCCGAGGCCCGGCGCGGTGTGCAGGTTGACGAACGAGGGCTCGCCGCGGGCGATCGCGTAACCGGTGGCCATACCCACCACCGAGCCCTCATGCAAGCCGAGCACGAACTCGATGTCGGCCGGCAGGTCGGTCAGGAACGCGATCTCGGTCGAGCCGGGGTTGCCGAAGATCGTGGTCATCCCCAGGCGGCGCATCACCGCGAAGGTCGCGTCACGGACGCTGGCGGGCGCCGCGATCTGCTGGTGTCCGTTGTCCGGACCGGCACCAGCACCAGTCTGCGCCTGCTCGGCCACGAATCCTCCTTCTGGGGAGTGGTGACGCGACAACGTATCACGGGTTCGCGATCAGAACAGGCGGGCACCAAGCGCACGCAATGCAGGGTGATTCTGCCGTTCGTGCTTGCTCGGCTTCGCCGCCCGGGTTAGTGTGCGCCTGCCGAATCGAGGCCCATCCACCCAGCCGATCCACCCACCTGAGGTCTCCACCCGATGAGCGAGGACACGCCGCGAAACTCTGATTATGTGCAGTCCCTGGAGCGCGGCCTGGCGGTCGTCCGGGTGTTCGATGCCGAGCACCGTGAGCTCGGCCTGAGCGAGGTGGCCCGCGCCGCGGGGCTCACCCGGGCCGCGGCCCGCCGCTTCCTGCTGACGCTGGTCAAGCTCGGCTACATGAACTTCTCTGACGGGCGCTTCTCACTCAGCCCTCGCGTGCTGGAACTCGGCTACGCCTACCTCTCCAGCCTGACCCTGCCCGAGGTCGCCCAGCGGCACATGGAGGTGTTGGTTGCCCAGGTCAACGAGTCCTCGTCGATCTCGGTGCTCGATGGGATCGAGATCGTCTACGTGGCGCGCGTGCCGACGCGGCGGATCATGAGCATCACCCTGTCGGTGGGGACGAGGCTGCCCGCCTACGCCACCTCGATGGGGCGCGTACTGCTCGCCGGCCTGCCGGACGAGCAGCTGCGCGAGCGAATGGCGCGGATCGATGTCAAGCCGCTCACGCCCCGGACGGTGAAGGACAAGCCGGCGCTGGCCAAGCTGTTGGAGAACGTCCGCCGCCAGGGGTACGCCGCCACCGACCAAGAGCTCGAGGAGGGCCTGCGCTCACTGGCCGTCCCGATCCGCAACGCGTCCGGTGACGTGGTCGCGGCGTTGAATCTCTCGGTGCATGCGAGCCGCGCGTCAATGGCGGTCCTGCGGCGGGACTACCTGCCCCCCGCGCTCACGGCGGCGAAGGCGATCGAAGCCGACCTGCGCGGCGCCGGCCGGGCCTGACGGCGCTCAGCCTTCGCCCAGTGCGGTGTCTCGCGACTGGGACTCAAGGGCTCCAGCGCGGCGGTGCGAGGGCGTGCTCCTGGAGGTCGATCGCCGCCTGCACCAGCGGCGCCTCGTGCCCGCGCGCGGCCACCAGCGAGATCCCCGCACACCAGCTGACGGGGAGCGAGACGACCGGCATGCCGGTCATGTCCCACAGCGCCGTCAGGGCGATCATCGGGTCTCCCGGGCCGCCCGCGTGTCCGCGCTCGTAGCCGGGACCGCGTCCGTAGGGGGTGATCGGAAGCGTCGGCTCCAGCACCAGGTCGACGTCGTGGGCGGCAAGCCAATCCTCCCACACCGCCGTGCCCTGCGCCCGGCGCTGCTGGGCGCCGAGGTATGCCTGCGCGTTGGTGAAGTTGCGGGCCGCCTCGACGAACTCGGCAATCGCCGGGCGGTAGCGGTCGTGGCGCTCGGCGTGCTGGGCGTGGTAGGCCCAGGCATCGGTCATCAGCACGATGCTGAGGTCATCCCAGTCAAGGCTCCAGGGGGCGGATAGGGAGACGAGGCGGGCGCCGAGGCCCTCCAGCGCGCGCCGGGCACGATCGAGCCCGGCCGCGACCTCGGGCTCGACCTCCAGCGCGTCGCTGCGATCGGTCACCGCGACGGTCACGCCGGCCAGCGGCCGTGGGCCCGGCCGGCAGGCCAGCGGCAGTGGCCCGATTGGAGCCGGCGGGGGCATCAGCGGGCTCGTCACCGGCTCGCCCTGGGTCATCGCCGCCAGCAGCGCGGCGCAGTCGGCGACCGTCCTGGCCATCGGGCCGGGGTGGTCAAGCGACGGCGCCAGCGGGATGATCCCGTCGATCGGCAGGCGCCCGTGGCTGGGCTTGATCGCGCTGGTGCCGCAGCAGGCCGAGGGGATCCGCAGCGAACCGCACGTATCGCTGCCGAGCGCGAGTGGGGTCATCCCGGCGGCGATTGCCGCCGCGCTGCCGCCGCTGGATCCTCCCACCACCCGGTCCAGCGCCCACGGGTTCCCGACCTGGTCGGTCGTTCCCCCGGCGGCGAACTCGTGCGTGTGGGTGTGGCCGAGCAGCACCATCCCCTGCTCGCGCAGGCGCGCCCAGACGACCGCATCGGTCGTGGCCACCTGGTCGGCCAGCACCCGGCTGGAGGCGGTCAAGGGCAGGCCCGCGACGCCGTAGAGATCCTTCAGCGCGACGGGGACACCGCACAATCTGGGCGTGGCGTGGCCATCACGCAGCCTGCGCGCATCGGCGGCCCGCGCTTGCGCGCGCGCCGCCTCCGGGTAGACGCGGACCCAGGCGTTGATCGCCTCAGGGTCGCCGTCGAAGCTCGGCGGTCCGCCGTTTCGCCGCTGGATGCGGCGCAAGCAGGCCTCGGTCAGCTCGGCCGACGACAGGGCTCCGCCGGCCAGCAGCTCGGCCGCCGCCAGAGCGCTGAGATCGGCTGGATCGCTGACCACCGGGGTGCCCGTGCCCGGTGTCACGTCACACTCCCGCGCCGACCGCAACCGGAGGGTCCTGCGCCAGGTCGTGGGCGAGGGAGACGAGCAGGGCCGCCAGTTCGCTGTTCTGCTCGGGCTCCCAGCCGTCGCACAGGCGGGCCAGGGTGGCGCGGCGCTCCTCGATCAGCCGCGTCACGATCTCGCCGCCCGCCGCCGTCAGCTCGCGGGCCGGGCGGCCGTCGGCCGGGGAGCTCGCGACCACCAGCGAGCGGGCGCCCAGCTCGTCCAGCGCGCGCTCGCCGACCTCGAGCGGGATGTCGAAGTCCGCGCACAGCGCGGGGATGTCGGCGGCGGGGTCCTCGTGCAGGCGGATGATCAGCCAGCAGGCGGCCGGCGACAGGTCGACACCGGCGCGCTCGGCCAGGCGCTCCACCAGCTCCCGGCGCCCCTCACGTCCGACCAGCACGGTCAGCGCGCGGGAGGCTTCGGCCAGCGAGTCGGTGTGCTTGGGGATCGCGAACGTCTCGCCGATGCCGGCGCCGGCCGCGACGCTGTCGCGCAGCGGACGCTGCTCCAGCGCCCAGCTGAGCAGAAACGCTACCGCCGCCACGGCGGCCGCCACCACGAACACGGTGCTGAGCGCGCTGGTGAACGCGGTGATGTAGACGCTGTGGATCGCCGGTGGCAGCCTGTCCAGCGCGGCCGGATTGGCGCCGGCGCCGGCGCTGGTCAGCTTGCCGCTTGCGGTGCCCGGTAGCGAGGACGCCAGCTCGGCGCTGAGGCGATTGCTGAAGATCGATCCCAGCACCGCGGTCCCGACCGCGCCGCCGATCGAGCGAAACAGGGTCGCGCCTGACGTCGCCACGCCGAGATCCTCGTAGCCCACCGCGTTCTGGACGGCCAGCACCAGCACCTGCATGACCAGGCCGAGGCCGAGGCCGAGCACGAACATGAACCCCGACGCGACCAGCCGGGTCGTGTGGGCGTCCATCGTGGAGAGCAGCGCCAGGCCGACGACCATGATCGCGGTGCCGGCGATCGGGAACGGCTTGTACTTGCCGGTGCGGCTGATGATCTGTCCCGAGCCGACCGAGGTGATCAGCAGCCCGCCCATCAGCGGCAAGATCTGCAGGCCCGAGCTGGTGGGGCTGGCGCCGTTGACCACCTGCAGGAACAGCGGCAGGTAGGTGACCGAGCCGAACAGCGCAAAGCCGACCACCAGCCCTATCGCGCTGGTGACCGAGAACACCCGGTTGGCGAACAGCCGCGGCGGCAGCACCGGCTCGGCGGCGCGGCGCTCGACGGCCACGAACACGACCAGCAGGATCACTGCGGCGGCGCCGAGCGCGATGATGAACGGCGAGCCCCACCCGTAGCTGGTGCCCCCCAGCGTGCATAGCAGCACGATCACGCTCAGCGCGACCGCCAGCAGTGCGGCGCCGCGGTAGTCGACCCGGTAGTGAACCCGCTCGCTGCGTGAGGGAAGCGTCGCGGCGAGAACGCCCAGGGCCAGCACCCCGATCGGCAGGTTGACGTAGAAGATCCAGCGCCACGACAGGTTGGTGGTGAAGAAGCCGCCGAGCAAAGGGCCGATCACGCTGGCCAGCCCGAACACGGCGCCGAAGATCCCCTGATAGCGGCCGCGGTCACGCGGGGCGACGACGTCACCGATGGCCGCCATCGTGCTGACCATCAGCCCGCCGCCGCCGAGGCCCTGCAACGCGCGGAAGACGATCAGCTCGGTCAGGCTCTGCGCGATCCCGCACAGCGCGGAGCCGATCAGGAACACCACCAGCGCCACCTGCAGCACTGCCTTGCGTCCGTAGAGGTCGCCGAGCTTGCCGTACACGGGGGTGACGGCGGTCTGGGCCAGCAGATAGGCGGTCACCACCCACGAGATGTGGCTCAGGCCACCGAGATCGCCGACGATCGTCGGCAGCGCCGTGGAGACGATCGTCTGGTCCAGCGCCGCCATCAGCATCACCAGCATCAGCCCGGCAAACACAACCCGCACGCTTACCTGGCGCTCGCCGGTGGAGGCCGCGGCGGGCGCGACGCTCATGATCGGCTCGCGTCGGCGCTGCGCGCGGGGGCTGACACGCCCACGATCATACGTCCGGCGTGCACCCGGTCAGTCGGCGCTGCCGGGCGGGTTGGAGAGCGCGGGATCGGGCGCCGCGCCTCGCTGCGCCCGCGTGTCCGTGCGGCGCCGGACCGTGGTTAACGCCCAGAAGCCAATGCCCAGCGCCGCTGTCACTGCGCCCACTGTGCAGACGCCGGCCCAGCCGCCGGTTGAGTAGAGCGCGGAGGTCAGCGCCGAGAGCAGCGCCCCGCCGAGGAAGCTGGACACCATATAGGCGGTCGTAAGCCGGCTGCGGGCCTCCGGACGCAGGGCGTAGATCGTGCTCTGGTTGGTGATATGCAGGCCCTGGACCCCCAGATCGAGCAACACTATCCCGATCACCAGAGCAATCACGGAGCTCTTCCCGAGCGCCAGCACGCCCCAGCTGATCAGCAGGACCACGAGGCCAAGACTCGTCGCCAGGCGGGCATGTCCCCGGTCGGCGAGCCGTCCAGCCACGGGCGCCGCGGACGCGCCCGCCACGCCGGCGAGACCGAACAGCCCGATCACGATGTTGCCGTAGTGGTAGGGCGGGCCGGAGAGCAGGAACGCGAGCGCAGTCCACAGCGCGCTGAAGCAGCCGAACCCGGCCGCGCCGAGGGTCATTCGCTGGCGCAGCACGGGTTCGTCGCGCACGAGGCGCAGCACCGAGCGCAGCAGGTCTCGGTAGGCCATCTCCTCTGTGGGCGGCACCAGCGGCAGCGCACGCTGCAGTACGGCGGCCAGCGCCAGCATCGCCGCCGCGGCGAACGCGAACACCGCCCGCCAGCCCAGAAGTCCGGCGATCAGCCCGCTGGCGGTGCGCGCCAGCAGGATCCCGATCAGCAGGCCGCTCATCACCGACCCCACGACCTGGCCACGCTCGTGCTCGGCGGCGAGCGAGGAGCTCATCGGCACGATCACCTGTGCCACGACGGCGGTGATGCTGGCCAGCGCGGCGGCGGTCGCGAACACGGCGAAGCTCGGCGCCGCCGTGGCCGCCGCCTGGGCCACGGCGGTCACGCACAGCGTGGTGCTGATCAGCCGGCGGCGCTCAAGCAGATCTCCGAGCGGCACCAGTAGCGCAAGCCCGACCACGAAGCCGATCTGGGTCACGGTGATCAGCAGTCCGGCCAGGCCGTTGGACACCCTGAAGGCGCCGGCCAGGGTGTGCAGCAAGGGCTGGGGGTAATACAGGTTGGCCACCGCCGCCCCTGAGGCGACGGCCAGCAGGATCACCAGCTGGCGGCTGATTCCCTGGCCGAGATCGGCGGCCGGAGCAGACGCCGAGCGCTGGCGGTCACCCATGGTCTCAACATAGCCTGCGCCGATCGATCCCTCACCGGGTGGGCAGTGTTGAGGAATGATTAGGGGGCGGCGGGCAAAGGGCCGGATCGCTGGCATCTGGCCTCGGTTGGGACTAGATTCCGGGACCTGGGAACCACGACCTCTGAGGAGGAGGATCATTGAAACGATTTAATAGACGGAGTCTGGTGGGCCTGCTCGCTGTGATCGCCGCAGTGGCGATCAGCGCGTGCGGCAGTTCGGGCAGCTCCAGCTCATCCAGCTCGTCGAGCGCCGCGGCGTCGAGCACGAGCAGCAGTTCGACTCCCAAGGCCGGCGGGACGGTGACGCTGCTGATGGGAACGGCGCCCGACTCGCTTGACCCGCAGTTCGGCTACACGACCCAGGCGGCCGAGGCCGACTGGATCTCCTACACCGGCCTTGACACCTACACGCACGCCGACGGCGCCGCCGGGGCGCAGCTGATCCCGGGCCTGGCCACGGCGCTGCCGACGATCACCGACGGAGGCAAGACCTACACCGTCACGCTGCGCAAGGGTCTGGTCTTCTCGAACGGAAAGCCGGTCACCGCCAGCGACTTCGCCTACACGGTCGAGCGCGCGATCAAGATCCCCTGGGGAGGGTCGGGCCAGTTCATCACCGCCCAGATCAAGGGCGGCACGGCATTCGCCAACGGCAAGGCGAAGACGATCTCCGGGATCACGACCGACGACGCGACCGGCAAGATCGTGATCCATCTGAACTCCGCCTACGGCGCATTTGACAACGTGCTCGCGTTCCCGGCGCTGGGGATCATCCCGACCGGCACGCCGTTGAAGAACGAGCCCAACAGCCCGCCGCCGGGCGTGGGTCCCTACGAGATCACCAGCATTGTCCCCAACGCGTCGTTCTCGGTGGTCAAGAACCCGAAGTGGACAGCGATCCCCGGGATCCCGTCGGGCAGCGTCAACGTGAACGTCAAGATCTCGTCCAACGTTTCCGCCAACGCGCTGTCGGTGCTCAACAACTCCGCCGACGCGTTCGACTGGGCCGACACGGTCCCCGGCAGCCTGCTGCCGCAGATCAACTCCCAGGCGGCGGACCGGTTCAAGAACGTCGACCTCGGCGGTTCGACGTACTACTTCTTCCTCAACGCGAAGGCCAAGCCGTTCTCCAGCCAGCTCGCGCGTGAGGCGGTCGTGACGGGTCTGAACCAGGACGCGCTCAACCGGCTCGGTTCGGGCACGCTGGTGCCGGCCTGCTACTTCCTGCCCCCGGCCGTGCCCGGTCATCCCACTGCTTCGTGCCCGTACGGGACACCGGGCACCGGGAACCTGGCCAAGGCCAAGGCGCTCGTCAAGCAGTCCGGAATGGCCGGACAGCCGGTGACGGTCTGGAGCGAGACGCGCACGCCGCGTCAGCAGTGGGCGACGTATTACACCTCGTTCCTGAACTCGATCGGTTTCAAGGCGACCCAGAAGGTGATCGCCGATGCAACCTACTTCACCACGATCGGAAACCTGAAGCTCAACCCCCAGACCGGCTTTGCCGACTGGAATCAGGACTTCCCGAATCCGGTGGACTTCTACCTGCTGCTCAGTGCGGCAGCGATCTTGCCGACGAACAACGAGAACTTCGGCCAGGTCGACGACCCGGAGATCAACAGCCAGGTCAACAAGCTCGGTCAGGTGCCGACGAGTCAGCTGAACACGATCGCGTCCAAGTGGCAGGCCCTCGACGAGTACACGGCCAAGAAGGCCTATGCGGCGGTGTTCGGGTATCAGACGTTCCCGAAGTTCATGTCCACGCGGATGAACTACAGCGCGGCCGTCTTCCATTCGGTCTACGGCTGGGACTTCACCTCGTTCCAGCTGAAGTAGCGACCACGATGGGCCGGGACAGCTAATCTGTCCCGGCCCATCCCGTTCCCTACCCCTCGATGGCTACCACTTCAGCCTCCGGCACCGAGTTCTCCGGCGACGTACCCGCCGCGTTCCTGGCTGAGGGCGAGGAGCTTCCGCCCGGGCTCGGTCCCTGGCGGCTGGCCTGGCGGCGGCTGAAGCGCAACAAAACGGCGCTGTTCTTCGGCGGCGTGTTCATCGTCATCCTCGTTCTGTGCCTGCTGGCGCCGGTCTACTCACACGACATCGCCCACATCGGCCCGGCGACCGAGAACATCACCGGGACGGTCAAGGTGGGGGGCAAGACCAAGGATGTCGTCAGCCTGACCGGGATCCCGATCGGGCCCACCTGGCAGTTCAGCCACTACTTCCTCGGGGCCGACGGCAACGGCCGTGACGTTGCGGTGCGGCTGCTCTACGGAGGGCGCAACTCGTTGGAGATCGGAGCCGTGGCAACGCTGATCACGATGGTGATAGCGCTGATCCTGGGGATCGTCTCAGGCTACTTCCGCGGTCTGGCCGACGGCGTCATCAGCCGTTTTCTCGACGTGATCTGGGCCTATCCGGCCGTGCTGCTGGGGATCACGCTGGGCACCGTGCTGGCCGTGGGCGGGATCGGTCCGCTGAAGGGCACCACACTGATGGTGCCCGCCGTGGTGATCGGAGTCGTCTACATCCCCTACGTGGCCAAGCCGGTGCGCGGGCAGGTGCTGCAGCTGCGCGAGCGGGAGTTCATCGACGCGGCCCGACAGCAGGGCCTCGGGCACATGCGGATCATGTTCTCCGAGATCCTGCCCAATCTGGCCTCGACGATCATCGTCTTCATCCCGCTGATCCTGGCCAACGCGATCCTGCTCGAGGCGGGCCTGACCTATCTCGGCGCCGGCGTGCAGCCACCCAACGCGTCGTGGGGCTCGATGATCTCCGACGGGATCGGCACGATCCCGGAGGCGTTCCACGACGTCCTGGTCCCGGGGATCATGCTGGTGCTGGCCGTGCTGTCGATCAACGTGTTCGGCGACGGGCTGCGCGACGCGCTCGATCCGCGGGCCAAGGTCCGTATCGCGCATTGATGGCTGAAGACCGGACCCGTCCGCCCCGATGACGCGCTTCGTCGTCCGCCGGATGATGGCGATGCTCGGGGTGCTGTTCCTGATCTCCGTGCTGACGTTTCTGCTGATCGAGGCGATCCCCAACGGCGACCCCGCGCTGCGGCTGGCGGGGCGGCTGGCCACGGCGACCGAGATCCACCAGATCCGCGTCAAGTACGGCTTCGACAAGCCGATCTACATCCAGTACCTGAAGACGATGGGCCAGATCTTCACCGGGCAGGCGTACTCGTACACCCAGGGGTTCAATATCCTCGACGAGGTCCGCGCTGGCCTGCCGGCGACGCTGTCGCTGGCCTTCGGCGCCGGCTTCATCTGGCTGCTGACCTCGATCGTGGTCGGCACGCTGGCGGCGATCAGGGCCGGCCGGTACACCGACCGGGTGCTGACTGTGCTGGCAATGCTGGGCGTGTCGTTTCCGCCCTTCTTCCTCGGCGCGATGCTGATCTACTTCCTCGGCTACAAGGCGGGGCTGATCCCGTTGGGCAGCTACGTGCCGCTGACCCAGAACCCCGTTCAGTGGCTGGTTCATCTGCTGGCGCCGTGGTTCACGCTGTCGGTGCTGTTCATCGGGTTCTACTCCCGCGTTTTGCGCAGCACGATCCTCGACACGATCAACGAGGACTATGTCCGCACCGCGCACGCCAAGGGCCTGTCTGACCGCCAGGTGCTGATCCGCCACATCCTGCGCAACAGCCTGATCCCGATCATCTCGCTGTGGGGACTGGATATGGCCCAGGTGATCGGCGGCGGGGCGATCCTGACCGAGTCGATCTTCAACCTGCACGGCGTAGGGCAACTGGCGCGTGACTCGATCGGCCGGCTCGACCTCAACGCGATCCTGGTGATCGTGCTGCTGACCGCATTCGCAGTGGTGATCATGGGCGCGCTGCTGGACATCGTCTACGCCTACCTGGACCCGCGGATCCGGCTCACGGTATGACCGTCGACGCCACGCCACTGCTGGAGGTCTCCGATCTCCGGGTCTCGTTTACGACCGAGGACGGGGTCGTGCAGGCGGTCGACGGGGTCAGCTTCTCGGTCGGGCGGGGGGAGGTGGTGGCGATCGTCGGCGAGTCGGGCTCGGGCAAGTCGGTCACCGCGATGACGCTGATGGGTCTGACCCGCGGTCCCAATGCTCGCTTCGAGGGCTCCGCCACGTTCGACGGCATCGAGCTCGTCACGGCATCGAACGCGGAGCTGCGCAAGGTCCGCGGCGCCGGGATCGCGATGGTCTTCCAGGATCCGATGAGCTCGCTTGACCCCGTCTACCGAGTGGGGGCGCAGATCGTGGAGCAGATCCGCGTCCACGACGGCCAGATCTCCAAGGCCAAAGCGCTCGATCGCGCGGTGGAGCTGATGGAGCGCGTCGGCGTCCCCCGCGCCGCCGAGCGGTTGCGCTCCTACCCGCACGAGTTCTCCGGGGGCATGCGACAGCGGGTGATGATCGCGATGGCGCTGTCGTGCTCGCCGACGCTGCTGATCGCCGACGAGCCGACCACCGCGTTGGACGTCACGATCCAGGCGCAGATCCTCAATGAGCTGCGCCAGCTGCGCCAGGAGACCAACGCCGGGATCATCCTCGTTACCCACGATCTGGGGGTCGTGGCCGACATCGCCGACCGGGTGATCGTGATGTACGCCGGACGGGTGGTCGAGCAGGGGACCCTGGATGAGATCTTCTATGACCCCCAGCATCCCT
>ODAK010002872.1_pt1 | contig 18001 bp, 13 predicted proteins | sample 1539591 | NCBI WGS metagenome assembly ODAK01 (sample SAMEA3539303, study PRJEB22396) | soil metagenome | biome: tundra; feature: field; material: soil | place: USA | collected 2010-05 | depth 0.15 m
CTCGTCGGTCGCGCGCTCGACCTCGGCGACCACGCGGTCGATGGCGTGCATGTCCCCCTATTTCTGTCCGAAGAAGTACCGGATGCCGAACTGGATTTCGCGGCCAGGCAGATAGGCGACCGGCGTCCCGAACGTCGGCCCCGACACCGCGTTCACGTTCGACGCGTTGTCGCGGTTGATGATGTTGAACGCTTCGACGAGCACGCTCGCCGTGTGGCGCGCGACCCTCACCTGTTTCTCGACGCGGAGATCGACGTCGGCGTACGGCTTCACGCGGAACGCGTTGCGCGGCTGCGTCAGGTCGCGCTGATCCACCAGGCCGTCGCCGTCGCTGTCGATGATGCCGCGCGGGTTGAACGCCGCGCCGCTTCGCCAGAACGCGATGGTGCTCAGGTTGATGTCGAACGGCAGCTCGAAGGCCGCGTTACCGACGAAGATGTTCGGCGCCGACTGGTTCGACGGTCCGTAATCGAGCTCCGGATGGTTGTTGTTGGCGAAGGTCGAGCCGACCTGTCCGGTGAGCAGGTTGTCGCGCGCGCGCGAGCCGGTGTAGGAGAGGCCGAATTGAGCGTGATGGCTCAGGCGCCGGCGGAAGGACAGGACGATCCCGTCGTAGTCGACCAGACCGTCCTAGGTGACCTCGCTCAACTGGGGACCGCCGTCGGTCGTCTTGCCGAAGTTCGGATTGCCCGGCGGTACATCGAACAGGTTCGTGATGCGGCGCGTCAGCAGGTCGCGCGTGCGCCGGTGCACGAACATCGCCGACACGCTCATGTTGTCGCCGATCTGCTGGTCGACGCCGCCGCTGAACGCGTTGGTGTACGGCACGAGATCCTGCGAGTATCGAGAAATGGTACGCGTCACTTCAAGGGGGCCGCGTGGGAAGAACGACAGCACGCGGTTGCCGACGATCGAGCCGCCAGGCACGTCGAAGAAGCGGAAGTCGGTGCCCGGGTACTTCGAGTCGAGGATCGCCACCGCCTGAGCGGCCGTTTTTCCGGAGAGTTGCTGGATGTTGTCGGCCGTCACGACCGGCGCTTTGGTTGGATCGGACACCGCGATACCGAGCAGCTTGTAGAGCGCGAGCGGGTTATTGCGCAGGTCGGTCGCAAACTGGTTGTAGAGCGGATTCTCGGGCGGACCGAACGTCCCGGGCCCGGTCGGGAAGCCCGACGTGATCACGTAGTCGATGAGCGAATTCGTGTAGTCGACGCCGAGCCGCGGGAGCGCGACGTCGAACACCGACTTCGTGAAGACGCCGCCCTTCTCCGGCACCGTGGCGGCCGCCGTCAGCAGGTTGCGATCGTAGAAGAGCCCGTAGTCGGCTTTCACGATCGTCTTGTGCGTGCCGTTGACGTCCCACGCGATCCCGACGCGCGGGCCGAGCGCTTTCTTGTAGCCGCCGAACAAGCTCGAGTAGTCGTAGCGGAGCCCCGCGTTGATCGTCAGGTTGGGACGAACCTGCCACGTGTCCTGCGCGTAGCCCGAGAGGTCGTTCGTCTTGATGTTCAGGTTCAGGCTGCCGTCAGGACTCGAGGACAACGTGAAGAAGCGCGCCGCCGACTGCTGGAAGCCGTAGAGCGGGAAGTTCACGTTGTAGGGCGCCGCAGGATCGGGCGACAGGAATGCTGGTGAGTATTCCACGTCGTTGGTCACCTGGCTGTAACCGGTCGCCGTGATGTGGTTGACGTCCCAGCCGAACTTGAACTGGTGGTCGCCCCGCTTGCCCGGCAGGAAATAGCTCAACGACTGCCCCACCTGATAGCGCTGGCTGATCTGATCCGTCTGGCCGCCGAACGGCGCGCCGGTCTGAATGAAGCCGCTGCTCAGCAGCAGCAGGATCGGCTCGGAGCGCGCCGTCTGGTTCAGGTTGTTGCCGGTCTCGCCCCGGACGTAGTCGGCGGTGGTTTCGAGAAAGAGCGACTGCCTGAGGCTTGCCGTTTCCCGGAAGATGGCGCTCGTCGCCGGCTGGTTCTGGGTGGCGGCGGCGCTCGGCATAGCCAGGGTGCCCGCGACCGGCGAGCTGATGAGGCCGCCGTTGTTCTGCGTGCTCCGGTTCACCGACCCGGTGAGCCGGTTGTTCTGATTCAGGTTCGCGTCCACCTTGAAGAGCCCGGTGAAGCCGTCCGTCGTCGGCGCGACCCCGAAGTTTTCGACGTGGCTGGGCGTCGCGATGCCGCTCAGGACGAACGCCGGGATCTTCGACATGTCGAAGTTCACGCCGCGTGTTTCGTTCAGTTTCTCGAACGAGCCGAAGAAGAAGGCCTTGTCCTTGACGATCGGGCCGCCGAGCGTGCCGCCCCACTGATACCGCGCGAGCTTCGGCGGCTCGGGCGCGACGTAGTTCGCCGGCAGCGGGCTCGGCGCCGGGATGTTGTTCGAGTCGAACTTGTTGTTGCGCACGAACCAGAAGCCGCGCCCCGCGATGGCATCCGTGCCCGATCGGGTCACGATGTTCGCGACGCCGCCCTGCGCGCGGCCGAACTCGGCTTGGTAGCCGGTCGTGATGACCTCGAATTCTTTGATCGAATCCTGCGTGAAGCGCAGGAGCGCGCCGCCGTTGATCGGGTCGTTGTTCTCGGCGCCGTCCACGAGATACGACAGCGCGCCCGCGCGCTCGCCGAAAATCTCGACATTAGCGCCGGTAGACAAGCTCGGGTCGGGCTTCGCGCCCGGCACCAGCGCGATGAGATCGGTGAAGTTGCGGCCGTTCAGCGGCAAGGCGTCGATGGTGGACGGCATCACCACGTTCGTGATGTCGGAGCGCGCCACCTGCACGAGCGGCGCCTCGGCCGACACCTGCACGGATTCGGTGACCGCGCCGACCGCCAGCGTCACGTCGAGCGTGGTCTGCTGGTTGACCGCCACGCCGACACCCGCGCGCGTCTCGGCCGCGAAGCCACTCATCTCGATCGTCAACGAGTAGGTGCCTGGCGGCACCAGCACCAGGCGATAGGTGCCGTCCGCGTTGGTTGTCACCGTCACGTTTTCGCGCTGCAGCGACGGCCCGCGGACCGTGACCGTGGCGCCGGGCAGCACCGCCCCGCTCGAATCGCGGACCGTGCCCGCAATCAAGCCGGTCACCTGGGCCAGCGCTGGCACGGTCGATATGCTGAGAAGGAGAATCAAAGACAGAATGAACGGGCGATACCATGTCGATGACATCCGGCCCTCCTGAGGGAAACGATCCGCTAGTCTTTTACTATCTTGTAACGGCGAAGTAAAGTATTCGACGCGGGAGGAACCATGAAGAGCCTCGTCATCGGCGTCGCGGCGTCTGCAACGTTCGCGCTCGCCACGCTCGGCGCGCAGATTCCCCAGAAACCGGCTCAGCCGACCACTGCCGAAAACTCGACCCTCACGGCGGTCGAGGGGTTGAAGGTCGGCAGCTACACGTTGCCCGGTGGCACGACCGGTTGCACCGTGATCCTCGTCGACGGCGAAGGGGTGCCCGGCGGCGTTTCGCAGCGGGGCGGCGCGCCCGGCACCCGCGAGACGGACCTGCTGAACCCGCTCAATATGGTCGACAAAGTCAACGCCGTCGTGCTCTCGGGCGGCAGCGCCTTTGGCCTCGATTCCGCCACCGGCACGGTGAAGTGGCTCGAAGAGCACAACATCGGCTGGGACGTCCACATCACGAAAGTTCCGATCGTCCCGGCGGCGATCATCTTCGACCTCCCGGTCGGCAACAACGCGAAGAACCACCCCGGGGCTGACTGCGGCTACAAGGCGGTCGAGGCGGCCACCGCCGCGCCGGTCGCCATGGGGACGATCGGTGCCGGCACCGGCGCCACCGTCGGCAAGATGGGCGGCCCGAGCCGCTTGATGAAGGGTGGGCTCGGCAGCGCCGCGATCCGGATGCCGAACGGCCTCGTCGTCGGCGCGATCGTCGCCGTCAACGCGGTGGGAGACATCATCGATCCGGACACGGGGAAGGTCGTGGCCGGCGCGCGCAATCCTGACGGGACCTTCGCGGACGCGCGGACACTGCTGCGCAGCGGCGCGCTGATGCAGCGTCCCGGCGGATCCACTCCACGGGCGGTCGAGAACACGACGATCGGCCTCGTCGCCACCAACGCGAAGCTGACGAAGGCCCAGGTGAGCCGCATGGCGCTGATGGGCGACGACGGGTACGCGCGCGCGATCTTCCCGTCGCACACGATGGGTGATGGCGACACGGTGTTCTCGCTCGCCACCGGCCGGTGGGATGGCGAGGCTGACGTCTCGCTGGTCGGCGCGCTCGCCGCCGATGTCATGGCGAAGGCCCTCGTGCAGGCGGTCACCCAGGCGACCGGGCTGCCGAACATTCCGGCGGTGCGTGACTTGAAGAAGTGAACCTGCACCTCGCGCTTCTTCTCGCCTATTCGGCCGGCCTGGTCGCCCTGGGTTTGTGGATCGGCCGGCGAGTCCACGGCGCGAAGGACTTTTTCGTCGCCGGCCGAGGTCTTGGCGCGGGGCTGATCTTCTCAACGATGCTCGCCGCGAATATCGGGGCAGGATCGACGGTGGGGGCGACCGGCCTTGGGTACAAAGACGGCCTCGCGGCGTGGTGGTGGGTCGGCTCGGCGGGGATCGGCTCGATCGCCCTCGCGTTCTGGATTGGTCCCGCGATCCGCCGCATCGCCGCGGCCAACGATCTGCGGACGGTGGGCGACTACCTCGAGCTGCGGTACAGCCCAAGCATCCGCGGGATCATCGCGATCCTGCTCTGGGCCGGCTCGCTGGCGATTCTCGCCGGACAGCTCATCGCGATTGCGTCGATCCTCAACGTCGTCGCCGGCACGCCGAAGTGGGCGGGCTGCATGATCGGCGGCGCGCTCATCACCATCTATTCGTCGGCGGGCGGCCTCAAGTCGGGCGCGTGGGTGAACATGGTGCAGCTCACGGTGAAGCTGGTCGGCTTCGCCATTGCGCTGCCGCTGGCGCTCTCGGCCGTCGGCGGCTGGCCAGCGGTGCAGGCGATGCCGGCGCCGACGGGCGACTACTGGAATTTCTGGTCGGGCGGCACGTCAGGCGTTATCTACCTGGCGATGCTCGGCCCGGCGTTTGTCGTGTCGCCGGGGCTGCTGCAGAAGCTGTACGGCGCGAAAGACGACCGCGCGGTGCGTGTCGGGGTCGGCGCCAACGCCGCCGGGCTTCTTCTCTACGCGATCGTCCCGGTGGTGCTGGGCACGATCGCGCGGCTGCGGTTTCCACATCTGAGCACGCCCGACCTTGCGCTGCCGATGATCCTGATGCATGGGCTGCCTGCCGCCATCGGCGCGCTCGGCTTGGCGGCGGTGTTTTCCGCCGAGCTGAGCGCGGCCGACGCCGTGCTCTTCATGTTGACCACGTCGCTCTCGCAGGATCTCTACAAGCGCTTCGTCGCGCCGACCTCAGGCGAGCGCCAGGTGCTGCTCGCCGCGCGCGTCACGACGATTGTCGCCGGCGCGATCGGCACCGCGCTCGCGATCGTCTCGCCAACCGTCATCGGCGTGCTGACCATCTTCTACACGCTTCTCGGTGTCAGCCTGTTCGTGCCGATTCTCGGCGGCCTGTACGTGCGGCGCGCGGGGACGGCCGAGGCGCTGGCCGCGATTGCCGCGGGTGTCGGCGGCATGCTGTTCGTGCACATCACGACCGCCGGCAAAGGCTACGGCCACCTGACGCCGGCGCTCATCGGCCTCGCCGCGGCGCTCGTGGCCTTCGCCGTCGTGCTCGCCACGCCCAGGGCACAACCTGCCCCGGCAGGCACACGCGGGTAGCCGTCATTCATCCACCTTCAGGGAGACCCATTCCTATGGCCAGCGACATGTTCACACTCTCCGGAAAGGTCGTCGCCGTCGTCGGCGCCGGCAGCGGTATCGGCGAAGCGATCGCGCTCGGCGCCGCCTCGCAAGGCGCGTCGTTCGTCGCGTGCCTCGACCTCAACGAGGCGGCCGCGACGAAGGTCGCCGGGACGATCAAGGCGCAGGGCGGTCAAGCCGCTGCGGGCGTCGTCGACATCGCGAACAGTGAGGCGGTGAGCGCGTGCTTCGAGGCGCTCGCTCAGGCGCACGGCCGGCTGGACGGCGTGGTCTGCACCCCGTCGATCAACGTGCGGAAGCCGATTCTCGCCTACACGGGCGACGAGTTCGATCGCGTCGTGCGCGTGAACCTGCGGGGTACCTTTAACGTGCTGCAGACGGTGGGACGGATCATGACGGCGCAGAAGCGCGGCAGCATCGTGCTCTACTCGTCGATCCGCTCGATCGTGACCGAGCCGGGCCAGTCCGTGTACTCGATGACGAAAGCGGGCATTCTGCAGCTGGCGAAGACCGCCGCAACGGAGTGGGGGATGCTCGGCGTGCGCGTGAACGCCGTGGGCCCGGGTGTCGTTGAAACGCCGCTGACCGCGCCGATCAAGAACAACAAGGAGTGGTACGACGCCTACGCCCAGAAGAACCCGATGCAGCGCTGGGCGCAGCCGATCGAAATGGTCGGGCCGACGCTGTTCCTGCTGTCGGATGCCGCGAGTTACGTGACTGGCACTATCATCTACGCCGACGGCGGGTGGCTGGCCGCGGACGGCCGCTTCACGCCGCCGGGGATGTAGAAAATCGCAGTGCCTCGTCCACCAAGTGAGTCACCATGACACATCGTATTGCAGTCATCGCCGGTGATGGCATCGGCCGCGAAGTCATTCCGGTTGGCATGGCGGCGCTCGAGGCCGCCACGCGCGGCAGTGATGTCACGCTGTCGTTCACCGAGCTGCCCTGGGGATGCGATTACTACCTGGCGCATCACCGCATGATGGAAGAGGGCGGGCTGGAGCGCCTGGCCACGTTCGACGCGATCTACCTCGGCGCCGTCGGCGCCTCCGGCGTGCCGGATCACGTGTCGGTGTGGGAGCTGATTCTGCCGATCCGTCAGCGCTTCGATCAGTACGTGAACCTCCGCCCGATGCGCTTGCTCCCCGGCCTCACCTCGCCGCTCGCCAATAGGGGCGCCGCCGACATTGACATGGTGTGCGTGCGGGAGAACTCGGAAGGCGAGTACGCGGGCTTGGGCGGGCGGATTCACGTCGGCACGCCGCACGAAGTGGCCGAGCAGACAGGTCTCTTCACGCGGCACGGCATCGAGCGGGTCGTGCGCTACGGATTCGAGGTGGCATCGAAGCGGCCGCGCCGGCTGCTCGCGAGCGCGACCAAGTCGAACGCCTTGCAGCACTCGATGGTCCTCTGGGACGAAGTCGCGGAATCGGTGCGGAAGGAGTATCCGGCCATCGAGTTCAGGAAGTACCACGTCGATGCGCTCGCGGCGCGGATGGTCACCCATCCGGGCACGCTCGACGTCATCGTCGCTTCGAACCTGTTCGGCGACATCCTCACCGACATCGGATCGGCCATCTCCGGCAGCCTCGGCATCGCGCCCGGCGCGAACATCAACCCGGAGCGAAAGTATCCGTCGATGTTCGAGCCGATCCACGGGTCGGCACCCGACATCGCCGGCAAGGGCATCGCCAACCCGATTGGCGCGATCTGGGCCGCCGCGCTGATGCTCGACCATCTCGGCCACCGCGATCTCCACGACCGGATCCTCGGCGCGATCGAGCGGGTCGTCGCCACGGGCAAAATCAGGACGCCGGATCTCGGCGGGAACGCGACGACGGAGGAAATCGCGAAGGCGATAACGGGCGAGATCTGAGAGCCTACCCTCAGCCCTATTTGAGGAACACCGGCTGGGTCCACGCTCTCCACCCACCGCTGTCCTCGACACGTGCGCGGACGTAGCCTTCGTCACCCTTGAAGTTGTAGCGCGCGGGCTTGTCGAACGAAGTCTGCAGCACCCGGCCACCTTTGCCGATGAATACCACGCGCTGCCGCGTGTCGGGGTTGTCCTTCACGTCCACCGTCAACGAGGACGCCGTCGCGGTCAGCTCGGTCAGCTCGACGCCGGTCGAAGCGTAGAAATCGCCCGAGCTGAGCGCCGAGAGAATCGCCTGCTCGGTCAGCGCCTCGGCGCGCACCCAGACCCACGCTTGTCCTGGATTGCCGCGGTTGGGCAGGAACTCCTGCCGAAGATTGTGCGTGTCGTCGACCGCCACGGCCCAGAACCGCACGCCGGATGTCAGCAGCTGGTCCCACGCCTCCTCCATCGACGGCACGTCGCGGCCGTCGCCGTACTCGTTCATCAGGTTGTAGCCGCTCATGATCTCGAGCAGGCCCGTGTTCTTCAGCGGCAACAAGTCCTTCACGCCGATCGTGAACCTCCAGTTCGGATGGTTGATGAGCGGGATGCCACCCGCCGCGCGGATTCGGTCGATGCACGTCTGCAGGATCTCGGTGATCGTGCCGGTCGCGGGCGGCACGAAGGTGTGCACGCCGATGCCGTTGACGTGCACGTTCTTCTCGTTGGTGATCTCCTCGCCCTGGATGACCAGCGCGCCCAGCTGACCGTTCGCCTGCATCGGCGCCGTATCGGTCAGTATGTTGTGATCGGTGATCACCAGCACGTTCCAGCCGTTGCGCCGGTACCACGCGAACAGATCGTAGGGCGTCGAATCGCCGTCCGAGTTGATCGTGTGCGAGTGGAGATTGGTCTTGAACCAGCGCGGCCCGCGGCCGCGTTGTCCTTGAGCGAACCCATGCGTCGTCGCAAGGACGAGGGCGGTCGCCACGACGGCCGCCCCGGCCCCAACTCGACGAATCATTCGGCAATCCGCGATTGGCAACCTTCAATCTCCCGCGTCAGAACGTGTACTTGATCCCCAGCTGCACGACCCGCCCATCGTCGGCACTGGTGATCTGGCCGAAGGTTGGCGATCCGATCGTGTTGCCCGGCTGGCCGAAGCGGATCTGGTTGAAGATGTCGAACGCTTCGATGCGCAGCTGGATCTGCTGCGTCTTGGTGAAGTTGAAGTTCTTGAAGAGCGACATGTCGACACGCGAGAAGCCGGGTCCGCGCACGGCGTTGCGCGGCTCGTTGCCGTTCTGTCCGGCGTTGGCCGCCAGCGTGAGCCGCGTGAAGCAGCTCGTGTCGAACCACTGTGTGACCGTGTTCGGCGCGTTGGCGTTCGGATCGCACGTCATGTTCGGGCGCTGGACCGTCGAAACTGACGTCAGGTTGATGTTGTTCGGGTCGCCCACGGTGAACGGGAAGCCGGTCTGCCCCTGGATGATCCCGTTCAGCTGCCATCCGCCGAGCGTCATGCGCGCGAGGTTCGCGCGGCCGTCAAGCCGCGGCAGCTCGTAGCCGAAGCTGACGACGAAGCGGTGGCGCGCGTCGAACAGCGCGTCGCCCTTTTCGCGGGCAAGCGCCGCGTCGATTGACGCCTGATTCCCGATCGTCACCGGCAGCAGCGGCCGCGGATCGGTGCCGATGTTCAGCCCAGACGAATCGTCCACGGCGTGGCTCAGCGTGTAGGACACCATCATGTTGAAGCCGCGCCACGGCCGCATCCGCGCGCTCGCCTGGAGCGAGTTGTACCAGGACTGGGCGACCGAGAACGTCGGCCGGATGAGCCCGAACGCCGGATAGAGCCGCGGCCCCACGCTCGGCGTCGGCGTGAGAATCGGAGTCGTCGGGTTCACCTCGATGAAGATCGGCAGGTGATACCCGCGCGACCCGACGTACCCCACCTCGAAGCCCCAGACCGATCCCAGCTGCTTCTGCAGCGAGACGTTGAAGTGCTGGACGACCGGCGTGGTGAAGTCGGTGCCCCAGCCGATGAAGGTCAGCCCGGCGGGGAACCCGGGCGTGCCGGTGACGCCGGCCAGCGGGTTGGCGAAGGGCGGCGTGGCCTGCTTCAACTGGAAGTTCACTTCGGTCAGCGGCTGGAACGGCGGCGCGAGCGTGCCGTTCTGGAAGAAGTCGCCCTGCCCAGGCAGCGTGTCATAGAAGAGGCCCCACGCGCCACGCACGCTCGTGCGGCCATCGCCATTCGGATCCCAGATGACCGCCACGCGCGGCGCGACGTTGTTCTTGTCCGTGTAGTAGGTGCCGGCCGGCACGCCCGGGTCGCCGGGGTACACCAGACCGGTTGGCGCGTTGGGGAAGATTATCGACTGCTGACCGGGGTGGAAGGCCGCCAGGTGGTTGTTCGCCTCGGCAAACGGTTGGTTCACTTCGTAGCGGACGCCATAGTTCAACGTGACGCGCGAGCCCAGGCGGAACTCGTCCTGCGCGTACGCGGCGTAGGTCCACGACGACCCGTTCAAGTTCGGATCGCCGCTCCCCTGCCGGAACTGGTTCGGGAATCCCAGGAGGAAATCGGCCGCGGCGTTGCCGGTGTACTGCCCGTTGAACGTGTAGTCGCCGTTCGGGCGGTTGATGTAGGTGACCTTGATCTGGTCGCGGCGGATTTCGCCGCCGAACTTCCACGAGTGCGATCCCTTCACCCACGTGAAGTCGTCGCTGAACCCGAACACGTTGTTCGTGCGGCTCGCGAACGGCTGCTGCGCGTCGCCCGCCGTGAAGAACCCGGTTACGGTGATGAACGGCAGACCGGCCGCCGTCGAGTTGCTCTGGTTCAGCCCCAGGCCGATCGTGCTCTCGGGGAGACCGCTCGTCACGGTGGGCTTCGCGTCGATCCGGTTCAGGTTCGCGCGCGCCACGTTGATCATGTTCGACTTGACGATCCACGTGTCCGACCCCATGACATCCTGCAGCGTCGCAATCGCCGTGTTGCCCAACGGCGAGAAGTTCGAGCCGCCGAGTGGGTTCACGTTCTTGGTATGACCGAACAGGTACCGCCCGAGGAAGCTGTGCCGGTCGTTGATGCGGTAGTCGAAACGGGTTCCGAACTGTTCGCGCGTGTCCACCACGTTCGGGGAGCGCACCACACGGTTCGACACGCTGTTGGGAAGCGGGATGTACTGGTTGAAGATCTGCAGCGCGATCGGGCTGATGCGGTAGGCCGGAATGATGTTCCCCGGAAACGGCAGCCCAGTCAGCGGATCCTTGATCGCCGCGCCGCCCGAGAAATCGCCGGCGAGCTGCGCGGCCGACAAGACGGTGCGCGTGTCGGTCGTGCCCTGCGTGTTGTTGAAGCCCTCGTAGTAGCCGAAGAGGAACAAACGGCTCTTGACGAGCGGGGCGCCAAACGCGCCGCCGTACTGATTCTGTTTGAGCGCCGGCTTCGTCGTGGCGAAGTGGTTCGTGGACTGCAGCGAGTCGTTGAGGTTGAACTCCCAGCCGCCGCCGTGGAATTCGTTGGTACCCGACTTGGTGACCACGTTCACGACCGAGCCGGCGTTGCGCCCGTATTCCGCGTCGTAGGAGTGCGTCAGGATCTTGAACTCCTGAATCGCATCGGGCGGTGGCCGCAGCACGTAGCCGGTGTTGAACGAGTCGTTGTTGGGCGAACCGTCGAGCAGGAAGTTGTTCGACTGATTCCGCATCCCATTGACGTTGAAGCCGCCGGTCACGTCGCCGAACCCGCCAGGCGTCGCGTTGCCGTCCTGCCCGCCGAGGCCGCTGGGCGGCGCGACGACGCCCGGAATCAGCGTGCCGAGTTGCGTGAAGTTCCGGCCGTTCAGCGGCAGGTCGACGATCTTCTGCTGATCGATGACGACGCCGAGCGTGGCGTTGGTCGTTTCAACCAACGGGGCGGCCGCAGCGACCGTCACTTGCTCGGAGATTTCGCCGACCTGCAGGCGCAGGTCCGCGCGTGCACTGCCGTTCACGACCACCTCGATGCCGTCGCGGATGCTGGTCCGGAATCCGGACAGGCTCGCCTTCACCTGATAGAGCCCGGGGCTGAGCAGCGGGATTGTGTAGAACCCGTCGTTGCCCGTGACCGCGCTGCGCACCGCTCCCGTGGCATGGTTCGTCACCTCCACGGTCACGCCGGGCACGACGCTGCCCGTGGTGTCGATCACGACGCCGTTGATCTGGCCGATCGCCTGCGCCCGCGCGAGCGACGGCACGAGCAGCAGGCACGCACCGAGCACGAGCGCGCCGATGCGTGCCGAGATTCGTCCCTCCATCGGTAACCTCCACGCGCCTGCCCCGGCTGGCGCACCGTTGACGCGATGATGACTCCCTCTCGTCGAGTCCTCAACTGAGCCGTTGGCGCGGATTGCATCCGGGATTTCCATTTTGGCCGTCCGGCATGCGCAAGTTATACACCAGCAGCCCTCCACGTGCATCCAGGTTTGTTCGTCGACGGCTACTTCGCGTGCTCCCAGAAGTCGATGAAGCCGAGCAGGTCGCCATTGAACTGCTCCGGGTGCTCCCGATACATGAAGTGCCCGCCTTCATTGAAGATGATCATCTGCACCTTCGGGTTCTTCGCGCCAACGGTGTCGAAAAACGCCAGTTCTCCGCGCAGCATCGAAGTCGGCTCGTCTTTTCGCCAGTCGAGCACGTCCTGTTTGCCGGCCACGAGCAGGATGGGCATCGGGACGCCCCCGTTTTTCGCGCGGTCCAACAGCCTGTCCCGGTAGCCGGACGCTTGCGCCGCCTGCGGATTGGCCTGCGCGGCGGCCGTCACCTGCGCGCGCGCCTCCCGCGACTTCGGCTGCGTAGCCATGAGCTGGTCCGCCTCCCAGTACTCGGGGTCGAAGGTGGTCGGCAGCCAGCCGAGCGCTTCCACGCGGCACCTGAGTCCTTCGTACACGTTCTGGTCGGGACACTTCGAGAGGTCCATCTTCGTCGGACCGTTGTTGACTCCCGAACTCTGTGGACCCACGCCGAGGACAGTGAGCGTCCTGACGATCTCCGGATGTTCGGCGGCCAGATAGAAGGCGATCGCCCCGCCGGCGGAATGCCCGACCAGGTGCACCCGGCCGAGCTTCAGCGTCTGAATGAACTGGTACATGAATTCGACCTGCGCGGCCGTGCCGTACTCTTGATCCGAGGGATTGCCGGTCAGGCCGCAGCCGAGCCGGTCCGGCGCGATCACCCGGAACCGCTTCGCCAGGCCGGGGATGTTCCGCGAGAAGACGTTGGCCGTTGAAGATCCGGCGGTGAATCCTCCGTGAATCATGACGATGACGTCGCCCTGTCCGGCGTCGTAGTAGCGCGTCTTGACGCCCTTGACGTCCACGAATTTGACCGTGAGGCCGCCAATCGAGCCATCCGGTTTGGCCGCCGCCGATGCGACCGCCGGCCGGCCAATGACGAGGATGGACAGCAAGACGAATAATGAGGTTGGCGCCAGGCAGTAGGTGCGGAGTGAGGGACGACCGTCGCAGTGAAGTGTACGCGTCACGTAAGCCTCCAGTTCAAAGCCTGAAACGGAAAACGAAAAACGAAGAATGGAACAGGCGCGCACCCGATCACGTCGTGATTGAACTGCTCCGGATGCTCACGATACATGAAATGCCCGCCCGCTTGACAATCCGTCGGCCGGGGTCATACTCGGGCGCATCACGTGCCTAATCCGCGCTGTGACAGGGGCCGGGCGAAGAATGTTTCTATCGTCCATGCCCGCGAGTCGAGAGCCCGCCAAATCAGCTACGCTCGGCACAATTTTCCGGCGCTTCCTCGCGCGCTGCTGTACATAGCTGATCGGACTACTGAAAGGAGAATCAGTCATGTCATTAGTGGATTTTGTCCCCACCCCCAAGTTCGAGGAATACAAAGAGCGATTCAAGCAGCATTACAAACTGGAACGCCGCGAGGATGGCGTCATTCTCGTTCAAGCGCACACTGCTGGCGGACCCATTCAGTTGAGCGTCGAAAGTCATCGTTCCGTCGGCCAGCTTTTCAAGACCATCGGCGCGGATCCTGAAAACGAAGTCATGATCTTCACGGGGACGGGCGAAGACTTCATGATGGACGCGGATCCCGAAGGCTTCAAACTAGAAGAAGAGGATCTGCAGCATTGGGCCTACGAGTACGCTTACAAAGACGGCAGGATCAATGTCAGCTCTTTAGTGAACGATCTAGAAATTCCAACCATCGGTGTTCTGAATGGCCCGGGTTTTCATACCGAAATTTGCCTCATGTGCGACATCACCATTTGCAGCGAAGACGCCATCATTTTTGATCTCCACTATGACATCGGCTCCGTTCCCGGAGATGGCATTCATAGCTGTTTCATGGAGTTGCTGGGCGTCAAGCGCGGAGCCTATGCTTTGCTCACGGGTCAGGCGATTGATGCCCAAAAGGCACTAGAGTACGGAATGATCAATGAAGTGGTGCCCCGGGAAAAGCTCCTGGATCGTGCCTGGAAGATTGCCGACCACATCATGACCCAGCCCCGCATCACGCGTCGCCTTACCACGCAAATCATACGGCGTCCTTGGAAAAAGAGGATTACGGACGACCTGGACGGCGGCTTTGGTATCCAGATGTTTGCGCATCTGGCCAAGAAGAAGTCCATCCACAGCAGAAATAATATCGCTTCATCGATCGCTTACGTGAAGGAAGGCAAGGAAAACAAAATTAAATAGCACCAAGTATTACTTCGCCAGCCCCGACATGCGCGCCAGCACCTGGAACACAATCGCGAAATCCTGCTCGGCCATACCCATGCCCCGCGCGGCGGTCAGGAACTCGTTGGCTGCGGCGGCCATCGGCAGCGGGACACCCACGCGGCGCCCCTGCTCGAGCGCCAGCAGCATGTCCTTTTGCATCATGTCCACGTTGAACCAAGCCTTGTTGGGCATCTGGAGGATCATCTCCCCGCGGTATTGCACCATCGGCGACGCGATAGCGCTGTGCGTGAGCACCTGCACCGCGGTCGCGCGGTCGATCCCACTTTTTTCGGCGAGCAGCACACCTTCCGAAAGGGCCAGCATCTGCACGGCGAGCTGCAGGTTCGTCGCCACCTTCATCGCCAGCGCCAGGCCGTTGTCGCCGACGTAGGTGACTCGCGGGCCTTTACCCGATACGGGCGCATCGGAAAGCTCTTCCAGGATCGGCCGGACGCGGTCGAATGTTTCGCGCCGTCCTCCCACCATCACTGAGCATCGTCCGTCGAGCAGAGTCGACACGGTGGCCGACACCGGCGCATCCACCATGTCGGCGCCCTTTTCGCGCGCTTTGGCGGCCACCGCACGGCTCGTGGCCGAGCTGACCGTGCTCATGTCCACGAAGATCTTCCCAGGGCCAAGCCCGGCGAGCAGGCCGTCCGGCCCGTTAACAATGGCCTCCAGCGCCGCGGAGTTAGTGACCATCGCCAAGGTCACATCGGCTGCCTGGCAGACCGCGCGGGGCGAGTCAGCCCATTTCATGCCGCGATCGACCAGCGGCTGCGCCTTCGCGCGCGTGCGATTGTATCCGGTCACCGTGTGACCTTTGTCCAGCAGCCGTCCCGCGAACAGGCTGCCCATCAGGCCGAGGCCGATAAAGCCAAGATTCGCCATCGTCACAGTCTCCAAACTCGGAAGCGGTCGGGCGGCATGAGTCCTACACCGCTGCTTGGCGCCTCTGCTCCGGCATGCGCGCGATCGCCAACGATGCGAGCGCGGCGAGGGCGAGCGCCGACGCAGTGAAGAACGCGTAGCGATATCCTCCGAATCGATCGAAGACTCGAGCGGCGATTGCGGGACCCAGAACCCCGGCCGCGCCCCACGCGGTGAACAACAGGCCGTAGTTCATCCCGAGATGTTTCGTTCCGTAGAAATCCGCCGTTGTCGAGGCGAACACCGACAACTGCGTGCCATAGCACCAGTAGACCAACGCAACTAGGAGGTAAAAGGGCACAACCTGCTCGCGCCAGATGAACAGCATGGGCATCGCGATCGCCGAAACGAAGATCATGACGCGCAGCGTAGGCAATCGGCCGAGCGTGTCGGACATCCAACCGGAGAGAATGCGGCCGCCCGCATTCCCGAATGCGCCGACGGTGACCGCGAAGGCCGCCGCCGTGGCTCCGATGCCGGCGGAGCGCGCGAACGGTACGAGCTGGCTGATGATCATCAGGCCGGCGGTCGTCCCGAGGCAGTACGCGATCCAGAGCGCGTAGAAGGTTGGGCTCCTTAGCAGGGCGCGCGTCGGGACGTCTTGGCCATCTGACATTGCCGCCCGCTTCGGCGTCCAATTCGGCGGCCGGTACCCTGGGGGCGGATTCTTCAGCAGCGCCGTCCCGACCATAGTCATCGCGAAAAACACAGCACCAAGGATCTGGAATGTGATGCGCCAGCCGACACGCGCAACAAGCCACGTTGCGAGGGGCCCGATGATGGCCGATCCGGCGCCGTAGCCGCCGACCATGAGACCGACCACGAGGCCCCGCTTATCGGGAAACCATTTCGAACCGACCGGCATCGGTGTCGCGTAGCCGAATCCGTTCCCCAGGCCAACGAGGACGCCGAAGCAGAGATAGAGCGCAAAGAGCGAGGAGGTCCGGCTCGCGAGCACGAAACCTGCGCTGACGAGCACGCCGCCGATCGCCGCGCAAAGGCGTGGCCCCTTCAAGTCCTGCAGTCGGCCGGCGACGACGAACGAGAGCGAGAAGCAGACGATCGCAATCGTGAAGACCCATGATGTCTGCACGCGCGACCAGCCCAACTCTTTTTCAAGCGGCAGCACAAAGACGCTCCAGGCGTACAGCGAGCCAAGCGCCAAGTTCATCAAGATGCCGCCGACGACCGGAAGCCAGCGATTCATTGATCTCACCATTGGTTATGTGCGTTCAGCCGAAAGAGACAGCAGCGACCCTCTTCGTTTGACGATTCGGTCGCCCGCCTCGAACTATGATCCGATCGAGCGTTGCGGCTTGCGCGACGGTGTGCGGAAACCCGTCCAGGAACGAATCCGTTCCGTACGTCGGGCCGGTTCAGCCGCCCTTGTACGATCTCGATCATTACATCGTCGCCGACTAGCGCAAATTTCGCTTGTACGTAGTACGCCGGCATGATACTCCTGTGCGCGAGGAAAGAGACGTTTGGTGGGCACCACCGTCGTGATGCGGTGACACGGATTGAGCGCTGAGAGTGGACATCGAGGAAGGCGACGACCGTGCTCCGGCGGCCTGAACAGGCAACGTGTCTCTTGACACCGCCGACGTCGTTAGAGATGACCCACTACCCGACAGTGAGCTCTATTGAGTCAGGAGGACCAGTATGAGTGTTCAGTCGCGATTGTTGAATCGGTTGCTGCTTGCCGCCGCCATGACACTTGTGTCCGCGTCTCTTGCGTTCGCGCACATCAGAATTGCGCCGACCGAATCGAGCCAGGGCGCGCGCGAGAAATACACGATGCGCGTGCCGAACGAGAAGCAGGTGGCGTGCATTCGTGTCGAGGGCGAATTTCCCGCCGGCGTCAGCATCTACGACTTCGAGTTCAAGCCAGGCTGGACGATCGACTTCAAGAAAGACGCCAAGGGCAAGATCGTCGGTGCGATCTGGACCGGCAAGATGGCGCCGTACGAATTCGTCGAGTTCGGCATGCTGGGCCTGAACGCCAAAGACGAGACGAGCCTCGTGTGGAAGTTCGTGCAGTACTACGACGACGGCACGAAAGAAGAGTTCACCGGCCCTCCCGGCTCGCGGCTGCCGTCGCCGGTGACGGCCCTCATACCAGCGAAGTAACCCGCGAAGGGTATTGTCAAGTTGAGGACGTGGCTGGCACAGTAGGCCGATGGACAGCCATGCCCGCAGCTACGGGGTGCCACCATGTCTGTCCATTGATTGCGCGCACGCGCTAAACTAGGGCAACGAGGCGACGGAATGAAAACGATCGGACTCATCGGCGCGGGGCATATCGGCAGCCAGCTGGCGCGTCTAGCTGTCAAGAACGGGTACAACGTCGTGATTAGCAACTCGCGCGGGCCGGAGACGCTCGCCGATCTTGTGACGGAACTCGGCCCGCACGCGCGCGCCGCCACGCCGGAGGAAGCCGCGCACGCGGGTGACATCGTTGTCGTCACGATCCCGCTGAAGAACCTTCGAGACGTTCCGGTGGCGCCGCTGGCCGGCAAAATCGTGATCGACACGCTCAATTACTATCCCGAGCGCGATGGGCACATCGCCGGTCTCGACCACGAGAAGACGACGACTTCGGAGATGGTGCAACAACATCTACCGGGATCCCACGTCGTCAAGGCGTTCAATCACATCTACGCCGCGGAGCTGACGATGCACGGGCA
>ODAK010002873.1_pt1 | contig 17999 bp, 16 predicted proteins | sample 1539591 | NCBI WGS metagenome assembly ODAK01 (sample SAMEA3539303, study PRJEB22396) | soil metagenome | biome: tundra; feature: field; material: soil | place: USA | collected 2010-05 | depth 0.15 m
AGCCGCTGCCGCCGGTGGAGCCGCTGCCGCCGGAGGAGCCCGAGCCGTCGGAGGAGCCCGAGCCGTCGATGTCGGCGAGCGCCTGTGTCCAGGTGTAGCTGAGCGTCGTCCAGCTGGTGCTCGCGTCCTGGGTCCCCACGATCGTCATGGCATAGCCGGGCTCGCCGTGGCCGTCGACACCAGCCGCTGCCCCCATCACGAGCGCGCCGATGTTCGAGAACGCCAGCACGTCCTGTCGATGCTCCCAGCAGACGGCGTCACCGGCGCTCTGACAGTCGATGTTCGGACTGCCGACGCCGTCGTCGTACATCCAGTCGTAATAGGCGAGTAGCGCGTTCGCGAAGCTTCCGGCCCAGTTGGACGACCAGCCGTAGGATCCGAGGTTCGGCGGGAGATCGGGGGCCGGATCAGGGTCGGCATCGTCGGCGACGCCGACCTGCGCGGCCGAGTCGAGCGTAGGGCTGAGCCCGCTGATCGTTGGCAGGCCATAGGCGACGCGGTCGAGGTTGGAGAGGATGAACAGCTGATCCTCGGGGGCCAACGAGTCGAAGTCGGCGGGCAGCGGGTAGGTCCCGAGGCCGAGCGCTGTGTGGGCGCTGTCGAGGCCCGCGACGACGGCGGTCTCGCATGCTGTCGAGGTCGGCGCGCGGCAACTCGTCGGCGTGGAGAGCGGCATGTTCGCCGCCGGGTTGAGCGAAGCATCTGGCGCGGCGAACGCGGTGGCGGCGCTGGCGGCGTATCCAGCTGCGGCAAGCAGCAGCGCGTGGCGCATCCGTGCCCGCATCGCGGCAAGCGTAGCAACGGCGCTGGGCGTGCGCGAATGTTCTAAACGAACGGACGATGCGCCTGCGGGAGCGCCGGAGCCCGCACGGCGAGCGCACCGGGCGAGGCCGGACGAAAGGCAGCGTCGGAGGCTCGAGCCTCGCCTTGGCCCGATTTGCGGGCTTTTGTTTGCGCCGACGCGACCAGGCTAGAGGCGCATCGCCCTGCGCGGACGGTTCTCCACAGTCGGACACGGCGCACGGAGCGCCCGCTGGACGGCTCGAACCCCGCGCATCACGGGCTCGCGCCGGACCCCGAAACCGCCCGGAATGCAGCCGATTTGAGGCCGGGTGGCAATCGCTCTCAGTTTTCGTGCCCATTTTGCGTGGAATTTCTCATCGCCCGGGGAGCGTCCAGCCCCTTGCCGAGCAGGCGTGTCCGCACGCACCGTCAGGTGTAGCGAGCTGCGCCTTCGCTCGACCCCTACCCTGGCGCGGTCTCACGCTCGCGCACGCGGCGTCCCGGCCCTGCCGGCGCAGCGGCTGACCGCAGACGCGGCCCCATGAACGTTGACTTCCAGGTCCGTCGGCTTGACGCGCCGGTCCGCGTTGGCGCGTCAGATGCCGGCGGCGCAGAGATCCGCCGGTCCGCTCTGGCTCAGTCGCCCCACCGCTCGGTCAGAGCCAGGTCTTCCTCAAGCGGTCGCCGTGGCCTGATGCCGAGCGCACCGAGCTCGGCGTGGTAGGACCGGCACGCCTCGTCGGCTCCGAGTTCCCCGTCGGCGATCGCGCGCAGATGTCGCACCAAGGTGAGCGGGTGCTCGCTGTCCTTGATCTTGCGCCCGAAGAGCGCCGCCCGCGCGCCGTTGCGCCGCGCGTCCTCGAGCAGGAAGAAGGCGTCGTAGGTCGTGCCCGAGGAACCACCCAGGACGCCGGGGATGAGGTGCGGGTCATACGTCACCAGCTCCCGCATCGCGCGCGGGCCGTGGTAGGGCAGCTTCAGGAACAGCGGCCGGTCGCCGCGGGGGATGGCGGCAAGCGTGCGCGCGACGAAGTCGTTCAGGAAGCTCCCGGGGTCCGCTGGCGCCATGTCGGGCACGTTGGGCGGGAACACCTCCAGAAAGTGGCGGAGTCCTGCGCGCTCTGACTCGAGACGGAATGCTCGATAGGCCTCAAGCGCGGCGACGTCAAGCTCGGCGTCGCCCGAGGGCGTGATCGAGTACAGGGCGAGATCGACGCCTGCCGCGCCGGTGATCTGTTCGACGGTCGCGGTGCGAAACGGCCGCGACGGCTGTTGCGGGTAGGCCGCGCCCGCCAGCACGTGAATATCGGTGGTGTCGTTGGCGCGCGCCGCCGGCGTGATCGCGGAATCGTCGAACAGCCGTTGCTCGACGGTCAGCTGCTCACTGGTGCTGACGCTCATCAACATGATGTCGACCAGTCCCTGGCGGACGATCTCGGTGATCTGATCGCGGAAATCGGCGAGCGAGCGCCGAGCACCGCTGAGCGGGTCGATCCCCGTCGCGGCGAGGCCGTAGGCCATGTCGGCGTCCTTGGCATCGGCAAGGATGAAGTCGCGTGCGCCGCCGGGATCGGCGTGGATGTTCGCGAGCTTGGTGTCCAGTGACTTCATGAGCGGAGCGTCAGCGTCCCCATCGGGCTGCGCTCGACCGTGAGATTGTCCCCCAGATCGATGTCCAGTGGCAGCCGCGGCCAGCCGGCCGCCAGCCGAGCCGCGATGTCGGGCCAGGGCGGCACCGAACTGGTGGGATCCACCGACTCGACGCTGCATGCTCCGACGGCGGTCGCGCTCGTCGCCGCGTCCACGGGGTCCTCGCCGCGCAGCAGCGCTGCGAGCAGCCCGGCGATCGTGCAGTCGCCCGACCCCGTTGTTCCCGCGACCGTGCGCGCCGCAAAACACGGTGCAAGCACCTCGCAGTCGCGCCACGCGCGCGCTGAGAGGCCGATTCGATCGCAGAATGCGCCGGTCCGGTCGGCTTCTCCAGTGCTCCGCAGGTACAGACCCTGGTCGCCGAGCTTGATCGCAACGACGGCGACGCCCATGCCGAGCAGCCGATCGCCCAGAGCGCGCAGCCGTGTCCGGTCCACAAACCCGGCGATCGTCGGGCTCGCCTGCAGCTGTGCGTGCGCCGGCCGATCGAGCATGAACAGCAACTCCTCGATGCTTGGTGCGAAGACGTCCACGAAGGGAAGCGCGTTCGAGAGCACGCGCTCCCATTCCACGTGTCCGGCTTCGCTCTCGGGATCCACTCCGCAGAGGTCGAGCGACGTGGCGGGTCCCGCCGCCTGCACGCGCTCCAACATCTGGCGCAGCTGCGCGCCATCCGCGGCGTACATCTCACGCATCAGCGGCGGGTAGCCGAAATGAAAGACCCGCGCGCCTGCGAGCATGTCATCCCGCACGTCGTCGGCTCGGAAGGTTTGGTTGGCGCCCGGGCAGTGCAGGAAGGTTCGATCGACTCCGGGCTGACTGATCGCGATCGTGTAGCTCGTGACGTCGGTCTGCGATACGACGATCTCGCTCGCCAGATCGCCATCAAGCTCCGCGAGTGCCTCGAGCACGGCACGTCCGAAGAGATCAGCGCCGACCTTGGCCACCAGCCGTACAGGCACGCCCAGTCGGTGCAGGCTGATCCCGGTGTTGGAGACCGAGCCGCCGGTTGAGATCAGCGCCGGTCCCACGACCGTCAGGCGGCCCGGTTCATACGCGACGGGGCCCGGGAGCTCGGGAAACAGATCCAGCGAGATATGCCCGGCGACCACGGCGTCGGGCACAGTCAGTCGAGGCGCGGCGGGCATGCCAGCTCGGACGCTAGCGCGATGCAACGCCGATGGCGCTCAGGCGTCCGGACGGCGCGACGCTGTTTGCGCTGAATTCACCCGCCAACGGACGCCGTCCGCCCCAACCCGCGGACACCACGAGGAGGAGAGGTTGGAGAGATGCGGCTGAGCCCGTGACAGCCGGCTGAGCACGCGCTCAGCCGCAGGCCGACCGCCGTCCGTCGTCGCGCGGCTCACGCGAGCTCACCGTGCGGGCGGTCGAGACCAGCGGACGGCGGCCAACGCCTCGCCAACCATCCAACCGAGCGGCGCGGGCGGCGCGGCTGGATCGCACCAGCGCGCCTCGATGATCTCGACCCGGTCGGGCCGCACGAGCGGCGACTCGAGGTCCACGCGGTAGAGGTGCGTGCGGTGGCGGCGTCGACGCCCCGGTCCGCGTCGTGTGGCGATCGGAAGCGCGGTCGCCACGGCGAGCCCGAGCTCCTCGTCGAGCTCGCGCCGCAATGCCGCGGCCGGATCCTCGCCGCGCCTCACGCCGCCACCGGGCAGCTCCCAATTGTCGGGTCCGTAGCTGTGGCGTACGAGCAGCAGCTCGCCGTTGCAGACCAGCGCGGCCTTCGCCCCCTGGCCACGCGGCGGCCGCACGAGTGCCACCAGCCGAAGCAGCCAGTAGGCGAGACGGTAGGCGGATCGACGCAGGCGCAGGGGCATCGTTGGAGCTTGACGCTCGCGGCCGCGTCTCGGGCAAAGATGACGTTAACGTAAACTACGAGCTAAGATGCCGATCTGCGCCGAATCCCGCCGATGAGCGAGCACGTGCAGCCCGCCGCGCGCGTGCGCCGACGCGTCGGCGTCGAGGCGGCCTCGCCTCACTACCGCTGGTGGGCGCTTTCGTGCACGAGCCTCGGCATGCTCCTCGCGGCGACCAACTCCGGCACGCTGATCATCGCCCTGCCCGATCTCGAGCGCAGTCTGCACACGAGCCTGCTGGCTCTGGTCTGGGTGATCCTCGCCTACATGATTGCGTCGACGGTGCTGGTGCTGAGTGCGGGCCGGCTGTCCGACCTTTTCGGCCGCAAGAGCGCCTACGTCAGTGGGTTCGTCGTCTTTGCCGCCGCCTCGCTCGGCGCCGGCTTTGCGGCCAACGGGAACCAGCTGATCCTCTGGCGGATCCTCCAGGGCATCGGCTCGGCGTTCCTGTTCGCCAACTCGGCGGCGCTCGTGACCGACGCCTTCCCGCGTGAGCAACTGGGCGTTGCGATGGGCGCGAATGCGATGGTGGCGGCGATCGGCCTGGTCCTCGGCCCGGTCCTCGGCGGCGCGCTCGTCGGCATCTCGTGGCACTGGGTGTTCTGGTTCAACGTGCCGCTCGCGTTGGCCGGCGCCGGCTGGGGTGCCGTCGTGCTGCGCGAGCTGGCCAAGCACGATGGCGTGCGCGGATTCGACATCGCCGGCACGATTACCTTCGTCATCGGGCTGACGGCGCTCGTGCTCGCTGTCTCGCGCGGCGGGCTCTCGGGCTGGAACGACCCAATCGTGATCGGCGGCTTCGCGCTCGCCGCCGTACTGCTCCCGGCATGGGTGGCGATCGAGCACCGCGGACGCGCGCCGATGCTAGACCTCAGCATCTTCCGCGACCGGCTGTTCGCGGCGGCAAGCGTCGCGACGTTCATCAATGGACTGGTGCGTTTCGCGCTGATGTTCATCTTCGTCTTCTACTTCCAGGGTGCGCAGGGCGACTCGCCGATCACCGCGGGCCTCAAGCTCTCGCCGCTGGCGATCGGCATGCTGATCGCCTCGCCGATCGCCGGCCGCTACGCCGACCGCCACGGCTCCCGCGGTCTGGCGGCGGCAGGCATGCTCGTGACGGGCGTCGGCCTGGCGCTGATGACCGGCCTCGAGGTCGGCAGCTCGTTCGCTTTCAGCGCGACGACGCTCGCGATAGTCGGCGTCGGCTCGGGCATGTTCATGAGTCCGAACACCGCGGCGATGATGGGCGCGGTTCCGGCGCACCGCCGGGGCGTCGCCGCCGGCGCGCGGATGGTGCTCCAGAACACCGGCTCGGTGCTCTCGATCGCCTTCGTCCTCGCAGTTGTGACGGCGGCCGTCCCGAAGGCGACGCTGTTTCGGATCTTCTCCGGCCTCGGTCACGGGCTCTCCAGCGCGAAGCTCGCGCCGTTCATCAACAACATGCACGCGGCGCTTTGGGCGATGGTCGTGTCATCAATCCTGGGCGCGCTGGTCAGTGCAATGCGGCCGCGCCACCGCGCGACATGAGCACCGCCGCATCGCCGGGTGTGCTGCGCATCGGCGAGCTCGCTCGCCGATGCGGCACGACGCCCCGCACGATCCGCTACTACGAGGAGCTCGGCCTGCTGGGCGACCGGACGCTCGAGCGTCCGACGGGCGGTCACCGCGCCTACACCGAGGCCGATGTCGTTGATCTGTGTGAGCTGATCCGGCTGCGTGAGCTGCTGGGTCTGTCGCTCGAGGAGCTGGGGCGCGTGCTCGAGGCCGAGGACGCCCGCGCGTTGCTGCGAGCCGAGTTCGAGGCGGGCGTGCAGGACCCGATACGTCTGCGCGAGATCCTCACCGAGGCGCTCGGCCACCTCGATCTTCAGCTGTCGCTCGTGCACCGCCGCCGGGGCGAGCTCGCGACGCTCGAGGACGACCTGCAGCAGCGACGCGAGCGGGTTCTCAGCTGGCTGGCCGAGACGCCGACAGCACCTCCGGCGGCCTGACCGGGACGATCATCTGCGGATAGTCGTGCACGGGAACTTCGGCTGGTGTGGGTCAGTCCGGCTGCGGAACGGCGCCCGGGAGCGAGAGCTGCGCCAGCGCGCCGTCGATCAGTCGGCGCCGCCCGAGCGCTTGGGGGAGGGCGATGCGCACCGGGGTCTCGGGGTTGCGCGAGCCGGCCTGGTAGCCCGGCCGCGGGGTGACGAAGATCGTGATGACCAACTCGTCGCCGTCGGCGTAGAGATCCGGCGCGAGCACGCGGCCGTCCGCACGCTGCCCGCTCGCGAACGTCTGCTCTGACACGAGCACGCGCAGCACAGTCTCGTTTGGCCCGGGCTCCTGTGTGGGGTCCACGCGCCAGGATGACGCGCGAATCCCGTCGCGCGCAGCGCGCAGCGGCCGCGCCGCGCTCGAGCCCGCGTAGACCCAACTCCGCCGGCGCCCCTCCTGCCGAACGGCCACCGTGAGCAGCTGGGGCGGGCGGCCGCGCGCGAACAGGGCCTCTCCGTCGGTGCGTGCGAGCAGCCGCCAGCCGTCGAGATCGGCGGTGGGCGGCCGGGGCGTCGCGCCTCGCTTCCACGGCGCTCGGAAGCGGCGCTTCGCGCCCGAGCGCGTGGCCAGGTGCGCGGCGAGGGCGCTCACCGCGGGATCCTCCGGGTCCAGCGGCCCGGGCGGCCCCTGCAGTGCGAGCGGGGAGAACGGCAGGCCACCGCCGTCGCTGACGAGTTCTGGCCGGCACGGCGCTGGGCGTGGCTCGAGCACCGGCGAGCGTTCCCACTCACGTTCGTTCGGAAGCTTCGGTTCGCGAGCGGCGCGGCCGAGGCGGCGGGGTGCGGGTGGCGACACGCCTGCGAGCGTACCGGCGATGGACAGCCCTCGCTGCGACGAACCGGCCGTCTGAGCGGCGGTCGGACGTCGCGACCACGAGCGACCTGATCGGCCTACGAGCGGCCGGCCGGTCAGTCGGTTGGCAGATCGGCGCGCGCGGGAACCTCAAGCGGCGGCAAGCCCGGCCCGGTGTCCTCCCACGAGGCCCAGGCTTGGCCGTCGCGCCCTGCATGCTCGCCGGTGCCGCCGAGCGCGAGCAGGAGCACTCGCTCCGCGCCTGCGTTGACCACCTGGCGGCGAACGGCCGGGCCCACCCGCGCCGCTTGGTCTGGGCCGAGCACATGATCGACTGCCTCGATCACCAGCGTCAGCTCGCCTTCGAGCACGAGGTAGACCTCCTCCTGGCGCTCGTGTGCGTGGATGCGCCCGCGCTGGCGCGGCGCCAGCACGATGCGGTTCATCCCAAAGGAGCGCATGCCGAGCAACGCTCGCAATGACTGGAAGCGCTCGTCGCCGACGCGATCGAGCTGGGCAAATGCGACATCGGGTTCGGGCATCACGCCAGCATAGGGCGCCGCGTTACACGGGAGGCCGCCGTGCGTCGTGGTGCGTCGCGATCGGACGCGCGCGGTGCCCCGGGGGCCGGCCGGCCCCCATCCTCGCCCGCCGCGGTCGCTCAGGTCAGCCCGACTGCGACGAGCGGCTCAGGGCGCGGCGGTCGAATGCAGGACGGCGTCCAGCTCGTCGAGCTGACGCTGTACGCCTCCGCAGACCTGTTGGCAGAGCTCGAAGACGCCGTCGTCGGCGATCCCGTAGCGGACTCGGTTGCCGTCCTTGGTGCGCGTGACCATGCCCGCGCCGTGCAGGATGCCGAGGTGCTTGGAGACGTTCTGCTGGGTGGCGCCGAGCGCTTCCTGGAGCTCGCCGACGGTGGCGTCGCCGCCACGCAACTGGTCGAGGAGCTTGATTCGCATCGGCTCGGCGAGCACGCGGAAGCGCTGCGCGATCAGCTCGATCAGCTGATCGGGGAGGGGGTGGGCGACTGCGGCTGCGTCAGTCATGGCTGGCCGCGAAGCGTAACACAGGCAGACAGTTGTGCAGTTGATTTGGTGGTGGACGCCGCATACTCCCAGCAGTGTCTCCGAGGGCCGCCGGCGGATCGCGCGTGGGACGGCGTGTCGACGTCGTCTACGACGCCGACACGACCGCGCGGCGAGTCGAGCTCACAGTCCACCTCCCCGATGGCGTCAGCGGCGATCAAACCGAGCGGCTGAGGCGCGTCGCCGACACATGCCCTGTCCGTCGCGCGTTCGAAGCCGGGTTCACATTCGACGAGCGATTCGCCCACGACCTCGCCGCCGTACCGACGCTTCACCAGGGCGTCCGGGCCCCTCAGCCGGGATTGACGGCCACGCCGACGGTGAACCACGCCAGCGGCCTCGGCCCCCTGGCGTAGCGCTGGTCGAGGTGATCGATGACGAAGCCGGCGTCGGCGATGAGCGCCGGGATGTCGCGCGTGAGATGACATCCGCCGGCGAGTCGAAGCTGCAGCGGCTCGAGGCGGCGCTGCCAGCGGACCGCGTCCGCGTCCGGAGCGAGGCCGTGTTCGAGAAAGTGGAAGCGACCCCCGGGACGAATCACCCGTCGCAATTCAGTGAGCGCCCGGCGGATGTCGGGGACGCTGCAGAGCGTGAACGTCGACAGGGCTGCGTCCGTGCTGGCGTCGGCGAGCGGGAGCGACTGAGCGTCGAGGCCGACGTACTCGACGGGCACCCGCGAGGAGGCGACGCGGTGGGCGGCCAGACGTCGGGCCACGGCAACCGGCTCGACGGCGAGCACGACATCGACGGCCGGTGGATAGTGCTCGACGTTCAGTCCCGATCCGAAGCCGATCTCGACCACGCGGCCGCGAAGTCCATCGGCGGCGGCGGTACGCCAGCGGGTGACGTCCGCCGAGCCGCACACCCGGTCCGTCAGGCGAGGCAGGATCTGATCACGGTAGAGGCCCACTGCCGAACCGTAGCGGGGGCCGGCGAAGCCGGCTCGACACCGTGTCAGGCGGCTCGCCGGCACCCGGTGGCAGCAGGGCGCGGCGCCGGAGCCTCGGTCATGCGTCCTACACTTCGCCGCATGAGCGCCACGCCCCCCGGCGGTCGCCACACCCTGGTGAACATCGACGACCCGGCGGTTGAGTCCTTTCAAGGCCGCTTCTTTCGTGTCCGGCGAGCGTTGGGCACCACTGCCTTTGGAATCAACGAGATCCGCCTACCGGCGGGGTCGAGCGGCAAGGAGCACGACGAATCCGAGACTGGCCACGAGGAGGTGTACGTGATCCTCGAACGCTCGGGCACATTCGCCCTGAACGGCACCGAGGTGGCGGTCAGGCCAGGCGACTATCTGCGCGTCGAAGCCGACGTCGTGCGGATGGCTACGTCCGGCCCGAACGGCCTGCGTTTCGTCGCCCTCGGCGGCAAGCCGCTGTCCGAGTACGACAGCCGCTCCGTCTTGTGAGCCGCGGGCGCCTGGCGACCAACGCCTCGGCTCGGCGAATGACGGTGCTGCGGAGATTGGTGTCGCTCGGATGCCTTCTGGCGGTCATTGCGGTTGCCGACCAGCAGGCGCGAGATGCGATCGCCACCACCATCAAGGGTCTGGACCTTCTTCCGCTGCGTCACGCGGGTGTAGCGCTGCTGCACGGGGCGTCGATCTACTCAGATCCGCGGTACGTCTACCCACCTACCGCGGCCGTCGCGCTCCTGCCGTTGTCAGTTGGCCGCTACGCGACCACGGTGGACGTCTGGCTTGTCGTGAGTGCGGTCGCGGTGGCCGCCGCGGGATTTCTCTCGATGACCCCGTGGCGGCGCGGCCTCTGGCTGTTGGCCTCCGTGCTCGCGGCCGGCCTGATGGTGAAGAGCGACGCGCTGACTGACACTCTGTGGATTGGCAACGTTTCGCTGCTGCTGGCGCCCGTCGCGGTGGGCGTTCTGTTGCTCTTCGAGGCGCAGCGCTGGCGCACCGGTACCGCACTGCTCGTGCTGTCACTTCTGATCAAGCCCCTGCTGCTGCCCCTGATCGTGCTCCCGCTGCTGAGACGCCAGTGGCAGGCGGTCGCGCAGCCCGTGATCGCCGGAGGCGTGTTGCTCGGCACGGCAATCCTGCTGGTCCCCGGAGGCGAGCACTTCTTCGTCGTGCTGCGGTTTCTCGAAGATGCGGGCACGCTAATCGGGCGAGCGGCCGTCTACAACGTCTCTATCCGCGGTCTGGCCGAGCGCCTGGACGCGGCCGCGTGGGGCTCGGCCGCGCGAGTCGTCGTCGTCGCGTCGACCGCTGTAGCCGCCTACGTCTGGGCCCGAGCACCCTCGAGGCCAGGGGGGACCGCGGCCATCGGGACGCTGCTGATGCTCGCCGTGATCCTTGCCGGATCGCTCTCCGAAGACCATTACCTGCTGGTCGCTGCGCCATGCCTGCTCACGGCAATCGCCCTGGGTGGACGGCTATCCGTGCTCGCCGCTGCGCTGCCCGGACTGGTTCTGTTCGCCTTTCCGCGCCACTACCTCGGCAACCTGGGCGGCTCGCCTCAGGGCCTCCAGGTCCGCTATGTCCTCGCCGAGTTGCTGCTCGCCATGGCGGCGGCGGTCGCCGTTACGCACTCCGTCCGTGGAGATCCATCCGAGACCCTCTCGACTCCGTACGTGCCACCGATGTCACCTCTGTCCGCAGGTGGGAGCATCTCGGAATGAGTACCGTGGCCCTACCAACGATTCCGTTGAGCGGCCGCGGCGACCAGCGACCGGGGTATTGGCTCGTGCTGCGTCGGGTGTTGCTGGGGCAGGTGCTCGGCTCGCTGGCTCTAGTTTTTGGAACGGCCGTGCTCGCGTGGGCATCGCTCGTGAGGCTCAACACGAGCGGCTTGTCGCTGTTCGCGCCGTGGCTGATCGGCGGGGTGTGGTCGATTGTGGCGTCGGTTGGCTGGGGTGTGCTCGTGGTGGCGCTGGTCGGCAGTGTCGTGCGCAGCTCGGTGCAGCGGCGCACCGGCGCGACGCTGTCGCCCGGCTTGGTGTTGCTGGCTGTTGCCATCGGGGGATACGGCCCGTTTCTGCTCGCGGCGAGCCAGCAAGCACGACTCGTGCTCAGCGTGCTCGTGACGACCGTGCTCGTTCTGGCGCTCGCGTTCGACGGCTCAGGGCAGCCCCGACGCCTACCAGCCGGTGTGGAGCTGTCGCGGTCGAGGCTGGCGGCGCTGGTCGCCGGGTGCGCAGTGGTGCTCGTTGCACCCTTTGCCGTGCTGCATCCGCTCCTTTCGTTCGCAAACCTGGAGGTCGGGGCGCTCGGATCCAACCCGAACCTCAGCCCCAACCCCAGCCCCGCGGACAACCTCCGTCCCGGCGAGCACCTGCAGCTGATGACGGCGCTGAAGCCCGGCGACTTCGCGATCACCGTGACGGCGGTGCGATTGCTGGGGACCGACGGTGTGTTGCACGTCGATCGAAGCGTCGTGACACTCAACGCCCCGCCGGAGCCGGCGTTCTGGCACCCGCGCGCGCGCGCCACAACCCTGCCTCTACGGGTCGCTGCATGGCAGGCGCTGTGGGTCAGTGACACGCTGACGCTCAAGCGCTGTCCGGCCACGCCCGTAACCCTGACCGCTGTGCGCGTCTCCTACCGTGAGTTCGGCGTTTCACTCACCCAGGTCGTCCCGCTCGATCAGAACACCACGGTGGCGGCCTGCGCGCCGTAGCCGGCGAGACCTCGCCGGCGAGATGACCGGCGAGCTGATCGCCTTCACTCCACGGGCGCGCGTGGCCCGGCGGCGGGGTGTGAGCGCGTAGCGTCCAACGTCGCCGAGAGTCTCCGCCCAGGAACGCGGGCGTGAGCGACAGCGTGCGCTCCATCCGGATGGTGCCCTAGCGTCGGCGAACATATGTTCGATGACCGCGGAGCCCGCAGCTGGCTGGACGGGCTGAACGCCCAGCAGCGCGAGGCTGCCACACACCCGGGCGACACGCTCCTGATCCTCGCCGGAGCCGGCACCGGCAAGACGACGACGTTATGCGCGCGCGTGGCCTGGCTGCTCAGCGAGGGCGTGCCCGCCGAGCGAATTCTGTTGCTCACCTTCACGCGGCGCGCCGCACGCGAGATGGTCGACCGCGCCCGCTCGCTCGCCGAGCGCGTCACGCCGGACGCCGGCCGAGTGCTTGGCGGAACCTTCCACTCGGTCGCGCACCGGATGGTGCGCGTGCACGCATCATCGCTCGGGCTCGATGCCGGCTTCGGGGTTCTGGGCGCGGGCGACGCCGTCGATCTGATCGATTTCGTGCGCGAGGAGCGCGGCCGGGCCGCGAGCCACCGTCGATTCCCGCGCGCGCACACGATGCTCGACATCTATTCGCGCGTCGTCAACTCGCAGACGTTGCTGGCGGACGTACTGGCGGAGTCCTTCCCCTGGTGCGCCGAGCATCGCGAGTCGCTCGCCGAGATCTTTCGCGACTACGGGCTTCGCAAACGGGAGCTCGGCGTGCTGGATTTGGATGATCTGCTGCTCTACTGGCGCGCGCTGGCCGCTGACGAGCGAATCGGCGCGCGCATGGGTGGTTCCTTCGATCAGGTTCTCGTGGATGAGTACCAGGACGTAAACGGCCTGCAGGTGGACATCGTGCGCGGTCTGCGAGCCGCTCATCCGGGGCTCACGGTGGTCGGCGACGACTTTCAGGCGATCTACGGGTTTCGCGCCGCCAGCGCCGGGCACATTCTGCGCTTCCCGGAGCAGTTCCCCGGCGCCAGCACGATCACGCTGGAGTGCAACTACCGCTCGAGCGCGCCGATCCTGGCCGTCGCCAACGCTGTCGCGGCGCAGGACCAGCTTGGGTTTCCGAAGGTGCTTTGGACGCAGCGGGAGGGCGGCTGCCGTCCCGAGCTCGTCACCCCGCGCGACGAGGCACAGCAGGCGAGTGAGGTCTGCGATCGCGTGGTCGCCGCTCGCGAGGAGGGAATGGACCTGCGGCTGCAGGCCGTGCTGTTCCGCGCCGGTCACGACTCAGACCTGCTCGAGCTGGAGCTCGCACGCCGCGCGATCCCGTTCGTCAAGTACGGCGGACTTCGCTACCTCGACGCGGCGCACGTGAAGGACTTCATCGCCTTGCTCCGCCTGACCGACAACCCCGCCGACGAGGTCAGCTGGTTTCGCCTGCTGCAGCTGTGCGACGGCGTGGGTCCCGTGCGTGCCCGTCGCGTGATCGAGGCCCTGCGTCCGCCAGGCGGGGGACCGCCGGAGCCCGCACGCTGGGCTGATGCGGCCCAGCACATCCCAGAGGGATCGCTCGAGCTGGCCAGCGGGCTGATCGAGGCGATGTCGGCAGCCGGCAGCGGCTGCGCGCAGCCGACGGGCGTTCAGGTAGAACGCCTGTGTGCGGCGATCGTGCCGATGATCCGCCTGCGCTACCCCGACGGCGCCGTGCGAGCGGGCGACCTGGATCAGCTGGCGCGCTCCGCCGCGAATGCCGAGGATGTTCGCCACTTCGTCTCCGAGCTGGTGCTCGATCCTCCGGCTTCAAGCGCTGACTTCGCCGGTCCTCCGCACCTGGATGAGGACTATCTCGTGCTGAGCACCGTTCACTCGGCGAAGGGGCTCGAATGGGATGCGGTCCATCTGATCGGAGCCTACGACGGCAACTTCCCCTCCGATATGAACGCTGGCAGCGAGGAGGGGATCGCCGAGGAGCGGCGGCTCTTCTACGTCGCTCTGACCCGCGCGAGGCGCCGGCTGCACGTCTACGTTCCCGCCCGCTACTACCACCGACCCCGTGGTGGCGACGACGCGCACGGATACGGGCAGGCCTCCCGCTTCCTGACCGAGACCGTGCAGCGCCTCTGCGACGCGACGGGCCCCGCCGACCGATCGTGGCCGGCGCCGGGCGGCGTCCGCGAAGACCGACTCATCGATGTATCCGTCGACGCTCTCTTCACGTGACGACCGACACCTGGGGGAACGCAGAGGCGCCTGCGTTGAACGGCTGTCTGGGCAGCGCCGCCTAGACGGCCGACTCCACGTGGTCACCAACGCGATCTCGGGCTCGCATCTCTTCCTCGTCGACGCCGGCAACGCGGTGCGCGACTCCAAGGGGTCCGCTTCCCCGCAAAGGGGAGTGCGAGCGACGGTAGCCTTGGGTTCCTGGTCCCCTGAGGAGCGACGGCCATGGGCAGAACGCGCATTGGATGGCATGGGCGACGCACGGTCTTCGCGTTGGCGGTTGTGCTGTGCGCCGGCGGGATCGACGCGAACGCGACGCAGGCGGCGGCGCGATTGACGTGGACGCCTCCGGTCCATTCAGACTCCTCCGGGCACTCGCTCACGGCGCTGAGCTGCCAGTCGGTCTCGCTGTGCGTGGCGGTTGATGATGGCGGCGACGTGCTTTCCAGCGCCGCTCCGTTGACCGACTCGTGGAGCCACACCTTGTCGTCCGATCCCGTTCCACGCCTCAATGCTGTCTCTTGCCCCTCGGCCGCGTCGTGCTTCGCCGTCGACAACGTCGGCAATCTCTATGTAGGCACGGTTCCGACGAGTGCGTCGGCGTGGACGCCCGAGAACATCGACCTGTTCACGCAGCTGAAGGGGATCTCGTGCCCTTCGGCCCTGCTGTGCGTCGCCGTCGACCAGGCGGGCAACGTCCTGGTGTCAGCGAGTCCGGGCGACCCGCTGACCTGGTCTCTTCCGATGCCCGTGGACGGCTCCAACCACATCACGGCGGTCTCCTGCCCCAGCGCCTCGCTGTGTGCCGCGGTCGACAACGCGGGGAATGTCCTGGTGTCCACGAATCCGACGAGCATGCGATCGTGGCAGGCCACGCCGCTTACGAACCACGCGCTGACGGCCGTGTCGTGCGAGCGCTCGGCTCTTTGCGTCGCGGTTGCGGGCAACGGCAGCGCGTACGCCACCGTCAACGTCGCGACCGCGCCGGTCACTTGGTCGGCGACGCCGGTCGACCAGTTTGGTTCGCTTTCGGCGGTGTCGTGCACCGACGTCGGACTGTGTGTCCTGCTGGACCCCGCCGGCAAGGCGTTCGAGAGCGACAACCCGACCGCCAGCCGGCCGTCGTGGGCGCCCACGCTGATCGACCCCGGTCGCGCAGCTCTGACCGCTGTGTCGTGCCTTTCAGCCGGCTTCTGCGTCGCCGCCGATGACTCTGGCGACACCTTGGTGGCGACCCTGCCGGCGCCGACGGTGGCGACCGGTGCGGGCGTGGCGGCGTTGCAGACGGCGGCGCAGCTCGATGCCAGCGTCAACCCCAACGACGCGATGCTGTCGGACTGTCACTTCGACTATGGGATCACTACCGCGTACGGTGCGGGCGTACCGTGCACGGTCGTGCCACGCGCCGTCGGCGGCAGCCGAGCCGTCGTTGCACGGCTTGGCGGTCTGAGCGCGGCGACGACATACCACTTCCGGATCGCGGCAGCGAGCGGCGTCGCGAGCGCCGACGGTGCCGACGCCGTCTTCACGACGCCCGCACCATTGAAGCCTCGCCCCTCGCTCAGCGGGACGCCCGCCGTCGGCAGCACACTGACCTGCTGGCCGAACGTCACGACGACCGCGGCAGAGACAATCACCTTCGGATGGCTGAGCGACACCGCACCGATCACCGCTGCGACCACGGCCAGCCACCTCGTCGCGACCGCCGACGAGACGCACCATCTGAGCTGCCAGGTGACGGTTTCGGGCGACGGCGGCAGCGCCTCAGCGACGAGCGGCTTCGACGCCATCCCGTCCCAGGCCGCGGGCGAGATCGTCGAGAGCTTTGTCGGCACGGCGAAGAAGGCGGCGACCTCCGTCAGCGCGCCCGTCACATGCTCGCCCCAGGCAGCCAGCGGTTGCACGATCAGGCTGCGGCTGAGCGCAAATCGGATCGTTCACCACAGACGCCGGACGGTGACGGTCGGGTCCCTTACGACGGTGCTCGCCGCCGGCACCACGCGCACGCTCTCTGTATCGCTGAACGTCACCGGCCGACGCCTGCTGAGAAAGCGGCATACGCTCGCCGCCACGCTCAATGTGCGCGGGACGATCCTCGGAACGCTCACGGCGAAACTCCAAACCGACAAGCTCGTGTTCGTTCAGAGGGCCAGGAAACATGCGAGGCCCCGCGCTCGCTAGTGCACTCACGCCGGGCGGGTCGCTGCGCGCGACCGTCCATTTGCCAGCGGCCGTCTTGCCAGGCTGAGCGAGCACATGCGCGGCGTCGCGTCGCGCTTTCGCGCCCGACGAGGTGCAGGGCGCCAACGTTGATGCCCGTCCGCTCGCCTCACACTTTGCCGATGAGCCCGGCGTGACTCGTCGCGGTCCGAGCAACGAGTTTTGGCTGGATTGAGGACGACGCGCCCCGCAGCTGAGCCTAACGGCAGCTCTGCTTCGACCACTTTCGCCCCTGGCAAGGCCGTGAGCCGCCAGAATGAGCGAGTGTTTCGCCGTTTCGGAGCCCTCGTGCGTGTGACGATCGTCGGCGTCGTGCTCGCGCTGGTAGCCCTCGTGGGTGGGGACGCGTCCGCTGCCGGGGGTGTGAGCGCGGCGTGCGGCTCGTCCACGCTCGCGACGCTCTCGACCGTCGACGCGACGGTGGCCACGAACATCTATACGGGCGAGTTGGGCGACGCCAAGGCCGAGACGGACCTCGGTCACGTATCGAGCGCGATGGACCTGCTCGCGGCGGTCGCGGCCGACAACCGCTCCGCAACGGTCAAGGCGGTGAAGCGGATCGTCTACCACCGGTTCTGGCACATCGTGCGCCTGCGGGTGCTCGACGCCGACGGGCGCGTGCTGGCGGATTTCGGTGGCCCGTACGTGATCGCCCCGGTGAGCGGCGTCCTGCGGTCCGGGGGCGTCGTCGTCGGCGGTTTCGTGATGTCGGTGCAGGACGACCTGGGGTTCGCCAAACTCGAGCGCCGCTTCGTCGGCGATCCGATCGGCATCTACGTGCACGGCAAGCGGGCCGTGGAACGAGGTGGGCGCTTCCCGGATCTCGCGCCGGGCGAGGCGAGTGTGACATTGGGCGGCGTCGTCTACAGCACCGTGATGCGGACCTACAACGCCTTCCCGAATGGCACGCTCAGCGCGGTGATCGCGGTGCCGGCGCCACCACCGGCGCTGACCCAGCAGCCCTGTGCCGCAGTGATCGTCGGCGCGCTCGGCCGCGTGGCCGAGCGCATCGCGATGCTGTTTCATCCGCTCACCGGCAACTACCCCGCTTTCGTCGGGACCGCCGGCTTCTACACGGGCGCGATCGTCGTCGTTCGCATCGGCCCGCGCACGATCGCGGCGAGCAACGGTATTGGACCAGCGACGCTGCCGAGCCGCGGCACGGTCAACTACCTTGGCCAGATCTGGTCGGTGTTCTCGTTCGCCCCGACCCCGCCGGCGCGGATCTACGTGCTCGTCGCGCAGGCATAGTTCGACCTCGAGTACGAGCTCATATGAGCGTGGCGTTGGCGGGCCGATGCTGGATCCGGGTGCGCGGCGCGGACAAACAGGCGGTCGGCGAGATCGACACGCCGGTCGTGATCGGGGGCGCGACGATTCGGCCTGGCGACGCGCTGGTGCTCGACGCTGACGGCGGCGCCGTCGTCGAGCGCGAGCGTGTCGAGCAGGTGCTCGCGGCTGCGCTGCAGCGCGAGGCCAACGAGTCCGTGAAGCGAGCTCGCCTCCAGCGCGGCGAGCTTTCCTACGAGATCGACGGTCTGCGGGCGCTCGTCCAAGGCGCGTCACGGTAGCTCGTCGAGCTCAACAGGCTGCCAGCCGGCCAGCCACCTACGCTCCTCATGCATCCGGACTGATGACCTCCAAGAGCCGTGATCGGTGGAAGGACCACAACTCACTGTCTC
>ODAK010002874.1_pt1 | contig 17999 bp, 17 predicted proteins | sample 1539591 | NCBI WGS metagenome assembly ODAK01 (sample SAMEA3539303, study PRJEB22396) | soil metagenome | biome: tundra; feature: field; material: soil | place: USA | collected 2010-05 | depth 0.15 m
AGGCGCTCAAATCCGCCTAGCCCGCGAGAAATTCAAAAAAAGTCTAGCTCGGCTGTCGATCCGCGAATTCTCATTCGTCGAGTTGTCGGAAGCAAATCGGTTGGAGGCATGCTTGACACCCGCTTTGCCGGCTCCTACGCTAAAGGCGTATGGAAGTACATCTCACCCCCGACCAGGAGGCGTTTATTCGCCAGGCTATCGAGACTGGCCGGTTGCACCGCAAGGAAGAAGCAGTGCACGAGGCCATGTCGCTCTGGGAGGAACGCGAGCGGCGGCGGTTGGAAATACTTGTAGCGGCCGATCAGGCAGAAGCCTCGTTGGCGCGCGGCGAAGGCCGGCGAATTACTTCGCATGAGGAAGTGGCCCAGCTTGCCTCCGACATAAAACGTCGTGGCATGGCGCGTCTTGCCGCGGATCAGAATCCGCGCTGATGAGCGAGTTTCGCCTTTCGCCCGAGGCCGAAGCCGACCTTGACGGTATCTGGCTGCACACCGCCCGCGAGAGTGGCAGCATCGACATTGCCACCCGCGTGGTGGACGGCATCACCGAGCGTTTCTGGCTATTGGCCCGGTATCCGTACATGGGGCGTCGCCGTGACGAAGATTTGCGGCCCGGCTTGCGCAGCCTTGCCGCTGACGATTATGTCATCGTCCACGGCATTGTAGAGGACAACGAGGACAACGTGGTGCTGATTCTGCACGTCGTGCACGGCAGCCGTGATCTCACCACGCTGTTCGGCCATTGACGCTAGGGGCGGAGTCCTCGCCAATTCTATGTGCGCCGCATCGTTCTTGCTGTTGGGTTTCGCCATGGCCACATCCCAAGTCTTAGAATGGAGCTTGCTGTACCACCAATTACGGTTGATCTTGCCCACGCCATGGATACACCGGTTCTAATCGCCGTCATTTCCGCCGCGGCAGCAGTGGTCGCCCCGGCCATCAGCTTTTACCTCACCAAGAGGAAAGAGCGCGATGCCGACTGGAGGAAGTATAGATTTGAGCTGTACAAGGAGTTCGTCGTCGCCATAAGCGGAATCGTAGGTACTGACTCAACGCCTGAGGGCAATAGGGCCTTCGCGAAAGCCAGCAACACGCTTCTCCTCATTGGCTCGAACGATGTGCTGACCGCGTTGTACCAATTCCAAGACGAAATCGGGGTTTCCAACACCTCCAAGTCGGTTGCAAGACATGATGCCCTGCTATCGAGACTCATTTGGGAAATCCGCGAAGACCTCGGGATTCCACGAACCTCAGAAGCGTCAGACTTCGTTGCACACCTATGGTGCTCAGGCGCAGAGCAAGAGAAGCCGCCTCTGCGCAGCCCTTCACAAGGGCCATCGTAGGCCTCGCTTGAAACCCTCATTCCGTTGAAATGACCCCATGCCCAAAGCCCTCAAAGAAGGCGACACCGCGCCTGCGATCCACGTTGAAGACGACCAAGGTCAACCATTCGACCTCGCGAAGCTCCAAGGCAAGCATGTTGTCCTCTACTTCTACCCCAAGGCCGACACTCCCGGATGCACCACCGAAGCGCAGGGGTTCCGTGACCACGCGAAAAAGTTTGCCGATGCCGGAGCGGTAATCCTGGGCGTCTCGCCCGACAAGCCCACCGCGCTGGCCAAGTTCAAGGAAAAGTACAAGCTGCCCTTCACCCTCCTCTCCGACATCGACCACAATGTTGCCAACGCCTACGGCACCTGGGTGGAAAAAAGCATGTACGGCCGCACCTACATGGGCGTGGAGCGTAGCACGTTTCTGATCGGCAAAGACGGCAAAATCAAGCAGATCTTCCGCAAAGTGAAGCCGGCCACCCATCCGGGAGACGTCTGCCAGGCGCTCAAATCCGCCTAGCCCGCGAGAAATTCAAAAAAAGTCTAGCTCGGCTGAATTGTAGCCCCGCGCGTAAGCAAGGGGACAGGCGGGCCGGCCGGTCGCCTGGAATCAATAATTTGGACCGCGTCTTCAACGGAGTCGGTGCTTCCTATGTGGCGCGCAGCACCAACAACGTCATATCATCTCGCTGCCCGGCTCTTCCAGCAAATCTATCAACGGTCTTCCAAATCCGAGCATTGATCTGCGCGGCCGTTTCGTCGCTCGACTCCTCGACGATCCGCACCAGGCGTCCCGCGCCCCACTCCTCGCCAAAAGCGTCTTGGGCTTCGACGATACCGTCCGTATAAGCCACCAGCACATCGCCGCGATTTAGCTGGACCGCGTCCTCCGCGTAAGTCCAGGATTGGAACAGGCCCACCGGCGCGCCTCCCGTCTCCAGCCATTCCATGCTCCCATCGGCGCGTCTCACGAGCGGTGGATTGTGCCCCGCATTGATGTATCTCAGAATCCGCGTTGCCGGATCGAATGTGGCGTAGAACAACGTCGCGTAGCTTTCCTCGAAGCTAGCTTCGTGGAAGTGATGATTGACGTTCCCGATCACGCTAGCGAGCTCGGACAGCGCGCGCCGCGCTTCGGCTCGCAGGGTTGCGTGCAAGTCCGCCGCCAACAGCGCGGCGCCCAGCCCTTTGCCCGCCACGTCCCCGATCGCGATTCCGAGTTCATCATTCGGCAGACTCAAAAAATCGTAGAAATCGCCGCCTACCGCATGCGCCTGCCTGCAAACAGCGCTCGAATCGGTGTTCGCAACCACTCCCGATTCCCTCGCCAGCAGGTGCTGCTGAATCGCGTGAGCATTGGCCAGCTCTTCATTCCAAGTGAAACCCGAAACCGCAATGGAAGTGGTCAAAATATCAGCCTCTCACTGGTATGTCGATTCAGGGAGGGCCAAAATCGACACCTCAGCTAATATTTTTCCGTCAAAAGCTGAAACGCAGCGCCAGCAGCGCGTACGAATTCCGGTGATACTCGCCCAGAAAATCCGATGGGTCGCCCCGAATCCAAGTGTAACCAGCTGTTACGCGCCAATGTTGCCCAACGCTTTGCGAATAGACCGTTCGCAACCAGCTCCCTTCTCCGTTTTGACGCACGGCCGCGTCCGTCGCCACGCTGCGCGTCGAATCGATGGTGTACTGGGCATGCGCCAGCACGGCGCGCGCGAATCCGAGCTCGGGTGAAAATTGAAGACCAGGCCTGTACGACGTCACGGCATCGCCCGCGTAGCCTGCCACGATGGCGAACTCCTTGATCTGCCGCTCGAACTGGATCACGTAGATCACGTATTCATCCTGCTGTTTGTCCGGCGACGTGTAGTACGCGGCTTCGGTCTTCACCGTGAACCAGGGCAGCGGCACGGCGGCATCGGCGCCATACAACCGCAGAGCCGGGTAGAGACGGCGGAAGTCGTCGTTAGCGTACGCCTGAAAGATCGGAAGAGAATTGAAGCCATCATAGAAGCTGGCTGAGACTTCATAGCCCGAGCCGACATGATTCCAGCGCGCGCCGAACGACGATCGGCCTGGAAACACGGATCCCAAATCGTGCAGCGATACATTATCCAGACTTTCGGGAAGCACGGTCCAGCGCTGATCCAGAAGCGGCGTGCGGCTGGGAGTGAAGCGCGGCTGCCAAACCAGGTCGAACGAATCGGAGCCTGTATCGTAAATCACCCGCGCCGCGGTGACGGCCAGAAATCCGGGATCGGTCACGCTCAGGAAATCCTTGGGCGCGAAGCGATCGGTGGGATTCAGAAGATCGGCCTTACCCCAGCGGATAAACTGCTTGCCGAATTCGGCGGTCAGTTTCCCTTTCGAGATGGTTGCGTTCAGCTCGCGCAGAGACAGCAGTGGCCGCTGGAGTGAGCGGTCCTGCCAATCCAGATGTGCCGATCGTTCCACTTGCTCATGCGTGTCGAATGCGGCATCCAAGGCCCCCGAGATTCGGAGCCATGGCCGCACTTTGTAGGATGCTTGGTAACGGAACAGCGCATCGCCAACCGCACGCCCGCTATCATTGGGCGCCGTTTCCGGATAAAGAGTGACGCCAGTCTGGATGAACCCACGCTGAGTAAAATCCTGCGCCGACAAACAACTGATGAGGAGCACCACCGTGGCGCACGCACTCGTGCGTGCCGCGTTCACACTCATGTGAACGCCTTCCAACAATTGCTACCCACGCCGCAGCGCCTCCAGCGTAAAGCTCTCTTCCTTCATCGGAACGTTGTACTGGAGTTTCTCCAGCTTCAGCACCGTGCGGCTCCCGCGATTTGCGTCCAACACTTCCATGGTGCGCCCTACCCAAATGCCATCCTGTTGTTGAACATCGCTGTAGCGAATCCGCCGCACCAGCTTGTCCTTAGCGAAGTTCTCAATCTGAATCACCACATAGTTGTCTTTGCGGATCATCATCACCGAAGACGTGTACTGGGACGACTTGCTCTCCTTGGGTTTCGACTCGATCTTCCAACACGGCTGGCCGTCGAAAGTCTCTTCCCCCTCGAGCTTGTAATCGAACTGATTCACATCGCGCTCTTCCAGATCTTCAAAACTAAAATCTGTCCCGAAAAATCGTGTGGAGCGATCTTGCAATGCGATACGCCGGTCGCGCTCCAGCGCCGGTGTCCACATCCATTGATCGGAAGCCCGATCCTGATGATTGACGATCAGCAGCGCCACGCCCTTCACCTCGGCCGGCGCCGTGAATCGCAAAATAGCCTTACTAGCTCCATACGACCCGATGCGCTCGAACATCCAGCGCTTCAAACTAATCTTGTTGCCCGCTCCAATCACCTCAAGCGTCCCCTCATACTGCTGCGATTTGGACAGCCCCCTCTTCTGCGACTCCGCAACAATCTGCCGGGCATCCTGGGCCTGAGCCACGATCGCGACGAGAACGAGAAACGAGAAACGAGAAACGAGAAACGTTTTATTCATACTCCAACGCCTCAACCAGCGACCCGCGCACCGCCGATTCCGCCGGCCCAATCGCGGAGACAAACGCGACGGCCAATATTACGGGTACCAGAACAAGACAAATCTGATAAGGATATTCGTAGTCCAGCCGCATCCCGGCCAGGTCTTCTCCCGTGATTCGCAGACTGTAGTAAAGCTGCAGCGCGCCGAAAGCCAGCCCCAGAATCAAACCCACCGCGCCAATGGTCAACGCCTCCAACCAAATTGTTCCTCGAATCTGGTTCCGAAGGCCGCCCACTGCCTGTAGCACGCCCAACTCACGCCGCCGGTCCGTTATGGAAACGATCAGCGTGTTCACGATCCCGAGCAGCGCCACTAAAACCGCCACTGCAATCTGTACGTAAGTGATACCGAACCACTGATCGGTGAGCCGCACGACGTATTGACGCACGTCCCGATTGGTCAGCACAAACAAGCGGCGCTCGGTCCCGAATCTATCGAGTATTCGCCGCTTCACTTCAACCTCCGTGGCGCCGCGCGCAAGATAGACGCGGAAAATATTCACCGTGTCATCGTTCCAATAGCGCATGTAAACGCTGCGATCCATCAGGATGCTGCCTTGCTGGTCGGAATAGTCCACCACGATTCCAACGATGGGCATGCGGAGAACACCATGAGGACTCGGGATATCCAACACATCGCCCAGTTTGTAGCCGTGCAGCAGCGCGAAGTTGTCGGAAGCGAGAACGCCTTTGCCTTCGCCGGTGAGCCGGTACATTTGCTTTGGATCGCCCGCAGTGGGAGGAAGCGTGGCGCGATTCACTAGCGCCTGGACATCCGCCGCCACAAAAATCACCGGCGCGCCGTTGATCTGTATGCGCGCGTCGCGAACGCTTTGCACTTCACCGATGCCGGGAATGGCGCGAAGCTGGTCCGCCATCGATCCTGGAAAACGGAAGCTGCGCGCGGTGAGGCTTTGGGACGGCGAAATGAACAAATCGGGATTGAGCGCCACTCCGAGCCATTTGAAAATCGAGTCGTAACTGGCGCGCGTGAGTCCGCCCAGCGCCACCACTAGCGCGAGCGATAGCATCAACGCTGCTACGGCGCCGGATGTTCTGCGCGGCGCTTGCAACAAGCTGTCAGCCGCCAGCGTTCCTTCCACTGGCCGCAACCAGCGGAGCAGCGGCCGCAGCGCCCGCGCCACCCATTGCGCCAGCGTCGGCGTCAGCAGCAACACCGCGAGCACCGCCAGCGCGTCGCCCGCGTAAGCCAGAAGGCGATAGCGGCTCAGCAGCAGGCATGCGGCCGCGAGTATCGTTACCGCAAGTGCGGTGATCCTTCGTACGCGGTTCTCGCCGGCACTCAACTGTTGGTACCTGCCCTTCTGCAGCGCCTGCACTGGATCCACGCGTGCCGCGTTTCGCGCCGGTATGTATGCCGCTACCACGCTGGTGATCACCCCCAGCACTACCGCGAAAAGCATCAGCGCCGGATTAGTAGAAATCTCCTCGGCCTTCTGCGCGATTCCAAAAACTTCGCCCAGTAGCGCTCCGATGTAGCCGGTCATTCCGCGCGCGATCGCAATTCCCAATAACAATCCCAAACTGGATCCCAGGAGGCCCGCCACCACGCTCTCGCCCAGAAAAATGGTCCGAACCTGGCGGCGCGTGGCTCCCAGCGCGCGTAGAATCCCGATCTCCGTGCGGCGCTGCGTAACCGCGATCTGGAACGTGTTATAGATGATGAACATCCCGATGAAGAGCGCGAAAGCGCTGGTAATGTTGGCTGTCAGCGCATAGATTCGTGAAATGGATTCGAATTGCTGGCCACGCGCCGAAGGCGATTCTACTTGAAATCCGGGTCCGAGCAGCGCTTCCAGTTTCGTCTTCACATCTTCGACGCGCGCTCCCTCCTGCACAGCCAGATCGATGCGGTCGAACCTGCGGCCCCGGCCGAACACTTTCTGCGCGGCGTAAATATCCATGATGGCCAGGTTCCCTCCGAACGCGCTCGCGAGCCCACTGGATTTCATGATGCCCCGCACCGTGAACAGCTTCTCGCCCTCCATGGTGCTCATCGGGACCTTGCCGCCAATTCCCAGCTTGTTCTCCTTCGCGAAAGTATCGGTGATGATGAGCGAATCCGGTTGCGCGAGAAAAACCAGCGGGTCGTCGATCACCGCTTCGTCGCCGCTCTCCAGATCGTATTGACGCAAGCCCCGGTCGCCCGTCATATCCACGCCCAGGATCAGCAGATTGCCCTGCCCGGGAAGCCCCGTGTTGACCACCGCTTCGATTACGGGAACCGCAATGCGAACTTCCCTCGCCGCCTGCACGCGATCCAGCACGTTCTCGTCGAAGCCCGTTTCTCCTGAGGAAATCTGAAGCTGCGTAGATCCAGCGATGCGATCCACCGTCTGCCGAAAAGCGTACAGCACGGATTGGTTGGCGGTGTGCATCCCTACGAACACGGCCACGCCCAGCACAATCCCCGCGATGGTCAGCAGCCAGCGCAGCGCGTGTTTGCGGATGTAGGGCCAGCTAATCAGCCTGAGTAGAATCATGCGTACGGCAAGTCTCCGACTTGCCTTCCCTGGGCAAGCCGGAGGCTTGCCTTACCCACCCGATCCTCCACAATCCGACCGTCACACAGCGCAATCACGCGCTCACAGCTTTCCGCCACGTGCGGATCGTGCGTCACAATCAGCACCGTCGATCCCAGCCGCTGGTGCAAATCCCGAATCAGCTTCAATATGTCCGCGCCGGTGTGTGTATCCAGATTCCCAGTAGGTTCGTCCGCCAGCAAGACGGGCGGATACACCGAAAGCGCCCGCGCAATGGCGCAACGCTGCCGCTCGCCGCCCGAAAGTTCCTCAGGAAGATGCTCCACGCGCGACGCCAGACCCACCAGGCTCAGCAATTCCTTCGCGCGCTCATCGATCTTCTTCTTCGTCCATCCGCGCAGGTGCAGCGGAATCGCGACGTTTTCGAAGCACGTTAGAGTCGGCAGCAGGTTGAAAAACTGAAAAATGAACCCGATCTTGTCGCGCCGCATGCGTGTCAGGTCGTCATCCGGCAGCCCGCTCAACCGGCTGCCATCAATCTCGATCTGTCCGGAGCTGGGCGTGTCCAACCCACCAATCAAATTCAGAAGCGTGGATTTTCCGGAACCCGACGGCCCGATGATCGCCACCATCTCGCCTCGCGCGATGGCGAGATCCACGTCTTCAAGCGCCGTCACCTGCCGCTTCCCACTGAATGTTTTGCTGACCTTCGCGAGATCGATCACTTTCTAACTATCATGTCACGCAACCCGCGCATGCCGTTCGTGGTAGCGCTTCCTGCCGGTCGCGATTCAGTTGGCGAATCTCAGTTTCCGCATCAGCGCAACGAAGCGCGGCTCTGAGCGTAGCGGATCAAAGATCCGGTCGCCTTTTAGCCAACCCATCCATTGGGAGCTGGAGTCGTACGCCTGTTCCAGGTAATTCAATGCGCGCTCGCGATCACCCAGGCCGAGATAAATAAGCGCGAGGTTGAACGGCAAAACATGACCATGCAACGACGTTCTTTTCAGTTCCTCCAGCTCCGCCGTCGCATGGATTCGGTCGCCCGAAGCCCCATAGGAGTAGCCGAGCCATGCAGTAATGAACGCAGGTGATTCCATCGCTTTGGCCTTCCGAAACGCTGGAATGGCGTCGGCGGGTTTCCCCGCTTGAATATCCACCCACCCATATCCCCACTGAGGAAAGAAGAACGACGGATCCAGATCCGCGGCTCGCTTAGCCTCCTCGATCGCCGCTTGGAATTTGCCTTTCCAGGCAAGCCCCATGAGGTTGTCAATCGGGATCTGCGGGGACAGGGGATCCAGTTCAGACGCGCGCTGGCCCTCGGCTATCGATTCGTCGAGGCGTCCCTGGAAGGAAAGCCCTAGACCGAACTGATCGTGCGCGAACGCGTAATTTGGATTCAGCGCGAACGATCTTCGAAATTCGCGCTCCGAGCCTTCCCAATCGAATTCGTAGAAGAGTTTGAATACGGCCAGGGAGGTGTGAGCTTCGGCGGAATCGGGGTCCAGTTGGATTGCCTTCTCCGCCGCCGCCTTTGCCTTGGGCTTCGCTTCTGCGGAGGTGAGGATTCCTTCGTTGTAACCGGCCCAAAGATAGGCGTCTGACAATCCCGAGAACGCCGGCGCAAAATTCGGATTCAACTTGACGGCCTCTTCGAATTGTTCGATGGCCTTCTGCAGGTTCTCGTCGCTCGGACGGTTGAAGAAATACCGGCCCTTCAGATAGGCGTCGTGCGCCTGGGGATCTACGCTAGGCGCGCTTCGCAGCCGGGACTGCTCGGCCGGAGTTAATTGAACATCGATCTCACGTGCGATGGCCGACGCCAATTCATCTTGAAGCGCCAGCACGTCGCGGGAGTTGCGCTCGAACTTCTTGGCCCACAGATGCTTGTCCGCCCGCGCGTCGATTAATTGGGCCGTGATCCGAACGTTGTCACCGGCTCGAAGCACGGACCCTTCCACCACTGCATCCACGTTGAGTATCTTGGCGATTTCAGGAGTGGGTGGCCGGTGCTCGCCTTTGAACTGCATCACGGAACCGCGCGAGATCACTCGAAGCTGGCTGATGGTGGCCAGGTCGGCGGTCAATTCATCGGTCATTCCTTCAGCGAAATACTCCTGGTTGGGATCGCCTGAGTAGTTGTCGAGTGGAAGCACGGCAATGGATCGGATAACATGCGGGTGCGAGATCCCGAAATGCGGGACCAGATACACCGCCACCCCCACCAGGATCGTGAGCGAGGCCAATGCCGGCCATTTCCACATTGAAAGCGTCGGACGACGAACTTTCTCGCTGGCGACTGGCAGCCGCGCCAGATCCGCGCGCACGTCCGTGATGGAAGCGTAGCGATCCTCGGCGCTTTTAGCCAGCAAACGCCGCAGCAGAAGTAGCAAACCCGGAGGGATGTCGCCGCTCAGCTCGGGCGGTTCGCGGAGCACCGCGGACAGGGTTTCCGCCATGGACGTTTTGTGGAACGGATGCCGCCCGCCGGCCATCTCGGCTAAAATCACGCCGAAGGAAAACAAGTCGGAGCGGACATCCAGCGCCAGGCCCTTCACTTGTTCCGGCGACATGTAGTCGGGCGTGCCGAGGATTGTTCCTGGCATGGTCAATTGCGCCTGAATCTCGACTGTCGCATCGTCGGCCGCCGGCAAATCCACTATTCGCTTGGCGAGACCGAAGTCCATCACCTTCACGTGACCCTGTTGGGTCAACATGATATTTGCGGGTTTCAGGTCGCGATGCAGAATCCCTCCGGCGTGGGCTTCCTGGAGCGCCTCGCAGATTTCCCCGGCCACGCGAAGAGCCTCAGGGAGCGGCATCCGGCCGTTACACATCCGGCGATGCAGGGTTTCCCCGGCGATGTATTCCATGACCAGAAACAGCGCACCGTCGTGCTCGCCGATCTCGAAGATCTTGCAGATATAGGGGTGATCAAGCGCGGCAGCCGCCATCGCCTCCTGGCGGAGGCGTTCCCGCGCGTGTTGGTCGGCGGCCATCTCGGGCGGCAGCAGCTTGATGGCCACCTGACGGTCGAGGCGCGGATCGCGCGCACGGTACACCACACCCATGCCGCCCTCACCAATGGGACCGAGGATTTCGTACGGACCAAGGCGAGTTCCAGCAACAAGGGTCATTATTTGCGTCGAACGATTCTACCGTAGTTGAGCATGTTCGCGAACCGGCTGAGCGGTAAGATAAGGACGGTCTAGCATTGACCTAGGAGGTTCCAGTGGGTGGCGGCGAAGCATTGACACTGGTCATATATCTGATAATGTGCGGCGGCGGTGCGTCGTACTCTGGAAGTTCTACCGCGCCCTGGCTCGGATCGGAGAGGAACTGGGGGGAAGATTAGAATGATTCTCCGCAACGGGCCCGTCCCGCCCAGCGAGTAATTCCGAGCCGCGACCGGGAGGAAGCGCTACCACGATTGCCGATAGCTCTGCCATCTCGCAACGCTTCCTTCCGGTCGCGGCTGGGTTTTCCGAGCTATGATGTCTTATCGCAATGCGCATAGGGATCGACGCGGGCGGCACCTTCACCGATTTTATCGTTTCCCACGACTCAGGAAAACTCGAAACGTTCAAACTGCGCTCCAATCCCCGCTCTCCCGCCAGCGTAATATTGGCGGGCTTGGCGCAGGCCACCGGATCGCACCAAGCGCAGGTGGTCCACGGATCCACGGTCGCCACCAACGCTTTGCTTGAGCGCAAGGGTGTACGAACTGCGCTGGTAACCACCGCAGGCTTTGAAGACGTAATCGCCATCGGGCGGCAAAATCGTCCCGAGCTTTATAACCTCACGCCCACTCCACGCGTCCCAATCATTCCGCGTGCGATGTGTTTCGGTGTGCACGAGCGTGCCTTTTACGACGGAGAGATTTCGGAGACGCCAACAAAAGCGGAGCTACAGCGCCTGAAAACCCGCCTGCGCCGTGCCCGCGTGGAATCCGTCGCCATCTGTTTTCTGCACGCCTATCGCAACCCGGAGAACGAAAAGCTGGTTGCGGCGGCACTCGAAGGCATCGGATACTTATGCTCCTCACACGACGTGTGCCCCGAGTTCCGCGAGTTCGAGCGCACTTCCACCACGCTCATCAACGCCTACGTCGGGCCGCTCATGGATCGATATCTGGCCGAACTCGAACGGGGCACGCGCCACAGCATCTCCATAATGCAATCAAACGGCGGCTTCATGACCACCAAAGAAGCGCGCCGTCACGCCATCCGCACCGTGCTCTCGGGACCCGCCGGGGGCGTGGTGGGCGCGCTCGAAACAGCGCGTCTCTCCGGATTCACTCGCATTCTCGCCTTCGACATGGGAGGCACTTCCACCGACGTGAGCCTGTCGGACGGCCACCCGCGCGAAACCATGGAGGCTGCAATCGATGGCTTCCCCGTGCGCGTGCCTATGCTCGATATCCACACCGTGGGCGCGGGCGGCGGGTCCATTGCACGCATCGATGAAGGCGGCTTACTGCGGGTTGGACCCGAAAGCGCGGGCGCGGATCCTGGCCCCGCGTGTTACGGCATGGGCCACAAGCCCACCGTCACCGACGCACACGTCGTGCTGGGACGGATCGCGGCCGATCAACTAGTGGGTGGCGAGATGCATCTGGATGTGGCGCGCGCCGCTGCCGCCGTGGATTCCATCGCGAGCGCAGCCGGAATCACGCGTGTTGCGGCAGCCGAAGGCATCCTGCGCGTGGCAAATGCGAACATGGAACGGGCCATCCGTCTAGTATCGGTGGAGCGCGGCCACGATCCTCGCGATTTCGCTCTAGTTGCTTTCGGCGGCTGCGGCGGATTGCACGCCTGCGGAATCGCGGGCGAACTGAGCATCCGCACCGTACTGGTTCCCGAATACGCAGGAGCATTGTCGGCGCTCGGAATGCTGCTGGCCGATCAGGTCCGCGATTATGCCGCCGGTGTCCTGAACCATCCCGGCATCGAACGCGAGTTCCAGAGGCTGGAGCGCACGGCGCGTAAGGAGCTTCCGAAGGCGGACCTGATTCGCTCCGCCGACATCCGCTACGCCGGTCAAAGTTATGAGCTGACCGTTCCATGGAACGCGCGAAATCCGGCTGAGCCGTTTCATCGCGAACACGAAAAGATATACGGTTACGCGAATCCCGAGCGTGCCATTGAGATTGTCACCATCCGTGTTCGAGCCAAGCGCGCCGTGGAAAAACCGAAGCTGGTAGCGCGACGAGTGCCCAACGCGTCTATCGGCACAAGGCAAAAGCCGCCGGTCCGAAGGATTCATAGCGCAGGAGCCTGGCGCCAGACACCTGTGTATCGCCGCTCCCAGCTTGCCGCCGCCAAGTTGCGCGGCCCGGCCCTGGTGGTTGATTATGGATCAACCACCTTGGTTCCGCCAGGCTGGGGTTTTGCGTTAGACAAGTTCGGTAATCTGAAGATCACATCATGATTCGAGCCGCCTGCCTAGTTCTGCCGATCGCCATGGCCCTCACCGCAAACGCGCAGGACGAAATGGAACACGCCCAGCGTCTCAAATCCAGCCTGCTTGGCATCGACACTCACATCGATACCATCCAGCGCGTTTATTACGGCCACGTGGATCTCGGGCAGCGTCTCCCGGATGGCCAGGTGGATCTGGTGCGCCTTCAGGAAGGTGGCATGCACGCGCCATTTTTCGCGCTGTGGGTTCCCACCTATTTCAAAGGCGCCGAAGCGGTGCGGCGCACGCTTGACCTACGCGACTCCATCCAGGGCGTTCTCGACCGCTATCCCGACCGCATCCAGCTTGCCACCACGGCCGGCGATCTCGAACGAATCGTCAAGTCCGGAAAGATCGCAGCCGTGCTGGCGCTCGAAGGCGGTCACCAGATCGCCGACGACCTGGCCGTCCTGCGCATGTACCAACGCATGGGCATCCGCGCCATGACGCTGACACATTTCCGCAACAACAATTGGGCGGACTCTTCCACCGACAAGCCGCAACACAACGGCCTCACCGAATTCGGCAAGCAGGTGGTGCGCGAGATGAATCGCATCGGGATGATCGTGGATATCTCCCATGTTTCGGACAAAACCTTCTACGACGTGCTCGCGGTTACCAGCAAGCCGGTCATCGCTACGCATTCCTCCTGCCGCGCGCTGGCGGAAATTCCACGCAACATGACCGACGATATGTTGAAAGCGCTGGCTCGCAACGGCGGCGTTGTGGGCATTAACTTCGGCGCCGGATTCCTGAACCAACAGGACGCGAAAGGGCTGATCAGCAAAATCGCAACCATGTCGGCCGACGTACCGGAACTGACCGGCCAGGCGCTGGACGAGTACTCAGCCAAGGATTTCGTGGCGAACGACTGGTCGCATCCCCACCCGGCCGCTGCAACGCTGGACGACGTGGTGGCGCACATCGATCATGTGGTGAAGGTGGCGGGCATCGATCATGTAGGAATCGGCAGCGACTTCGACGGCATTCCCGATGTCCCCAAGGGATTGGAAGACGCCTCCAAGATGCCGGCGTTGGTGGCGGCATTGTTAAAGCACGGATACAGCGAAGCCGATGTTCAAAAGATCATGGGCGGCAACACGCTGCGCGTTATGAAAGAAGTGATCGGACGATAGCATTCTGATAAATTGAGATGAACCAATGAGCCTAACTCGCAAGAAATCAATTGCGTTGCTCCTGGCGCAAGCCAGTGAGAGCCACCTCAAGCGGACCCTGACCGCCAGGAGCCTGATCGCACTGGGAATTGGCGCCATCATCGGCGCCGGTCTGTTCATTCGCACCGCCGCCGCCTCCGCCCAGAACGCAGGCCCCGCCGTCATCTTGTCCTTTGTAGTGGGCGCGTTCGGCTGCCTCTTTGCGGGACTTTGCTATGCCGAGTTTGCCGCCATGATCCCTATTGCCGGCAGCGCCTACACCTACGCTTACACCACCATGGGCGAGTTCACCGCCTGGACCATCGGCTGGGCCCTGATCCTGGAATATGCGATGGGAGCAGGGACCGTGGCGATCGGCTGGAGTCAATATCTCAACCGCTTGTTAGGCACCCTCTTCGGAAGCACTATTCCGTATCAGTTATGCCATTCGCCCATGCAGGTCTCCGATTCCGGCGTGCGCGGCATGATCAATCTTCCAGCGCTCTTCATCGTGTTTATTCTCACGGCGCTGCTGGTGAAGGGCACCCAGGAATCGGCTGCGGTGAATTCAATCATCGTCGGCGTGAAGGTGGCGATCGTCATCATGTTCATCGTCATCGGATGGAAGTTCATCAATCCCGCGAATCATACGCCGTTCATGATTCCCGCCAATTTTCCCGGTCACGAAGGCTTCTTCAAACACGGATGGGGCGGCGTGCTGGGCGGGGCCGGCATTGTATTCTTCGCCTTTATCGGGTTCGACGCGGTTTCCACAGCCGCCCAGGAAACCAAGAATCCCGGCCGCGATATGCCCATCGGCATCCTGGGATCGCTGGCAATCTGCACTGTCCTTTATATTCTGTTCGGGTATGTTCTGACCGGCGTCGCTAACTGGACCGAATTCATCAAAGCCGGCAAGGAAGCGTCAGTCGCCTATGCGGTCCAGAATCACATGCCGGGGTTCGGATGGCTGGCAACTGCAATCACCGTAGCCGTTCTATTCGGATTCTCTTCCGTGATTCTTGTGATGCTCCTCGGCCAGAGCCGCGTTTTCTACTCGATGGCGAATGATGGCCTGCTGCCTAAAATCTTCGCCGAGGTTCATCCCAAGTTTTGCACGCCGTACAAGTGTAATATCACGCTGTTCTTCTTCGTCGGCGCACTGGCCGCGTTCATTCCCGATTCGGTATTGGGCGATCTTACTGCGCTAGGCACGCTCTTTGCATTCGTGCTGGTTTCGATCGGGATCTGGATCATGCGCCGCGCTCAGCCGAATCTGGCGCGTCCGTTCAAGACGCCGCTAGTCCCGTTAGTGCCCATTCTGGGCGCACTGGTTTGTACCGCGATGATCGTCGGCTTGGATCGCTACACGCAGCTCACCGGTATCGGGTGGATGCTGCTCGGCTTTGTAGTCTACTTCCTCTACAGCCGCAGCCATAGCAAGCTCAATACGCCCGAGCCCGAGATCGGCGCCGCCCAAACCAGCGCCGCGCAATAGAATTACGCAGTGTGGGAAACGTGCCGGCCCCAGTGCTTCAAGTCGTGTGCGGGACGCGCTGTTTTGTGATCGTGTCGCAGGGCTTTCACGATCTCCGGGAAAAACAGTACCGAATAAATCGCCGCCACGATTCCCCACATCATGAGTAAGACCAGCAGGAAAGACGAAGCTGTCATAAACACTACCTCCCTGAACGCTGGGTGCGCCAGGTTACCCAACTGTCGCTGGAATGGCGCCTTAGAACACTCATTCTTGGAAAGACACCATCCACTCACCAGGATCGGCTTCGTCTTTCGGACCAATAGCGAACGCAATCGGGCGATGGTTACGGGTACGATAGATCCAGGGGCCCTTAGCTCAGTTGGTTAGAGCAGCGGACTCATAATCCGTTGGTCGTAGGTTCAAGTCCTACAGGGCCCACCAACCCTTCAAGCACTATAGAGGCTATTGAATGCGGGGCGACTCTACCGCTACAGGGACTTTCACAGGGACCCCCTCCGAATTCGCGACTATCGGGCGTAGCGTGATTGTTGCCACGGCCTCGCGTTTCGCAGCCATTCGAATGTGGCTGTAGCGTTCGAGCATCGCTCGACTCATGTGCCCCATCAAGGCGAGCATCGTAGACTCTGGGACGCCCGCTTCCGCCAGCCGAGTACAAAAGGTATGCCTGAGATCGTGCAAACGGCAAGAAACGCCTGCAAGCGACCGTACTAAGTCCCAGCCCGAACTGATGTCGGTGACCGGCTTGTGCGGTTCGGTTGGTTGTGGCGAGCCAAACGGAAAAACGCAATGCGCTGGCTGCGGCTCACCGAAGCGCTTAACGAACCATGCGCGGTGAGAGGCGAGCACCTTCGACAAGTCGTCATTGATCGGGATAATCCGACCAGTACCGCTAGAAGTCTTCGCACGACCCACGATGATAGTACGGTCGAACAAGTTGACTTGCCGCCATCGAAGGTTTAACGCCTCACAGCGGCGGTCGCCAGGGTCCAAGGCCGGCACGCCCGATTGTTGAAGAGCGCGGGCCAGGCGATGGGCGACGATTCGCGGTTGGCAATGCAGGAGTTGGTGAAGCATGGCGAACGATGAGGATTGCAAGCATTTTGGCACCAACGTTAACGTGATGAGGAATCCGGCGAAGCAGAACGGTAAATCCGGGACGAATCCGACCAGCGTTCCGGGATGATCCGAACAGCATCCGAGCTTAGCGATTGGAGGCATGCCAGATCACCAATAAAAATACATGAGACGTTTTTGTTTTGGTTTACACTTGTTATCCGTTGCGTGTTTCTAGCGCCAAAGTCGGTATTCTGCCTCGACTTTGCAATATAACTTGATGGTGCAGAAGGGGGCGAAGCCTGCTCGATTTGCCTTCTGAGTATCTGAATTATAGGCGGAATACCGTGGACATATCGCCTCGCGCGGAAACCGGATGGAAACCAGCCTGCGCCGGTTGCTCGCGAGCAGGTTCCGTGGAAAAAGAGTCGATGCTAACGACCGGGCAGGATGGCATCATTCCAAATGGCAGAGAGGGTTTACGTTGGTATGCTCTGCATACAGCGTCGAACTGCGAACTGAAGGTCGCCACCTACCTTCGAGCATTTGATGTTGAGGCATTCTTGCCGGACTACCCCAGCAGACGGCAGTGGAACGATCGTGTGAAGACCATCCGGCGCCCACTGTTCCCGGGGTACCTATTTTGCCGATTGCAGAACAAGCTCCCAAGCGAAGCCCTGGGTGCGCCAGGCCTGGCGCATATCGTGAGCTTTGCCGGTGTTCCAGTGCCAATTCCCGACGAGGAGATTGACTCGGTACGCCGTTTGGTGGATAGCGGACTGAATGTATGCGGTTCCCCCATGCTTAAGACCGGCGAGTGGGTGCGCATACGAAGCGGTCCTTTGGAAGGCCTGGAAGGACGCCTCGATCGGATCAAGAGCCAGTTCCGGCTGGTCATTTCCGTCGAACTGCTGTCGAGAAGCATTGCGACCGAAGTTGGTTGGGAAACGATCGAGGTGCTCTCGCAAAAACGTGCTCTCATTAGGTGACTTTCTGCGAAAACGAGACAGGGTGATTGCCTTTCGCGTTTCGGACGAGGAATACCTGGCGCTGCAAAAGGCCTGTCTTGAAGCCGGGACCGAGAGCATCAGCGCCTTTGCCAGGGAGGCCGTAAACAGTGTGGCGGCACCCTCCGGCCCTCGCACAGATAGAACTATGTCGAGCCTGGATAGCCGAGTGGGAAGGATCGAAGAAGCGCTCGAGCTTTTGACGCAAGAATTGAAACAAATTGAGAGACGGCTCAGGTTTCTGGCGGACTCCGTGTGAAACGTTTCGAGCTGCCAACCGCTCGAAGGGTTCGGATCCGCGTGATGGCTAACAGCGGGAGCTCCGCAAGGCTCTCAGCGTTTAAGTTACGAAAGCTGCGCGCGCGGCTGCTTAGCTTGGGGTTCGCAATTCTGTCATCCAACGCATTTGCTCAAACTGTGGAACGTCCGCAAGAGACACCTCCGCCGGCGGTAG
>ODAK010002875.1_pt1 | contig 17998 bp, 15 predicted proteins | sample 1539591 | NCBI WGS metagenome assembly ODAK01 (sample SAMEA3539303, study PRJEB22396) | soil metagenome | biome: tundra; feature: field; material: soil | place: USA | collected 2010-05 | depth 0.15 m
TGGGGCCAAGGGATTGTGGCAGCTTATATGCGGTGGGCGCAGTTTTAAGGGGCTTTTTTTCAGAGGCTTTAGCGATGGTGCGTCTATTGGGCGATCAAAGAACAACCGCTGGTCTTTTTCGACTCCGCTGCGCTTCGCTCAGGATTACAGTACTTATCACCGCGTAACAAATTAGTGCGCGTAGGCATTCAGTGCGCGTTGGCGATTTGGGGCTCTTTGAGGGCTTTGCGGGCTTCTTTGCCATGCTTCCCGTCAGGGTCGTATTCGAGAAGTTTTTTATAGTTTTCGCGAGCTTTGACGTAGTCGCCCAGGTGACTCTGCGCTTCGGCCATGCCCCAGTAGACCTCAGGGTTTTCGGGATCGAGCACCAGCGCGGATTCGAAGCGCGAAAGCGCAGCGCGCCAGTTTTTGCGTTCGAGATAGTAGCCGCCTATGTTGATGTCTCCCGCAGCTCCTTCGGTGTGGGTTGGAGCCTCTGTTCCCTTGGCGTGCTTTCCGGGCTTCTCTTCGTCGGGAATGGGCTTGAGCTCGTCGGCACCTTGCAGACTTGAACTGAATCCATCCGACCCCTTGGCGTCGGGTGCGGGATCGTCGGGGCTACGCACGGGATCGGCGTCTTCGCCGGGGAGACGCGCGGTGGCGCCATCGTTGCTGACATCCGGTGGAGGAGCAGCCGGCACATCGCTGGTGGGAACGACCGGGACGGCGGACGTGTCCTCTGGGAATTGATTCGAACCGGAGGGCTTCGGCGGAGCGGCGTCTGGCTTCTGCTGATTCGCCGGCTGATTATTTGGAGTGGGGGGCGCGGACTGCGCGCGAAGCCGTGGCATGACTGTCGCACAGCAAGCAAGTATCAACGCAATCTGGAAGGTCCGTTTCATCTGTTCAGTTCAATGGTACGATGCGGTGCATACAGTATTTCAAGTTGCCAAGGAAAGCACCGCATACATCATGGGACTCATTGTTCGCTCATCAGCCATTCACGCGGCGGGGTGTTATACCACAACCGCTGTACGGAAGGGCCATCGTGTGGCCGAATATACCGGTCTGCGCCTCACGAAAGAAGAAGCCGACAACGCCAATGAAGACTCGTCCATCACTTACCTGTTTGGACTCGGAGACGGGACGGTCGTTATCGATGGGCACTGCATGGCGATGTTTATCAACCACAGTTGCGACCCAAATTGCGAGACCCGCGAAATCAGGGGACGCGTGTGGGTGACCGCCATTCGTAGCATCGCCGCCGGAGAAGAGATCACCTACGACTATTGCCTCTATGACGGCGGCGATGATGAGGCGATTTGCAACTGCGGCACGCGCAAGTGTCGCGGCACGATGTACGCGAAGACCGAGATACGACGGCGCAAGGCTGCGGCAAAAAAGGCGCTTGAGAAACAGCGCAGCAAGAGCACGAAAGGCAAGACTGGTGTCGGCGCGAAGACATCCGTAAACAAGTCTTTGGTCTCGGGAAAAAGTGTTTCGACGAGACGCACAGGTCGCTGATTGGAGCGGCTACGTCGGCTTAGAAGTGGACAAGTGTGGCGCCGGGCGGAACAATGAGCAAGATGATGCACGAGGCCGACTTCCCGCCCCTGACCGAAGAGCAGCTTGATGTGATGCGGCGCTTCGCCCTGTTTGAAATCGGGTTGGACGAGATGCGGCAGTCGCTGGCCGGGGTGTTTGAATTCAATTTCGAGCCGAAGGAACAGGCTGCCGGGGGCGTGACGCAGCGCAGAACGGCGACCGGAAATTTTCCGATTCCTGAGCCGGGCATCGTTATTACGCGGGAGCATATTTCAAACGCGCTGGAGCGCAAGCGCTTTGGCCTGATCTCGGAGCGTGACCTGGTGGTCTGGGCCACGGTGCTGCTGCTCAACGATGCGTATGTGTGGGATCCCGCAGACGAAGACCTGATCGCGGAATGGCTAAACGACATCAGCCTGACGCTAGGCGCGAGCTAGCAAATCGAAGGTACGGCACGCGATTCGAGACTGCGGTTTTCGACCCTCACGGTACCAGCCCTACACCGAGTCAGCCGCTGATTCTGACTACCCTCCCCCCCCATATCTAGAGGAAAGTCATTTGTTTTGTTCAGGTTAAGGCGCACGTTCGGCGCTAAAAATTTGATTCGATTGGACTTGGCCGCAGAAATTTGATTCTAATAGAGTTAGTGGTACATCGGCCGCTTCCCATTCGCTCCTGGCTAAAATTAACGTGCCGGGTCCCAGCTAACATTCACCTGATTATTGTGCCCTATGGAAGGTTAATGATCTGCAAGTATGGTAATCAAAATCGGACACGGGTATTTTCTTTTACTGCTCCCCCTGCGTTCCTTCTCCGCAGAGAGGCCCTTAAGCCGCCCGGCTAGTCGAGATGACTAGCATCCCTTGTGGACAAATCGCCCACCTCTTATTTTTTGGTACGATTTTGTACGAAGGTGACGCCAGAGTACTGGTTTTACACGTTTTGCCGTTTTTTCAACGGCGACCTTTCCAGTAACTATTTTGTTTTCAGTTAAATCTGCAGGACCGATACAATCGCACCTAGGCCGATTCTAAAAAGAGCCGATCAGGGGCGGGGTGCACACATGGGTTACCAGGTTCTGGCCAGAAAATATCGTCCGCAACGGTTTGCCGACGTGGCCGGCCAGGATCACGTGACGCGTACGCTGATGAATGCGCTGAGCCAGAACCGGATCGCGCACGGCTACATTTTTTCAGGGCATCGCGGAATCGGCAAAACCACCATCGCACGTATTGTGGCCATGGCGCTGAATTGCCGGACGGAAATCGGCACGGCAGCGCGACCGACACCGGAACCTTGCGGGGTGTGCGACTCCTGCGTTGAGGTGCGCCAGGGCAACGCGGTGGACGTGATTGAGATTGACGCGGCCACCAATCGCGGAATTGATGAGATTCGCGAACTGCGCGATGCGGCGCGTTACGCTCCGGCACGGGATCGATACAAGATTTACATTCTCGACGAAGCCCACCAGATTACCGAGGCCGCATTTAACGCGCTCCTGAAGACGCTGGAGGAGCCGCCGGCGCATGTCATTTTCATGATGGCAACGACGGAGCCGGAGAATATTCCGCAGACGATTCGGTCGCGTTGCCAGCACTTCAGCTTTCACGCGGTGAAGTTCGACGACATTCTCGCGCAGTTGCGGATGATTGCCGCGCAGGAGCAGGTGGAGGCTGAAGACGCTGCGCTGGCGCTGCTGGCAGAGGCTGGCGATGGTTCGATGCGCGACGCGTTGTCGATCATGGACCAGGCAATTGCGTCGGCTCCCATGGATGGGGATGGGCCGGTGTTGTCGGCATCGCAGATTCGCGAGCTGATGGGCGCGGTGCCGAATGCGGTGTTTGAGCGGCTGCTCGAGGCTGTAGCCGCGGGCGAGAGCGCCACGCTGATGGAGCAGCTGAACGAGCTGTTGAATTGCGGGCATAGCGCTTCATCGCTGGCGCGGCAGATGGTTCGGTACCTGCGCAATGCACTGATGGCCAAGCTCGATGGCGAACAGACGCAGTTGCTGCAGATTTCAGGGGACGAGCGGGCTCGTGCGACGCGCACCGCGACGTTGTTTACCGAAGAAGAGCTGACGCGCAATCTGCAAATTGTGCTGCGCACCTTTGACGATTTGAATTACAGGCAGGAGCAGCGCTTTCATCTTGAGCTGGGTCTGCTGAAATTGATTCACGCACAGCGGTTGTTGCCGCTCGAAGAATTGTTGAGTGGCGTGTCGGGTGGTGCAGGCGTGCGCACCGTACCGTCGTCGTCACCGCGACCAACGAGCACGACCGCGCGACGTGCATCGTCAGGTACGCCATCGGCCGGTGCGGCTGCTTTGTCCGCGTCTCCGGCTTTTTCCTCTGCGGCTGCGACTCATCCGCCGGCGGTGGTTCCGCTCGCTTCACCTGCGCCCCCCCGTTCGCCGTTTGGGTTCGCCAACGGCGGCCCAGCTAATGCTATTGCGCCGACTGCGACGATGCCCAGTGCGCCTGTGCCAACTACGCCGCAAGTGGCTGAGCCAGTCGAGAGACTGCGCGTCGCACCGATCGCTGCTACGCCGTCTGCTGCAATGGATGCTCCTCCCGTACAAGCCCGCGAGGTAACTCCGTTTCCCCCTGCCGCGAGTCCCTCCAATGGATTCGCGGAAACAATGCACGAAGGCGCGCCGGCAGAAGCTCCGGCGAGCCAGGCGAATCCCGGAGTGGATAGCATTCGGCAGGCGGTGGTGTCGGCACTAGCGGCGGCTGGGCACGCATCGGCATCGCAGTTGCTGAATTCAGGAACGTGGACACTGGAGGGAGCTAGCCTACGCATTGAAGTGCCGGGCATGGGAAAAAAGATGTTGTCGCTTACCGTGAATGCAGCGGCTGAAAAGATTATTCGCCAGGAGTTGCAACGGCTGGGCGCATCGACGCGTTTCATGGTGGTTCCGGGCGAAGGCGCGGCCGCATCCGCAGCGCCGATGGCTGCACCGCTTGCCGGCAGCGTGCAAGAGGCTGCGCTGGCGCATCCAATGGTGCAGCGAGCAAAGGAAATATTTGGCGCTGAAGTTCGGAGCGTACTGGATCTGCGCAACAAGTGACCGACTGCAACACGAGGAGGCGCACAATGGTTAATCCTTTGAAGATGGCCGAAATGCTTTCCCAGGCCAACAAAATGCAGGAAGAAGTCCAGCGCAAGCTGAGCCAGACAGTGGTCGAAGGAACCAGCGGCGGCGGTGCCGTGACTGCGACCATGAATGGCAAGAAGGAACTCCTGAAGCTGCGCATCGATCCCTCGGCTGTAGCTGGCCTGAGCGGTGATCGTCCGGATGTGGAGATGCTCGAGGACCTTGTCGTAGCGGCCATCAACGAGGCGGGACGCAAGGCTGAAGAGGCCATGCAATCGAGCGTGCAGGGTGCGCTGGGCGGCTTCAAAATTCCGGGGCTGGGCGGTTAACTCCATCGAACGCAAGCAGGCGAGGAAACGATGAGCAACAGCATGAATCGCAGGGGCTTTCTGCACCTGAGTGCAATGGCCGGTGCAGCAGCGATGGCACCGCGGTGGGTAAGGTCGCAGGCGGCACCAGCGACCGACCGGGCAGCGCAGATGCGCGCCTCGGGCGCAACCACGCCGATCAAGACGACCAAGCTCTATGACAATGTGTTCCTGCTGCAAGGGGCTGGCGGCAACATGGTGGTGCAGACTGGGCCGGAAGGCAAGATCCTAATTGACTCGAGGTTTTCAACTGCCGTACCGAAGATTCGCGAGGCGATGAATGCGCTCAGCAAGGATGCGCCTCACGCCCTCATTAACACGCACTGGCACATTGACCATACCGATGGAAACGAAGGCATGCATGCGGCGGGATTCACCATCCTGGCGCATGAGAAGACGCGCGAACGTCTGTCGACTCCGCAGACAATGAAGCTGTTTGGCATGTCGTTGCCCGCTTCTCCCGCGGGTGCGCTGCCGGTTGTGACGTTTGACAATGCGATGCATGTGCACCACAACGGCGATTCGCTGGACCTGGTTCATTTCGATCCCGCGCATACCGACACGGATATCTATATTCACTTTCACAAGGCGGACGTCCTGCATGTGGGCGATATCTGGTTCAACGGCATGTATCCGTTTATCGATGAGGGCACCGGCGGGTCGATCGCCGGAATGATCATCGGCGCGGAAAAGGCATTGGGGATAGCGGGCGAGGGCACCAAGATCGTGCCTGGGCACGGGCCGCTCGGCACCAAGCCGGACCTGCAGAAATATCACGATATGCTCGCGGCTGTGAAAGACAAGGTGTCCGCATTGAAGACGGGCGGGGCCGGCGAGAAGGACGTGGTCGCGAAGAAGCCGACCGCGGAGTTTGACGCGACGTGGGCCAAGGGCATGATGAGCGCTGATGCCTTTACCGGGATTGTTTACAGGACGCTGTAGAAACTAGTACGAACACGTTTAAGGAGACAGGCCGTGGCCCGTTATGCCGAGCCGATGGCGCGGCTCATTGAAGAGCTGAAAAAACTTCCCGGTGTAGGGACCAAGACGGCGCAGCGTTTTGCATTTCACATTTTGCGTTCGGCTGAAGAAGACGCAGCCGCCCTGGCTGAGGCAGTGCGCGGGCTAAAGGCCAGTCTGCGGCTCTGCTCCATCTGCAATAGCGTTACCGACGTTGACCCATGCGCATACTGCGCCAGCGCGACTCGCAATCAACGTCAGGTGTGCGTGGTGGAGGAGCCGACAAATATCGAGGCGGTAGAGCGCAGCCGCGGATACAACGGCGTGTACCACGTGCTGCATGGCACGCTTTCTCCTCTCCATGGGGTCGGTCCTGAGCAATTGCGTGCGCGTTCGCTGGTAGAGCGTGCGGAACGCGGCGAGGTGGACGAGGTCATTCTCGCTACCAGCCCTACGCTTGAGGGAGAAGCGACAGCCAATTGGCTCGCCGGCATGCTGCGCGGGCCCAACGTGCGGATCACACGTATCGCGACCGGCGTTCCAGCGGGAAGCGACATCGAATATGCCGATGAAGTCACGATGGCGCATGCGCTCGAGGGCAGGCACGAACTCAAGCCCTGAGCGCTTGCAGAGAAATCTAGCCGCGCAGGCGGGTCAAAAGGTCTTGCGGGTGAACCGGCTTGGCGAGGATCTCAAACTCGTAACCCTGGGCACGCGCCTTCTCAAGCAGATCAGCGGTTGCGGCCTGCCCGGAAAAGAGCAGAATTTTTACTTTGGGCAGCAGGGCTCGAATCTTAATGGCCGCGTCAATGCCATTCAAGTCAGCCATAATGACGTCGGCGATCAGCATGTCAGGCTGGTACGAGGCAGCCATCTCAAGCGCGGTTTCGCCGGAATAAACAGCGCGGGCCTGGAAACCGCTCTGGTTCAGAATCATGGCCAGCGTATCAGCAATGACTCGTTCGTCGTCTACAACAAGGACTTTGGGCTTAACTTGGTTCTCGGGCATACGCTCCTAAACGGGTGATGCGATGAGGTTTTCCTTGAGTGCCCCGCTAAGCAAGCTTTGGCCGTTCGCTCGCGGTACGCCCAGTTCGTTAGACGCCTTAATAGATGATAACCTCTGGCAGGGAAAATCCCCATTATTGGGCAGTGGTGATTTTAAGTGGCGCTTCCGGGTCCACGCAAGGTGGGGTCAGCGGCCAGGTTAGCTGCACGATTATGACGCTGATCAGCCAGGATTGGTTTACCGACGCTAACAACGGGTGGGGGATTCCGTCGTGCAACCGGGTACGATCTAGAAGTCCATTGTTAACATCCTAATCAGCAGGCTTTGCTTCGTAGCATCAGCTTTCCCGCTTCACTGGCCGATTCATCGGGCAGCAACCCAGCTCTCATAAACTCGCAATATCAGTTCCCTGCCGGATTTGCCGGCGCATCCGACTCGCGGAGAATCACGCATGCAGCAAGTGGGCATCGAAAACGGCACGCCGATGGCTGGTACCGAAGCGATCATTCGCGCCGAAAAAATTGAAAAATACTACTCCCAGCCGAGCCAGAATCGAATCCAGGTGATTTCGGCTACGGATCTTAAAATTGTTCCGGGAGAGATCGTGGCGCTGCTTGGGCCTTCCGGTTCGGGCAAATCGACCATGCTACGCATGTTGTCCGGATTGTCGGTTCCCTCTGCCGGACAGGTTTATTGGCATGAAAAGCCTATTGCCGGCGCGGAGATCAACGTCTCGATCGTGTTTCAGAGCTTTGCCCTGTTCCCCTGGCTCACGGTACTTGAGAATGTCGAGGCTCCGCTACAGGCGCGCGGGGTTGGTGCCGAAGAGCGTCGGGCACGCAGTATGCGCATGCTCGACACGGTGGGTCTCGACGGATTCGAGGCCGCCTACCCTAAAGAGCTGTCCGGCGGCATGAAGCAGCGCGTGGGGTTTGCGCGCGCCCTGGTTGTTGAGCCTGAAGTGCTTTTCATGGACGAGCCTTTTTCCGCATTGGACGTGCTGACGGCGGAGAACCTGCGCAGCGAATTGCTGGAGCTTTGGGCCAAGAAGACCATGCCGACCCGCGCCGTTTTCATCGTTACTCACAACATCGAAGAGGCGGTGCTGTTGGCCGACCGCATCATCGTCCTGGGGCGCAATCCGGGGCACATCCGCACCGACTTCAAAGTGCAATTGGCGCAGCCACGGGACCGCAAGTCTGAATCGTTTACGCAACTCGTCGACTACATCTACAAAGTGCTGACTAGACCCGACGTGGCTCCCGCGGAAGCTCCTGACCAGCAGACGGGCATGCGGGTGCGCGACCAGCGCCAGATGCGCTACCAGATGCTGCCGCACGCTCGACCCGGCGGCATGGCAGGATTGCTCGAGTTGCTGCTCGATAAAGGCGGCCGCGACGACATCTACCGCCTTGCAGACGATTTGGCTTTTGAGATCGACGATCTGCTGCCCATTGTCGATGCTGCGCAATTACTGGGCTTCTTGAAGATCGAGGAAGGCGACGCAGCGATTACCGAAAGTGGAACGGAATTCAGTAATTCTGAGATTCTGCGCCAGAAAGAATTGTTTCGCGACGCTGCGCTAGCCAACGTGCTGCTGCTGCGCCAGATTCGCCGCGCCCTCGAGACGAAGAGCGACCACACCGTGGCGGAAGAATTTTTCCTCGACATGCTTGATGAACAGTTCAGCGAAGAAGAATGCCTGCGCCAGATTGAAACCGCAGTGACATGGGGCCGCTACGCCGAGCTGTTCGACTTCGATGCTTCGCGCCGACGCTTTGTCATGCCCGATGCGCAGGAAGAAGAAGTCGTCACCACCGGAGGAGAAGAGTGAAGCTGCAGCATCCCTTCGCCCGCTCGCTGGTCACAGTGCGTACCTGGCCTTTTGTCATCGACCTCGCAGTGGGCGGATGCGGACTGGCCATCTTCTTCGGCATCGTCAGCACCGGCAGGTATTGGCTCAGCAAGCCTGTCCCTGTCGTTGCCATATCTCATTCAATCGGCGCACTGCCTATCTATGCCTTTTACTCCATCGTGCGCATCGCGCTCGCGTATTTTCTCAGCCTCGTCTTTGCCATCGCCTACGGCTATACAGCTGCCTACAATCCGCGCCTTGAGGCATGGATGGTCGCAGTGCTCGACATACTGCAGTCCATTCCCGTTCTCAGTTTTCTCCCCCCGGTCGTTCTGGCCATGGTTGCCCTTATCCCCGGTCACCAATTGGGCATTGAGATGGCGGTCATCCTCCTCATCTTTACCGGGCAAGTGTGGAATCTCGCCTTCAGCTTCTATTCATCGCTCAAAAGCATTCCGCGAGAGATGCTTGAAGCTTCCCGCATCTATCGCTATTCCGCCTGGCAGCGCTTTTGGCAGCTTGAAATGCCCTACGCCGCGATTGGGCTTGTATGGAACTCGATCGTCTCGGTCGCTGGTGGGTGGTTCGCGCTCATCGCTTGCGAAATTTCGCCCTTCCGCAATTACAGCTATCAACTCCCCGGCCTTGGAAGCTACCTGCAGGTAGCAACAGATTCAGGCGACTTCAAGGCGCTTCTTCTCGGCATTGGCACTGTCATTCTCATCGTCGTTGCCACGGATCAATTCGTCTGGCGCCCGCTGATTGCGTGGAGTGACAAGTTCAAGTTTGAGCAGGTCGAGTCTTCCGACCGCGTCACCTCCCCCATACTCGAGCTTCTGCGTCGCTCGACCGTGCTCAGTTCCCTCCCGGGCCGCGTCTGGACCCACATTGAAGAGCCCATCTTCCGCCGCATGGCCCGTACGCACGAATGCCGCGTCATCCAACCCCTTGATCAGGACACGTCTGGCCGCAAACCATCGCTCGGCCTATGGCTGCTGGCACTTGCAGCAATTGCCGTGGTCGGCTGGGGAACGGTTCAAGCCATCCTTATGCTCAGGACCGTTTCCTGGCCCGACCTGAGGCTGCTGCTCGAGGGTGCCGCAGCTACGTTTCTGCGTGTCAACGCCGCACTGCTCATCTCCGCCTCATGGACGATTCCAGTCGGCGTGGCCATCGGCCTCAATCCGAAGCTCGCCCGAATCGTTCAACCGATCGCCCAAGTCATGGCATCGGTACCGGCGACTGCCTTCTTTCCCATTCTTCTCATCGGCCTCGTGCGCATCGGGGGCGGGCTCGGAATAGGCTCAATCGCTCTTATGCTTCTTGGCACGCAGTGGTACATCCTCTTCAACGTTATCGCCGGAGCCATGTCCATCCCCTCGGACTTACGCGAGGTGGCCTCTCTTTACCGCTTCACGCGCTGGCAAAAATGGACGAGGCTCATCCTGCCCGGCATCTTTCCTTATCTGATCACCGGCATGGTGACCGCCTCAGGTGGAGCTTGGAACGCCTCGGTCTATGCGGAGTACTCTCACCTGAAAGACAGCACGCTGCAAACCCTGGGTCTGGGCGCAGAGATCAGCTCAGCGACCGACAGCGGCCGCTTCCCAATCATCCTGATTGCCACCGTCTTTATTTCGCTCATGGTGGTTACGATGAATCGCCTGGTTTGGCGCAGGCTCTATCGGCTGGCGGAGACGCGGTATAAACTCGAAGGCTAACTGGACCTGCGACAAAGGCCGGCCAAGCGAGGGACGAATGGTTCGAGTGGGTCTGGTTGGATTTGGTATGTCGGGACGCGTATTTCATGCGCCGCTCATTTCCTCCGTCGAGGGATTGGAATTAGCCGCAGTGATCGAACGTAATTCCGACAAGGCGGCAGAGCGTTACCCTGGCATCACGACGTATCGCACACTCGAAGAAATGCTGGCGGAGCCGACCATCAAGCTGATCGTAGTGGCGACCCCAAACAGCACCCACTTCGCTACGGCGATGCAGGTCCTCGAGTCAGCCAAAAGCGTGGTCGTCGAAAAGCCAGCAGCATTGGCTGCCGGTGAAATTGCCCAGTTATCAGAGCTGGCAGGCGGGCTGGGACTGCAGTTTATTCCGTTCCATAACCGTCGCTGGGACAGTGATTTCAGAACGATTCATAAGGTAATGGATGACAAATTGTTAGGTCATCTTGTCCACTTTGAATCCAACTTTGATCGCTGGAGGCCGGAACTCTCGACTCGCATGTGGAAGGAAGATCCAGACCAAGGCGGAATTTTGCTCGATCTTGGCACGCACATTGTCGATCAGGCGCTGGCGCTGTTTGGCGAGCCAGAGGCGGTGGGTGCAGAAGTGCGGCGCGAGCGCGAGGGCGAAGGGGCAAACGATTCCATCACGATTCGCCTGCATTACTACTCGGGGTTTTCTGTAACGCTCGGCGCGAACTGTCTTTCATCTCTGCCGCGGCCCCGGTTTCATTTGCGGGGATCAAAGGGCAATTTCTGGAAGTGGGGACTGGACCCACAGGAAGAAGAGCTGGGCAAGATCACGAGCATCAGCGATGCAAATTGGGGCCAGGAAGCGGCTGCGAACTGGGGCACCTTGTGTGTGGACGCAGACGGCAGCATGGTGACGCGTCCCGTAGCATCGACGACGGGCGATTACCGGCTGTTTTACGCGGGGGTGCGCGACGCCCTGCTGGGGAAATCTGCAGCCCCTGTTGCCGCTGTCGATGCATGGCGCGTAGCGCGCGTGCTTGAGTGGGCCAAGGAAAGTTCAGATAACCACCGCGACATTGACTGCGACTGGCTGGGAACGCCCGCGTAACAAACGCAGGCGAAGACGACGTGGCATTCTCCTAGGTTGCTGATGCCGATTCTTTTTGAACCAGCGGCACCCAGAAGTTAAAGGTCGTTCCCTGCCCTGGCGTGCTGATCGCTTCAATAGATCCTGCGTGCGCGTGGAGGATTGCGCGAGCGATGGCAAGACCCATGCCGGTGCCCCTGCCGACACCGGCGCCGCTCTTGCCTCGATAAAATTTCTCGAAAATAAACGGAAGGTCGACCGCATCGATCCCAGGGCCGTTGTCTTCAACGGCGAACCGGAGTTTTCCATCGGCACGGCCGCTGCGCAGGACGATACGACTGCCGGAGGGTGAATAGCGCGCGGCGTTTTCGACCAGGTGGCGGAAGACGCGCCCCAGCAGGTGCGGATCGAATTGAACTGGGGTATCCGGCTCTTCGACGGCAATCACGACCTGGTGGCGCGCGAGGGTCGAATGCGATTGCTCGACCGCCTGCTCAAGAAGCGTGCGGGTGTGCTGCGAGACACGATGGACCTGCACGACGTTGGCATCGATCTCTGCCATTTCGACAGCATCGCCGATGAGCGCGTCGAGGCGCGTCGCTTCTTCTTCAACGATGGCGGCGAGGTCGAGGCGGGATGCGTCATCAAGCCCATCTCCCTGCATCAGCGTAGTAGCAGCGGCGCGGATGGAGGTGAGCGGCGTACGCAGCTCATGCGTGAGTGAATCGATGAGCGCGGCACGCAACCGTTCGCCCTCGCGAGAGGCTTGAATGCGCGCAAAAGCCTCAACGGCGATCGACCTCGTCAGCGCAATTGCAACCTGTGCACTAACGGCGGTGGCTACTTCGCGCGACAGGTCTGCAGGCCGCCAGGCCAGGGCGCCGACAGGGCGCAAACCCAGCATCAATGCCTGACCATCGAATGCCTCCGGCGCGGCGAATGCGGAATCCTTTGCTGCGGCAAGATCGCGCAGACTCGTTCGGACGGGCTCCGTGACATCGGCATGCGAGGAGTGGAATTCATCTGAATCGCGGACGTATAGGACGACGTGTTCAAGAACAAACGTGCGCGCGATGAGGGATGGTAGATCGCGCACAAGTCCGGCTGCATCGTCGTGCAGCATCATTTCCTGGCTCAGCGTATAGAGGCGCTCCACATCTTCGCGTCTCTGTTCGGCTTGCTGGGCTTGAAGGCGAGCACGTTCGGCCACGCGGCCAGCCACGAGTGAACAGGCCACGAAGGAAAACAATGCGACCCACTCCTGCCCCCCGGCAAGAACCAATGTGTGATACGGCGGAAGGAAAAAGTAATCGAAGGAAAACGCGCAAAGTACTGCGATGTAGAGAGACAAGCGAAGTCCAGCCTTGGTGGCCGACCATACAACCAGTACAAGAAAGATCATGCCCGCTGTTGCGGCGTTTACGCGCATCAGAATGAGAGCGGTCGTGGCTAAAACTGCGGCCAACGTGACGCTTAACCACCGCACGACGTTTCTTAAATGCGTTCTGAGATGCATGTTTGTCACTTGGAAATGATACGCGGCTCTCCGGATGATGTAAGCTTCCGTTGGAAGTAGGACGCGATGCCGGGCAGAATCATTGTGATCGACGACGAACCGCAAATTACGCGCGTGCTGCGTGCGGCACTTTCAGCGCAGGGCTTTGATGTGCGCACGGCGAACGATCCGGAAGAGGGTCTGAGGCTGTTTAGCGAGTGGGCCCCGGACCTGGTGATTACCGATCTTATGATGCCGGGCCTGAGTGGAGTCGAGGTGTGCCGCGCGATTCGCACTACTTCTTCAACGCCCATCCTGGTTCTGTCAGTGCGCGATCACGAGCGATCAAAGGTCGAGGCACTTGACGCTGGCGCGGACGACTACGTGACAAAACCGTTCAGCATTCAAGAGCTGCTGGCGCGGGTAAGGGCTCATCTGCGGCGTGCACCGGAGAGGACCTCGACCGCCATCGAAGCAGGCGACTTTGTTGTGGATTCATCGGCGCATTCAATTGAAGTGCTGGGAAGACCGATTCATCTGACGCCCAAGGAATTTGAATTGCTCCTGCATCTGGCGCGGCACGCCGGAAAGGTTATGACGCATCGTGCGCTTTTGACTGCTGTCTGGGGAGCACAGTCGGCGCATCAGCCGGAGTATCTGCGCGTGTTTGTCGGCCAACTGCGCAAGAAACTCGAAAGCGAGACAGGCAAGCAATACATCGAGACCGAGCCGTGGGTGGGCTACCGATTTATTCCCGAAGGATTAACGGATAAGAAAGCTTAGATATCCGGCTAGAGCGCAAACGGGGCGCCGGTCTGTATTTAACGACCCGTAGAGCAATCCATCTTTACATATTCTTTAGAAATTCCTTTCGAGACCTCTACACACTCTCCGCCACACTCGTGAATGAGCTCAAGAGCCGCCACGCAGCGATGCGAGGCGGCAAGCGTGCTCTGAAACGGGAGACCTGCATGCAAGATTTAACGATGTTGGCATTCACAGCGATTTTCTTCGGCCTGGCGTTTCTCTACGTCAAGGCGTGTCAGAAGCTGAGGTAGCGGTATGGATCTGATCACAGCTGTCGCGTTAATTCTGTCTGTTCTGCTGCTTGTCTATCTGACCGTTTCGCTGCTATATCCGGAGAAATTTTGACATGTCTGTGAATGGCTGGTTGCAATTCTCCATCTACTGCCTGGTTCTGCTTTTGACCGTGAAGCCGGTGGGCATCTACCTGGCTCGCGTATTTGAGGGCCAACGGACATGGCTCGACCCCCTGCTTCGGCCGTGCGAGCGCCTGATCTACAAGTTCGTCGGAGTTAAGGCAGAGCAGGAAATGAATTGGCGCGAATATTCATTTGCGCTGCTGGGCTTTTCAGCGATGAGCATGCTGGTGACGTACGCGATCGAGCGCCTGCAAGCGGTGGCGCACCTCTGGAATCCGCAAGGGTTGGCTGCGGTCGGACCCGACCTCGCGTGGAGCACGGCCGCCAGTTTCACCACTAACACGAATTGGCAGTCGTACACGCCCGAAACGACGATGAGCTATCTCACGCAGATGGCGGGGCTGGCGACGCACAATTTCTTTTCGGCGGCAACGGGAATCGTGGTGGCAGTGGCGCTGATTCGCGGCATCAAGCGTACTTCGTCTGGGACAATCGGCAATTTCTGGGTAGACACGACGCGCACGCTGCTCTACGTGCTTTTGCCGGGCTCAATCATTTATGGACTGCTACTCGTGAGCCAGGGTGTGCCCCAAAACCTGCATGCTTACACGACGGCGCATTTGCTTGAAGATTCCGCAAAGACGCAGACGATTGCGCAGGGACCGGTGGCTTCGCAGGAAGCGATCAAGATGCTGGGCACGAACGGCGGCGGATTTTTCAACGCGAACAGCGCACATCCGTTTGAAAATCCAACACCGTTTTCGAATTTCCTGCAGATGCTTTCGATCTTCCTGATTCCCGCGGGCCTCACGTATACGCTGGGCCGCATGACGGGCTCCCCCGGCCACGGATGGGCGGTGCTGGCAGCGATGTTTGTGCTGTTTGCAGCCGGATTCACAACCGTTTACTGGGCTGAGTCGCATCCCCATCCGATGTTGCACGGGGCAGCGCAGGCAGGAAGCGCGAGCGCGCCGGCCGGCAACATGGAAGGCAAGGAGGTCCGCTTCGGTGTTTCGCAGTCCGCGCTCTTTGCCACGATCACGACCGACGCCAGTTGTGGAGCGGTCAACGCGATGCACGATAGCTTTACTCCTCTGGGCGGGATGGTGGTGCTTGCCAACATCATGCTGGGCGAAGTGATCTTTGGCGGCGTGGGGTCTGGGCTTTACGGCATGTTGATTTTTGTAGTGCTGGCGGTATTTATCGCCGGGCTGATGGTAGGACGTACGCCCGAATACCTAGGCAAGAAGATTGAATCGTACGACGTAAAGATGTCGATGCTGTATGTGCTGATCTTTCCGCTCATCATTCTCACGCTGACGGCGATTTTTGTCATGTCGCCAAACATTGGGCTTTCGGCTCTCAATAACAGCGGGCCGCACGGGCTCAGCGAAATCCTTTACGCGTTCACCTCTGCGACAGGCAACAACGGATCGGCGTTCGCGGGGCTCTCGGCCAACACATGGTGGTACAACGTGGTGCTCGGCTGGGCTATGCTGGGCGGGCGATTTTTGATGTTGATTCCGGTTGTGGCATTGGCTGGGAACCTTGCACAGAAGAAAAGCATTCCGCCATCGCCGGGCACGTTTCCGGTGAACACTTCTCTCTTCACCCTGCTGCTTACGGGCGTCGTGGTGATTCTCGGTGCGCTGACATTCTTCCCGGTTTTGAGCCTGGGGCCGATTTTGGAGCACCTGCTGCTGAAGTCGGGCCAGCTTTTCTAAGGAGATTTAAATGAGTTTGGATAGAAAAGTAGACGCTCTCGCGGAACCGGAGATGCAGACAACAGTGGACGCATCGCCTGTCGAAGTCAAGGCCGCGAGCAGCACGCAAGCGGTGCACACAACGATTCAAACGGCGTCGCACTCTGACGACCAAAGACGAAGCGGAATGGCGAAGAAGAAGGGCCTTTGGAATGGGAAGATCGTTATCCAGGCTTTGATTGACGCGCTGCGCAAGCTTGACCCGCGCTGGATGATCAAGAATCCTGTGATGTTTGTCGTGGAGGTAGGCAGCGTGTTGACGACGGCGCTGCTGATCGATAATACGACACATCATCGTGCCGGCTTTGGATTCAATCTGCAGATCACGCTTTGGCTATGGTTCACAGTCCTGTTTGCGAATTTTGCAGAGGCCATGGCTGAGGGCCGAGGCAAGGCACAGGCCGACACGCTGCGGAAGGCGAAAGGCGAGACGATCGCGCAGCGCTATACGTCTGCAGGAACCCTCGAGGAAGTTGCCGGCGGCGCGTTGCGGTCAGGGGACGTGATCTATATCGCGGCCGGACGCTACATTGCCGGAGATGGCGAAGTGATCGAAGGTGTGGCTTCGGTGGACGAGTCGGCAATAACTGGCGAATCTGCACCTGTGATTCGCGAGGCCGGCGGAGATAGATCCGCGGTGACGGGCGGCACGAAAGTATTGTCCGACTGGATCAAGGTTCGGATCACGTCGAATCCAGGCGAGACTTTTCTCGATCGCATGATCGCACTGGTCGAAGGGGCGACGCGGCAGAAAACACCCAACGAAATTGCACTGAGTATTTTGCTATCAGGGCTGACGATTGTATTTCTGCTGGCGGTTGTGACCTTGCAGCCGTTTGCGGTTTATTCTAAAGCGCCGCAAACAGTGTTTGTGCTGGTTTCGCTGCTGGTGTGCTTGATTCCGACGACCATCGGTGGGCTGCTGTCAGCGATTGGCATCGCGGGCATGGATCGGCTGGTCCAGTACAACGTACTCGCCATGAGCGGACGCGCGGTGGAGGCCGCCGGCGATGTGAACACGCTGCTGCTCGACAAGACGGGCACGATCACGCTGGGCAATCGGCAGGCTACGGAGTTTCGCGCCGCGCCGGATGTTAGCCCAGAGCGATTGGCCGATGCGGCACAATTGGCTTCCCTTTCCGATGAGACGCCGGAAGGTCGCTCCATCGTGGTGCTGGCCAAGGAACAATACAATCTGCGCGGGCGCGATCTTGGTGGCATTCATGCGGAGTTTGTTCCCTTCTCCGCACAGACTCGGATGAGCGGCGTGAACCTGCCTGGGATTCGCATTCGCAAAGGCTCGGTAGATGCGATTTCACGCTTTCTCGAGGAACAGGGCTCGAGTTTGCCGAAGAAAGTCCGCGATCACGTTGAAGAGATCGCTCGAGCCGGCGGAACCCCGCTGCTGGTCGCGGAGAACTCGACAGCACTGGGCGTGATTTATCTCAAGGATATCGTGAAAGGCGGCCTCAAGGATCGCCTGGCACGGCTGCGTGCCATGGGCATTCGCACCATTATGATCACAGGCGACAATCCGCTCACGGCTGCTGTGATTGCGCGTGAGGCCGGGGTTGACGACTTTCTCGCGGAAGCGAAACCCAAGGACAAGATGGACCTGATCAAGCGCGAGCAGGCTTCGGGCAAGCTGGTGGCGATGGCCGGCGACGGCACCAACGATGCTCCGGCGCTGGCGCAGGCAGACGTGGGAGTAGCCATGAACTCCGGCACGCAGGCGGCGAAGGAAGCCGGCAACATGGTGGACCTTGATTCAAACCCGACCAAGCTGATTGAAATCGTAGAGATCGGCAAGCAGTTGCTGATGACGCGCGGGGCGCTGACTACATTTTCGATAGCGAATGATGTGGCGAAATATTTTGCGATCATTCCCGCTATGTTTGCCGGGGCGTTTCCGGTGTTGAATGCGCTGAACATCATGTACCTGCACTCGCCGCAGTCGGCCATTCTGTC
>ODAK010002877.1_pt1 | contig 17978 bp, 6 predicted proteins | sample 1539591 | NCBI WGS metagenome assembly ODAK01 (sample SAMEA3539303, study PRJEB22396) | soil metagenome | biome: tundra; feature: field; material: soil | place: USA | collected 2010-05 | depth 0.15 m
GTAGGAAGCTTCGGCGTTGACGGCGTAGCTGAAGAGGGTGCTGTCCTGGGTGGGATACTCGCCGCAGTTGTAGGAGGGGACCTGCGCGGCGGTGCATGGGATGCCGTTGGAGGGCTTGAAGCTGCACTGCAGCGCGGGATCGAGCGGGTAGAAGGGGGCCTGCTCCTGCTCGAAGGTCTGGACCCCGAGTGCGCCGGTGATGACGTAGTGGAAGTTCGCGTTCGAGTGCCCGCTGAGGGTGAGGGGGACGGCGGCGAGGAAGTAGGAGCCGGGGCTGAAGTATCCACCCTGACCGTAGCTGAGGCCGACCTCGTTATATTGATAGTGCATTCCCGACAGAGCGTAGCCGAGAGCGAGGCTGCCGCCGGACCAACTGCGGACGCGGAAGGTTGCGCCGGTGGTTCCCTGGAACATGGTGTTGGCGAGGACGTGACGGCCAGTGAGTTCGCCGCCGCTGCCGGAGAGATAGAAGTTGGCGGCGCTGCTGCCGAGGTTGAGCCGCACACCGCCGGTGGTGGAGATGACTCCGCCCCAGATGGGGCCGGGGGATGCGGCGCCGGGATCGCGGAGGCCGGCGTAGGAGAGTTGCGTGTCCTTGACCGGGTCGCGCGTGGCGAAGAGCGAAAGACGGCCGCCGAGCGTGCTGAAGTGGAAGCGGCCGGTGAGATTGTGGACGAGGAAATCGTAGGGCGTATAGCCGGCGGCCAGGCCGAGATTTTTGGTGGTCAACTGCAGTTCGCCGCCGATGCCGTTGGAGTACTGTTGGGCGGGAGCGACGGCCGCGTTGGCCGGAAGCGTGCCGAGATAGGGCACGTAGCTGGTGGTGAAGCTGGAGGTGCTGAGCAGGCCGGAGTTGAGGAAGACGGGCAGGGCCACGGCGGTGAGCCGGGCGGATCGGGCTATTACAGCCGAAACCTCGACGGGCGATTCGACGTCGTAGAGGCGGTCGAGACCGGCGGTTCCGTTGCGATAGCGGCCAATGCCGGTGGCGCCGAGCCATCCGCTGTAGGAGCCTTCGAGCGAGGCCAGTTCGCTCTCGGCCTGCTGGCGGGGCGTCATCGGGAGGGGCGCCTGGAAGCCGAAGAAGCCGCGCAGAGCGGGGAGATTGCGCGCCTGGAGTTCGGCGTCGGTGGGCGGCGGGGCGAGGGGATAGTCAGGTGCGATGGGGGGATACGTCTGTTCGAGATTCGGCGGCGGAGCCGCTGCAACGGGAGCGGCCGGCGGGGGCGGCGCGGGCGTGGGCACAACCGCTACGGGCGCTGCCATGGGGGCTGGCACTGAAACAGCGGCCGGAGCAGGCGCAGGGGTTTCGGGGGCTGGGCTGCTGCGCGTGACGGTGGCCGGCCGGCTGGGTATGGGCGGAGTGCGCGGCTGCGGATACTGCTGCGTTCCGGTGTCGGGAATGTTGCCGAACTGGCCCGCGGGTGCTGTAGACGGCTGGGGCACCTGCGCGGCGCCCTGGTTTTGCGCCGGTTGCGGCGGCGCCGAGTACGCCGCGCTCTGGGTGGGCGCCGTGACGGTGTCCTCGGACGGCGGGTGGCTCTGGCCGGCGCCGGCGGCGTTATCCTGCTGAAGCTGGCGGATGCGCGCGGCGCGGGCGGCGGCGACCTCGGGCTCCGCGCGGGCGGCCTGGTTTGCGCGGGCGCTGGGAGCGTAGTGCTGGGTGGGAAGAACGTCGGTCATGTCGGTCTGCGCCGGTAGGGGCGGCGGGGTTTTGTCGCCGAGTTGGACCGGAAGAACGGAGCGGCCGGTGACGCCTCGATCGGCGCCTGCGACTGAGGGTGCGGCCGGGGGCGGCGCGATGTAGGCGACTGGGCCATAAGCCTCCCCGCTGGGCCCGGTGGATGGTGAGGGCGGCGGCGGCTGTGAGGCTGCCTGCTGAGTGAGCTGTGCCACCTGCTGCGCCTGATAGGCCTGCGGCGTGGAGACGGCGGACGTTGCGTCGGAGGTGGGCTGTGCCTGAGCGAGCGTCTGACTGGTTGCATGCTGCACGCTGGCTCGAACATCCGGCTGGCTGGGAGGATTGGCGGCTGCCGGCGTTGCCTGGGACGGCGACGCGGTCTCGGCCGGTTTGCCGCCGGGATTGGTCATGTACGGCGGCACAACTCTGGACATGTCATTGTTGGGAGACAACGGATTGGTGTCGCTGGGCGCATACGGCTGAACCGGGCCGGCGGGTGCGGGCGAAGGCCAGTCGCTCGAGTCCGGAGCGAGCAGGATGGAGATATCCTGCGGCTGGGCCGGGCTGGGCAGGCTGGCTGGAGCAGAGGATGCGGGAAGGCCGAGTTCAGCGGCCAGCTTGGGGACGGACGGGGCCGGCGGCATCGCTTTGAGCGAGGCGCGGTAGTACTTGATGGCGCGGGCGGTGTCTCCGCGGGCCTGTTCGAACCTGGCGCCGAGCATGAGGATTTGCGGATCGGACGGATAGGCGGCGAGCGCATAGCGGAGCCATATCTCGGCGTCCTTGTTGTCGCCGGCGGCCAGCGCGGCCCCGACCGCGGCCTGGTAGTCCGCGGCGCTGGCCTTGGACAGGTTCTGCGCCTTGTAGATGAGCACGGCCTGATGCGGCTGGCCGGCCTGCTGGTATCCGATGGCGAGCGCCTTGATGGCTGCGGGATTGTCAGGGAACGCATGGGCGGCGGCGTTGAGAATCGCGATCGCGCGGCGCGAGTTGCCGACGGCGGCGGCCTGATTGGCGCGACGCACGGCCCAGTTGGTCCAGATGGTCTCGACGGTCTTGCGCTGGTCCGCGGTGAGGTCGGGGCGGCTGCCGAGGCCCATCAACTGGCGATAAAGGGCCGCGTCCTCCATTCCGTTGTAGAGCACCCAGGCGTTCTGGATCTCCAAGTCGGCGGGCGGAGCCTTGCTCTGCGCCGCGTAGCCCTGCTCGACGCGACTGAGGAAGGGGGCGGCTTCGCGCGAACGGCCCAGGGCTTGATACACCGACGCCATGGTTTCGAGGTAGGCGGGGTTGGTCTCAAGCTGGGCGCGCACGGGAGGCGGAATGGTCTTTGTCTGCTCGGCCGCGTCCTGGTCGTGGCCGGTGACATGGAGGGCCGAAAGCAGACCGGCCCAGGCATCGGCGCGATTGGGATGGTCGCGGAGCACCTGCTGATAGACCGGGTAGGCCAGCCGCGGGTTGCCGCGCAGCAAGTAGAGGTCGGCGAGCTGCATCTGAAGCTCGGGGGAAGGTTTCTGGCCCGCGTCAGTCTGCTGGGTGAGGGCGGTCTGGAGCAGTTGCTGCGCCTCGTCGAGCTTCTTTTCGTTCTCATAGACGGAGGCCACTGTGACTTCGAAGCTGGGGTCGCGCATGGCAGCCGCATAGGCCGCAGGAGGCATGCTTTCGACCGACTTCAACGCGTCCGGATCGTGCCCCATGGCGTGCTGGACGCGCACCAGTCCCTGCCAGGCCGCGGCGTTTCCGTGGTCGTCCGCGACCGCCTGTGCATACAGGCCCTCGGCCTGATCGAGGTGGTTCGCGGCAGTCAGGAGGCCGGCCAACTGGAGTTGCAGGTCGGCCTTCAACCCTTTTGCATCCGCGGGAGGGGGCAACTTCAGAGCGCTCTCCAGGGTCTTTTGCGCATCGCCGGTCTGGCCCACGGCGGAGTATGCGGAAGCGAGCGACAGGAGGAACAGGGGGTCGCTCAGGAGCTGGGTGTGGACCGCGGCGGGGACCTGCTTGTCGGTCGCCAGGGCGAGCGGGGCGTTTCCGGATTGGACCTGCGCGAGGAAGAGGCCGCGCCAGCCCGGGACAGACGCGGGATCCGCAGCCACCGCGCGCTGGAAGAGAGGAATCGCGGACGCGGGTTGCTGGGCCTTCGCGAACGTGCCGCCCAGGCCTTCGAGCGCCTCCGCGCTGTTGGGGCGAAGATCCAGTGCGGCCTGGTAACGCTTCTCCGCGGTGGTGAGGTCACTGTCGTTGAGGGCGCGCTGGCCTTCGCCCATGACGAACCAGAAACGCGCGGTATCGAGCGCCGAGGCCAGCCCCTTATCGTTTGGGGTAAGCTGCCTGGCCTGCTCGAGGAAGCCGATGGCACCCGGGAAGTTTCCCTGTTGCATGCGGACGTAGCCCATGCCGGCAAGCGCCTTCGGGTTTTGGGGTTCGGCGGCGAGGATCGCCTTGAAGCGGGACTCCGCCTCGTCGACGTGGCCTGCGTTGAGCGCCTGATAGGCGGCCATCTCTGCCGCGCGGGTGCGGGCCGCGGCGCCGTCTGCGCCATCGGCGGGCGCAGGCGTTCGAACCGGGACTGGTTCGGCTGCCGACGGAGCCTTGGTGGAGGCGATTGCCGAGGTGGTCGTCGTGGTCGGCGGCGGGACGGCGAGGGCGCTGGGAGCGGGAGTGTGGACCTGGGTCTGGGTCTGGGTCTGGGCGGGAGGCGCAGGTGCATTCGCCGGCGACCGCCCCGACTGCAGCGCGGCGGCGAGCTCAGGATCCGGGTGGGTTGCCAGATACGCGCGAATTTGCGGGGCCATCACCGGGTTCGGTGCATCCCACAGGAGCGATTGGCGGAACGCCTCGGTTGCCTTCGGGTCGTTGGGGAAGCTGGCGAGATACTCCCGGCCTTCCTCGCGGGTCGCCGGGTCGTAGGTCAGCACGCGCCCCAAGGCAATCCGGTATTGCACGTTGCGGGGATCTTGATCGAGCAGCGCGCGCAGGCCGGCTACGGCCTGGGCACGGCCGTCTTCTGTGGCTGCCTCGGTTTCGTAGTAGGCGAGCGCCCAGTCACCGGGCGGAGGGTTGGTTGCAAAGACCCGGCGATAGATGACCATCGCTGCGGCGTACTGCCCAGCCTCGGCGAGCCTGGCTGCCTGCTGCAGTTGGGACTGCTGGTCCTGCTTGCCGGCGGGGATGCTCTCCACGATGACGATGTTGGGATCGTTGGGGTCGATCGCGCGCAGACGTTGCAGATAGCTGTTCGCGAGCGCCGGGCTGTGGTTGAGCTTGGCGGCGCGGGCGAGTCCGCCGAGTGCCTCAGTGTTCCTGGGGTCGGTGAGCAGCACCTGCTGCCAGGTCTGCTCGGCGAGATCGAGGCGGCCACGCAGCTCCAGCGCGTGCGCCTTGTCCAGCAGCGACCTGACTACCGATGGCGAAGCGTGTGCGGGGGACGACGACGCCTGTGCTTCCAGCCGGGCCGGGGTCGCGGCCAATGCCACGCCGCCAAGCAAAATCGCAGGGGCCCAGAGCCGGATTACACACGCTTTGATCATGATCGTTGTCTGTGCACTTGCGGACGCCGACAGGAACCAAGTTTGACACTGCGGCTGTACCAGAAGACTATCGCTTTTCCCCGCCCGTGTATCGCGCTTTTCACCCTCCGGGCGCAACAACTTGAGGATATCCGGGGACGATTCCCAAATATCCGGAGTCGTACTGCGCCGGGCGCGAGAGCAGCCCATCCCGGCAGGTATTTTGGGAACGCGAATCTGCCGCGGCGCAGCGATGGCGGCGTCGATCCGGTGACTGGGTTCGGGGTGGAAGGGTTGGTTCGAGGTCCTCGGGTTACTCGTCGCCGTGCAGGCGCAAACGTGCCTGGCGCCGCAGTTTTGCCTGGAGCAACACCGCCATGAGGAAGCACAGGATCGCCAACACAATCGCGATCAGCCAGGGGAATTGCTGGAAGATCATGGTTACGCGGGTAAGCAGTGAGATGTCGCCCACGCGATAGGCGGCGCTTCCAATCCGGTATGAGGAAAACTGTGCGCCGTGCAGCACGCTGACCGACTGCGAGACAGCGGACGATTGCGATGCCTCAAAAAAGGTGGAAAGGAAGTTCGGGACCGCGGCGTCGTCGCGCAGCAGCACCAGCACAACGGAGCGATTGGAGCCACTCGGCCACTCGATTCCCTCAATCAGCGCATCGGGGAGGGCGCCTGCCGTATCCAGCTCTCCGCCGGGCGCCTGGTCGGAGCCATGGCGCCACCGGGCTACGCGGTCGAAGACGCCGTGGAGGTCGCGGATGTGCAAGCCGGCGGCGTCCACCCCGACGGGCAGCGAGCGGTCCAGCGTCCGCAGCGCGGGCTGGTCGTCTAGGGTGCCCATCACGAGGTAGTCTTTGGTCCCATCGGCGGTGATGCCGGCGGCGTTGGTTACAGTTACATTCAGCACCGGATATCCCGTTTGCGCCGCGAAGTGCCCCATCATGGAGAGGAACATCTCCAACTCGGCGGCCGAGGGCTGGTCCGGAAGCACCACGGCGGTGTCGGCGAGGTCGGCTTTGCGGGTAAACGGATAGCCGGCGTTGGCGAAGAGCTCGAGGTTGGGGAGCGACGTCCAGTGGGGAATGCCGGCGATGTCGAGGCTGGAGTCCTTCAAGATGGCGCCCTGCAGATTCGCAGGCATGGCTGCGGTGCAGCTTCCATCCCCGGCGGCCTGAAACGTGAAGCTCAGGGTCATGGTGTTCGAAAAGGGCCGCAGGTCGGAGACCGGGATGGGAACTACCGTCTCCAACACGGAGGACGCATTGTCCCGATGCGGCAATGGCGTCGAGCTGACAAAGGCGCCGTTCATGTACAGCTGCAAGGTGCTGCCGGTTCCCAGCGGGACGCCATCGTAGCGATAGCTGAGATGAAAGGGCAGGTTCTGCTTCTCGCCATAGTCGAGATCGGGGGGGATGCGCAGATAGACGGCGATGGGCACGGAGCCATCGCCCTCGAGGTCGCCGGTCTGCGCGATCTCGCCGAGGTTCGATGCGCTGTTCTGGTCTGTGCTGAGCCATCGCGGAGCGTCGTCCGGCCTGCGCGGCGGCGGCAGGGTAAGGCTTTGAACGGACATCTGCGGGCCCTGCCAGGTGTCTCCGTGCAGGGCCAGGGCCATCGCCGCCATCAAGAGTGCGTCCGGGTTGTCGCCGGTGAGAAGAAGGATGGTCGAAGTGCGATCGGACGGATTGGCGGATATGGCCACGGTGGGGCCGGAAGTTGCCGTGATGTTCAACGACGCTGGAATCTCCGCGACCCTCTGGGCGATCACAATGGCGTTGCCGGCTGGAATGGCGCCAATGGAAACGGGAAAGCGCACCGGGCGGTAGCCATCCAGAATGCCGAACCACGATGCGACGATTCCCGCCGCCTGGATGGCCTTCGGCGACGGCTGCGAAAGGAAGACGATGGGCACGACGGGATTGGGATTCACGCCGGAATCGTAGAACGGAAGCGGGAGCAGGCTGAGGTCGTTGGTGATGGGCAGAAGCGAACCTGCGAGTTCGATGGTTGAATTGGAATCGACACGGGCCCACAGCGTGGAGTTCGAGGGGTCTTCGCAGCGCAGCGCGTAGTGCCCGATGAACTCGAAGGTGAGCTGGTTATTGGGAACCAGAAGCTCCGCGGGCAGATTCACGGCGGCTTCGAGCGGGCCGGGCTGGTCGCTGGTGTTTACGGCGAGCGACGCGACCAGCGCGCCATTGAGGCTGACGTTGAGCTGGCTGACGCCGGGCAACAAGCCCGGAGAGAGATGGTAGCGGAGCTTCATCGCAGCCGTCTTTACAATGTGGTTCCGGGCGACGGAGAAATAGACCGAGTGGGAGGCATCGACGCCGTGGAGGGTGATGGGTCCGGGCACGCCCGCGTCGGCCAGGGTGAAGACGCTCGAGAATGCTGCCGGGGCGACGGGATGGGCGGGAGCGGGCACGGAATTCTGCGCGGCGGCTGCGGAGACGGAGGTTGACTGGGAGGGTACGGCCTGCGCCGCGCGCGTATTTTGGGGAACGGCACCGGCCAGCAGTGCCAGCAGGATGGTGGGGACGATGCTGGTTGCCAGTGTGCTTCTGGCGCGCCCGTTCCTGCTTCTTGAACCGCTGACGATCTGCGCAAGACCGCGCAGCGACAAGCGCAGGATGCGGCCGAAACTGCGGACTGGCCGATCGGCCTCGCGCGCTTCGCCGAGACCCAACCAGGCATCGGCGCGCGAGTACAAGAGCATGGTCAGCGCCTCGTCTTCCTGAAGACTTAGCGGATTGAAGCGGGCGCGGAGATAACTCCCGTCGACGCCAATGATCGTCGCCGGCAGGGTGGCAGAGCCATCCAACAGCGGGAGGACAAACTGGATTTGATCGCCAACTGCGGCCTTCACGGCGTGATCCATGCAGGTGCGCACGCCGCCGTTGGAGAGGTCGGCGGTGATGCCCTGGATCATGGAACCATCGGCAAGAATCACATCCGACGGTATGGCCAGGGCCACGCGCACCGTCTTCCTGCGCTGCTGACTTTCCCAGGCAACCGAGGTGGCGACGCCAAGGATGGTCAGATTGAAGAGCGTCCAGAGCACGTTGACCCAGATGGTGCCGGCGTGAGCGCCGTCGTAGATGTGGGCCGGCCAGTTGACAAAGGACAGCCACGACGGAACCGCGAAGATGGGAAACTGAAAAAATCTGGGGACCGCGCACAGCAGGCCAAAGAAGTTGAAGGCAAGCAATGCGAGAAATGGGCGGGCGATGCGCGCGTCGAAGAAGTCCTTGTCGACCACGCCGCCCTTGGGGGTCACGTTGAACCTGCCGAGCTTCCGATTGGGATTGATGAGGGCAAACAGCGTGGGCAGCAGGATGTAGGGCGCGAGCACCGTCTGGTAGATTTCGTTCCAGAAAGAATGCCGGTGCTGCCCCTGCATGCGCGAGTTGGTCAGGTTGGAGAGCACGAGGTGCGGGGCGGCGTATGCCACGATTGCGATCCAGAGGCCGGGAATGTTGGTCGCCCCGAAGATGAGGTAGATGAGCGGCGCGGTGAGAAAGATGAGACGCGGCAACGCATACAGAAAGTGCGACATCGCGTTGAAGTAACACAGCCGCTGCGCCGGAGTGAGGCCGGGTACGAGCAGCGGGTTTTCGATGCGCAGGATCTGCACCATGCCGCGCGCCCAGCGAATGCGCTGCCTGATGTGGCCGCTCAAACGCTCGGTGGCCAGGCCGGCGGCTTGCGGGATGTTGATGTAGGCGGTGTTCCAGCCCTGCATCTGCAGGCGAAGCGAGGTGTGCGCGTCCTCGGTCGCGGTTTCGACAGCGACGCCGCCCACCTGGTCCAGTGCGCTGCGGCGCAGCACCGCGCACGAGCCGCAGAAGAAGGTCGCGTTCCAGAAGTCGTTGCCGTCCTGCACGACTCCGTAGAACAGCTCATCCTCGTTGGGGACGATGTGGAACTGGTCCAGATTGCGCTCGAACGGGTCGGGCGAGTAGAAGTGATGCGGCGTTTGCAGCATGGCCAGCTTGTGGTCGCGCAGGAGCCAGCCCATGGTGAGTTGCAGAAAACTGCGCGTGGGCACGTGGTCGCAATCGAAGACGGCCACAAATGGAGAGTTGACGCGCTGGAGCGCGTAGTTGATGTTGCCCGCCTTGGCATGCTGGTTGTTGTCGCGCGACATGTATCCGATGCCTGCTTCCTCAGCAAAGGCACGGAAGTCTTCCCGCCTGCCGTCGTCGAGGATGTAGACGTTGAGCTTGTCGGCGGGCCAGTCGATGTTCATTGCGGCGAGCGCGGTGAAGCGCACCACGCTCAGCGGCTCGTCGTAGGTGGGGATCAGCAGGTCCACCGCGGGCCACTGTTCGGGGTCGTCGGGGAGCGGCACCGGCGCGCGCCGCAGCGGCCACAGCATCTGGAGATAGCCGAGGAGAAGGACCACGAAAGCGTAGCACTCCGCGAGCAGAAGCAGGCAGACGAACCACGCATCGAGGGCGCTCCGGTGCGCGGCCGGATGGTGGAGAAACGCAATGACGGTGGAGACGCGCCAGTAACCGTAGCGGAGGGTCGAGCAGATCGACAAGAGCATCAGAGTGAGCGTGACCTGGTACGACTTGGAACCGCGATCGATCCAGACGGCGATCAGGAGCGTCAACGCCGCAAGGATGAGCTGATGTTTCCAGTTGAGATAAAGCACACTGACGAAGCCAAGGAAGAGAGCCCCGCCGGCGAGAATTGTGAATCGGAGTGCGCGCAGAAGCCTGGTATCTCCGGATTCAAACTCCCTCCACAGAGGCGAGCGGGTCACGGTTCACCCCGGACCGCCCTGCGAGCCTCCGCGGTCGCCGGCGGAGAGACGCTCCTGAGCCACGAAGCGATCTCGAGATAATCCTGAGATACCGGCGCGTCCGGCGCATAGTCCAACACGGTCATACCCTCGGCCAGCGCCTCGCTGACGGCCGGCGATCGCCGAATTGCCGTACGCAGAAGGCGGTCTCCAAGCTGGCGCCGCAAGACCTCGCGAACGTCCAGATGAAGGGGGAGCGTCGTGTCGAACTGATTCAGGATGTAAAAGGGGAGGACGGGGCGGCCGTCGGAGTCGGTAATGCTCCGGAACAGCTTTTCCACCGCCGGCAGGCTGAGGGCCGAGTTCATGTCCGGCGCCATCGGGACCAGCACCATGGGATGCAGGTCTGCCATGCTGCGAACCAGCCAACTCGATCCAGAAGAAAGGTCCAGCAACAGGCGGTGGTGGTCCTGCCGGTGGCGCAGGATTTCCTCGGCGAGCATCTCCTGCTGCCGTTCGAATTCCCCCTTGCCGGTGAGGTCGCAGGCAACCAGCGAGATCGGCTGAGCGGCGCTCCCCGGCGGCGGAGAAAAGGCGGAGACTACGCCGGGCAGAACTTCGCGCACGCCAAAGTAGATTGGAAGCAGGCCGTGGGACGTGGTGTCGGCGATGACTACCTTCTCTCCCTGCAACGAGAGCGCGCGGCCGAGGGTTGCGACCAGGCTGGTCTTGCCAACTCCTCCGGCCAGAGAAAAGACGGCCAGAAGCCGAGTCCGCGGGTCGCCTGCCCGCAGTGGCTGCATGGCGGGCAACTCCAGGCCGGGATGTTCGATCAGGTCCTTGAGCGCGAACCATCGTGCCGCGACGCGTTCCCGTGAGTCCTGAAGCGTGTCCCCGCCGGGCAACTCGCCCTTGGGGGTTTGCGAGATCGTCTGCAACACCCGTGGCTGGGGCGGTGTCTGCGAAGCGTAGAGCCACGCAGGTCCGGTGGGTTCAAGATCAGGTTCGGGGGGCGGTTCCGCAGTGCCCGCTCGCGGCGACTCGGGCGAGGCAGGCCGGTCCAGCACTGGGCCCAGTATGTCGCTGCCAAATGCCGGATTGAGCGGCGCTTCTTGGTGTGCCGGATGCGTTGTCGAATGAGCAGGCGCCGGCAGCGGCTCCGTCAAATTCTGGAAACGAGATTCCAGGAACTGCTGCAGAGTGGCCGAGCCGCCGGCGCTCAACTCGTCCGGCGCGGCGAACGCTTTTTCGCCTCTCGGAATGTGCGGCTGCGGCCCCGCCAATTGCCGCTGGCGCTGTTGGGACTCTTCGTAGAGCAACGCCTTCCGCCGGGCCGACGAGTGGGCCTCGGAGATCTCGCGTTCCTCGCGCAACGCCAGCACGGCGGCGTGGGCCACAGCCTCTGCCCGGCGCGCTGCTTCCACCCGGTCCGCGGCCGCCTTGCGTGCGGCCGACTCAGCGTTTCGTTGCGCATGGATCCGGGTGGCCGGGCTGTCGTCGCCATTCGGCAAACGGGCCGAGGCCTCCGCCGCGAGCACAATACGCTCCCCCTGGGCAGCGGAAACTTCCGCCTCCTCCTGGGCCTTCAACTCACGCTCCAGGAGGGCCTTGGCCGCGCGATAGCGGACCTGCGCGCGATACTCCCGGCGGGAGGCCGAGTAGTCCCGATACTTCGCCCCCTGGAGGTGGGCCCACGAGTAGAGGGCGGCCACGTCCTCCGGCGTGCTGTCCGCCGTCGGCTGGCCGTCTACTTCGGTACCGCGTGAGCCCATCGGAACCCCATTTAAGCCTTGCATTGCAGCCGCGACCGGGCCGCTAAAGGGCGAATTCGCTGCCACGGATTTCACTTACGCAAAATCGGCCATACAATTGATTTGAGGGTACTTTGGCCTCTATGGCAAGTCAATGACACTACGATGCGACTTAAGTGTGACTACCTAAGTCACGTTGGGGCCTAGTTACTCCATAGTTACTAAGTCGCACGGCGGTAATGCGTGCGACCTGGGCGTGGACAAACGTCAGCCGTTGAATGGCAAAACCACGGTCGCGCAGGGAGGGGTTAGGCCTCTGCCGTGCGGAGGATCCAAGTGCCTGGATGACGCAGCAATATGCTACCTTGGGAGTGTGGATGAGAGCGTAGCTCAGTTGGTAGAGCATCGCCCTTTTAAGGCGTTGGTCCTGGGTTCGAGTCCCAGCGCTCTCACCATCAAATCAACCACTTACAGCTCCCATAGAAGCATGCTCGGGACGCCGAGGCCGCGGCCTCGATAGGCCACTCGGGTTCAGCGGGCGTGGACGACTTTCACCAGGTTTGCGTCGTCAGGCCCTGCGAGTGCTGCCCCTGAGTGCGTCAGCTTTTGCAGGGACTCCGACCATTGCAGGTGCGTGATCTCCATCGCGCCCTGTTCGTACGCATAGGTGGTTCCGTCGTCGTTGTAGAGATCGAAGGTGGCGTCGGCGCCTGGATAGACGCGCAGCTCCTCGAGCGGCTGCTTTTCGTTTGTGCTTTCAATCGGCACGCCCATGGGCAGGATGGAGCCTGCGCGGACGAATAATGGAAGGGTGTCGATCGGCGCAGAGACGGTTATGGTTTGGCCGCCGTCAACTTTCTCATTCGTCCAGAAGTTATACCAGTCGGTTCCAGCAGGGAGATAAACCTGGCGGCTGGTGCTTCCCTGCTCCACCACTGGAGCGACCAGGAGCGCCGGGCCGAACATATATTCGTCGCCGATGTTGGCGACGTTGGGGTCGTCGCCGAAGTCCATGAAGAGGCCGCGCATGAAGGGAGCGCCCGTCAGGTGGGTTTGGTAGGCGAGTGAGTAGATGTACGGCATCAACGTGTAGCGCAGGCGGAGATACTTTTCGAGGATCGGCTCAGCCTGCTTGCCGTAGGACCAGACCTCGTTCTGCGGGCGGCTGCCGTGAGTGCGGAAGTTTGGCTGGAAGGCGCCGTACTCGAACCAGCGCACATAGAGCTCGGGGTAGTCGTCGTAGTTGTGGACCTCGTCGCGCGCGTCGGATGGATCGATCAGCGGCGGGTGGTCGGGCTTGTGCGTATACGGCGGATACTGCCACCCGCCGATGTCGGTGCTCCAGTAGGGCATGCCGCTGGCGACAAAGTCGATGCCGGTGGGAACCTGCCGTTTCAGCGTGTCCCAGGTGGGGCTGATGTCCGACGACCAGAAGATGGCGCCGTTGTGTTGCGCGCCGAGATAGGCATCGCGCGCAAGAATCACGGCGCGCTCGCTCATGTCTTTGCGCATGCCGTTATAAAACGCTGCGGTGTGGAAGAGCGGGTAGACATTGAAAAACTCCGTGCCAGGGCCGACGTGGAAGTAGCTTCCGTTGGGCGGCAGGTCGGGCTCGGTCTCGTCGGCCCAGAAGGCGTCGAAGCCCTTGGCGACGTAGTTTTCGCGCACCACATCCCAGTACCAGCGCGCGGCGTCGGGATTGGTGGTGTCGATATCGGAGCCGGCGCGATCGTAGGGGAGGCCGTTGGTGGGCGTGCCATCGGCCAGGTGCATAAACCAGCCGTGGTCGAGGATGGTCTTGTAGTAGCGGTCCTCCGGGATGAAGCGCGGCCACACGCTGATCATGGTGTGGAAGCCCATCGCATGCAGCTCGCGGTTCATGCCGACCGGGTCCGGCCATTTCGCCGGGTCCATATCCAGCTCGCCCATTTTGGTGTCATGGAACCAGTCGATGACCAGCACATCTGCCGGCAGATGGCGATCGCGATAGCCCTTCGCTACAGCCATCAGCTCGGCCTGGCTGGTGTAGCGCTGCTTGCATTGGATATAGCCGTACGCGGATTTCGGCAGCATGGGTACGTCGCCGGTCAGCAATCTGTAACCGGAATAGATTTCGTCGTAGGTTTTGCCGGCGATGACGAAGAACGAGACGCGCTGGCCAACGTCGGAGGTCCAGCGCATTCCCTCGCCGAGATAGGAAAAGTTGACGGTGGTTCTGGAGGGATTGTCCCAGACCAGGCCGTAGCCTTTATTTGTAACCACAAATGGGACACATACGCTCTGGCCGCCGACGGCGTCGTAGTCGTGGGCGCAGCGCAGGATGTGGCCGCGGCGGTCGAGGAAGCCTTCCTGGTTCTGGCCGAGACCGTAAAAGTGCTCGTCCTTCGTGGTCGAGAAGGTGGCTCCCACTTGATAGAACGGGTCGTCGCCGGGACGCCGATCGTTCAAGATGCCCGCGTTGCCGTCCTTATAGTTGGGCACGGACATCTGCCACCCGCGCATTTGCAGCAGCGGCGAGCCATCCGCGTTCTTGATCGAGATGCCAACCCCCGGCGTCGATCCGCCGAAGAACTTGGCAATATCGGCTTGGGTGCCGGTGGGTGGGCGCGACGGGCCTTGCGGCGCCACGGTCACGGTGAGGCGTGCCGATCGCAAAACATCGCCAGCCGCGCCGGATTCGCTGGTCCAGCCGGTGGCCAGCGGCTGGGCCGAGATGCCATAGCCGGGCGCTCCGGTCGCGTTGTCTTTCAGGATGCCGATGCCGACGCGCACGACGTTGGCCGCGTAGGGTTCGACCATTACGGTGACCTCGCCGCGGGAGACGACCAGCGGCTGCGCGTGCAGCGAAGGAGTGGTCGCAGCCGTGGCCGCGAGTATTGCCATTCTTGCCGCCGATACCGCATTAATGTTCATGACTTCCCGCCTCAATTGTGAATTGTCACATCCCAGGATCACTTTACCCGTCTGAGATGCGCAGTCGTATAGAGGGCAAAATCCTGACCAGGCGGTGCGAGCATAAATGTCTCTTCGATTTCGTCCGCGGAGAGGATGCGATATATCTTCTTCGCTCGAGCCCCCGGCAAATTCTCTATGTGCGTGGTTACGAATACGAGCGACTTGCCGTCGGGACTTACCGAGTCCAGGGTGTACTCGTTGACCAGCCCTTCGCTGTGGAATTGTCTCCATACCAACTTTTTCAAACTGGTGTCGTAACTGAAGAATCCAAAGTCCTGATGCACGAAGGGTTTCGCTGCCGGATCTGCCGGTTGATACACCGACGTATCCCGCTGTGACAGAAATTTCCCATCCAACTCAAACCGGTATTCACGGGATGTTGTTCCGATTCCCGGCTTACCCGAAGTGGGGCCTTCCCATTTTCCTTCGAACACCCTCACCGTTGCCCACGGGTCCGACTGGGCCACCGCGCTCATGGCGAGCAACACGATCATCATCGGAAGAATCCGCAGAGCTCTCACAAGTGTTCCTTCTGTTACACGACCGGCAGCGCGTCGGCGAGCGGAAATAGATTAATCAAGTCAGACTGGGCTGATCCGGGGTCCGCTTCTTCCATTTGTAGACCTTCGCGGAGTTCTTCCAGAAGTACTTTTCCTGGACCTCGTGCGGCTTGGTGGAGAAGAAGCGCTTGACCAGCTCGACTTCTTCGGGAATGGTGGCGACGCCGTAGCTGTTGGGGTAATCCGTTCCGAAGATGACGCGGTCCTCGCCGAACAGCACGAAGAGGTATTCGAGCCGGGCGCGCAGCGGTTCGTAGTCCTTGACGATGACGTTGTCCGACAGCCGCGGGTGATACACCTCGGTCAGCTTGACGAAGATGTTGGGGTGGTCCGCCATTGCCTTGACCACAGCTTCATAGGCCTTCTGGCCATCGGGTGCCGGGTCGAAGGAGGGCAGATGGTCCATGATGATGCGCAGGTTGGGGATCGCGTCGGCGAGCAACACGTTGGCCTGCATCAGGTTCATGCTGGGGTTGGCGGTGTCGAGCGCGAGATCGGCCTGGGCCAGCAGCTTCAGGTTGGCGACCTGATCGGGCTTGAGCGTGACCTTGCCAGTGTCTCCGGGACCATCCGCGTTATAGAAGCGGCTGGAGCGGATGGCGCGATAGAGAGGGTCGCGGTGAAAGTGGGTGACGTACCTGCCGAAGTCCGGCGATGCGGGATCGAGACTACCCGAGACGCCGACCATAAACGGATCGGCACCGCAGACCTCGAGATACCAGAGGTTGTCGTCGATAAAGCCGGCCGACTCGACCACAATGGCACCGACGACACCGGCCGGTTTTGCCAGCGCGCTGTACATGGAGGGGAGCGACGGCTTGGACAGGGCCCGATAGGCTGGTGATCCCATGTACCCAGAGAACACGGGGCGGGAATTGTCGAACAGATGAATGTGGGAGTCGATGATTGGGACAGGGCCCGCATCCGGAAGGGCTGCCAGGGCATTTACCGTGGGGGAAAGCGCAGCCCCAGCCATGGCGGCGGTGCCAATAAACTCACGTCGTGAAATCATGCTCATTCCAATTCCCTTCGTTTTAGCCAGGATATGTCGGACGTCTCCCGATGCAGCAATGTGACCGAACCAACCATATGGACAGGAAAGTGCTTAACATGGCATCGTGCTGGTTCCGAAATCGCAAAGGCTGCGCGTTGTTGCCTCCACCGAAGGGGGCCTCTCATGGAACGACGATAGTGTCGCCGGGTTGCAAGGAAACACCCTGCATGTCCCCCTCCTTCAACGCCTTGGTGTAATCGAAGGGGATCTTCTGCTGCTTGCCGGGGTCCCTGCGCAGAATATAGATCTCTTTCCCGTTCGCATAGGGGGTAAGCCCGCCGGCAGTGGAGATCGCCTGAAGGACTGTCATGCCAGGTGTGAGAAATAGCGGGCCGGCACGCCCAATCTCACCAATCATGAAGATGCGCCTGCTGTTAACCGCAAGCACCGTGACACCGACCATGGGGTCGGTGACGAACTTCTTCAGACGATCCGTAATCTCCGCAGCCAATTGCATCGGGGTCAATCCGGCAGCGGAAACGTCGCCAACCAGCGGGAGAGAAATCCTTCCGTCAGGCCGTACCGGCAATGTCGCCGAGAGGTTGGGCTCCTTCCAGACATCCACCTTGATCGAGTCATCCGCCCCGATGATGTAATTGGCGGAGACCGTCAGCGGCGCTGGCGCGGCAACAGGGATAGCCGCCATCGCAGCGGCGGGCACCGCAGACGACGTCCCGCCCAGCCGAAGCACGAAGCCCGCGCTGATCCGGGGAGCGAAGATCTGGCCCACACCGCCGGATAAGCTGCCCGGAGGGTTTTGCGCGCCGAAGTTGACGCTGGTGAACTGAAAATCGACCGCGATAGGCCGGATGGCCAGGCGGTTGTGAAATGCGGGGAGGATGTAATCGATGCCGAGGCCGGCGTCCGCTCCCCATCCCCACGCGCACGGGTTGGACGTTCCGCTATGGGCATAGGATGGACCCACCTGCGCCCCGCCGCCAATCACGTGCGCGAAGGGAACCAGGCGGCCCACGGAATGCCGGAACGCGGGACCGGCTTGGATGGTGCCGAAGCAGTAGTCGGGATCGTTGGGGAATTTGGCGTACTCGACGTCGATGCCGAAGGAGCGGTTGAAGTATCCTTTGAATCCCGCGATCACGCCGCCGGTAAGCGAGGTGTACGGCTGGTCGTAGATGTCGCTATTAACCGGATGGAGATAGCCGTAGCTGCCGAAGATTTCGGCGCTCGATGGGCTGGGCAGGCGCGAGTCCGCGGGCACAGTCTGGCCCGCGCAGAGCTGCGGGAGGACACAAGTGGCAGAGATCAGTAACAGGGCCCCGAACACCTTTGGAGCGAACATATCCATCGTCGCAATCCTCGCCCACCGTATTTCGGTCGAAATCTCCCCTCTGGGCTCCGAACCTCCGCAATTCTACTGCTCGCCGCAACGTTTGCCATCACAAACTGCATCTGCGGACGAAAGCCGGCGCCCTGCCGCACGAAATCTGGGCTTCACTGCCCTTCCGCCTGGCAGTAGCCAGTAATTACACTGGCGGGGCTGGAGTGGCGAGATTTACGAGGGGCGTCAGCTGGGAATCTCCTTTTTCAGTCCTGATTTGCTCGAATTATACGGCTCTTCAGCCGTACGGCAAGGGCAAAGCTGGAATTCCAGTCGAAAAACGGAGCGATTCCGCGCCGTCCTGGACTCGACCGTGTAATCGAGATTGTTCCTCGTCGATTTCTCAGACACTCTTTCCTCCTCCTTTCTC
>ODAK010002878.1_pt1 | contig 17970 bp, 11 predicted proteins | sample 1539591 | NCBI WGS metagenome assembly ODAK01 (sample SAMEA3539303, study PRJEB22396) | soil metagenome | biome: tundra; feature: field; material: soil | place: USA | collected 2010-05 | depth 0.15 m
CGTGCTGGTCATCGTGGAACACGGGAATGTTCATCGTTTTCTTCAAAGTCTCTTCAATGTAGAAGCATTCCGGCGCCTTGATATCTTCCAGGTTGATGCCGCCAAATGTGGGCTCCAGCAACTGGCAGACCTTGATCACTTCGTCGGGATCGTGGCTGTTAATTTCAAGATCGAACACGTCGACGTCGGCAAAGCGTTTGAACAACACAGCCTTGCCTTCCATGACGGGCTTTCCAGCCAGCGCGCCGATATCTCCCAGGCCAAGTACGGCAGTGCCGTTGGTGACCACTGCGACTAAGTTCGCGCGACCGGTGTACTTGAAAGCATCCTGCGGGTTGTTGTGGATCTCCAGGCAGGGTTGGGCTACGCCTGGGGTGTAAGCCATGCTCAAATCGCGCTGCGTACGGCAGGGTTTCGTGGGAGAAATCTCGATCTTTCCTGGACGCCCGCTGGAATGATAGTCGAGCGCTTGCTGCTTTGTGACCGCCATAATGTCTCCTCCATTTTCGTTGACGCAAGATAAATTGGGCTTCATGGCCGTGCAGAATCCCCTACACCGGGGTCTGGAGCGGCTGTCAAGCAATGCTTCCCGCACTCCTGGTTTAGCTGAACTCGGTTTACGCGAACTCGCAACGAGCCCTTCTGGTGAGCGGGCTTTCCTTCCACACAGCTACTGTCCTATGGGTCTTGGAACGTTTCCAACAAGCATTCTTTCCCAGAACCGGCCGAAACGATGTGATGCCCGACGGGTCTGGCTGTGATTTGCGTCATGTGGAGAAAAGCCCGGTTTGGATGCTTGTAGGAAGCCGAAGCGGTTCAGACTGATGCGGTTCGAAGCGTAGTCTTGACGCAATGGCTTCCGCCAAAGCTCGCTATTCCCACTTGAAGGAGCCAAGGGTGGGTGCCGAGACTCGGCGCAAAACCGTGCCGAGGGACACGGATTTAGGTGAACTAAAGATAATGGTGGAGGCGGCGGGAGTTGAACCCGCGTCCGAAAATGTTACTGGCAAGGAGACTACATGCTTATTCACGTTCATGCCTTGGGCATTACCCCAAGACGTTCGCGTCGTCGGCTCAGAACGGACAAGAAACCGCAGACGCTAGCCTGAGATCTTAGCCTCCCAGCCCAGACGTAGCCGGGAAGAGCAGCCCTCTGTGTGACGCTCGCTCGCAGCCCGAAGGCAAAGCTGCGGAGAGCGGCAACCTAACTAATTAGGCTGCGTATGCCATCTGTTGATTGGCAATTATCATTTTGCACGCGATTACGGGTGTGTGCACCCCGGCATGCCTCCTGGCCGCAAGCATCTCCGTCGAATCCGGGACGCCCCCACTGGTGGGATCAGCCAGCAAAGAACCGTCTCTATGATAGCAGGTGTCAGGCCTCAGTTGGCAGGTTTCAGGTGTCGGGCGTCAGGTCTCAGGAAAACCTGTACGACTTCTGGAAAACCCGGCATCCGCAATTGCGGGCGTTCAGCTTGGCTGAGGGGTTCCAGGCCATTGTGCCTTAAGACCTGACACCTGAGACCTAGTTAATGGTGATGGTGGCGGAGACGGACTTTGTGGAATCGCCGCCGTAGGTTGCAGTTACGGTTACGGTGTTGTCGGTCGGAATAGTGGCTGGAGCGGTGTAGGTAGTGGGGATGGTGCTTGGTGTTGAGGGTGGATCGAATGATCCGCATAGGGGCTCGCTGCCGCAGGTAACAGTCCAGCCAACGGTGTTGCTGTTCTGTGGGCCGTTGGTGATGGTGGCGGCGATGCCCGCGGTGGTGCCGGCAACCATGGTGGGTGGTGGAGTGAAACCGGGAGTGAAGGTGACGACGATTGGCGGCATCGTGGAGTTCTGATTACCGCATGCGGCGAGAAGAACGGTCAGGGCGAGCGCGATCAGCACAGACGACGGTGATAGGCGGAATGTCATGTCATAGACCCGACTGCACATTGGTTCATAGGACTTGGTCTGGAAGACTGTCGCGTCACCATTATGCACGAAGTTTCTTCGCTTGTGCTCGTCGCGGCCGTTTGTAAACAGATTGTCAAATTCCTGTCACTTTCTATTCCGAAATGTGTCATTAAGCTGATTCCACGCTAGAGTTTAGCGGTATGATACATGCCTGTTTCAGGCATGGAGTGGGGACGTCTATGCTGAAGAATTCAGTGTCAGGATCAACGATGGAAGCCGCACCGGGTACTGGAGAAAAAATACTGGTGATTGAGGACGACCGGGCCGTCCAAAAAGCGCTGCGCCGGTTGTTTGAGGGGGAAGGCTTCGCGGTGGAAGTGGCGGGGAACGGGGCGGAGGGTCTGGAGATGTTCCGGGCGGCGCCTCCGTCGGTGCTGGTGCTGGACCTGAGCCTGCCGGGCGTGCCGGGGCAGGATATTTGCCGGGAGATCAACCAGGTTGCCCCGTCGCTGCCGATCATCATTCTGAGCGCGCGCACGGAAGTGATGGACAAAGTGCTGCTGCTGGAACTGGGCGCGCATGACTATGTGACCAAGCCTTTCAGTCCGCGGGAACTGCTGGCGCGCGTGCGAACGGCGATCCGGCGCCGCGCCACGCAGGCCCCCCTGGCGGACACGTTCAGCTTTGGCGACGTGAAGGTGAACTTCACGAGGATGGAATTGTGGCGCGACGGTCAACTGGTGCCGATGACGTCGCAGGAATTCAAGGTGCTGAAGTTCATGATCCACAATGCGGAGCGGGTGCTGTCGCGGGAGGAATTGCTGAACCAGGTGTGGGGTTACAAGAATTATCCGAGCACGCGGACGGTGGATAACCATATATTGCGGTTACGGCAAAAGCTGGAGAAAGACAGCACGAATCCGATGCATTTTCGGACCGTGCATAGCGCGGGATATAAGTTTGTGCCGTAAGGCTAGCTTCGAGCCTCGAGCGGGGCAAAAAGCTTATCGGGTGAGGCTTATAGATATAAGTTTGCGCTGTAGGGGGATGCTCAGGTTTCGAAAGCGAGCTACGAACAACGCGATCCTATGCTTGCTCGCACCTCGCGGCTCGAAGCTCGTGGCTTTTTTCTCATGAACGGAATTCGGCTACGGACTAAGTTTTTGCTTTCCATGGTGGCGGTGTCGGCGACGCTGACATTCGCGACGTTGCTGGCGGTCGAGCATACGGTGCAACAGCAGGCGCGGGTAGGCATCGAGCGGGACCTGCAGAATTCTGTTTCCGCATTTCGTAATTTCCAAACACAACGAGAATGGACGTTGGAGCGGTCGGTGGCGCTGCTAGCCGACCTGCCGACGGTGCGCGCGATGATGACGACGCGCGACTCGGCCACGATTCAGGATGCATCGCGAGACCTGTGGCATCTGGCGGGAAGCGATCTGCTCATACTGGCCGACGGGTCGGCAAAAGTGGTGGCGCTGCAGGCGACGCCACAGGAGATCACAATCCGCCAGGGCCAGGAATTTTTCTCGCGAATCGTGTCCCATGAGGAGACGCGGCACTGGTGGTACGTCGAGGGACATCTTTACGAAGTTTTCCTGCAAGACATCTATTTTGGTGCGGTGGCCGATCACCGCGTGCTCGGGTACCTGGTGCTGGGGTACGAGATCGACGACCGGTTTGCACGCGAATTGAGCGGGATTTCGGCGAGCGAAGTGGCCTTTCGCTATGGGGACGCGATTGTCCGGAGCACGCTGAAGCCGTCGCAGGAGGCGGAGTTCCTGCACGTGGCGCGGAACGCGGCGGAAGGCAGCCTCGATCCGGACCAGATCCGGCTCGGCGAGGAAACGTTTCTGGCGACTTCGCTCAGTCTGCGTTCTCCGGGTGCGCCGGCGCTGAATCTGTGGGTGCTGAAATCGTTCGACCAGGCGACGGCATTCCTGAGAAGTCTGAACGAACTGCTGCTGGCGCTCGGTCTGACGGCAGTAGTGGGGGGGAGCCTGCTGGTTTTTCTGATCTCACAAGCCTTCACGCGGCCGCTGGAGAACCTGGTGGCGGGCGTGCGCGCGCTCGAGCAGGGGGATTATGCGTATCCGCTGGAGGCCCGGGGCGGAGACGAAGTGGCGGAGGTAACCAGAACGTTCGACCGGATGCGAACGAGCCTGCAGCGGACACAGCGCGAATTGTTGGATGCGGAACGGCTGGCGACGATCGGACGGATGGCGAGTTCGATCTCCCACGACCTGCGGCACTCGCTGGCAGCCATGATGGCGAACGCGGAGTTTCTTTGCGAGAGCAAGCTGACGGCGGCGGAACGGGAAGATCTGTATGCGGAGATCCGGGTTGCGGTGGACCAGATGACGGACTTGATCGATTCGTTGCTGGAATTTTCGCGGACGCGCGAGTCCTTGCGGCCTTCTTATGGCGACGTGCGCTCGGCGGTGGATCGCGCGGTGCAAGGTGTGAAGGCGCACCCGGAGTTTCAGCGCTTACGGATCCGGATCACGAGCGAGGGACTGACGGAGGGATGGTTCGACTTCAAGAAGCTGGAGCGCGCCTTGCTGAATCTGCTGCTGAACGCGTGCGAGGCGGTGGCGCCGGAATCGGGAAAGATTGAGATCGGACTACGGCGGGTGGGCGAGAAGTTGGAGATACGAATTGAGGACAATGGTTCGGGAATCGCGGAGTCGGTGCGCGAGAAGGTATTCGATCCGTTTGTGAGTCACGGGAAGGAAAACGGGACGGGGATGGGACTGACCGTGGTTCAGAAAATCTTGCAGGATCACGGTGGAGATGTGGTGGTGGAGCAGACGTCGAGTTCGGGAACGACGTTTCGCATTAGTGTGCCTTTAAGTCCAGCGCCGGAAAATGTGCTGGCGGCCAAACATGCAAACTAGATGGCGTACCTTCTGTAGGGAATCCTGGCAATTGAGAAAGATTGTTTTGTGGCGGGGGGAGACATGACCAAGAAACGCTGGTTCGATTTCTTGCGGTGGGTGAGCGATGCCGAGATCCGCTCGACTGCACAGCTGGGAGCGGCTGTCCCTGCGCAAACCGGGCGGCCGAGGGCGGCCGTTGCTACGTGCCTGGTGCTAGTGGCCGCGCTTTTGTGGAGTGCGCTCAGCCTGGCACAGGAGACGGCAACTCGGAGGGAAGTCCCTCCTGCGCCTTCCCTCAACGACGCGGTACGGGCATTGAGCGAGCAGGTGCGGCAGTTGCAACAGACAGTTGCGGAGATGCGCCGGGATTCGCAGCAGGCGCGGGCGGAAACCCGCGAGCTGCAGCGAGAGATCGACGAGCTGCGTACGCGGGGCGCCGAGCGAAAAGCTGTGTTGATGGACGCGGTCGCCCGAACACAAACCACCACTGCAACGACACCGACAGGAAATTTGCAGGACAACGATCGGGAGGAACAGAAAAAGGCGGGACATGCGGCGAGCCTGGAAGAGCAATATGACCTCTTGAGCGGCAAGGTGGACGATCAGTATCAGACAAAGGTCGAAAGCGCCTCAAAGTACCGGATGCGGATCTCGGGTATCGTGCTGATGAATCTCTTCAGCAATCAGGGGACGGTAGACAACATCGATCTTCCGACGCTTGCGTATGCCCGGCCTGCGGGCTATTCGGGCGGGGCTTTCGGGGCGACACTTCGTCAGTCCGAAATTGGGTTTGAAGTCTTTGGGCCGCGCATGGCGGGCGCGAAGACGAGAGCCGATCTGCAGTTGGATCTGGGAGGCGGGTTTCCGCCGGTCCCGAACGGGATCAGTTCTGGACTGATGCGGCTGCGCACGGCAACGATGCGGATGGATTGGGAGAACACGTCAGTGGTCGTGGGGCAGGATGGGCTTTTCTTTTCACCGAGTTCGCCGACGTCGTTTGCGACACTGGCGATGCCGGCGCTCTCCTATGCTGGAAACCTGTGGAGCTGGGTACCGCAGATCAGGGTGGAACACAGAGTAGTTTTGGGGGATACATCCAGCCTGCTGTTCCAGGGAGGGATTCTGGACCCGGTGAGCGGGGAAGTGCCGCCTTCGAGTTCGTACCGTCAGCCGGGGCCGGGAGAATCATCGCGGCAACCTGCCTATGGGACGCGTGTCGCATGGACGCATGATTTTTTTGGACAACCATTGCGGGTGGGAGTAGGAGGATTCTACAGCCGGCAGGATTATGGATTTGCCAGAACGGTGGATGCATGGGCGGCGATGAGCGATCTGGAATTGCCGCTCGGGTCAAAGTTTTCTGTGAGCGGCAAATTTTATCGCGGGCGTGGGCTGGGAGGGCTATATGGCGGCCTTGGGCAGAGCGTGCTGTTTAGCGGCAACAGTACGGGAGTTCCGTATACGGAACTGACTGGCCTGAATACAGTAGGGGGGTGGGCGCAGTTCAAATATCGCCCGAGGCCAAAGCTGGAATTCAACTCGGCGTTTGGGATGGATAATCCCTACGCGAAGGACCTGGAGTATTTTCCGAATCCCTACTCGTATGGAGATCCGAAGTTGTCGCGGAATCGTGCGGGCTTTGCGAACGTGATTTATCGTCCGCGGTCGGACCTGCTATTTTCGGCGGAGTACCGGAGGATTTCGACCGATACGATTTCAAATGGGGCGAACAACGCCGGGCATCTGAACTTGATGATGGGAGTTTTGTTCTAAGGGTGGACGGGCGAGCGTGCCCGTCTATCCAGGTGAGAATTGTCCTTGCGATGAGCGGACGGTACCAGACCGGAGCGATGAAGCAGAGAAAATGTTTGACGTGGGCGCTGATGCTGTGGCTGTGTGCGGCAGGAGTGTGCCCACGGATACTGCACGCGCAGACGACGGTGCGCGGGCGCGTTGAAGTCATTCGGGGAGCAAAGTCGGACGAGAAAAAGAATGCTGTGTCAAAGGCGCGGCCCCCGGCGATTCCAGCTACCGTAGTGTGGCTCACGGCGGTTGCGGGAGGTGGTGTGGAATTGACTCCGCCGACGCCGGGCCAGGGGACGAATCCTCGGCTGGTGCAGAAGAACAAGAGTTTCGAGCCACACCTGCTGGTGGTGCCGGCGGGGTCGATGGTGGAGTTCCCGAATCGCGACCCCTTCTTTCACAACGTATTTTCGCTCTTTGAAGGAAAGCGGTTCGACCTGGGGCTCTACGAGGCGGGGACGACGCGCGTGGTGCGCTTTGACCGTCCGGGGATCAGCTACATCTTCTGCAACATTCATCCCGAGATGAGCGGGGTGGTGATCACCATGGGAACGCCTCTGTATGCGATCGCCAATGCCGACGGGCAAGTGAGCATTGCAGATGTGCCATATGGGCGCTACATGTTGCACATCTGGAGCGAGGGGATGGGTCCGGAGAATGAGAAGCCGTTGACGCGAGAGATCACCATTGCAGAGAATGCGACGTCGCTGGGCGTGATTCGTGTGCCGGAAGCAAACGGCCAGCGCATGGCGCACAAGAATAAGTATGGTCGCGAGTACGACGAGCCGACTCCGGATAGCTCCATTTACACAAAGCAATGATGTAGCGCGGACACTCCTGTCCGCGCAGACCGCTTATCGGCTCTTGGCGTCCCCACTTGCCCGCTGTTCCCTTTTCCCGGCGAGCGAGAGAAAATCTCAATATGAAAATTGAGAAGATGCTGAAGCGGTATCGCGTCGAGAATGGAAAACATTTTCGTCTGAAGGATCACGATCCGGGGGACACGCACGGACTGGATTCGGAGTTCAAGGCAGAAGCGAAAGAGCTTCTGACGAATGGCGTCCAGGAGTTGAGCCATTTGCAGAATGTCCTGGCGGCGCAGGACAGGTGGGGACTGCTGATGATTCTGCAGGCCATGGATGCGGCAGGGAAGGACGGGACGATCAAGCACGTGATGTCGGGAGTGAATCCGCAGGGAGTGCAGGTAACATCGTTCAAGACTCCCACGCAGGAAGAGCTGCTGCACGGGTACCTGTGGAGAACAAGCCAGCATGCTCCGCCGCGCGGGACGATCGGAATCTTCAATCGGTCGTATTACGAGGAGGTGCTGGTCGTGCGCGTGCATCCCATGGTGCTGGAAAACGAAAAATTGCCAAAGGTGCTGGTGACGAAACGAATTTGGCAGCAGCGGTATGAGGACATTAATAATTTCGAACGTTATCTGACGCGCAACGGAATCGCGGTGGTGAAGTTTTTTTTGCATCTTTCGAAGAAGGAGCAGAAGCGGCGGTTCATGGAGCGGCTGGACACGGCAGACAAGAACTGGAAATTTTCGGCGGCGGATGTTAGGGAGCGGGAGTTCTGGGACGATTATCAGCAGGCTTACGAGGATGCGATCCGGCACACAGCCAGTGCACACGCCCCATGGTATGTGGTTCCGGCGGATCACAAGTGGTTCACGCGGCTGGTGGTCGCACAGGTCGTTGTGGATGTGCTGAAGAAGATGGATCTGGAATATCCGAAGCTGAGTGGAGCACAGAAGAAGGAACTCGCGGAAGCGCGGCAAGAGATCGCAAAAGAGTAACGGGTGGAAGCCATAACCGGGGGAGGAATGACCGGGCTGCCGCTTATGCGAAGGGCTCTGCTCGCGGCCTGGCTTGGCATAGCAGCTGAAACATCTCCAAAGTCAGCGCATTCCATTCGGCTGTTTACAGGACTTTACGTCACCGCTCCCCTTGTTTAGGCCATAATAGAGGGCGGCCTCTTTCCGATAGGGCGTTTAAACCCTCCGGGTGTGCCGTCAGGCTATTTGTTCTTGGAGAACACAACTTCCAAACCGTCTAACCCTACGATGACCGATCAAATATCCCACACACCTACCCCACCCGCTCTTGCCCCGCCGGGGTCCCCTCGCGACACAGCGCTTCCGGAACAGAAGCCCAGGCATCGCGTCTGGGTCTGGATCATTGTGCTGCTGGTTTTCGGCCTTGTGTTCTGGTGGGTACTCCGTCGGAATAATGCGCCAGCGGCCGGTCCTGTTGGCCGAGGTGGAATGGGCGGCCCCGTCACTGCAACCGAAGCTACGGCCACCAAGGGCGACATCGGCGTTTATCTCACGGCGATTGGCACGGCAACGCCCGTTTATACCGCGTCGATCGTGAGCCAGGTCACGGGGCAGGTGGTCGCCGTCCATTATCGCGAAGGTCAACTGGTGAAAAAAGGCGATCCGCTGGTGGAGATTGACCCGCGTCCGTATGAAGCCACTTTGAAGCAAGCGGAAGGCACACTGGAGCGCGATACCCACCTGCTGGAGCAGGCGCAGATGGACCTTGCTCGTTACCAGGCCGCGTTGGCACGCAACGCGATTGCGAGACAGCAAGTAGAGGACCAGGAAAAGCTAGTGCTGCAAGATCAGGGGACGGTGAAAATCGATCAGGGCACAGTGGACTATGACCGCGTACAGGTGGGCTTCTGCCACATTGTCTCGCCGATTACGGGTCGCGTCGGTCTGCGGCTGGTCGATCCGGGCAACGTGGTAACGTCCGGCGGCGGCACCAGTCTGGCTGTCATCACTCAACTCCAGCCCATCACGGTGGTATTCACTATCTCCGAAGACAGTTTGCAGCAGGTGCTGGCCCAACTTCATAAAAGACAAGCGCTCGAAGTGCAAGCCCTGGACCGCGCGCAGATGAAGATGATTGCCAAGGGCAAGCTCTTAACCACGGACAACCTGATCGACACCACGACGGGAACGGTGAAACTGCGTGCGGTCTTCGACAACAAAGGCAACACCCTGTTTCCCAATCAATTTGTCAACACGCGCTTGCTGGTGGACACGCTGCACGATGTGACGTTGGTGGACTCTTCTGCGATTCAACACAATGGGACGCAGGCATTTGTGTGGGTGATTCAGAACGGCGCCGTGCAAATTCGTAATGTGACCACCGGGACCACGGACAACAACCTGACCCAGGTGACCGGCCTGAACCCCGGGGAAGTGGTGGCCGACAGCAGCTTTGAAAAACTGCAAAACGGCGCCAAGGTGAACATCGTGCAGCAGCAGTCGCCCGGCCAAGGTGGACAAAATCCGTCTGGCAATGGACAGCAGAATCCACCGGCCAAGGGTTCACAGCAAAACGCGCCTCCACCCGCGCAAGCCGGGAGCAAAGCGCCTTGAGCCCGTCTCGGCCATTTATTCTACGGCCGGTTGCGACCTCATTGTTGATGGCCGCAATCATGCTGGCAGGCATCGTGGCGTATTTCCAGTTGCCCGTCTCCGCCTTGCCGCAGGTGGACTATCCCACCATCCAGGTGCTCACGTTTTATCCGGGCGCCAGTCCTGACGTGACGGCCACCACCGTCACCGCTCCACTCGAAAGGCAGTTCGGCCAGTTACAAGGCTTGAGTCAGATGACCTCGACCAGTTCGGGCGGGGTCTCGGTCGTGGTCCTGCAGTTTGTGCTCACGCTGCCGATCGACGTCGCCGAGGAAGAGGTCCAATCAGCGATTAACGCGGCCCAAAGCCTTCTGCCCGCGAACCTGCCCGCGCCGCCGATCTACAGTAAGACCAATCCGGCAGACGCCCCCGTCCTGACGCTTGCGATCACGTCGGATACGATTCCGCTTTCGCGCGTGGAAGACCTGGTCGATACGCGCCTGGCGCCGAAAATTTCACAATTGAGCGGCGTAGGCCTGGTGAGCATCAGCGGCGGACAAAAACCGGCTGTCCGCATCCAGGCGAATCCGGTCGCGCTTGCCTCCTACGGCATCGATTTGGAAGCGCTGCGCACCGCGCTTACCCAGACCAGCGTTAATGCGGCCAAGGGTAACTTCGATGGCCCGCGCCAGGACTACCAGATTGACTCGAATGACCAGCTTGTCACCAGCGCAGATTACCGCGACGTGGTTGTAGCCTACCGCAACGGGTCGCCCATCTTCCTGAAGAATGTTGCCAAGGTCGCCGATGGCGTTGAGAACTCGCACCAGGCTGCGTGGATGAACAACACTCCCGCGGTCATTCTCAACATTCAGAGACAGCCGGGCGCGAACACCATCACGGTCGTCAAGAGCATCCAGAAGCTGCTACCACAACTGGAAGCCAACCTCCCGGCGGGCATTCAGGTAACCAAACTCACCGACCTGACAACCAGCATTCAATCGTCGGTCAATGATGTTGAATTTGAATTGATGTTGACGGTCGGGCTGGTCGTTCTCGTCATTTTCCTGTTTCTGCGCAGTCTGAAGGCAACCATCATTCCGAGCGTGGCCGTTCCGTTGTCGCTGGTGGGCACGTTTGCCGCCATGTACGCGCTGGGCTACAGCCTGGATAACCTCTCTCTCATGGCGCTCACCATTTCCACCGGATTTGTGGTGGACGACGCCATTGTGATGATTGAAAACATCTCGCGCTTCATCGAGGAGGGGGACCCGCCGATGGAGGCGGCGCTGAAGGGCGCGGAACAGATTGGCTTCACCATTATCTCGCTGACGGTTTCGCTGATTGCCGTGTTGATTCCCTTGTTGTTCATGGGAGACGTGGTCGGGCGGCTCTTCCGGGAGTTCGCCGTGACTCTGGCCGTCACCATCATCATCTCCGCCGTGGTTTCGCTGACCCTGACGCCGATGATGGCGGCGCGCATCCTGAAGCACACGCCTGACTCCGAGCAGACTCGCTTCTATCGCTGGTCGGAGAACGTCTTCGACCGCATGATCGCCTTCTACGGCCGCACCCTCAAGAAGGTGCTGGAGTATCAGACGATCACTCTGCTCGTCGCCGTGGTCACGCTCGTACTCACCGTCGTGCTCTACATCATTATTCCCAAGGGATTTTTCCCCGTGCAGGACACGGGCGTGATCCAGGGCATTTCTCAGGCTCCCGAAGCCACCTCTTTCGCCGCCATGAGCCAGAAGCAACAGGACGTTGCCAAGGTGATCCTCGAAGACCCGGCCGTAGAAAGCCTCTCTTCTTTTATCGGTGCGGATGGCACCAACACGACGCTGAACTCGGGCCGCTACTCCATCAACTTAAAGCCCTTGAGCGATCGCGGCCTGGGCGCGTCGGACGTGATCCGCCGCCTGCAACCGAAAATTGCCGATCGCGTCCAGGGCTTTCAGATGTACATGCAGCCCGTTCAGGACATCACGGTCGACGATCGAGTCAGCCGCACCCAATATCAGTACGCGCTCGAAGATCCCGACGTAAATGAGCTGAATGACTGGACCACCAAGTTCGTTTCCAAGATGAAGGACATGAAAGAACTGGAGGACGTGGCCACCGATCAGCAGACTGGCGGACTCGCCGTCTCGCTCACGATTGATCGCGTGACCGCCTCACGCCTCGGCATTGCGACCGCAACCATTGACAACGCCCTCTATGATGCCTTTGGCCAGCGCCAGATCAGCACGATGTACACGCAGCTCAATCAGTACCACGTAATCCTGGAGGCGCTGCCCTCGTTCCAAACCAGTCCCGACAAATTGCAGTCCATCTTCCTGCAATCCAATGCCTCAACCAATGCCGTCGGCGCCGGGGCAGCCACCTCGTTCGCATCTTCGAGTTCCGCATCCGCAGGATCGAACGCCACCACGCAGTCTGCTCAGTTCACGCCCACTCCCGCCCAGTCGCTGCTGGCGCCGATTCAAACCGCGCTGGCGAAAACGACTGTCACTACCAATTTGAGCAACAGTTCGCAAATTGCGAACGCGGTTCCACTGAGCGCCTTCACGCACGTCGATTTGGTCAGGCAACCCCTGACCATCACCCATCAGGGACAATTCCCGGCCGTCACTATATCGTTCAATCTTGCTCCCAAGGCCTCGCTCGGCACTGCGATCAGCAATATTGACAAGCTGGCTACCGACCTGAATCCGCCCCCCAGCTTGCAAACCGGCTTCGAGGGCACGGCGGCATCGTTCCACAATTCACTCTCCAACGAGTCGTTGCTAATTCTGGCGGCTCTGGTGACGGTCTACATCGTGCTCGGCGTTTTGTACGAGAGCTTCATCCACCCGATCACCATCCTTTCGACTTTGCCTTCCGCCGGGGTGGGCGCGTTACTCGCGCTGATGTTGTTTGGCCAGGACCTGAGTGTGGTCGCGATCATCGGCATCATTTTGTTGATCGGCATCGTGAAGAAGAACGGCATCATGATCGTGGACTTCGCCCTGGAAGCGGAGCGCCAACATGGCAAGTCTTCGACCGACGCCATTTATGAGGCGAGTCTGCTGCGTTTTCGCCCGATCATGATGACGACCATGGCCGCGTTGCTCGGCGGACTGCCGCTGGCCTTCGGCTCAGGCCTCGGCTCCGAGCTGCGTCGGCCGCTCGGCATCGCCATGGTGGGAGGCTTGCTCCTGAGCCAGGTGCTCACCCTCTATACCACCCCGGTCATCTACATTTTCTTTGACAGGATCGCACAGCGCTTCTCGAAGAAGGGTGATCACAATCCCGGCGAAGCGCTGCCGTCCACGGAGCAGACATAGCTTGCTATGAGCGTCTCCACTCCATTTATTCGCCGCCCGGTAGCGACCACGCTGCTGACCGTTGCCATTGCCATCGCCGGCGCCATCGCCTATTCAGTGTTGCCTGCTTCTCCGCTGCCCCAGGTGGACTTTCCGACCATCAACATCAATACCGGACTGCCGGGCGCGAGCGCGGAGATCATGGCCTCTTCCGTCGCTACTCCCCTCGAGCGCCAGCTCGGACACATCGCCGGCATTACGGAAATGACGTCGTCCAGTTCGCTGGGAAGCACCAACATCACCATCCAGTTTGATTTGAGCCGCAACATCGATGGCGCCGCTCGCGACGTCGAGGCCGCCATCAATGCGGCTCGCACTTATCTGCCCGCGAACTTGCCCGGCAATCCAACGTATCGCAAGGTCAATCCGGCGGACGCGCCCATCATGATTCTGGCGCTCACGTCCAGCATCTACAACAAAGGATCGATGTACGATTCCGCCTCCACCGTCCTGGCGCAGCGCATCTCGCAAATACCCGGGGTGGGGCAGGTGAGCGTAGGTGGTTCGTCCTCGCCTGCGGTCCGTGTGGAACTCAACCCCACGCAGATGAACAGCTACGGCATCTCCTACGGCTCGGTAGAGAATACGCTGCGCCTTGCCAACTCCCATCTCGCCCTTGGCCAAGTCGCCGACGGGAGCACGACGGCTGACATCGTTGCTAACGATCAAATGACGCACGCTGCCGACTACAAGCCCCTGATCGTCGGCCAGCACAACGGCAGCGCCGTGCGACTTTCCGATGTCGGTGACGTGATCGATTCCGTGCAGAATGTGCGTAACGCCGGCTACATGGATGGCAAAAAGTCGGTCACCATGATCATCTTCCGCCAGCCCGGCGCCAACATTATTGAAACGGTCGACCGCATCAAAGCGGCCGTTCCCTCCTTGAAAGCTTCTATTCCGGCGGGAATTGATATCACGAATGTCTTTGACCGGACCACCACCATCCGCGCCAGTCTGAGTGATGTAGAGCGTTCGTTGATCATCTCCGTCATACTCGTTGTCCTAGTCGTGTTTTTCTTCTTAAGAAACGTGCGCGCCACCATGATCCCGAGCGTCGCCGTTCCGGTATCCCTTGTCGGCACGTTCGCGGTCATGTACCTGTGCGGCTACAGTCTGGATAATCTCTCGCTCATGGCCCTCACCATCTCCACTGGCTTTGTCGTGGATGACGCAATCGTGGTGATGGAGAATATTTCGCGTCATCTGGAAGCGGGCATGGAACCGTTTGCCGCGGCACTTCTCGGCGCGCGTGAAATCGGATTCACCGTCTTTTCCATCAGTATGTCGCTGATTGCCGTCTTCATCCCCATTCTGATGATGGGTGGAATCGTAGGCCGTCTCTTCCGTGAATTTGCGGTGACGCTTTCCACGGCCATCCTGGTGTCCATGGTTATCTCGCTGACCACCACGCCCATGATGTGCGCCCATCTTCTGAAAGCGCAGAGCGAGGAGGAGCATGGCCGTCTGTATCGCTTTAGCGAACGATTCTTTAACTGGATCCTCGGAAGATATACCAATAGCCTCCGCTGGTTTCTCGACAATCCCGGCTTGGTGCTCACCGTTCTGGTCTTGGTGATTGCGCTCAACGTGGTTCTGATTATGCGAGTCCCGAAAGGATTCTTTCCGCAGCAGGACACGGGAGCGATTGTCGGCGGAGTGCAGGGCCCGCAGGACGCCTCCTTTCCTTTGATGGACAACTCTATCCTGCAGCTTGTGGATGTCATTAAAGCCGATCCGGCTGTCTCCCATGTGAATGCCTACACTGGTGGCGGCAATGGCGGGTTCATCTACATCGCTCTTAAGCCCCTCAGCGAGCGCAAAGTGAGCGCCGCGGCGATCATCAACCGGCTCCGTCCCAATCTCAACCGCCTTCCGGTGGCTCAGGCATTTTTGCAGCCCGCGCAGGATATACGCATCGGCGGCCGCGCCAGCGCTGCGCTTTACCAGTACACCATCCAGGCCGACAACGTGGAGGATCTCAACAAGTGGGGACCGATTCTGCTCGCCAACATGAAAAAGCTTCCCGACCTGCAGGACGTGAACTCAGACCAGCAAAATGGCGGTCTCCAAGCCTACCTGACCTATGACAGAATCTCCGCCGCACGCCTCGCGTTCACCCCGCAGCAACTCGATTCCACTTTGTATAGCGCCTTTGGCCAGCAGGAAACGTCGGTCATTTTCAAGCCGTTGAATCAGTATTATGTGGTCCTGGAAGTCGCGCCGCCGTATGGGCAATCGCCCGCTGGCCTCAAGAACATTTATCTTCAAAATGGCCATGGCAATATACCGCTTTCCACCATTGCAAGCCTGAAGACCAATACCGCGCCGCTCTCGGTCGCGCACTCCGGTCTGTTCCCGTCCGTGACGGTCTCATTCAATCTTGGAGGGGGTCTCGCTCTTAGCGACGCGACGCGCTTGATCCAGCAAATGCAGGACAAGCTGGGGACGCCGTCCACCATTCACGGCTACTTCTCCGGCACGTTGCAGGCGTATCAGGATTCGTTGAGTACGCAGAAGACCCTGGTTTTCGTTGCTCTGCTCGCGGTCTACATCGTGCTCGGAATTCTGTACGAGAGCCTGGTGCATCCGCTGACCATCATTTCCACGCTGCCTTCCGCTAGCGTAGGCGCCATGCTGGCGCTGATGATTTTCCACAATGACCTCAACGTCATTTCCATTATCGGCATCGTACTGCTGATCGGCATCGTAAAAAAGAACGCCATCATGATGATCGACTTTGCATTGCAAGCCGAGCGCGAACACGGTATGACCACTTATGACGCCATCTTCACGGCCTGCCTGCTGCGCTTCCGTCCCATCCTGATGACCACGATGGCAGCATTGTTTGGGGCCCTGCCGCTCGCCTTTGGAACCGGCACAGGTTCGGAGTTGCGGCGGCCGTTGGGCATTTCCATTGTGGGCGGCCTGATTGTGAGCCAGTTACTGACGCTGTACACAACTCCCGTGGTTTATTTATTTATGGACCGGCTGCGGTTACGCGTGATGGGGAGAGAACATGACACATTCAGTCCCGCAACTGAAGAAGGCACGGTATGAGATTAAGTGTTCGAATGTTCCGCGTAGTTGAAACAGTGGGTGCTCCATCCAAGCTCCACTTGGGTGGGTTCATTACTGCGATCACGCTCCTGTGCTTCAGTCTGTCTGGCTGCGCGGTTGGGCCGCGATATCACAAGCCGTCCGCGTCCATGCCAGCCGCCCCGAATTACAAGGAGTCCCCGATCAACTTTCAGGATGCGGAGGGTTGGAAGGTCGCCTCACCCCAGGACGCCATGCTCCGGGGCAATTGGTGGGAAATATTTCAGCAGCCCGAACTGAATGACCTTGAACAGCAGTTGAACATCAATAACCAGAACATCAAGGTCTTTTTCGAGAACTATCTCGCAGCCCGCGCGCAGATCCGCGAGGCGCATGCGCAGTATTACCCGACAGTGTCCGTCGGTGCCGGCGTTACGCGATCGCGTTCGTCGTCGAACACCGGCTCCGGCACCGCAGGAACGGGCGGGACATCGAACAGTGGTGGCGATATCACAGAATTCAGCACACCGGTTGATATTTCCTGGGCACCGGACCTGTTCGGCCGCGTGCGCAACACTGTACGGGAGTTTCAGGCGGCCGCGCAGGTGAGCGCCGCCGACCTTGAGAACGAGCGCTTGCTGGAACAAGCCACTCTCGCCGAGACATATTTTCAAATTCGCGGGCAAGATGAGTTGCAACGGGTGCTCAATGCAACCGTGCAGGCAGATGAAGAGTTGGTCAAACTCGCGCAGGCGCGGTATGACACGGGAACCGATACGGAAGTATCCGTGCAGCAGGCCATTCAGACACTCGAAAGCGCGCGCGCGGCCGCTACCAACGTCGGCATAGCGCGCGCGCAGTACGAGCACGCCATCGCCACTCTGCTCGGCAAAACTGCGACCGATTTCACCATTCCTGTGCGTCCACTCCTCGTTCAGCCACCCGCAATTCCAACCGGCACGCCCTCGCAACTTCTGGAACGCCGCCCGGACATTGCTGCCGCTGAGCGGCAGATGGCGTCGGCCAACGCAGTGATTGGCATTGGCTATGCCGCTTTCTATCCCTCCCTGACATTGAGCGCCAGCGGCGGATTCGCCTCTTCTGCGATCAGCAAGCTATTCAATGCCTCCAGCCGCGTCTGGTCGATTGGACCATCCGTCTCGGAGACTGTCTTCGATGCGGGTTTGCGCCGCGCCACCATCGAGCAATACATTGCAACCTACAACGCCGATGTCGCCAACTACCGGCAAACCGTGCTGACCGCATTTCAGCAGGTGGAAGATTACCTGGCGCAGACGCGCTTGCTCTGGCAGGAAATCAAGCAGGAGCAAGCAGCAGTCGAAGCGGCCCAGCAAGCCTACGATCTCGAAAAGGCGCGCTATGAGACCGGCATCGATCCCTACCTCAATTTACTGACGACCCAAACTGCATTGTTGAATACGCAGCAAACCCTCACCAACCTGAATGTCCAGCAGATGACCGGCGCCGTCCTGCTGGTGGAAGCGCTGGGCGGGGGCTGGGATGTTTCCCAATTGCCTACTGCCTCGCAGGTGTCGCAAAAGCCGCCAGCGGATCAACGTACGATTGAGAAGTAGGATCTGTCAGCGG